>Ga0070741_10016832_pt1 | contig 12109 bp, 9 predicted proteins | sample Coa_R1_4_FD_66440 | JGI IMG/M metagenome (GOLD analysis project Ga0070741, IMG submission 66440) | Surface soil microbial communities from Centralia Pennsylvania, which are recovering from an underground coalmine fire - Coalmine... | ecosystem: Environmental > Terrestrial > Soil > Unclassified ...
CCCAGCCAGGATCAGCCGGAGCGCGTTATTGGGCGAACGCGCCGGGGAAACTTACTTTTCGCTGGCCGGAATAATGGAGCGTTCTCCTGGCTCGTTGAGGACTTCGGATGTGAGGAACTGGTTTCTCTTCCTGATCCTGGCTATATACCCTTTGGAGGAAAGATGATCTACCCTCCGTTTGTCGCCAGGGCGGCCTCAGGTGCTTCAATCACCGATCTGGGTACGCTGCTCTCGCCGCAGGCGGTACGCAGGTGCGCGATTGAGGATGGTACGATCGTTCATATTGATAATTTTGGGATTGCCAAGCTGAAGCTCTATCTGAGCCTGGAAGAGGCGCTTGGAGTACGCAAAGGAGATTTTGTGACCCTGAGGGTGAATGGGCGACGGCTCGGTCGCGCGCTCTATTCAGATCGCTTGATGTCCGCGCCGGACAATACCTGGGTCATTTATGCGGGAAGCTCCCTCGGAGGGCTGGCAGAGATCGGCGTTGCTCGCGATAGCGCGGCTGCCCTGGGCTGTCTGCACGTGGGAGATAAAATAGAGATCGGCCTGTGAGCGAGTCCAGCTAACATTTCCTATCCGATTCGTTCCCTCCTTCCTGTGGTCCTGTACGTAGCGGCGGAATGAATGCTTCTGCTCCATTCATCCAGCCGCTACGTATGGGGCCATTTTTAGACATAAGCGTGTGCCAGACGCTGATACAGTTTTTGCAGCGCCAGCCCTGGCCTGACATTCAGTTGCTCGCGCAGTTCCTGGCTGCATCGTTGATACTGGCGCAGTGCCAGGCTGCGTTTTCCCTGGCGCAAATAACAGCGCATCGCTCCGTAATGCGCTGTCTCCAGACAGGGATCGAGCGTCAGTAAATCTTGCCACTGGTGGAGACTTTCATCGTAGGCCTCGCGTCGCCAGGCGATAAGGGCGAGATGCCGGCGTGCCTCTATGAGCGTCTGGCGCAGTTTATCCCGGCGCCCGGCGCACCAGTCGCTGTAGCACGCCTGTAGATAATCTCCGCGATACAGGTTGACCATTTTCTGAAATGCCTGAGCTGCGCTCTCATCGTCTCCCGCCTCAAGGGCAGCCTCGGCGATCTGCTGCAGTTGAGTAAACGCGGTTACGTCATACCAGGTCTGCCCATAGAGTGCAGAGAGATCAAGCTGATACAGGCTCGACCGTTGTGTGAGACAGGCCGCGCCGATCGCCTGGCGCACATAATAGACAGCCAGGCGGAAGGTCTGGTTCATACGCTCGAGGTTCTCAGATTCTGGCCAGAGAGCGGTAATAATTTGATCTTTGTGAAGTGCCTGGTCCTTCTCTACCAGGAAAAAAAAGAGCTCTAGCGCCCGCACCGTTCGCCAGTGTTTCACCGGAACCCCAGTGATTGAAATACGTGCCTCTCCCAGCGCGGAAATGCTCAGACGCTCCCTGGTGACCGTCACTGAAGAAAGTGCTTCGCTCTGCTCGATTATCTCTTGCATGAGTGGCTGGAGCGCGGGGTACGTCTGCATCTCTACCTGGAGCGTACAGGTCTGGGTATTGTTACTATTGAGAGCTACTGCCTGGCGCAGCAGCGTTTTTGCGTCTGTTCTCTGCGCCTGTGCTGCATGGCACGCTGCCAGCCTGAGTAGCGCCTGCATATGCAGCAGTTGTATCTCCGCTTTACTCGCGAGACGCGCTATATCCTTGAATGTGCTCTCCGCCTCAGCATACTGTTGCCGGGCCAGAAGCAGCGTTCCTTTCACCAGCCTGTGTGAGAGGCTCTCGTAGTTTTGGATGTTGTTCTCTTGAGTACAGGCGGACAGGCCCTGAGCCTGAGCAAGCTCATAGACGTCCCGGGCCGAGAAGAGGAGGTCGCGCTCTCGCAGTTCAAACATTTTCCGTTCCATGCGTAAAGGAGCCAGTTCAAGCTCGGGACACACTCTACTTTCGATAACGAGCAGGCAGTGTGCAGGCAGGCGTTTTAGAAGCTGAGCCACAATTCTGTTGATTTTCAAACTTCCGTTCACCTCCTGGTAGTTACAAAGGGCCAGGATACAGCGCGCGGGAATATCAGTTGCAAGAGCTTCGATCAGGGCATCCAGCAGCGCCTGCAGGGATAGCTCGTCTTCTGAAGTGTTCTCTGCGAGCAGTGCGTTCAACCGGGGTCCGAAGTTGGGAAATCGCTGACGAATGCTGGTAATCAGCGTTTCAAGAAAAATCGTACTCTCCCTATCCGAATGATCGAGGAAATACCAGCAGCAGGGCAGGGCGAGGCGCTCAATAGTATCGATGAGCAGCGTGGTTTTGCCATAGCCGGCGGGAGCGCAAAGAAGCACCAGGCGATAAGAACAGGAAGATTCGCGAGCGACAGGCGCCTTGTCCAGAGCCTGTGCAAGCCGCTCATGATGGAAAAGAATGGAGGGTAATGGCGGTGCGAGTATTTTCCGTGAGGTATCCATCGCGTGCGTAAACTCCTCGGCTCTCTGAGAGCCTTCGTGTCTCAGCGCGTTGTGTCAGGCAGATAGAGAGTTCATACCCTGCCAGCTTCATCGATTTACCCATCTTTTATTGGAGAGTTTTCGGTCCGAGTTTCTCCACCAGTTGCCGGCTTAACTCCGGGATAGTTTGAGCCTGGCACCCGCAGAGGATTGCCAGTTCCTCTGGAGGAAGGTTGATACCATAGGTGTGTAGAGCTTCCTGTGGCTTCTGGAGCAATCGTTCTGCAAATACCCTATCGATCATCGCCAGTCCCAGGACCCTGTTAATGATTCGCCAGGACATGATTTTTAAACCTTTTTATATCAATATAGTGTGTTGCATCTATTATGCGTCTGTATATTCAATTACCAAAGACGCCTGGAGTCACCTCCACCCCAGGGTCCACCGCTCGTGAAGAATGTCAGCTGCTGCGAGAATTGCGCTCTCATCGTTTTCACGTCCTTTCGTTGGAGGGGAACACAATGCTTATTTTCTATGCTGAAAGCATAGCAGGGAGGGTGTGCAAAGCGTGTGCCTGACCGGTGCAAAAAAATTTCCAGGTGTTTCCAGGTGTTCACAGGATAGATGGCCGCGTGTAAGTTGATGGTAAGAAAAGGTGAGTAATCCATGAGGAGATACTGATTATGGGTATGAGAAATAGAGAAATACCATGAATTTCGCATGGAAAATATCGGCCCCGGCATTACCACCCCGGCTTTTGCATCGCGAGCACCTCCTGCAGGTGCTTGGCGAGGCGCTCGGTTCAGGCACCGCTGCACACACGCCTCCGCCTTATCGCCTGGTGCTACTTTGCGCTCCCGCTGGCTATGGTAAGACTACCCTGCTTGCCGATCTCATCCAGCGCCTCGCCCTGCCTTGCTGCTGGCTCTTTCTTGATCGTGCTGACCAGCAGCCTCTGACCTTCCTGGCCGCACTGCAGGCGAGTATTCGTGGCCATTCGCCGGACCTCGATGCTCGGCTGAGCTCCCTGCTGCAGGATGGCGATGGATTGAAGGAGGTTTCTCCTGAAAGGATTATGCAGGGATTAATCGAGGTCCTGGCTACCGAGAGCGCGGATCGACGAGTTTTAGTGCTCTGCAATTATCAGGAGGTCAATGACAGTCCATCGATCAATGACCTGGTGAATCAATTGCTAAAGGCTCTCCCACCTCAGTGTTTGCTGGTGATTGAGAGCCGTGCTCTGCCGGATCTGGAACTCGCTTCGCTGATTGCTCATGGGCAGATCTTTGGCCTGGGGAGCGAAAGCCTGCGCTTCTCGTCTCAGGAAGTGTACGCCTTTGCTCAACTCTTAAACGTGCCGGCATTCACAGAAGAAGAGGCTACCCAGATCGTGGCTACCTTTGATGGCTGGATTGCCGGGATGCTGCTGGCCTCGCGCCTGGGTACCGCTTGCTTTGAGGTATTGACCTCGCCTCATTCGCCTGTTCAGATGACACCATTCACTGATCGCAGACACCTTCTGGAGTTTATCGTAACCGAAGTGTTTCGCGATGAGACGGCCATTTATACGTTGCTCAAAGAGGCTTCTCTCTTAGACCAGTTGGTGCCAGCATTCTGCGATACTTTTCTCAATACATCCACTAGCGCGGCTCTTCTGGAGCGAGCCGAACGCCAGGGCTTATTTGTGACCTCCTCGTATGAAGCTGACAAACGCGTCTATCGCTGTCATCCCGTCCTGCGCGCGCTTTTCCAGGAAGAGCTTCGCCAGTATGAGCAGGAGACGTTTCGTTCTCTGCATCGACGTATCGCCGCCCTGTACTATGAGATGCATGCCTATGAGACCTCCCTCAGCCATGCTCGGGAGGCCCAGGCACATGAACTGGTCATAGAGCTTCTTCTCGAAGCTGGAACGCTGCTGCTGGACCAGGGTCAGAGCGAGCCTGTCTTACAGGTCTTCTCCCTGCTGCCTGCTGCCCTGCTTGATCAGCATCCCTCCCTGCTCCTGCTTCTGCTCTCTATCTACCTGCGTCGCGGCCAGCCTGCTCTTGCCCTGCGCTCACTTCGCCTGTTTCCCCACTCCCTCCACCATCTCTCTCACTCTTCCGACCCCCATCTGCGCGCTCAACTGGCCCTTTCTCAAGGCCAGCTTGCTCTCCTGCAAGGTGATTACCCTCGCGCGTGCTCCCTCTTTGAGCACGCCCTGCAGGCTTCTCCTGCTGACCATCCTGATTTGCGTATTCGCTCTCTCCAGCACCTGGCGATCTGTTCCATTCTTAACGGAGGTCCCCTCCACGAGGCAATCGCTCAACTCCAGCAGGCCTTGCTTCTGTGTCGCAGCCAGCGTGAGGGGGAACTGGCCGGAGAATTGCATCATCAATTAGCCAACGCGTATACCTGGGCCGGCAACTATATGGCTGCTGAGCATCATCGGCACTATATCCGCGTTCTGCAGGAGCGCCCCGGACAAACGCAAAGAGTCATGAATAATCTAATCGGTGTCGGACTACTGAAGATGCGTCAGGGGTTTGTGGAGGAGGCGGAAGCTGCCTTCCAGCATGTGCTAGAACTTACCGGGCAGTTGCCCCGCTTTTTGAGCAGTCGGGCCTATGCGCTGATAGGGTTCGGTGAACTGGCCCTGACGCGCGGGGATACATTGCAGGCGTTGAGGTGTTTGCAGGAAGCGCTTGATATAGCGCGCCCGCTGGAGGACCGCTACTTACTCAATGATGCCTCAGGAATGCTTGCCCTGGCGTATCTTCAGCTCAATGCGAGCCATACTGCCCGGTCTTTACTTGATCAAATGCTTCTCCAGGCGCAGGAGACACAGAGTTATGAGAGCATTTTCCGACAACTGGTCTATGGGACCATTCTTCTGGCTGAACAGCGCCCTGAGGAAGCGGAGGGCATCTTTGAGTATGTAGCGCGCGTCACCGGTGAGAATGGTATCCAGTGGCTGCAGATTCAGGCGCTTCTGCGGCGCGCGGCATGTGAGTTGGCGTTGGGCTGGCCTGAGCACGCGAGAGAAGCCGTTCACCAGGTGCGTGCTCTCAACAGGCAGGGAAATCATGATTACTGTATTCAGGCAGAACTCCAGGCGTATCCGCTTTTGCGGCCGCTTCTGCAAGAGGAGGACGCGCGGGAGGAGCGGGCGCGGATCAGCGTGCTTTCTTCCGCGCGACTGTGTATCTGCGCGCTGGGAGAGCCGGTGGTTGTGTGCGCTGGGAAGCCGGTGACGGGCTGGCGGCGGGCAAGGGCACTGGAACTCTTCTTCCTCTTATTAGAAAGTAAGCAACCGCTGCGCAAAGATCGAATCATTTCCCTGCTCTGGCCGGAGGCTGAGGAGGACGAGACGCTCAATCAGACATTCCGCTCGACCGTGTATTGTGTACGCCAGGCTCTCGATGAGAGTTGCGTGGTCTATCAATCTGGCCTCTATCGACTGAATTTGCAGGGAATATATGGCCAGTTCTGGTACGACGTGGCCGAATTTGAGGCATATGAACGGACGGCTAAGGCGGCTCTGGAGGAGAAGGATGACCGGCAGGCAGAACAGGCATATCAAAAGATGATCAATCTGTATCGTGGAAAGTATCTGGAGGCGTTTTATAGCGACTGGTGCGGCGCGAAACGCGATGCATTGCACCAGGCGATGATGGAGGCGCATCAGCAGCTTGCTCTGATCGCCTGGCGCCGCGAGGCATGGGAGGAGGGCCTGCAGCGCTGGCAGCATGTATTAACGCTCGATCCCTGCCTGGAGGCAGCGCACTATGGGATTATGCGCTGCTATCTGCGCCAGGGAAAGCGCGATCTGGCTCTGCGCCAGTATCAACGGTGTCGCCGGGAATTGCACGAGCAACTGGGAGTCAAGCCTGGCAGCTCACTGCAAAAGCTGTATCAACGCCTGGTCAGTGCTCAGGGATAACAGGGACGGTCTGGTGTCCATCACCATAGCGTGTGTTCGCGCCTGTGGCGAGCGCCACAGGCGCGAAGATCCAGGCGGAACAGAATGAAGGCGCCAGGTATCCGATACTTTCAGATAAGAAGGAGGAAGCATGGGCGAAGAGATTGAAAAGAGGCGCGCGATGGTGATCATGGCTCATCCCGACGACGCCGAGTTTCGCTGTGCCGGGACTGTGGCAAAGTGGGTGCGTGAGGGCTGGGATGTTTGGTATGTTATTTGCACCGACGCGGGCAGTGGTGGTCCCGATGAGGCTACAGATGTCGGGCCGGCGGCGCGCCAGCGGGTGAGCGAATTACGCAGCAAGGAGCAGCGAGCGGCGGGCACGATTCTGGGGATCCGGGATGTGATTTTCTTGAACTATCGCGATGGAGAGTTGCAGCCCGGCCTGGAGTTTCGGCGCGATATTGTGCGCCTGCTGCGTACGTACAGGCCTGAGAGGGTTATCTGCCAATCACCGGATCGTGCCTGGACGCGTCCATTCTCTATCGGCTCGGCTCACCCTGACCATCGCGCCTGCGGAGAAGGGGTCATTTCGGCGCTGTATCCGGCCTCGCAGAATCCCTGGGATTTTCCTGATCTGCTGACCCGGGGCCTGAAGCCTCATAAAGTTCAGGAACTGTATATTGTGGGCGCGCCGGCGGAAAATCACTGGGTCGATATCTCAGATACCCTCGATCTCAAGATAGAGGCGCTTTTAGCCCATACAAGCCAGCTCGCAGGACACGCCGGGCAGGTGGTGCAACGGGTACGAAAGCTCCATGCTGCCCTCGGGCAGAAATATGGCGTAGCCTATGCTGAAGAATTTTACTTTGCAAGACAACGTTAAACAGGAAGCAAGTTCACAGGCCAGAGTAAAAAATGTTTGACAGACGTGGAAAATCGTATAAAATAGTTGCGCAGAACGTCAGGAGGAAAGACCCTTTATGAAACAAAGGATGCTAACGGGTGATCGACCAACGGGAATGCTTCATCTGGGACACTACGTGGGCACACTCCATAATCGCGTCAAGTATCAGCATCTCTATGAGAGCTTTTTTATTATCGCTGATCTGCATATGTTAACGACGAAAAACCGGCCGGAGCATATCAATCAGGTTGATCAGAATGCCCGGCATCTCGTTTTAGACGCGATCGCTGCCGGAATAGAGCCTGAACACGTGACCTTTTATCTGCAATCGGGCGTGAGTGAGATTCACGAAATGTATAGTTTGCTTCAGAATCTGATTAACGTTGACCGCCTGGAACGCGTACCAAGCCTCAAAGACATGGCCCGGGATGCGGGCATCGAAATGCCGTTTGGACTCCTGGGCTATCCTGTGCTCCAGGCCGCGGATATTCTCTGTGTGAAAGCGCATCTGGTACCTGTGGGAAAAGACAACCTGGCTCACGTTGAGGTCACGAGGGAGATAGCCAGGCGGTTTAACTCGCTCTATGGAGAGGTCTTCCCTGTACCTGAAGGAATGTGTGGCGAGGTTCCCACCCTGGTCGGGACCGATGGCGGGATTAAAATGGGCAAGAGTCTGAATAATGCTATTTTTCTCAGCGACTCTCCCCAGGAGGTCAGGCGTAAGGTGATGAGGATGTATACCGACCCGAACCGCATACGTGCCGATATCCCCGGAACGGTCGAGGGCAATCCCGTTTTTGTCTACCACGATGTCTTTAATGCGAATGAAGCGGAGGTCGAGGATCTCAAAACGCGCTATCGTAGCGGCAGCGTCGGGGATGTCGAGGTGAAGGAACGATTGAACGCCGCCCTGAATCGTTTCCTCGATCCAATGCGCGAGAGGCGAAGTAAGTACGAGGAGCCAGGTCTGATTGAAGAACTGATTGAAAAAGGGACGCAGCAGGTGCGCGAGGAGACCAGAAAAACCCTCTACGAGATGCGCAAGGCGATGGGCTTTACAGGAGTGTGGAATCGTATTCGTAGGAAAGCAGAGAAGCAGAGAACGAAGCAGGAAGTTGTGCCTACCGCACAGAAAGAGACTCTCTAATGTCCTTCGAAGCGTTAGATGTGGCGTTGATCAGACAACTGCGGCAAGAGGTTTGCGATGGCCCGGCCTTCCTCGAAAACGCTTTGCGCTGGATACCCCCGGCAAAGTACGGGATAACTCCCGACTCCTCGATCAGTGATTGGTCGGTTCACAGGCATGTGTTTCATCTGATGTACAACCAGAGATTTAAGGGCATCCCTCGTGTTCACCGCGTGTTGCAGCCCTCGCTCATCCTGGAGCCCTATCGCGAAGACGCCGATTGGCGCGAAGATCGTCCCCTGGATCAGATTACTGCCAGGTTTCGCCAGGATCGTATGCAGTTCGTAAACTGGCTCGCCGGCGTTGACGAGTCATGCTGGATGCAGACATATCGCGACCCGCGGTATGGTCCGACGAGTTTTCTCTGGTATGTGCAAAAATTGCACCAGCATACCTTTGAGCATATAAATACCTTGCTGAAATTTGCACTTTTTGGACTCAAACATAACTGATCAGGAAGAGTCCGAGCACACACTAAAAAGTTGCGCGCCGCACATCTTTTTAGTGTGTGCTCGGACTCTTCCTGATCGCTTTACTTGCCCTTTTTCGTGCCGCTCTTTGGCTTAATTGCTTTGATGCTCACCTCTGCGGACATGTTGTCACTCCTTCTTGAAGAATGATAAACTGGAAACATCGAAAGAACTCCAGCGTGCTTTGGATCATTCGATCACCGGTGCAACAGCTGTCTGATTGAAACACCTGGGCCATTGGAACAAGCACTTATTTCATCTGGCGGCTGTTGCAAATGATCTCTAAAGCAACCTACTTGCCCTTTTTCGTACCGCTCTTTGGCTTAATTGCTTTGATGTTTGCCTCTTCAGCCATTTACTGGCCTCCTTTCTCTGAATATATATATGCGTGCGCTAATGGCAGTCCAGGCTCACTCTGGTCGATGGACACCCTGAGTATCCGTTCGATAAGTTGATTTAAAGTGGTGACTTCTCCTTCGGTAAAAACACCATCGCGTGTTGGAATATAGATGCCGAAAGTTGTATAAATGCATTCCACTCTATCCATACGTATAAAAAGCGCACTCTCATCTACAATTCTCATGTTGAGCTGACTCCCCGGCTCAATCTTCTCTAAGGCGTGCTGGACCTGGACAGGCGACAGGTGCATGTCTCCTTTGTGCTGTGCGAGCAGTTCACTCTCACAGACATCCTCAGCCGCGAGAAGAAAGATCTGTTCACCTCGTTGGGGAAAAGGGAAAAGCTGGGAGTGTTTCGTATGAAGCACGTTCCACGCGGGACGGGTGAGAGGAAACTGAGCAAACCGCTCGTTCTGGAGCAGCTTTCTCTTCAGGCTCGTCCAGAGAAATTTCCCCGCGATCTCCTGGCCGGCAGCCAGGCGCCGGTGATCTTTCTCGTAGGCCAGGGTATGCAGAATAGCAATGCTCTTTTCAGCCAGTTCTCGATGTTCAGGACCTTTGCGATTGATGATGCCGAGTGTTTTTGTATACAGGCCACTCTTTTGCCTTCTCAAGTTTTCCAGAACCGACTGAGGGGTCAGGTCACCCTCATACTCTTTCTGGGCCAGGTTGAGCGCGTAGAAAGCCGCGCTTATAAGCGTATTTTGCCTGCAAAAATGGCAGAAGTAGTCCCAATCAATTCTTTCTTGATACTGACTGAGTATGGCATAGATATCGTTAAAGTCTTTGACAAGGAAGTACCCGTGATTTACCGCGTGAGCGACAAGAATAAGCAACTGATCCTCCGGCGTGGGGATATGCACACCGGCGGGATTTGCCTGCGCTCGTTCCCACATGTGCGATTCCAGAATGCCGCTTGCCCCTGAGATAAAGGGAGCAGTATGGAGATCGATCACAACGGGAAATTCGTTTTCAAAACGGTAGAGATTAAAGTGTCCAACAACGTGTAACTGAGAGGAATTTTCTACGTTCACGCGCTGAATCCAGGGAGATTCCCAGGGAGCCCGATGGTTATACCCATCCTGGATTAGAGCCTGCATAGTACGCATGCAGTCGTCGAGAGACCCGACCATCAGGTCCAGGTCGTTCATCTGCCGAATGTATCCATGAGGATAGCGCCTCAGCGAACTGCCCTTGATAAAGAGAAAAGGGATGCCGGCGGATTCCAGGACCGCAGTGAGTCTGTTGAGAATTAAAGGGACAAGCGCAGTCGCAAATGTCTTCCTCTTTTCATACTCATCTCGCAGCGCGCGCAGAAGAGCGTCGGCGTTCCTGGTTTGTCTCTGCTTAGAGATTAGAGAGACATTGCGATAAACAGGCGTAATCACTTTTTGTAGACCTGTTTGTGCGAGTAGGCGATCCAGCTCTTTCTGAGACCATACGCAATCATCGGTAAAATGTGTCAGCGCTCTCTCAGAAATGCGAGGCTGAATCTGGCCAACCTCCAGCGTAAAACGATCCAGTTTACTGCTCATCGACTTCTCCTTTATTGCAACTCCAGAGTGCTACGTGTTCGAGCTAAGCGTTCAATAAAAATGAATAGGTAGTAACCGATAAGCATATAGATGCATCCAATCACAAACTCCCAGCCGAGATTGCCCCAGACATGCTGCATATCTCCTGCGATAATGGCTCTTACCGCGACCAGGCCATGTGTTAACGGCAGGAACGAGGTGATCCATTGAATCGGTTCGGGCAGGCTGGCTATTGGAAAATTCACGCCACAGACGACCAGCAACAGCGCCAGGGTGAAGTTTAAGAGATAGTTCAGATCAGTCCCTACCAGCCCCATTACTCCCAGAGCGAGTCCCAGGCTGGAGACGGCAAAACTAACAACCAGGAATGCCAGCGCAAGCATCGGCCAGTTAATCCCGGCGAAGGTGAGCCCAAAGAGAGCGCCCCCGATAAAGAAGCCTGCCGCAACCGAGGTCAGGCCGTCGAAGATCAGGAAAAGACCGCGTCCATAAAAGGTAATCACATTGCTCGCCGGAGCCATGATCAGTTGCGGCAGCGTTCCCATGCGGCGCTCCATAATGCTTACCTGGATCATGCCAGAAATGCCGCTCGTCACTGCCAGTTGGGCCGAATTCCCGATCACATAATACGTCGGGTTTCCACCTGCCCAGGAGCCCATCAGTGAAAAGAAGAGCACCTGCGTGAGAGGCACAATGATCTTCAGGGCCAGATATGCCCCGGGCGTCAGTAATCTGAAGAGAGCAAAGTATGAGTATTTCGCATAAGAGAAGAAGACGCGGGTGCGCAGAACGAATTGCTCCATTAGTATACCTCCATGCTGGCTGTGACCCGTATGCGATACTCGATGAGTTTAAATAGCAGAGATGCGCTGAGAAAGTAACTTACAACGAGAAAAAGTTCAATCCCGCAGGATGTCAGCAGGGCCCCGATGTTCCATGCCGGCTGTGTTGTCTGACGCAGCGCGTCAGCTCCCCAGGTCAACGGCAAAAGCCAGCTCAGGGGCTGGATCCAGCCCGGAAGGACATGTAAGGGAAAGAAGATGCCGGTTATAATCAAGATCGGATACTCCAGAAAATTTTGCATCACCGCTGTAGAGCGTGAGAGCAGAAAGATAGCCGAGAGAGTGAGGGCGAAGAGATTCGTGGCGATCAGGAACACCAGGTAACTTGCCACAAAGGCTGCGGGATGCGCCATGCTCAGCGGTATCCGCAGGACGTAGAGCGAGAAGCCGAAGCCGATCAGGAACGAGACGATTGAAAGCATGGCATTGGCAGTGATCTTCCCAAGCACGATCAG
>Ga0070741_10016833_pt1 | contig 12108 bp, 11 predicted proteins | sample Coa_R1_4_FD_66440 | JGI IMG/M metagenome (GOLD analysis project Ga0070741, IMG submission 66440) | Surface soil microbial communities from Centralia Pennsylvania, which are recovering from an underground coalmine fire - Coalmine... | ecosystem: Environmental > Terrestrial > Soil > Unclassified ...
CTGTCCAAGATCAGCGGCGACTTCGACGGGCTGTTCGGAATCTTCTTCGGCAAGGACGGCATCACCATCGGCAACCAGGCTTTCGACCTCGGCCTCACCAAGAAGTACAAATGGGCGGGCGACGGTGCGATCGCGGAATCGACCAACCTCCCGGCGCTCGGCTCCAAGATCAACGGGTTCATCGGCATCAACCGCTATATCCCGGTCTTCCAGGGGCCGTTCGACACGCCGCATCACCGCAAGTTCTTCGACGAGGCCGTGGCGCGGCTGAAGAAGGTGGACCCTTCCGGGCCGCTGCCGGACCGTTACGTGCAGGCGAACTTCGAGGCTATGAACGCGCTCAAGGTCGGCATGGAAAAGTCGAAGTTCCAGGACCGCAAGGACACGATGAAGCTGATCGAGGCGCTCGAAGGCCTGCAGATGAAGCTCTCCGACGACTTCTTCACCGGCGACAAGGTGCTGCGCAAGGAAGACCATCAGGCCTTCCCGCTCGAGGTCATTTTCGAGATCAAGGACGGCAAGCCGGTGATCACGCACACGATCCCCGGCGAAAAGACGCTGTTTCCGCCGGCCTGCAAGTTCACCACGGCCTAAGTGACGACGGACATCGCGATCGATGCTCGCTCCCCGGATACGAACCGGGGAGCGGCATCGGCCCCTGTACTGCGGACCGATATGCTGACGGTCCGCTTCGGCGGCCTGGCAGCGCTCAACCAGGTCAACTTCGAGGTCAGGCGTGGCGAAATCCGCGCGATCATCGGGCCGAACGGCGCGGGGAAAAGCACATTCTTCAACTGCCTGACCGGGGTCCTGCGGCCCACGGCAGGAAAGATCTTTTTCGGCGGCGAGGACATCACCGGTCTGTCGCCCGACCGCATTTCGCAAAAAGGAATCGCCCGCTCGTACCAGATCACCAACATCATGCCCAACGCCACGGTGCTGGAGAACGTGCGCGTCGCTGCGCAGTCGCGCCGGCACAGCTGGAACATGGTGCGGCACTGCATGTCGTTCCGCGACCTGGTCGAGAAAGCGGAGCAGGCCCTTGCGGCAGTCGGGCTGCTGGGAAAGGCCGGCGAGCTTGCTTCCAACCTGTCGCACGGCGAACAGCGCAACCTCGAGATCGGCATCGCGCTCGCGACAGAGCCGACACTGCTCTGTCTCGATGAGCCGACGGCCGGCATGAGCGCGGCGGAAACGCAGGAAACGATCGCGCTGGTGCGGCGCATCGCCAAGGATTTCACCATTCTCATCGTCGAGCACGACATGCCGCTGGTGATGGAACTCGCAAGCCGCATCACCGTGCTCAACTACGGCGCGGTGCTGGCCGAAGGCCCGCCCGCCGAAATCCAGCGCAATCCGCGGGTGCAGGAGGTTTATCTCAAGACATGAGCGCAGTCGCACCAGAGCCGCTTGTGCAGGTCGAGGGCCTGCACACCTATTACGGCAAGAGTCACATCCTGCACGGTGTTTCCCTGCACGTCGGCCGCGGCGAGGTCGTCGGCCTGATCGGCCGCAACGGCGTCGGCAAGTCGACCACGCTGAAGACGATCATGGGCCTGGTGAGCGCGCGGCAGGGCGAGATCAGGCTCGAAGGCGATCCGATCACCCATGAGGCACCGCACCGTCTGGCGCGGCGCGGCATCGGCTATGTCCCGGAAGACCGCCGCATCTTCCGCCTGCTGACGGTGATGGAGAACCTGCGCACGGGATTCGACCGCGAGGGCGTCACCGAGGAGCGCAGGAAAATGCTGCTCGACAAGGTGTTTGCCTATTTTCCGGTGCTGGCGGAGCGGCGCAACCAGGCCGGAGGGACGCTCTCGGGCGGCGAGCAGCAGATGCTGGCGATCGCGCGCGCAATGATGCTCGAGCCCAAGATCATCCTGCTCGATGAGCCGACCGAGGGCCTGATGCCGCGGATGGTCTCGCAGATCCACCAGATCATCGACGCGCTGCACAGGGACGGAGTTGCGATCCTGCTGGTCGAGCAGAACGTGCCGCTGACTCTCGAAGCAAGCCAGCGTCTCTACATCATGGAAAAGGGGATGGTTCGTCACCACTGCGCGACATCCGAGATCAGCATCGATGATCCGCTGATCAACCAGTACCTGGGGGTCTGAGATGGCCTGCATGACAGCACCTGAGACCGCCCGTTCCCGCGAAAGCGGGGACCCAGGGCACAGTTTCGGCGCTTGCATTGGCGCTCTGGATTCCTGCTTACGCGGGAATGAGCGGAGCGCGGAAGGTTTGATGCGATGAATACGATCATCGGCTTTGTTCAGAACATCCCGCTCGACCTGCTGCTGATCCAGACGGTGAACGGCATCGTCACCGGCATGATCCTGGCGCTGGTCGCATCGGGGCTTACGCTGATCTTCGGCATCATGGACGTCGTGAATTTCGCCCATGGCGAGCTGTTCATGCTCGGCGCCTATGTCGGCGTCGTCGTCTTCGCCTTGACCGGAAATTTCTGGCTTGCGCTCATCGCCTCGGCGACGATGGTGGCGATCCTCGGCGCAGCCATGCAGGTCCTGACGCTGCGCCCGCTGATCGGGCGCGACCCGCTCACCACCATCCTCGCCACCTTCGGCATCTCGCTCATCCTGCAGAACTACGCGCTCTGGCAGTTCGGCCCGGTGGCCCGCAAGATTTCCGAGCCGATCACCACTCATTTCAATCTCTTTTATCTCGAGTACCCCTGGTACCGGCTGGTGATCGCGGGGCTTTCCGCCGCCATCATCGGCCTGTTCTGGCTGTTCCTGAAACAAAGCAAGTTCGGCGTGTGGATCCGCGCCACCACGCAGGACCGCGTGATGGCGCAGGCCATGGGGATCCCCGTGCCGTGGGTCTACACCGGCGTCTTCGCCATCGGCGCCGGCCTGGCGGCGGCAAGCGGCGTGCTGTTTGCGCCGATGGCGGGGGTCACCCACACCATGGGCCTCGACTGGGTGCTGAAGGCCTTCATCGTCGTCGTGGTCGGCGGCATGGGCAGTCTCGCCGGCTCGATCGCGGCCGCGATCTTCATCAGCCTGCTCGAAGCCTATGCGGCGATCTGGGTCAGCCCGGCACAGGCGGTGATCGTCTCCTTCATCGTCCTCATCCTCACGCTTCTGTTCCGGCCGACCGGCCTCTTCGTTCCGACGCCAAAATGACGACAGCACCGCTCGACAAATCGACATCGCTCCCGAGGGGCAGGCTGAGCCACAACGCGGTCTTCTGGATCGGCTTCTGCGTCGTGATGGCCCTGCTGATCGTCGCGCCTTTGGTGCTGCCGGTGTTCTGGCGGCGCTTCCTGACGGAAGTGCTGATCTGGGGACTGCTGGCGATGTCGTCGGACCTTCTGATCGGCTACACCGGGATGGTTTCGTTCGGTCATTCGGCCTTTTTCGGCCTCGGGATGTACGGCGCGGCGGCGGCGCTGCTGCTCGTCAGCCCGCCTAATCTGTGGCTGGCGATCGGCCTCGGGCTTGCGGGGGCGGCCGGCGCCGCGTTGTTCGTCGCCTACTTTTCCACGCGGCTTCGCGACATCTACTTCGCCATCACCACGCTCATCTTCAGCCAGATATTTTACGTCATCATCTTCACCTGGACGCCGGTCACGGGCGGCGAGAACGGCCTGATCTTCTCCAAACCGCGTCTCACAATTCCATTTCTCTACGAAGGGCGGTTCACCAACGAGACCATGCATTGGTTCGTGCTGGCCGTGGTGGCGGCGTCGTATCTTTTCCTGCGCCGCGTGACGCGCTCGCCGTTCGGAATGGTGCTGCAGTCGATCCGCGAGAACGAGGCGCGCACGCGTGCCATCGGCTACCCGGTCGAGCGCTACAAGATCGTGGCGGTGATGCTGTCGGGGCTGTTCGCGGGGCTTGCCGGCGTGCTGTACGCGATCCAGAACGAATTCGCGGCGCCCGATTTCGTCTACTTCATCACCTCAGGCGATACCGTCATCTTCAACGTCATGGGCGGCATCGGCACGCTCGTCGGCCCGATCGTCGGTGCCGGGTTCTTCCAGCTGGTCCGCGAATTGCTGTCGCGCCTGTTCGGCGATCAATTCCCCTATCTCATTCCGCTCGGCGTGATATTCATCGTGATGATCATCTTTCTGCCGCAGGGTTTGCTCGGCTTCGCCCGGCGCTGGCTCAACCGGTAAGCAGGGGACACGGATGGCCGTCCGCAGGCTCGGCATCATCATGTATGGCGTCACCGGGCGCATGGGGCTCAACCAGCACCTCGTGCGCTCGATCGTCGCGATCCGCGCGCAGGGCGGGGTGGCGCTGCCGAACGGCGACCGCGTGATGCCCGATCCGATCCTGGTCGGCCGCAACGCGGAGAAGGTTGCGGCGCTGGCCCGGGAGCACGGCATCGAGCGCTCGACGGGCGATCTCGATGCGGCGCTGAAAAATCCGGACGACACGGTGTTTTTTGACGCGGCGACGACGCAGATGCGCGCCGACCTGCTGACGCGGGCGATCACGGCCGGCAAGCATGTCTATTGCGAGAAGCCGGTGGCCGACAGCCTCGACAAGGCGCTGGCGGTCGCCAGGCTTGCCAGGGCGAAGAAGGTCAAGAACGGCGTGGTGCAGGACAAGCTGTTCCTGCCCGGCCTGCGCAAGATCAGGGCGCTGCGCGACGCCGGCTTCTTCGGGCGGATGTTCGCCGTGCGCGGCGAGTTCGGCTACTGGGTGTTCGAGGGCGACTGGGGCCCGCCGGCGCAGCGGCCGAGCTGGAATTACAAGAAGGCGGAGGGTGGCGGCATCATCCTCGATATGCTCTGCCACTGGCGATACGTGCTCGACAACCTGTTCGGCAAGGTGAAGGCGGTGAGCTGTCTCGGCGCCAACCATATTCCGAGGCGGGTCGACGAAAACGGCAAGCCGTACGATGCCGACACCGACGACGCGGCCTATGCGACGTTCCAGCTCGAGGGCGGCGTGATCGCGCACATGAATTCATCCTGGTGCGTGCGCGTGCGCCGCGACGACCTGGTGACGTTCCAGGTCGATGGCACGCATGGCTCGGCGGTGGCCGGCCTCACGAAGTGCCTGACGCAGCCGCGCGAGAAGACACCGCGGCCGGTGTGGAATCCCGACGTGCCGCAGACCATGGACTTTTTCTCCCAGTGGGAGGAATTCAGGGGCGACGCCGTCTACGAGAACGGCTTCAAGATCCAGTGGGAGGATTTCATCCGCCACGTTGCCGCTGACACGCCCTGGCATCATGATCTCATGGAAGGGGTCAAAGGCGTGCAGCTGGCCGAGTTGGGGCTGCAAAGCTGGAAGGAACGGCGCTGGCTCGACGTGCCGGAACTGAAACTGTAGGAGCACGCGGTGGCGACGATTTCGCTTCCCATGGCCGGCGGCAAGCTTGCTCCCTACACGACGGGCGAGCCGATCGCGTTTCCGTCGCAAGCCGAGACCGCGAATTTCAATCGCATCGCCTTTGCCGCGGCCCATGTCGTCGCCGATCCGCTGGCCGACGTCGATCCCTGGCTCGACACCGCCATCGACTGGGACAGGACGGTCGCTTTCCGCAATTACCTCTGGGATCTCGGTCTTGGCGTCGCCGAGGCGATGGACACGGCGCAGCGCGGCGGCGGGCTCGACTGGCCGGCGGCGAAGGAGCTGATCCGTCACTCGCTCGCGGCGGCAAAGGCGCGTCCGGGCGTGAAGATCTGCTGCGGCGTCGGCACCGATCACCTGGAGCCGGCGGCAAACGTCACGATCGACGACATCATTCGCGCCTACGAGGAGCAGATCGATGCGATCGAGGCGATGGGCGGGCAACTGGTGCTGATGGCAAGCCGCGCGCTCGCCCGCGCCGCCAGAGGGCCCGACGATTACGCCAAAGTCTACGGGCGCATTCTCAGGCAGGTGCGCGAGCCGGTGATCATCCACTGGCTGGGCGAGATGTTCGATCCGGCGCTCGCCGGCTACTGGGGCAGCGACGACCACCTGCGCGGCATGGAGACGTGCCTCGACATCATCCACGCCAACGCGGCGAAGGTCGACGGGGTCAAGATCTCGCTGCTGTCGCGCGAGAAGGAAATCGACATGCGCCGCAGGCTGCCGGAAGGCGTGCGCATGTATACCGGCGACGACTTCAACTACGCCGAGCTGATTGCCGGCGACGAGGAGGGCTATTCCGACGCGCTGCTCGGCATCTTCGATGCCATCGCGCCGGCGGCGTCCGCTGGCCTCGCGCGGCTGGCCAAGGGCGACGTGCAGGGCTTTCACGGCGTGCTGGAGCCGACGGTGCCGCTGTCGCGGCACATCTTTAGGGCGCCGACGCGCTTCTACAAGACCGGCGTCGTGTTCCTCGCCTGGCTCAACGGGCTGCAGGACCACTTCATCATGGTCGGCGGCCAGGAGAGCGCGCGGTCGCTGCTGCATCTTGCCGAGCTCTTCCGCCTCGCCGACAAGGCCCGCGTGCTGCACGACCCGGAACTGGCGGCGGCGCGCATGAGCAAACTGCTCGCGGTGCACGGACTGGGATGAAGACCGACGGCCTTTCGATCAATCTCGCAACGGTGCGCCAGCAATGGAATCTGCGCGAGGCCGTGGAAGCCTGCGCGCGCCACGGCATCAGGGCCGTCGATCCCTGGCGCGACCAGGTCGCGGCGCTCGGACTTGATGAAGCCGTCCGCGTGATCAAGGCCAACGGCATGCGGGTGACCGGCTATTGCCGCGGTGGCATGTTCACGGCCGACAGCGCCGCAGTCGCGTTCGACGACAACAGGCGCGCCATCGATGAAGCCGCCGCGCTTGGTGCCGAATGCCTGATTGTCCTGGCCGGCGGCCTGCCGAAGGGAACGCGCGACATCAACGCCGCGCGGCAGATCGTGGCCGATGGCCTTGCGGCGATCCTGCCGCATGCGCGCGCGTGCAAGGTGCCGCTCGCGATCGAGCCGCTGCATCCGATGTATGCCGCCGACCGTGCCTGCGTGAATACGCTCGCGCAGGCGCTCGACCTCTGCGAGCTGCTCGGCGACGGTACCGGTGTCGCCATCGACACCTATCATGTGTGGTGGGACCCGGCGCTGGCGTCGCAGATCAGGCGCGCGGGCGGGGCGAAACGCATTCTTGCCTACCACATCTGCGACTGGCTGGTGCCGACGCGCGACATCCTGCTCGACCGCGGCATGATGGGCGACGGCGTGATCGATTTTCCGGCCATCCGCAGGATGGTGCAGGCGGCGGGCTATCGCGGATTGACCGAAGTGGAAATCTTCTCGGCCGAAAACTGGTGGAAGAAACCGGGCGACGAGGTGCTGCGCACCTGCATCGAGCGGTTCAACACGGTGTGCTGAACCCGAGCCACGTCAATAGTGATAATGGCACTGGAGAATTTCAACCTGCTGAGCGTTGCCCCTGCCGGTCACTCTACAAACGAGGCGATCTTCGCGGATAATTCGGCGCGACCACAGGCCGTGGAGCCTGTATTTAAGGAGCTCGCACATTGTCCGCTTTTGAGGGTAAAGCAGACATGTCATTCGCCGCATGTCCGCTTTCGCGGTCGCTATCGGGGGTAAAGCGGACATGACTTGTTGCGGCATGTCTGCTTTTGACCTAAAGCGGACATGCTTGCCCACCAAAGTCTAAAGGCGTCTGTTAAAATCGTATGTAACTTGCCGCTTAGATGTTTGCGCACGCCATTTATTCTCAGCGAGTAAACAGCCAGACCGCGCATGGCCGCCGAGAATTTTCAGAAACCACCCGTGTGGTTAGGAATTGAGGCGCTGGGCCTTCGCGCATTTTTGCTGCTGGCCGCCGGGGTTGTTATTGCAGCGGTGTTGTTTTGGCACGTCTACGAGACGCTGCACTATCGCAAACTAATCCCCGCAGACATCGGCCTTACCTTTAACTTCGCGACGAGGGGTAGCGACGTAAGCCTCTGGGGCGCGCTGTTCATGTTTGATCGTAAAGCCTGCGGCGGCGCCATTTTCGATATGAGCGGGTCAACAGCCGACGCGATCCGCAAACAAGGGCTGAATTTTTTTAAGGATGCACGTCAAGGACGCGGTTATACGGAAAAGGGAGACCGCAGCTTCATTGACTATTCCTACCAATCGTGGCGGGCGACGCCCTTGTCACCAGAATGGACCGCACTCGGACCGTGGCCGGGTCTCAATTGCATGGGTCTGAGAGCCGGCACCATGCAGAACATTCTCAACGCCGCGCAAAAACCTGGGTCGTTTTATGCAACTGGGCAAAGCAAAATGTTGCTGGTGGACCCAAACCGGCAATTTGTCTTGGTTACCTATATGCATTAGCAGCCTGAGACCAATGTCCGCTTCTGACCCGAAGCGGACGTTAGCTGGTGCACCACACATGTCCGCTTCACCCCGGAAAGCGGACATCGGGGGCGACTATGGCCGTTCAGAAAGCAAAGCGACTACGCCGGGCCGCTGCCCGCGCTGATTGCCATGAGCAGAATGAGCAACGCGCCAGCCGCTTTGCGCGATCCACAATCTGCAAGCATGCGATACGGTGATCCGCGCGGCAAGACAGAGGATTTCGAAGAACGAAATCGAGGAAGAGGTAACCCGCCGATGTGAGAGACTAGTCGCAGCGCACCGTCATTCCGCCGTCGACGACGATCTCGGTGCCGGTGATGAAGCGCGCCTCGTCGGAGGCGAGAAACAGCGCGGCATTCGCCGTGTCGCGGCCGTCGCCCATGAAGCCGAGCGGAATGCGCTCGAGCCGTGACTTCAGCAGCGCCTCGACGTCGCCGCCGGTGCGTTGCTTCGCAAGCCGCGCTTCCACCATCGGCGTGTGCAGCTGTCCGGGAACGACCGTGTTCACGCGGATGCCCCTGTCGGCGTATTGCACGGCGACCACGCGCGAGAGCTGGATCACGCCGGCTTTTGTCGCGGCATAGGCGACCTGCGCGGACCCGGTCCAGCGCAGGCCGGAGGTCGAGGCGATATTGACGACGGATCCCGCCTTTTGCTGCTCCATCACCGGCAGCACGTGCTTCAGCGTGAGGAAGACGCTTTTCAGATTTGCGTCGACCTGGGAATCCCAGACGTCTTCGCTCATCTCGGCGGGGCCGCCGGCCGCCGAGCCGCCGACATTGTTGACCAGAACGTCGATGCGGCCGAAGCGTTCGAGGCAGGTCTTCACCATGATGTCGACGGAGGCGGCGCCCGTGACGTCGCACTGATGCGTGGCGATTTCGCCGCCGGCCGCCTTCACGCGCGCGACGGTTTCCTTCACGCTGTCGAGTTCGCGGTCGACGGCGAAAATTCTCGCGCCTTCCTCGGCAAAGCGCACGGCGATCGCCCGGCCGTTGCCCCAGCCCGGGCCGACGCAGCCGGCGCCGGTCACGATTGCAATGCGGCCCTGCAGGCGTCCACTCATGGCGTCTCGTCCCTCACGTCAACTTACGCGCCGGCGCGAAGCGGTAAAGGCGCTGCGGGTTGTCGACCAGCAAAGCCTGCCTTGCGGATTCGCCCGGCGCGATCTCGGCGATGATATCGACAAGGGTTCCGTCGTCAGGCACCGGTCCCTGATGATTGGGATGCGGCCAGTCGGTGCCCCAGACGCAGCGGTCGCCGAATTCCGCCACCAGCCTGCGGGCGAAGGGAACCGCGTCGGAATAGGGCGGCCCTTTGCGCGTGATCCGGTCCGCGCCGCTGACCTTGACCCAGACGTTCCTGTCGGCGAGCAGCGCGAGCAGGGCACGGAAATGCGGATGCTCCAGGCCAAGCGAGGCGTCGACGCGCCCCATGTGATCGACCACGACAGGGACCGGCGATCTCCGCAGCGCCGGCGTCAGGTCCGCGATCAGCTCCGCTTCCATATGGATCTGCAGATGCCATCCGATGTCGGCGAGCCGCCTGGCGAATTTGACGGCCTCCTCGATCGAGGGACCTTCGCCGAGGTGCTTCATGTAGTGAAAGCGCGCGCCGCACAGGCCGGCGGCCGCGAGGCGCCCGAGCTCGGCGTCGGAAATGGAAACCGGCACCAGCGCGACGCCTCTATACGCGCCGCCGGTTGCCGCGACCGCGTCGGCCGTCACCGCGTTGTCGTAACCGTGGCAGGCCGGCTGCACGATGACGCAATGCTGGATGCCGAGCTTCTCATGCAATTTGAACAGCAGTTCCTTCGGCGCGTCGGACGGCGTGTAACGGCGGCCTTCCGCGAAGGGGAAGCGGGCCCGCGGCCCAAAGACATGCACGTGGGCATCGCAGGCGCCGGGCGGCAATTTGAGCCTCGAATTGCTCGGCGCCGCCATCCAGTAAGGCGGATCGGCGGGCGTATTTGCGGTGTGCGGCATCAGGCGTCGGCTGCGCGCGTGCGTTCGAAAGCCGGCTCGCGCGCGGAGAATTCGTTCAGCCAGGCGACGAGCCCGGGATAAACGGGCCGCCAGTCGACCTGCTTGCGCCAGTCGAGATAGCCGAGCGCGCAGGACAGCCCGATCGCGACGATGTCGGTCTTCCCGGGGTCGGGAGGGGCCTTTTCGAACGCTGCCAGTCCCCGCGTGATCTTGCCGCGCTGGTGCGCGAGCCAGCGCGGCGAGTGCGTCGAGGCGTCCGGCCGGAAGCGGTTCTCGTAGACCACCAGGATCGATGCATCCATGATGCCGTCGGCAAGGCGCGACAGCGTGAGCGCGCGGTAGCGGTCGCGCCCCTGCAGCGGCAGCAGGCGGTCGGTGCCGGCGGCGTCCTGCAGGAACTCGATGATGATGCCGCTGTCGTAGATCGTGCTGCCGTCGGCGAGCACGAGGCAGGGCATCTTGCCCAGCGGGTTCTGCAGGCGCAGCGTGTCCTTCTCATCAAGCGGGTCGGCGGGCTCGAGCGTGATACAGTCGGACAGACCGAGCACGTCGATCGCCATGCGAACCTTGCGTCCGAACGGCGAGGTCACCGTCGAACGCAGCACAAAATTCTCTGCTTTGGACATTTACGTTGCGCCGCAGGTCACTTCGTGGTCTGGACGCCGGCGTCCTTGATCACATTTGCCCACTTCTTCGTTTCGCTGTCGATGAAGGCGGCGAAATGCTCCGGGCTGTCGCCGACCAGAATGGTGCCCTGACTTGCGAGCTTCTCGACGACGGCAGGATCCTTCATCGCCTCGACGGCCGCCTTGTTCAGTGCGGCGACGACCTTCGGCGGGGTCTTGGCGGGAGCGACCATGCCGTACCAGTTCTCGGTGAGCAGGTTCGGCATGCCGGCCTCGGCGGTGGTCGGCACGTCCGGCGCGCTCGGCACGCGCTGCGGCGCACCGACGGCGATCGGCTTGAGCTTGCCCGCCTTGATCTGCGGCAGCAGCACCGGCAGGTCGAGGAAGACCATCTGCACCTGCTGGGCCAGGAGGTCGTTCACCGCCGGCGCCGCGCCACGGTAGGGCACGTGCACGATGTTGATCTTGGCGGTGAGCTTGAACAGTTCGCCGGCGAGATGCGGAAGGCTTCCGGGGCCGGAGGAGGCGAAATTGAGCTTGCCGGGCTGCGAATTCGCCAGCGCCACCAGCTCCTTCATGTTGCTTGCGGGAACGCTGGTCGCGACCACCAGCATTTCCGGAACCTTGGCGACGAGCGTGATCGGCTGCAGGTCCTTGAGGGTCTCGTAGGCGACCTTTTCCATGCTCGGGCTGATGGCGAGCGCACCCGCGCTGGTGATGGCGATGGTGTAACCGTCGGGCGGCGACTTGGCGACGGCATCGGTGCCGGCCACGCCGCCCTGGCCGGAGCGGTTCTCGACTACGACCGACTGCTTGAGGATCTCCGACATGCGCTGGCCGACGACGCGCGCGATGATGTCGTTCGGCCCGCCGGGCGGGAATGGAACGATCAGCCTGATGGGCTTGCTGGGAAAGTCCTGCGCCAGGGCCGAAGCCGGGCCCAGCAGCATCAATCCGATCAGTAACGTTCTTAAAGCCTTCACGTCCGTCCTCCTGGTTTGTCACTTTGCCGCCGACCTTACGTCATCGCTGCGCGGCCGCGCCAGACGCCAGCCCCGGTTCGATCACCTTCGCGGGGTCAAAAGCACCTTGACTATATTCCTAAGGTATGTTTTCCTAGCGTTATCCCGCCCCGGTGCCGAAGGGGTGTCTGATCAGCGTCTCCAGACGCGGGGCGGGGAGCGGTGGCCGGGCGTTATGACTTCGC
>Ga0070741_10016834_pt1 | contig 12107 bp, 12 predicted proteins | sample Coa_R1_4_FD_66440 | JGI IMG/M metagenome (GOLD analysis project Ga0070741, IMG submission 66440) | Surface soil microbial communities from Centralia Pennsylvania, which are recovering from an underground coalmine fire - Coalmine... | ecosystem: Environmental > Terrestrial > Soil > Unclassified ...
CGATCGCCTCGGCGACGGCGTCGAGCAGGCCCTCGCCCTCGTTGCGGATGTGGCTGGTGTAGATGCCGCCGTAGCGCGCGACGACCGACGCGAGCGCCGCCAGCTCATCGGTGCGGGCGAAGGTGCCCGGGACGTAGACGAGGCCGGTGGACATGCCGATGGCGCCGGCGCGCATGCCCTCGTCGAGCAGCTCGCGCATCCGCTCGAGCTCGCGCTCGGACGGCTCGCGGCGCTCGAGGCCCATCGCCGCGAAGCGCAGCACGCCGTGCGGCACGTACGCGGCAACGTTGCAGGCCGGGTGCGCGGCATCGACGGCGGCGAAGTACTCCGCGGTCGTCGTCCAGGGGAGCGGCGAGTCGCCGAGGATCGGCGCCATGCCCGTCGCGTAGTAGCGGCGAAACTCGTCGCTCGCCGGTGCGACGCCGGCGCCGCAATTCCCGACCACGTCCGTCGTCACGCCCTGCATCACCTTGAAGTCCACGCGCGGGTCGCGGACGACCGCCGCGTCGTCGTGCGCGTGGACATCGATGAAGCCGGGCGCGACGGCGAGCCCGCCGGCGTCCAGCTCCGCCTCGCCGCGGCCGCGCACCTCACCGATGGCGACGATCGCGTCGCCGGTGATCGCGACATCGGCCGTGCGGCCGGGCGCGCCGCTGCCATCGATGACCGTGCCGCCGCGGATGACGAGGTCGAAGTCCGCCACGCGCCCTCCCTCAGTCCAGCGCGATGCGCTCGCCGGAGCGCGCCGATGCGTAGACAGCGTCGACCACGCGGTGCGCCTCGACGGCGACGCCGAAGTCGGGGGACGCCGGGCGATCCTCGCTCACCGCTCGCAGGAAGGCGTAGTCCTCGAGCAGGTAATCCTGGCCGTGGTACTCGGGCGTGACGGCTGAGAGCAGGCGCCCGACGCCCAGGCCGTGCAACTCGAGCTGCGCGACGAATCGGCGCACGACCTCGGTCTCCGAGAGCTGCGTCCGCTCCGCGAGCGCGTTCGTGTCGGTCCAGACCGGCCCGGCCCAGTCGTCGTCCTCGTAACCGAGCTGGCCGTCCTCGCAGACGAGCGTCAGGCGCCGGCTCGACCCACGATGGAGCAGGTTGTGCCAGATCGACGTGTGGCTCACGACCACGCCCGACGCGAACTCGAGCACCGCGCTGCTGACGTCCTCCACCCCCTCCTTCTCGAAGAAGTGGCGCGTCGTGCCGTAGACGTGCGTCACCGGACCGAAGAACCAGAGGAGCATGTCCACGTCGTGGATCGCGTGCTCGAGCAACGTGCCGGCGCCGACCAGGCGCGCATCGCCGCGCCAGGTGCTCGCGTAGCGTCCCTGCGTCGGGAAGTACTGGTCGTCGACCATCACGGCGGTCATCGGGCGTCCCATCTCGGGCGCCGCGAGCAGCTCGCGCAGGACGTTGATGACGGCGGCGTAGCGGAGCACCAGGCCGACCTGGTGCGTGACCCCGGCCTTGCGCGCGGCCTCGGCCATGACGGCGGCGTCGCCGGCATTGAACGCGAGCGGCTTCTCGCAGAACAACGCCTTGCCGCGACCGAGCGCCTCGAGGGCGAGCGCCTTGTGGTGGACCGTCGGGGTGCAGATGTAGACCGTGTTGACGTCCGGGGAGGCGATCAGCTCGGCGGCGTCCGCCGTGACGAACGAGACGCCCGCCCGCGCGGCGTAGGCGGCCCTGCGCTCCGGGTCCGGTTCGGCGAGCGCGACGAACTCGCCGTCGATCAGCCCGTTCTTCAGGCAGAAGTGGACCGACTTGCCATGCGCGGCGCCCATGAGGCCCGCGCCGATGACGCCGATGCGTGGCCGCACGCTCGCCGCTCTTTCGCCGCGCGCCCGCAGCCGCCGGGCGCGGCGCAATCATAGCCGAGCGTCGGGGAGGGCGGAATCGGCGCCGCGGCGGCCGTCACTGCGGGCGTGGGCGGGGCGTTAGACCGGGCGGAGCGGCGTGCAGGTTCCGGACCACCCCCATCGACCGGAGCTTGCCGCCGCTCCCTTGCGATCAGTCGAGGCGGGGCCAGCGCTCGGGCGGCAGGACGCGACGGACGGCGGCGTGTATGCGCGCCACCAGCAGACGCACGTCGATCTGCTTCACGAGCCAGTCGTCGGCGCCGGCGGCGTTTGCCTGCCGCCAGACTTCGGGCTCGAAGAAGGCGCCGTGGACGATCACCACCGGTCGCACCGGCGCCGGCATCGACGCGAGCGCCGTCAGGGCGGCGATGCCGCCGCCGTCCGCGCGCCGGATATCCAGGAGGACCGCGTGGGCAGACGCCGCCTCGACGAGGCGCAGGGCCTCGCGGACGTCGTCCGTCTCCCCGGCGAGCGCTACCTGCGGGTCGGCCGAAAGCGACCGCGCGAGGGCGCGGCGGGCGCGCTCATGGTCGTCGAGGAGCAAGAGCGTCAGCGCGTCTGGCCGGAAGGCAGGCACGGGGTCAGGCTAGCGGCCAGCCTCGAGAGCGGGACGTGCCGTGGTTCCCGCGGATCAGGGCCGTTCGGCCTGCGTCGGCGTCAGGTGCCGAGGAGCGAGTAGCCACCATCGACCAGGATCACCTGGCCGACGATCATGCTCGCCGCGGGCGAGGCGAGGAAGAGCACCGCATCGGCGACGTCCTGCGGGCGCACCTGGCGCCCGGCCGGCACCCGCGCCTCGTACTCGGCGACCATTGCCGTATCGAGCATGCGCACGCCGTCGGTCTCGGCGACGAGGCCGGCGGAGACGCCGTTGACCCGGATGCCGCGCGGGGCCAGTTCGACCGCCAGGTACTTCGTCAGCGACTCCAGCGCGCCCTTCGAGACGCCGACGGGGGCGTACTTCGGCAGATAGCGGTCGGAGCCCGGGCTGAGCAGGTTGACGATGGCGCCGCCCTCGCGCATCAGCGGCGCCGCCGCTTGCGCCGCGAACCAGGGGCCGAAGAGGTTCACGTCCATCGTGTGGCGCAGGTGCTTCGGAAGCGAGTCGATCGCCGCCCGCGGGCGCTCGAGGCCGCGGGCTGCGCTGTTCACCAGTACGTCGAGCCGCCCGAACTCGCCGGCGGCGCGCTTCACCATCGCGAAGACGGCATCGCGGTCACCGACGTCCGCCTGCACGGCGAGCGCCCGTGCGCCGCATGCCCGGACCTCGTCGCAGACGCGCTCGGCGTGCTCCGCGCTCCGGGAGTAGTTGACCGCGACGTCAACGCCCTCGGCGGCCAGCGCGAGCGCGATCGCCCTGCCGATGCCGCGCGTGCCGCCGGTGACGAGGGCCGCCTTGCCCCGCAGTCCCGCTTCCACGCCGGGACTGTAGCGGTTCGCGGGCGGTCGCGCCTATGCTCCCGCATGACGCTCGAAGGACGGACGGCGTTGGTCACCGGCGCGACCGGCGACGGGATGGGGCGAAGCATCGCCCTGACCCTGGCGCGCGAGGGCGCCGCCGTCGTGCTGAACTATCGCTCCGACAGCGACCGCGCCCGTCGCGTCGTCGCGGCCGTCGAGCTGCTCGGGCGCGAGGCGCTGCCCTACCGGGCCGATGTGAGCGACGCGGTCGAGGTGGACGCGCTGTTCGCCGCCGCGCGCGAGCGGTTCGGGCACGTCGATATCGTCGTCAACAGCGCCGGCGGGTCGTGGAAGCCGCAGGACCTGGCGCAGGTCCCGCCCGGCCACTTCCGCCGCGTGCTGGAGGAGGAGGTGTTCGCGACGTTCCTGCTCCTGCGCGCCGCGCTGCCGGAGATGCGCGACCGCGGCTGGGGGCGCTTCGTGAGCATCGGCGGCCACGGCGCCGACGACTGGCGCTTCGGGCCCCCGCAGGCGCCGCTCGACTATCCGCTCGGCAAGGCCGCGCGCCACTGGCTCACGCGCACGGTCGCACCGCTCGAGGTCGCGCACGGCATCACGGTGAACGCCGTCGCGCCCGGGCCGACGCCGTACATCACGCTCGATGAGGCGCTCGCCGCCGTGCGCGGCCAGCGCCCGGAGGGCGCAGGCAACTCGCCGCAAGACGTCGCCGAGCTCGTCGCGTTCCTCTGCTCCGACGCCGCCGCGCGCGTCACGGGCGCCGTGATCCCGGTGCCGGGCGACAAGCCGGTGTAGGTCCGCGGGTCAGACGGCCCGGGCGGGTGACCAGCCCAGCATCCTATCCGGTGCTGCGCACGCGGTTCCGCAGCGGGCGGTCGGCGGCGAAGCGCTCGAGGTTGTCGAGGAAGAGCGCCATCGCGCGGTCCATGTTCAGCGGCGAGAAGCCCGAGTTATGCGGCGTGACGACGACGTTCGGCATCGACCACAGCTCGCTGTCCTCGGGCAGCGGCTCCGTCGCAAAGACGTCGAGGCAGGCGCCGGCGATCCAGCCCTCGCGCAGCGCGCGCACCAGCGCGTCCTCCTGCACCACGCGCCCGCGGGCGATGTTGATCAGCGTGGCGGTCGGCTTCATCGCGCGCAGCTCGCGCTCCCCGATCATGCCCTCGGTCTCCTTCGTCAGCGGGCAGGCGAGGACGACGTAGTCGCTGCGCGAGAGCAGGCGCGGGAGCTGCTTCGGCGTCACCTGCTCATCGACCCAGCGCGCCCGCCGCTCGCTGCGCCGCGCGCCGATCACGTGCATCCCGAACGCCTTCGCCAGCCGCGCGACCTCGCCGCCGATCGCGCCGGTGCCGACGATGCCCGCCGTGCGGCCGGTCAGCTCGTCGGCCGGGAGCTCGCGCCATTCGCGGCGGCGTTGCTGCTCGCCGAGCTCGGCGATGCGCTTCGCGCGGTGCAGCATCATCGCGATCACGTACTGGGCAATGGGTTTCGCCGTCGCGCCGGACGAGTTCGTGAGGATGACGCCGCGGTCGAGCAGCACCTGGAAGACGGGCGCATCGACGCCGGCGCTGAAGGTATGCAGCCAGCGCAGTCCCTGGATGCGGAAGAGGTGCGGCAGCACGAGCCGCCGCTGCTCCTCTTCCTGCCAGAGGTCCTCCGAGAAGCAGCAGGCGTCCGCGCCGGCCGGGTCGGCGGTCCAGGCGACGGCGCCGTCGCGCACCTCCGGCACCGCGAGGCGCACGCGCGGGACGGCGCGGCGAATGCGCGCGCCGTACTCCTTCGCGACGCGCGAGGAGACGATGACCTTCACGGGCGGGAGCGTAGCGCGCGCTGCCCGATGGCGCAGCCTCAGCGGATGCGGCTGCGGAAGTAGCGCAGGAGCGGCGGGAGGTACGGCGCGCCCGTCTCGAGCGCCACCTCCGGCACCCCGGCCGCGGCGAGGCGCCTGCGCCGGCGCTCGCGCATCGCCGCGCCGCGATCGGCCCAGGCGGCGCGCACCGCGGCGCTCGAGGAATCGACGGTCACGCGCCCGCCCGCCTCGGCGTCCTCCAGCTCGATCAGGCCGGCGTCGGGCAGCGCGCGCTCACGGCGGTCGTTGAGCGTGAGCGCGATGATCTCGTGGCGGGCGGCCGCGGCGCGGAGTTGCGCCTCGAACCCCTCGTCGAAGAAGTCCGAGAGGACGAAGACGAGCGCGCGCCGCGGGACCACGCGCACGAGCCACGCGAGCGCCGCGCCGACGTCGGTGCCGGCGCCCGCCGGCTCGAGCGCGAGCAGCCCCCGCAGCATGCGCAGGAGCGCGCGCCGGCCCTTCGCCGGCGGCACGAAGAGCTCGATGCGGTCGCTGAAGGCGAGCAGGCCCGCGCGGTCGTTGTTCGCGACGGCGGCCCAGGCGAGCGCCGCCGCCACTTCGGCCGCCAGCTCGCGCTTGCTTTCGCCGATGCTGGAGAAGAGCGACGACGCGCTGACGTCGACGAGCAGCATCACCGTCAGCTCGCGCTCCTCGACGTACGTCTTCACGTAGGGCGCGGCCATGCGCGCGGTCACGTTCCAGTCGATCGCGCGCACGTCGTCGCCCTCGACGTACGGGCGCACCTCGGCGAATTCGAGTCCGCGGCCGCGAAACACGCTCTGGTATTCCCCGAGGAACGCCGCGCCGACGAGCCGCCGCGCGCGGATCTCGATGCGCCGGACGCGCGCGAGCAGGTCGGCCGTCGTCTCGGGCGAGGCCATCAGAACACGTCCGGCGACTCGGCGATGAACTCCCACGGCACCTGAGCCTCGTCGCTGATGAGCTGGCCGAGATTGCGGATGCCGGGCGCCTCCGTGGCGTAGTGCGTGCCGAAGACGAGGTTGATGCCGCACTCCTTGGCGAACATGCGGCTGAACATGCCGCCCTCGCCCGTGAGATAGGTGTCGGCGCCGAGCCGTCGCGCCGCGTCGACTTCCGCGGTGTTGCCGCCGCCGCCGGGCACGATGGCGACGCGCCCGAACGCCCTGCCGTAGCGCTGCGCTTCGACCTGCACGCCCAGCTCGCGCGACGCGGCCAGCACGAAGTCCTCGAACGTGCCGTCTGCCGCGCCGATGACGCCGGCGTGGCCGCCGTGATAGTCGAGGAACGTTTCCTCGATGCGCACGCCGAGCAGCCCCGCGAGGACGTGCGCGTTGCCGACGCCGGGGGCGCAGTCGAGCGACGCGTGCGCGGCGTAGAGCGAGACCGTCGCGGCCTCGAGCGCGGCGAGCTTCTCCGCGCGCAGGTGCAGGTCGACCGCCTCCCACGACGGGTGGTGCACGACGAGGAGCTGCGCGCCGCCCTTCGCCGCCCCGACGATCGCCGCGATCGAGGCGCTCACCGCAACGGCGACCTTCGAGACGCCGGGGCCGGCGCGGTAGAGCAGGCCGTTCGAGTCGGGCTCGGCGGCGGCGTAGCGCGGCGCGTCGAGCAGGCGGTCGAGGAACGCGGCGATGTCATCGAGCGAGGCGTTCGCGTGCATGCAGACTCCAGCCGTTGCCCGCGCCCATGCTACCCCCGCCGGTCGTTGCTCGGGCGGAGATCGCATCCTATCGCGCTGCTCGGTGGTTCAATTCAAGGATTGGGAAGCGCTGGGGGACACCCCCAATCCGCCGGGGGCTCCGCCCCCCTGTACCTCCTGCTTGGTGACAGATCGATCGTTTGCAGGGCGCAACTCTCTCGTGAATCCGCCAGGAGCGCGCTGTCGACCGCCCCGGCGTCATTGTTTCCGTCGCGGAGCGCGGCCGAGCCCCGGAGCGCGGCGAACGAGGAGTGCTAATCCGCATCAGGAGTCGGCGGCTCACCCGCCCGGTGCAGGGGGCGCAGCCGGCTTGCTCGGGGCGCTCCGGTGGCTGTTTCCCGGAACACCCACACCCTCGCAGGGCCCGCGGGATAGGCAGGCACCATGCCGGGAGAGGGGCAGGCGATCCCTCAGCTCACCACTACGGCGGCAGGGGCGCGGCCCCGCGCGTTACGTCTTCTCGAAGCGCTCGACGTTGAGGACGAAGACGATGGCGCCGCCGGTGCGCACCTCGATCGGCTCCTGGAGGACGGAGCCTTCGCCGAAGAACGGCAGCGTCTGCACCGGGACGTACTCGCTGTGCGCGTAGCACTCCGCGCGCACCATGGCGACGATGCCGTCGACCTCGTTCGCTTCGACCCCGGAGAGGATGGTCGCGTTGCCCTTGCGCAGGAAGCCGCCGGTGCTGCTGATCTTCGTCGCCGGATAGCCCTGCTCGACGAGCTTCTTCATCAGCTTCTCGGCGTCGGCGTCCGAAGCGATGATGACGACGAGTTTGAGCTCCGCATCGCCGGGCATCGCGCCGCCGTCGCTGCCGTTCTCGCGCATCTGCGCGCATCGTAGTCCTGCCCCGGAGAGGGTGTCAATCGACGCGCCGGGCGGCGCATCCCGGCCTGCGCGCCGGTTTGTTACCCTGCCGTGCACGCCGGCGGCCGGGGGCGTCGTCGCGGCGATGGGTCATCGCCCACCCAGGGCGGGAGGTTCACGTGACGGACGCAGGCGGCGAGGCGGTGGTGCGCCCCGCGGTCGACATGGAGACGATCGTCTCCCTCTGCAAGCGGCGCGGCTTCGTCTTCCAGAGCAGCGAGATCTACGGCGGCCTGCAGGGCGCCTGGGACTACGGCCCGCTCGGCGTCGAGATGGCAAACAACATCAAACGCGCCTGGTGGCGGGCAATGGTGCAGGAGCGCGACGACATCGTCGGCATCGACGCCGCGATCCTGATGCACCCGGACGTCTGGCGTGCGAGCGGCCATGTCGAGACGTTCACCGACCCGATGGTGGACTGCCGCAACTGCCAGTCGCGCTTCCGCGCGGACGAGCTGGAGTCCGACGTCTGCCCGCACTGCGGCGCGCGCGGGCAGTTCACCGAGCCGCGCATGTTCAACCTCATGCTCCGCACGTTCGTCGGGCCGGTCGAGGACGACGCGGCGCGCGTCTACCTGCGGCCGGAGACGGCGCAGGGCATCTTCGTCAACTTCGAGAACGTGCAGACGACCACGCGCAAGAAGCTGCCGTTCGGCATCGCGCAGATCGGCAAGTCGTTCCGGAACGAGATCACCCCCCGCAACTTCATCTTCCGCGTGCGCGAGCTGGAGCAGATGGAGATGGAGTACTTCTGCTACCCGGAGGACTCCCGCCGCCTGCACGAGGAGTGGATCGAGGAGCGGCGCCGCTGGTACCAGCGCTTCGGGCTGAAGATGGACCGCCTGCGCGTGCGCGCGCACGCGCAGGAAGAGCTCTCGCACTATTCGTCGGCGACGTCCGACTTCGAGTACCTGTTCCCGATCGGCTGGGCGGAGCTGGAGGGCGTCGCGCACCGCGGCGACTTCGACCTGACGCAGCACGCGAAGCACAGCGGCAAGGCGCTGACCTACTTCGACGAGGAGCGCAAGGAGCACATCGTGCCGCACGTCGTCGAGCCGGCGCTCGGCGTCGGGCGCTGCATGCTGGCGTTCCTCGTCGACGGCTACGATGAGGAGACCGACGAGAAGGGCGAGAAGCGCGTGGTGCTGCGCCTGCACCCGGCGATCGCGCCGATCAAGGTGGCGATCCTGCCGCTCAGCCGCAACGAGAAGCTGACCCCGAAGGCCAGGGAAGTGCACGCGCTCGTGCGCAAGCACTGGATGACGCAGTACGACGACGCGCAGAGCATCGGCCGGCGCTACCGCCGCCAGGACGAGGTCGGCACCCCGCTCTGCGTGACCATCGACTTCCAGACCGTCGAAGCGGACGACGCGGTCACGATCCGCGAGCGCGACAGCATGGCGCAGGTGCGCGTGCCCATCGCCGGGCTGATCGAAGCGCTGCGCGAGCGCCTGGTCGACGTTGCGTAGCGCGCCCGCTCATCATGCGCCTCTATCATTTCAGCGAGGATCCGGGGATCCGCGTCTTTGAGCCGCACGTGCCGGCGCACCGCGCCGGCGACGGGCTGCAGCCGCTGGTCTATGCGATCGATGACGCGCACGCGGTGATGTACTGCTTCCCGCGCGACTGCCCGCGCGCCTGCTTCTGGCCCGGGCCCCAGACCACGGCCGCGGACCGCGACCGCTGGTTCGCCGGCGTCGGCGCACGCATGGTGATCGCCGTCGAGGCGGCGTGGCTGGACGCGATCCGGTCGTGCACGCTGTACCGCTACGAGCTTCCGCCCGCGAGCTTCGCCCTCGCCGATGCCGTCGCCGGGCACTGGGTGAGCCGCGAGCCGGTGCGGCCGCTGGCGGTCGAGCCCGTCGGGGACCTCCTGGCGGCGGTCGCCGCGGGGGGCGCCGAATTGCGCCTGATGCCGTCGCTCCGCGAGCTCTGGCCCGCCGTCATCCGGAGCACGATGTGCTTCTCGGGCACGCGCCTGCGGAACACGGCCTGGTGGGCGGAAGTGTGCGGGTGAGCCCCCGCTCCCCGGCTTCGGTGGTCAGCCTGGCGCCCCGGGGGGATACAGAGGCCATACCGAACTGTCGAAACCTCAAGTAGTGGGGGAAGCTACGAGGTAGGCCATGCGGCTGCGGTTCCGCCCGCCCGAATCCAGGCCCGAGGCCGCGCCGCCCGGCGGGCACGGCCCGCATCTCCTGCGCGACGGCGCCCTCCTCGCGAGCTGGTACATCCAGCACCGGCTCGAGGAGGAGGTGCAGCGCGCGCGGCGCTACGGCCGGCCGCTCGCCGTGATGCAGGCCTCCCCGGTCCTCCGCCCGGACGAGGCGCTCTCGCCCGCCGTCGTCGAGAACGCGGCGGAAGCGGCGATGAACGCGGCGCGCACCACCGACCTCGTCGGCTGGGCGGACGAAGGGCGGCGCGACATCCTGATCATCCTCCCGGAGACCATCGCCGACATCGCCCGCGTCGCCGCAGCCCGCTGGCGCGACGAAATGTGGCTGCACGGCCGCCGGGTCGATGGCCCGAAGTGGGACATCGCCCTGCTGCACGACCTCGACGAATTCACCTCCCGCGAGCTGATCGATGCGGCGCTGCAGCAGCGGCTGGAGGCCGAACGCATCCGCGCGCAGCGGCGCGCGCAGTACGAGGACGAGGAGGACGTGGCATGACGATCTCCCGCGCGCGGCTGGCGAGCGCGGCGCTCGCGCTCGCCGTCCTCGTCATGGCCGTCGCCGGGATCGCCGCGCTCTTCGTCCCGCCCATCGCCGTCGCCGCGCTGGCGCTCGCCGCCGCCGGCCTCGCCGGCGCGAGCACCCTCGCGCGCCGCGACGCGTCCGATGCGCCGGCGCGGCTGCTCGAGAAGGTCTCGGAGCAGGCGCAGTCCGGGCGCCGGCTCGTGATCTACGAGCGGGAGACCGGGCTCTTCGCCCACTGGTACATCGCGCTGCGCGGCGAGGAGGAGTGCGACCGCGCGGCGCGCTACAAGCGGCCCATGTCGCTCATGCTCGTCGAGCCCGGGAGTCGCGACGCCGGCTGGGAGGCGCGGTCCAAGCTCGCCGACTGGCTCAGCCGCAACCTGCGGGCGACCGACGTCGCCGGCTACCTGGGGAACGGGCGGTTCATCGCCATCCTCCCTGAGACGGAGCAGGGGAGCACGCCCGTCGTCATCGAGCGGCTGCGCAGCGAGATCGAGAGCGTCGAGACGAGCGTCGCGGCCTTCGGGAAGGACGGCGTGAGCTACGAAGACCTGTACCGGGCCGCCGCCAACGGCCTGCGCGCGTCGGTCGCCGCGTAGACCTACTCCGAGGGCTCGCTGCCCAGCACGCCGCGCGCGCGCAGCTCGGCGATCCGGGCGTCATCGAGACCCGCCTCCCGCAGCACTTCGTCGGTGTGCTGGCCGAGCGTCGGCGACGGCCCCTGCACCTGCAGCGGCGTCTCCGTCATCTGCACCATCGGCCCCGCCATCCGCACCGGCCCCATGAGGGGATGCTCGACACTGGTGATGAAGTTGTTCTCGAGCACCTGCGGGTCTTCGAGCAGCTCCTCGGTGAAGCGCACCGGCCCGGCCGGCACGCCGCCGGCGTCGAGGATGCGCAGCCATTCGTCGGACGTCTTCGATGCGAAGAGCGCCTCCGCCTCGGCCACGAGCCCGGTGCAGTAGTCGAGCACTCCCTGGTCGCGGTAGTCGATCTCGTCCGGGCGCTTGCCGACGCGCCAGTCGTGGAGCCCCGTCGCGGCGAGCAGCTTCTTGCGCAGCGGCGTGCTCAGGCAGCCGACGGCGATGAAGCCGTCCGCGGTGCGGTAGCAGCGGTAGTAGATGTTGCCGAAGGCCGGCCGCAGCCCGGTCATCGCCTCGATCTGCTCCTTGTACGAGGCGCCGTCCCGGCGCAGCGCGCGCACCTTCGCGAGCGCCGCCTCGCGCGCCTCCGTGTCCGTCGCCTCGATCGACATGATGCGCGTGTTCTGGATGCCGACGGCGCTGCCCATCAGCGTCGTGCTGATGCACTGCCCGCGCCCCGTGCGCTCGCGCGCGTAGAGGGCGGCGCAGACCGACCACGCCATCGCCAGGCCGGTGCTCAGGTCGGCCGAGGGGATGGCGTTGAGCAACGGCGCACCGCCGGGGTCCTGCCGCCCTTCGACCGCCATCAGCCCGGTGACCGCCTGCGCGATGATGTCGTAGCCGGGGCGGTGCGCGTACGGGCCGCGGCGCCCGAACGCCGTGTTGTCGCAGTAGATCAACCGCGGGTTCAGCGCCGAGAGCGTCGGGTAGTCGATGCGCAGCTTCGCCGCCACGTCCGGGCGGTAGTTGATGATCACGACGTCCATCTCCGCGACGAGGCGGTGTACGACCTCCTGCGCCTCCGGCGCGTTGAGGTCGAGCATGACGCCCCGCTTGCCGCGATTGAGGGAGATGTAGCCGCGGCCCTCGCGGAGG
>Ga0070741_10016835_pt1 | contig 12107 bp, 11 predicted proteins | sample Coa_R1_4_FD_66440 | JGI IMG/M metagenome (GOLD analysis project Ga0070741, IMG submission 66440) | Surface soil microbial communities from Centralia Pennsylvania, which are recovering from an underground coalmine fire - Coalmine... | ecosystem: Environmental > Terrestrial > Soil > Unclassified ...
AAGCTATGTTCAGCAACGCGGATAGTAGACCTCTTGCAAAAGTCATCTGGGGCAGAGCAAGTCAAGATTGTAGAGAGCTGCAAGCAGAGGCACGCGTAAGCCGAAGCGACGACGACGGTTGCGCTAGCGCGCCGCCAAGATTTTGAAGATTTTGAGTTTCCCAATCACCTGCTTCCCCACGACCCGTTGGCTGGCGAGAAGACGATTGCCGGGCTTGTCCGCGGTGCTCACTTGTCCCCCGCATGGTTTCTTCTTCGGCGTACGACTCTTGGCGGGCCGCTTCTGCAGCCCTTGATAGCCTCGATCGCCCAAGCCCTCAATTGCCGGCGCCAGGCGGACCTGGCTGCGCGTGAAGAGCTTGAAGTCGTGCTCGCGCCCCTTGCCTACGGCCGCGCAGAGGGTCTGCCGACTGCCCTGGTCGACCACGAGTTGGGCTTTCTGCGTATGGCGCCGCTTCTTGCCACTGTAGTAGCGGCGCTGTTTTTTTGCGGGCGTTCGAGCGGACTCTCCGTCGCGTCGAGTACAATCACCTCAAACTGGGGCCTCCGCGCGCAGCTTCTTCTTGCCTGGAAGCTGAAACGCGGGCACTTTGATGAGAATGTCCTCGACTCGGTGCCCGAGGCGACAAACCGCTGCTTCCGAGAGATTCCACGACACGGCAATATGAAAATACGGGCGGTATTCTCGCCAATACTGTAAGGCCACCAAGACCTGATCGGCCCCCGTCAGCTTCGCCGGACGCCCACGCCGCTTCTTGTGGCGCGCCTGCTCGCCCAGGGCTGCCACCTTCCTGTCAAACGTCGCTCGCTGGACCCCGCTGAAGCGCTTAAACTCGGCTGGCTCTAGTGCCTTGAGTTGCTCGTACGTCATAGGTCCCCAGTCTATGCCCTACGCCAGCACCGTGGCCAACTACTTTTGCAAGAACTCTACTGATCATCACCAACCGTATGTGAAGGCAGTAGCCACGGTTATCCCGCTCGCCCGCCATGTGCGTACGGGGTTGCATCGCCGCCGCGGCTACACTATCCAACCCGTCGAGCGCAGTTACGTCCCTACCCGTGACCGACTACGAGGCACCCGAGGGCTCAGAGCCGTGCACACTGGACAGAAATTTTTAGAGAGCTTCGAGGCTCTCTACGCGTTACGCCGGGGGAGGGTGAAACTGCGCCTCCTCGTGCCCACCTATCGACCGACGCACGCGTCGGAGCACGAGCAGGTCCGCACGGTGATTACGGCTCTGGCAGTGTTGGGAACGCAACTCAAGAAAGCAGCATGAAGGATTAATAATGCTCACTTACAGTGAACCCTCTCATATTGTCCCATCAGGTCTGGAGCACCACGTAACTTCACAAACTCGAGTTTAGGCTGTCTGTATCAACAGACAGGTTTTCAGGCGTGATCGGCTCGTCTCAAACGGTCTTACATCACCCGTGAAAGTGACTAAGGCATTTGCGTGCTCCGAGCATATCGCCGCAAGCGTATTCTGCAGCAGTGTACGGACTGTTTGTGGCGGATTGCCGCGGACGACAACAGCCAAGACTGCCAATTGATTCTTTTCGATCCAAACGGTTAGCTCTCCGATCTGGATTGTTTCTGACCTCTCGTCAGTGGAGATGTGAAAGGAGTCCTGCACGAAATCTTGAATGGCGATCAACATGCCTGAGATCAAATCAGGATTGCGTGTCGTATTGGGATCCGCTGCTACATGCAGTAAGAGTAAGCCGGTCTGATAGTGAATGAGAAAGACCTGCTCCACCTGGAACATGGGGGTCCGGAGGCGGACAACTTCCGCGAACAGCGATCTGTGCTTCTGCTCGCCGACTTGTAGATTGCGAAAGGCTTGCTGCAACTGCTGTACTAGGCTGTTGAAGGAGTGTCCCAGATAATTCATCGAAACAACCAACAAGGGGTAGACGATATTGAGCCACACTCCGGCATGAGCAAACAGCCAGCCGGCGATGCCAATGTATACAATAGAAAGTCCTAGAGCGCACAACAACCCTTTGAGGGCACTCAGCCGCGGGATGGTAAGCCCCATCAGAGCGCCCAGTGTAATAATGGCAAACAGATCGTAGAGCTTCGACGACCGAGGGATTGTTAGAAAACGTTGGGTCAATATATTGTCGATGACCGTGGCGTGAATCTCCACACCGGGATACAGGCGGCTAAGAGGTGTGAGCTGTAGATCCTGGATACCCATGGCGGTGGTCCCGACCAGCACGACTTTGTCGGTAAATGTCCCGCTAGGGAGCTTGCCACTGAGAATATCGCTGATGGAAAAATGGGGAAAGGTTTTCTCGGGGCCTAAGTAGTTAATGAGCAGTCGGCCCATTTCGTCGGTGGGTATGAATCGGTCCCCCATCTGAACCATTTCTACTCCATAGCGCCCAACTTTCACCATTAGTTGCGGCTTGGCTAGATAGTGCCAGGCACACAAGACCGCTAGCGAAGGAAAGAGATCCTCGCCGCCCTGTATCATGAGCGGCATCCAGCGAATGATATCATCCTGATCAATCCCCAGATTGAAATAGCCTGAGGATGCAGCGGCTTCAGTGAACATGGCGAGATTGCTCTTAGGAGCATAGGCTCGAAAAAAGGGTCCAAAACCTGTTGCTTGTTCTCTATCTCGATAGAGGACGAGCGGATACTTTGACGCACTGATGCGCTTGAGCTGGTGGTCTACCTCTTGCTGTTTGATCCGGTTATCGAGTGTGGCTTCATTCATATGAAAAAAATAGCCCAACGTGACTGCACCAGGTGAATGTTTTATGGCGTTAGCAAGGGCCAGATCGTTCTGGAAGTTCTCATCTGGCTCTATGAAACTGATGTCAAAACCGATTACTCTAGCCCCATCGTGAGACAAAGCATTCACCAAGGCAGCAAACTTGGACCTGGGCCAGGGCCAGCGCCCTTCCGTAGCAAGGCTTTTTTCATCGACTAGTGCCATCACAACTGCCGGCGAGGGTGACAGTTGCCCACGTGAGAGAAAGCGAAGGTCGTAGGTTTTCAGTTCTACCAAGTCGAGGGTAGGGATACCGTATAAAAAAACCGTGATAACGACCAGGATGGTGCCGAGTGTGAGGAAGCTAGCGTGTATGGAGAACAAGAATTTAAAAAAAATCTCATTAGTTCCATCCCTGCCCCTGTTTAAGCTCGTTGACATACAGATTAGTTTCTGAAAGGACTCAGCAGAGAGAAGAGCGAATGGAAGAGCTGTTCCTCTATCTATCAATATAGAAGAGCTGGTTCCTGGTCAGAACAAGGCACTAACAAGCCAAACAATAACAATACCATAATTCTTTGAGGCCGCCAACAGGTCGGCAAAGGGGGCCAATTGTGAAGCATACAGACACTATGGAATCGAAAAGTAAAAATCATAAACTTAGCTAAAAGCGCACCGACTGTATCCTGGCTGTTCCGTCCCGGAGTAAAGGAGCTAACGATTGGAGCACAGCAGCGGAATCCTGTCCTGTAGGATCTTGCTGAAACAGAACTGCTGCCCTACGTTCTGAGCCATGCCAGTCGAGGCTTTCCTTATCTACTGAGAGCGAATCATGCTGCAGAAAAAAATATGCATGCTGGGCGCCTTTGCAGTAGGGAAAACGAGCTTAGTCGCACAATTTATCCATAGTATATTCTCCGACAAATACTATACCACCATAGGTGTCAAGATTGACAAAAAGGAGCTAACGATTGGAACACAGCGGGTCAATCTCGTCTTGTGGGATCTTGCCGGAGAGGATGATTTTCTCCAGGTCCACATGTCGTATCTGCGCGGCTCATCGGGGTATCTGCTGGTTGTAGACGGAACTCGTGCTGTGACTCTCGACACGGCGCGCAGCCTGCAGGAAAGAGTCGAGGCGGCTATAGGGCATGTGCCATTCGTGCTCATGGTCAACAAGTCTGATCTCATTGCCGGATGGGAAATCAGTGAGGAACTGCTAGCCAACCTTAAAGAAAAAGGCTGGGATGTTATTAGAACAAGCGCTCGCAGCGGTTTAGGCGTAGAAGAAGCGTTTCAGATCCTCACCAAGAAGATATTGGAGAGATAGATGCGCGATCTCCCCCCTCCGATTCTTGAGTATCTGAGTACGCTAATCGTAGACAAGCACTCGTTAGCTTACCTTCAGATAGACAAGGGCGGCTGTTTGTCGAACTGGGGAGGTAATCTCGCGGCGTATGGGATCACTGGCCTGCGCAAAGGGCTGCCTGTTGGAGAGCAAGTGGTTTTTCTGGAGGGTTTGCTCCCCCTACAAGATTCTCCCCTATCGCTTCCTTGCGTGGAAACCGGATCCGGTCTGTTCGCAGATATCCACATATTCTCAGGCGAAGACGGCAATTGGGTGTTGCTACTAGACGTCACTCCCCAGGAACTCCAGCATCGTTTCTTTCAACAAAAGGCGAATGACTTGAGCCTACGCTATGAGCAACAATCCAAGATACTAAAGCACTACGCACACGGCGCGGCTCATGAACCGCTCCTGGTCAGCCTCTTTACTGCGTTAGACATAGTTCTCATGGAGCACCAGGAGAATGGCTCTTTTCGATTACTCGGCTCTCCCCCGGAGTGGTTCTTCTGCCTGTACCCGGATGCCGCCTCGCGGCAGGGGGACTTGAGGCCAGGGGAAAGATTTCTCGTGCTGGAAAACTTTTTAATCGACGCCGAACAGTTTTGGCAGGAGCGTGGGACCGGGCGGCTGCGGTCAGGGCTATGGATTGAAGCTGACCGGTCAGGCAATGAATGCTCTCTCGAAGCCTCTGCGGTCTGTGTACGAGAGAGAAAAATCCTACTGCTCGAACTCCTCGGCGTTGCCTTCGTAGAGAAACAGTCGCTTATCCAAAAGGCGCGAGAGCATAGTTTACAACATCACTACCTAGAAATACGTCTGCAAAAGCTCCTCAATCAACTCTGCGTTGGCGTTTTCCGGTCAACGCCGGACGGGCGGCTGTTAGAGGCCAATCCGGCGTTCCTACGCATGCTAAACCTCGATTCTGCACAGAAATCTTTGACCCAAGATCTGCACCAGTTATGTGGTCACCTTGAAGACAGAACTCAGGTCCCGAATCAGCTACAACAGAGTCAGCCTTTTCAGCGGCGCGAGTTCCAGTTACGTCGAGCAGACAACAGCCTTCTTTGGGTTTCGCTGACTGCCACTCGCAGCATGACTGCCACTGGAGAAACTATCATTGACGGCTTGATAGAGGACATCACCGAACGCAAGCACGCAGAAGAGGCGCGCAAGGAGGAGGCAGCAGTTATCGAAGCCTTGTCCCGAGTGGGCTGGGAGATGATTGCTTTGCTCGATACACCGGTGATCCTTAACCGATTGTGCCAGCTGACCACCGAGGTCCTCGGCTGTGATGTCAGCCATACGTTCCTTTGGCAGCCGGAGGAAGACATGCTTGTTCCGATGTCGGGCTACGGCGACCTGCCAGAAGAATGGGAGACCATTAAGCTGTTGAAAATTCCTCGCGCCAAGGTCATGAGTCTGTTCTCCCGTCTGGACAGTGAAGAGATTGTGCAGCAAACCCGATCCACGCATCAGGACCTTTTCGTCACGGAACTGCAGAAACGATTCAACGCCACGGCGGGGTTGTACGCAGCCCTCCGTTGCGGAAGAACAATCATTGGTTGTCTCTCCGCCAGCTACCGCGGCCGTAACGAATATTTTACGCCACGCCAAGAGCGTATCGCCCGGGGCATAGCACAGCTCGCCTCCATGGCTCTCCAAAACGCACGACTCGTTGAGGAATTGGAGCGTGCGACCCGTATCAAAGAAGAATTCCTGTCCATGTTCTCTCATGAGCTGCGCACACCGCTGACGGTCATCATAGGGTATAACGATCTTTTACTTGACGGCATGTGTGGCTCCTTGACGGCCGAGCAAACCGACATCATGCGGCGGATTGACAACAGTGCCCAGCAGTTAGTTGCCCTCATCAACGCCGTCCTTGATCTTAGCCGTCTCCAAAGAGGGCAGCTCCCGTTGGACTTTGCCGACGTCAGCTGCCCAAATCTGCTAAGGGAAATCAAGACCGAGACCCAAGACTGGTTCAAGAAGCCAGGTTTGCATGCCGTGTGGAACATCGGCCCGGAACCTCTGCTTATACGTACAGATCGCTTAAAGCTGAAAATTGTCATCAAAAACCTGATTCACAATGCGGTGAAGTTCACTGAACAGGGAAGTATCACTGTGGACGCCCATCTCTGCAGAGACGGAGTGGAAATCTGTGTATCCGACACCGGTATTGGCATTGCACCGGATGTGCTGCCTATTATTTTTGAACCCTATCGCCAAGCTGATAGTTCGTTACGCCGCCACTATGATGGCCTCGGGCTAGGGCTCCATATCGTACGAAAATTCTTAGAGCTTTTGGGCGGTACAATTACGGTAGAAAGCAGGATCGGGTACGGCTCAATCTTCCGTGTACTGATACCGACCGAGCAAACTAAGTGAGCGCGACACGTCGGAGTAGCATGGTCGGCGTTTACCAGGGCCGCAGCTCACGCATGGGTCTCCTCAGATTCGCGCGAAGTTGTTCCTCCAGCCATGGAGAGTAAACGCTAACCTCTGGAGGGAGGCTGAAGAAGAGGTGCCCAAGCATCCGCTTACCAGGTGTCCACATTTAGGGGATCACTGGGCAATTCGTTAGGTCAACAGGACAGTCAACGAAGCTAATGGTCCCAGGATCTGTGCAGCGTCTCACTACATCCAATAATGGGATGCCCGCCACAGTCATCTTAAAGTTTACACAAAGATCGTCGTAGTCAATCGAGGAATACTTCCACTCGGCGCTCGGACAACCAATAGACTCCGGCGGAAGCATAAAGAACTGTTTATAACACTCGTAGCAATCGGAGGGGGGGGAGGAGCCACAGGCCGCCGGAGGATGCACGCAAAAGTCAGCAACTGTGGCCTCGATGTCGTTCGTCTTCGTGACTGCTTCCCCAACAATATTGCCAATAGTCAAAAGCTCCTCGGCGCTAAAGGTCCCGTTGGCGTTCCCCTGAATCGAGAACCCCGGAGCAACGTTACCGCCCTGGTCTACACACATAACATGCCCGGTTCTCACCCCTGCGCCATGCACTCTGGTGTCGCACTTCATATTCACGAGACCATTTACGATGGCGATGCTTGTGAGAAGTCCTCCCAGCGGAGTCTCTAATTGACACGCATCGCCGCTCTTACAACCGTAACAAAACCGATAGCCGGCTTGGCCTATAGCCTCAGTTCCCAACATCGCAACCAAGCTGACGCTCGAGAGGCTAATCATCATGAAGCTCTTAAACATGACATCCTCCTTGTGTCTCGCGTAAGGATCCTCGCCCTTACGTAGTTTCGTTTCATCATTCGAAAACCTCACCAAATGGAAGTGCCAACGTGACTCTTGCAAGGACAGTTCTGTCTGGCTGTATGGTCGGGTTATTGAAGTCAGTGTTGAAAAACTTGAACTTTTGGTCAAACAGATTCGTCGCTCCAACGGTGATGAAACCATACCGCTTCGGCAGACGATAATTGATCGCCGTATCGACGGTCCAAAAATTACTGCCACCGGACTGAATAACGCCGGACGCAATTCTTTGAAACTTGCCATGTTGATTCCAGTACGTTAGGGTCATGGGGATGCTCAGTCCGGAAGGGTGAAAGAAACTGATCCCTAACGGAACACGATGTGTATTCAGTTCCTTCGGCTCTATACCCGTTAGTATCTCATTCGTAAATCGCTCAAACATGTATCCTGCTCTGAGCGCCAACCATGGATGGGGTGTCCAGAAAAGATAGGCGCTGCCCAAATACTCTTTCGCGCTAGATTTTAGGTATTGAGGATGGGTAGGATCTATCAAGTCTGCAATTGGAACTGTCAGATCTCTCTTGGAAAATTCCACGCCTCCGAATAGATCTTTCGTAAATTTCTGATCTATGGCCCCCCCATAGCGCCAAGCGTTCGTAGCATTCGTATCATCAAAGAACTGCGTAAAGCCCGCGACCTGGGTCGGCTCAAGGGTCTGGTCGGTGATCAGCGTTCTCTTCAACGTCCTGAATACTGCAGCGCGCAGTGTGGCGCCTGGGATCGGCTCCCAGGTAATCCCGAACTTCGGGTTGAACTGATCTTTATCCCGAACAATCGGACCACCGCTCCGCAAGAAATCGGCGCTTGCCCCTAGTGTAAACGTCACATTTCTGAGGACATTAATGTATGAATACGAGTAAACGTTTACGTGTTGAAGATCTAGATTTGTCGTTGCCGATTGTACTTCTATGGGACCGGGGGGAGAATCAAACCCTAAAGTGGCGTGCAGTTCTCCATTAATGTCAAAGTATCCTATGCCGCTCGTAAGGTTGAAGTACGGCGAACGGAACAGGTGTTGAAGTTCGGCGCCAAAGGCGTGTTGAGGGATTTTCTGATCGATAGAACTAATACCAGGGATAACAAACTGATCATCTTTTTGCCTGAAACGTGCATCTTGATACGTAAATGAGCCAAGGAGCAGAGAATTCGGAGAAAAGGCGTGCCGTCCACCAAGGCGGGCGGTGTGACTCTCCTCCGTGTTTCTCTGGCCAGGAAAGAGGTCTTCCAGAAAGAATCTTAGTTGAAGATCGCCTCGTTCAGTATTTCTGTACCGATACTCGGCCTGGATGCTTGTGCTGGGAGTAAGTTCCTGCTGGACAAAAGCGTCGGCAATACTATCCTTCTGATCTGCGTTTCTTCGAAACCCATCTGTCGTAAGATGGAACCCTCCAACGCTGAAAGATGTCTTATTATAGATGCCTGAGAGCACGCCTTCTCCACTATATGTCCCATTTTCACCGAAAAAACCGCTTGTCAGCAAGGAAACCCCATTTCGATTAAACAAGGGATTGAACTCGTTGAAGGAGAGAGCAGCAGGGCCTTGGGTACCGATAAGAAACAGGTTGCTCTCAGCAAGATGGGGCTGAATGGGCGTGATGTTGAGAGGTTCCAGCAACTGAGACTGGAGCAGTTCACTAACCCTGACAATCTCATGGCGCGGCAACGCAGAGTAGGAATCGGCCAAGAATCGGTGGGAGGAAAAGTTGGTTGGATCGGTGTTGACCGACTTCCATCCTTCTACCAGAGCAAGCTCTTGGAAGCCCAGATCACTGTAGATCTGGGCAAGGGCTGCGCTGCGCGCCGCCAAGTCTGAGTCGAGGAGCAGACGTGACCGGTAGACCGCCCGGTTGTCGTTTAATTCGATGGCTTTTTGCATGTCCTGCAAAGCTTCAACCGGCCGGTTTGTGGTCTGTTTTGCAATTGCATCGTAGAACCAGGGAGTGGGATCTCGAGGGTCCAGCTCCTTGGCAACGGCATACTCGCGCTGATCCAAATTCGTCCGTTTCTCTTCAAAATAGACTTTCCCTAGATAACTCCGTATAATAGAGTCATTGGGGTCCAAGCTTGCAGCAATCTCAATCTCTCTTCTCCCCCCGTGCAAATCGCCCTCCCGGATTTGCGCCAGTCCCAAACCGAGCCGTGGGAGGGGATCAGCCTGATCAAACGCAATCGCCTTTTCAAAAGCCTCTTTAGCCTGTTTTGTCTTAACCTGGGTTAGATAGGCGAATCCGAGCACGGTCTGGGTGCGGGAGAGATTGGGTTGCAGGGTAGCCGCCTCCTGGGCCGCCTCAAAAGCCTGATCCAGCCTCCCGAATGACGAATGAATCTCTGCCAGCCGTGCCCAGGCCAGCGCATTTTGCGGTTCGAGTTCTACCGCCTTTCGCAGGCTTGCTCGCGCACCTTCCAGATCAAACACAGACTGTTGGGCATAGGACAAAGCAATCAACGTGCTGGCAGAGTTCGGAGCCGCCCTAACGGCCTGTCGGGCAAGATCAAGCGCTCTTTCTTGCTCGTTCTGTACCACAGCGATAATCGTTTGTAGTGCAAGAGCGTCGCTATCATTCGGGTTCAGATTCAGAACTCGCGCGATATCCGCATTGGCCTCGTCCACGCGGCCCACGGCAAGCAGCAGTGAGGCTCGATAGGTAAAAACACGCGGGTCGCGGATAGTCCTGGGAACAGTCGCAATACTCCCGAATGCCTTTTGAAGGTCTCCCCTTAAGTAAAACTCGATGGATTGTCGAACTATCCCTTGCCAGGTCGGTCCGGCTGGAAATTCATCAGGCCGAAAATAAAGGACAGGCGGGTAGTACAAGGCCCACTGGACGGCATCACGAGGACGCGCTACCACACGCAGCACAGGCGCTCTCCCTACCTCGGCGATGGCCGATTGACCACTGGTGAGCGTGAGGCTGCCAGTCGGATTCCCCACCACCACTGTCCCTTCAAATATCGTCAACAAGGTCCTATCTATCTCAGCCTTGATGAAAAACTCGGTTCCCCTGACCCCTGCAAAGACAACAGGAGTCTGCACCTCCAGGCTATGGGGCCCACGACTGAAAAAATGGACAGCTCCGCTAAGCAGGTCGACTACCCCAGTCCGTTCTTCCTTCACGGCCTGAATGGTGATCGTTGTATTTTCGTTAATACGGAGAACCGATTGATCAAGTAGAGCAATGTCCGCCCGGCTTCCTTTCAATACCCGAATCTGATCACCGGCATGGAATCGGTCATTTAATCTCACTTGTTGCCATAGCGTCTCACCCACCCTTTGGGTCTCAACGGTTCCCTGCACTGAAACCGCTCGTGCAATCCATTCCTCGTGCGCTTCCACAGAAGTAGTGAAAAAAAACAGTAGACGAACTAGGGAACTGGTAAGATTAAGAAGGCGAGCAAAAGGCAAACCAGGTTTCTTCATGAACTTTTCCATAAGAGTCTCATATGGCATGGTTAGTTCTTCGGGGTTTCTTTTATTGCATGAATAATTCTCCCGACGTGAGTTCGACATAACTACAGGGCGACGAGCGGCAAAGCGTCATCGTGGGGCATGCGGATGTGGAGCGAAGGTTTCTTCGTTTGATACGTGTACGCAATCAAGCCGACGACAAGATTAACCAGAAAGTTAGCCACACTGCGATGACGAGAGTGTTCGATCTGCGAAATAGTCTTGAGCTGATCATTGACGGTTTCAGTCAAGGACCGTTTGCGCAGTAACAATTTGTCCAGCATCGGCAGGAATGGGTTCTTCATGTCTTTGCGCAGCGTGGTCATTATATGGACACCGTGCGCGAAGAGGTTAGCAAAGAGCAGGTGGGAAATAGAGCTCGATCGCCAAAGCCTTTTCCGTTCCTTCTTGCTACGAGCGCGGGGACAGGGACCCAATCATTGACATTGGCAGCGGTCAGCCGACAGGCCGGGAGTTCTCTGACATCGTTGATGAGGAGGTAGAGCTTGAACCCGTGGTACCAGACTAACGAGTTACGCCCCCAGAAGGCGAGGCCCACGAAGACTTGGTGACGGGGCGCACGTTTGGGATGGCAGATCGCCAGCAGCGTGGAATCGATAAACGCGACACCCTGGCTTTGCCCCTTGCGCGTTTGGAGATAGGCACAGAGTGGAACGAACGCTTGTGGCATTAATCCCACGAGCGGAAAGACCCAGCGTAAATACGGGGTGACGTAGCGCAGAAAATAGTCTTTGAGCGTTCGGTAGCTCGATTGGTGAAAGCTAATCACGAGGGTCATCTCCTCACTCCAGCACGGCCGCTCTTCTCAGACGCGCTGCCGCCTCCCAATCGCAATCAACCGCTGCTGCCACACGGGCTCAAACTGTTGACAGAAGTCGTCCACGTGGCAGAACAGCGCTACAATCTCCATCACGAGAACCTCCTTGGTGACGAGGGGTTGGTTGCACTCATCACCGTACTGAAGAGGTTTCTCGTTACCTACTCCTTCCGCTGCGCTTAGAGCACTGATTTCGTTCAGAAACTATGGCGAACTCAGGTTATCTCAGAGTGAAAGGCAAATGGGCCTATCTGTATAGCGCTGTCGATAGTACTGGTCAAACGGTCGACTTTCTGTGGAGTGAACACCGCGATATCGTGACGGCCAAGCGCTTCTTTGCGCGAGCGATCGAAAAGCGCGGCGTGCCTGAAAAGATCACGCTCGATGGCTATGCGGCCTCGCATGTAGTGGTCGCACAATTACAAGCAGAGAAGATCCTGCCTGCTAACCTTCCCGTGCGGACAAACAAAT
>Ga0070741_10016836_pt1 | contig 12107 bp, 10 predicted proteins | sample Coa_R1_4_FD_66440 | JGI IMG/M metagenome (GOLD analysis project Ga0070741, IMG submission 66440) | Surface soil microbial communities from Centralia Pennsylvania, which are recovering from an underground coalmine fire - Coalmine... | ecosystem: Environmental > Terrestrial > Soil > Unclassified ...
ATGGGCCATCTTCTTTTCCGCGGCCAATCGGACCTCCAGGTCATGACCCCGGCCCAGACCCCGCTCACGGTCCTGAAAGCCGGCATCGATTATGATGTGACCTATATAAGGTCCAAGGCCAAGGACCTCTGGGTCATCCGGGACGCGAAGAAAAAGACCCTCCTGACCTTTTCCGAGCGCGTTTGGGTGGCTTCCCGCGACCCGCAAAAGACGCTCCTGGTCCACGCCGTTCCCTCCAACACGGGTTACTTTTTCGCCCGCGAGGAGGACCGGGCTTACCGGGGTTTGATCGAGTTTTCCCCCCATCCGGGCAAGGGGTTCAACGTCATCAACCGGGTCACCCTAGAGGACTATTGCGCGGGGGTTTTGCCCTCGGAGATGTCGGCTTCCTGGCCCATCGAGGCCCTGAAGGCCCAGGCCATCGTGGTTCGCACCTATGTGCTTTCCAAAATGGGAAGCCACAACGCGGACGGCTTCGACGTGGTGGACAGCGTGAGGGACCAGGTCTATCGGGGCCTGCGGGCCGAGCAGGAAAAATCCAACGAGGCGGTGCGGCAGACGGCCGGGCTGGTGCTGGAACATCGCGGTAAAATGATGCCGGTGGTCTTTTCCGCCGAATGCGGGGGGCGCACCCAGGATTACGGCGAGGCCTGGGGCTTCAACCTGCCGGTGGTGGGGGTGGAGGATTACGACCCCAAATACAACCAGGACATGGAATTCCCCCTTTCCCCCCTGCGCTTGGAGACCTGGATCAAGGAAGACCGGGTGGCCTGGTGCCGCATCTATGAGCTGAAGGGCTACCAGAATTACCGCTGGACCTGGCTGGTCACGGCGAAGGAGATCGAGAAGAAAATACCCGGCATCGGGCATATCCGCCGTTTGACCGTGCCCCGCCGCTCCACCGCCGGGTGGGCGGGCGAACTTTTAGTGGAAGGGGAGCTTGGAAATAGGGAGTTCAAGGCCGATATTATCCGCAGATATTTAGGGGGCATCCGCAGCAACCTTATCTGGATCGAGCCCCAATTCAACCCCAAGGGCTGGCCCGAGGAATTCATGATCTACGGGGGCGGCTGGGGCCATGGGGTTGGAATGTGCCAGGTGGGATGTTATGGTTTGGCCAAGGCGGGCAAGGACTGCGGGGAGATATTGAGGCATTATTTCCCCAAAGGCAGCATCGAAAAACTAGAGAAATAAAAACCGTTTAGCCACGGATGAACACGGATACACACGGATGGAAAAAAACAATTTAAGAAGTTTGATGTTCAAGCCTTCAAACAAGAAATCTTTTTCTGTTTCTGCAAATCCGCGTTCATCCGTGTTCATCCGTGGCAAAAGGTTCTTTATTTTTTTTGTTCTGCTATCCGCGGTGGCTTTGGGTTTGACCTCCTGTTTCGGGATATCGCGAGACCTCGGCATGGAAGAGGTCCCCGACGTCCAACAAAGGGAAGGCGTCACCGGCAGCCCCTCGAACCCCACCCCCCTCGATCCCTTCAAAAAATACGATCTGGTCATGGCCGCCAACGAGTGCCGCTATTTCAGCATGCTGGTGCCGTCCCAATGGTCCTGGAAATTCACCCTCACGGTCGCCAACCGCGATGATATGAAAAAGGGCCGCCTGGAAGCCCAGATCGACCCGGCCAAAACCCCTTGGGCGCCGATCCAAGGGGCTTATATGCAAAAGCATTTCGAACTGGGAAGGGAAGGCCTGCAGGCCCTCATGGGTGTCGGGAACCCGGGGGAGAATCAAACGGCCTATTTCCATCTTTGCCAGGAAGGGGCCCCCCTTCATATCACCATCCAAAGCCAGATCTCGGCCACCAAGGCCTTGTTGGGCCCCGGGGACATCCGCACTCCCGTTCCCGGCGACAATTAAAACATGATCATTACCACAAGCCCCTTCGGGGCCGCGAAGTAAGGAATTGTTGTTTTAAAAAAATAGATCTTTGTCTTGCTTTGAGAACTTCGTGCACTTTGTGGTGAGAAATGTTCGGGGGTTATATGCCGCTCTACTTCGCCTACGGTTCCAGCCTCCTGCGCTCCCAGATGGAACGCCGCCTCATGGGCAACGTGCCCGTCACCCGCGCCACCCTCAAGGGCTACCGTCTGGCTTTCATGGGCAACTCCGTCGAGCGCCGGGGCCCCGTCGTCAATCTCGTTCCTGATCCTACCCGCTTTGTTCCCGGCACCCTCTATGAACTCAATGAGGTCATGATCCAGTATTTGGACCGGGCCGAGGCCTGCGAAAAGGGCGTCTATCGAAAGATCGATGTGACGGTCGAGAAGGACGGCGGGGAAAAATTCCCGGCTGTTTGCTACCAATTAACCCAGGAAAACCCGCCTTTTGGCGCCCCGAACCTGGGGTACCAATTGCAGGTCAAGCAGGGCTACAAGGAATGGGGTCTCCCCGAGGAAGTGCTGGAAGAGGCCCTGGAGTGGAGCAAGGGTAACACGAAGACGCCTTGATCCGAGCCCCTGTCGCCCTTCCCCAAGGCCCGGCGAAAGGGTCAATTTTCCCAAAATTTAATGTTATAGATGGGCACTTGTTGGCCCGTCGTAAAACTGGACGGGAATGTACCGGGCAGACTTGAGAAGCACGTGGTGGTGGCGATGGTCGGCGGGGAAGTACTGGCGGGGTCAAAAGCATAAGTGTAATTGGCGCCGGTCCCGACGATGGCGAACCAATAGTTCCCGGGCGCGAGAGTGACGGATAAAAAGGCCCCGTAATAGCTCGTAGGTAATGTCGTGGAGGCTAAGAGGGATTGGCCCGCGGGACTGCCGCCATTGTCCGGATAGATCCCGACCTCCAGGGCGTTGCCGTTTATCGGGAAATCCAGGTAATAAATTTTAGAGACTTGGGTCAGGGTAAATTGGGTGGCGGTGATGAAACAGCTCTGGATCGTCGCCCCGGCGGAATAATTCGAATCCCCGAGGGTCGCGGCGATCGTCGCCGTGATCGTGAAGGTGGAGGTGGCGGCGGGGGTCGAGGTCGGCGAAATGGTCGGAGTGCTGGTGGCCAAGGCGGCGGTGGGCGTGGCTGTGGCGCTAACGATGCTGTTTAAAGTCGCGGTGGGTGTATCGCTGGCTATGGGAGCCCCATTGGGAAGCGAGGGTGAGAGGCCGGAGATGGGCCGGTTGCAAGAGGTGAAAAAAAAGACCAGGACCGGGAACGACAAAACGAGCCAGCATAATGTACGGCGCATATAACTCCTCCAATAGGGCGAATCTAGATTGCCTTGAAATAGTGCATTTTCTGTGCCATGGGATAAAGGCCGGAATTCCAGCGGACTCCTTGGGGAAACCCGTTCAAAAATTGACTCATGTTCGATCAAAATGACCATGAAGTTGAAAGCCATTGCCCGTTCGTTGGATGCCGAACTCCCAAACCGGTCCTAAATTTTTCCGAAATGGGCCCCGATCTTTTTCGATTCGCTCGGATCCCATGATCCGCGGATCGTACGGAACGGGGAACGATTCTTCCTCGCGTCACGCTCCCGACTTTGTGAAAAATTTCACACGGAACGGCTATCGATTTCCGGTTTTTCACCCCACGTTCAACCTGCCCCCAAATCCACAAGGTAATCCATCATCCCAGGTTTAACGTGGATAATTCTTGGGTGAGCCTTGCCATCTCCTTAGACTAGTCGTGAAGGTCCCCCCAAGTTCAAGGCGGCCTTTCCCGCTGTGCCGGCGCCCTCATCCTTCCCTTAAATTCGGGCAAGCCCGATAAGGAGATAAGGGCAATGCGGTTTTCCATATCGGGGCAAGAGCCCCATCTAATTTGGATGAACCACATGGCTACCGGGAAAAGCAAACCTGAACGGGCGCCCTTCCCTTTGGAAACGGAGGCCTCAGATGGATCAAGGTGCAGCCAGCATCGGTTCGATCGTTCTTTCGGTTTTGTTCTTCCCGACGTTCTTTCAAAAACCCCTTCTGGATTTCGTCTGGGGAGCGCAGGACCCATTGGCCCTCATGGCCGCCAAGCGGGTCTTTCTCCTGCTTCCCACGGGGGCGGTGCTGTTGTCCCTTTGGGTCAGCATCCTTTGCCTGTTGACGGTCATCGTCCGGCAAAAGAGGCGGGATTTCCTCAACGCCTTTTTCATCACCTGGTGGGACTTACTTAAAAGCATCTTCGCCTTTTGGGGCGGGTTCTTTAAGTTCCTCGGGGTGCTGATCAGCGCGGTCTACGGACTGGCGAGGATGATGGTCCTGGGCTTCTGGTTCATCCTGCAGGACATCCTGCTCATGCCTTTCCGCCTCATCCGCACGGTGGCCAAGAGCGTTTCCACGCCCGGGGTCCCCTGGATCGCGGTGGTCCTCACCTTCTGTTGGTGCCTGGTCGAGGCCGTGATCTTCACCTATGTCATGACGCCCCTGGTGATGGATACCCTGGCCAACCTGACCGGCGGGGAGCTCTCCGAGGCCGTCATCCGCATCCCGCTCTTCCTCTTCATGCTCTTCCTCATCCTGGGCAGTTACGCCGTCCTGTCGGCCTGGACGGACGCCATCAAGACCCGCAATGTGGGCGCCATCGTGAAGATCTCGATGGTGGAGGCCGTGGCGGCCTTCGTGGAAGTGCTGTTCCTCTACCGCGAGCTGGTGGATTCGCTGGTGCCCTGGTTCGCCCAGCACACCTCCAAGGATTTCGACCTGGGGATGGGCGGCACCTTGGCCTTGGGGTTCCTGGCCTGGCTGGGCGTCCGCGGCATGACCTGGTTCCTCTTCGCCTCGCACGGCGTTCCCATCATCACGGCCATCATCCAAGGCGCGGGACTCAAGAAACCCGAGGGGGACGAAAAGGGCCGCGCGGAGGACGCTTTCGCCTATACCTCCAGTTTCTATTACCACTTCAAATCCGACGCCGATTGGGTGCGGGAAGAGGCCGACGCGGTGCTGGGGGCCTTCATCCTTCCGCCGCTCCAAGTGGTCTCGGCGGCGGTCAATTTCTTCGTGCTCTTGATCGCCTCCCATCATTTGTTCGACCTTCCCTTCAAGAGCTTCCGGGACGTCATGCGGTCCAAGGAACTGCTGGAGGCCAAACCGGCCGTCCATAACCACCGGCCCAAGAAGACGCCGCCCCCGCCCAAGCTGGTGGCGGTGCCGCCGGCCAATCCGCCTTCCGCGCCGTCCCAGGAGGCGCGGTCATGAGGGCGCCCTTATTCCTCGCCGCCTTGGCGGCAGTGATCTTGACGGCCGGAACCTTGAACGCTTCCTGGCTGGATACCACGCCCCAACCCCGCCTGGTGATGTTCGTGGGAGTGGACGTGAGCGGCTCCTTCCTCAAGGGGCAGGACTTCGACGACTCCATCGGGTTCCTGGCGCGCTACCTCTACGCCCATTTGAACGGGCTGGAGGGGATGGACAAGCCCGCCGCGCTTTTCGTGGGCTCCATCGGGGGCGACAAGAAGGGCCAGCCCAAGGTCTTCTATCCTATAGAAACCTTCCAGAACAAATCGCCTGAGGAGATCGAGGCGAAACTGCACGAGATCTTCCCGAAGGAGCACGAGGACAAGTACACCGATTTCAACGCCTTCTTCGACAAGGTGGCGGAAATGGTGAACGACCGGAAGATGATCATGAAGCCGCTGTCCGTGGTCATGGTCTCGGACGGCATGCTGGACCTGCCGGGCAAGAACGGGCGCCACGACTACCGGGGCATCGATCTTTTGCCCATGGAAAAACTTTCCCGCAACGTCACCCTCCGCCTGCTTTATACCAATCCCCAGATAGGGAAGAACTGGCAGACCCAGGTGCCCCGCCGCCGGGTGAAGGTCTGGACCCAGGAGGCGCCGGTCATGGAGACCTGGAAGGACCCGAAGATCTTCGTTCCCAACGGGCCCATGGATAAGCAGGAGCTTTTCTGCAAATGGGTGAAGAACAACGTGGACTTCGGGGTCCGCATGAAAAGGGTGGAATAGTCCGTAAATCCCCTCGCCCCTTGCGGGAGAGGGACAGGGTGAGGGGTGTCTTGAGCTGTCGTCTTCACCCTCATCCTAGCCTTCTCCCCTCAAGGGAGAAGGGAACTTCTTAAATGCTGTAGTGCAGCCGCCGGGTGGGATTAAAAATTACAGGGCGGTCTGCTAGATTGGAGGCCCTTCTCCTTCCGGGGGGAGGGCCTTTTTTATTTCGGGATGGAAAGAAAAATAATGAAAGCCAAGTCCAGAAAGCCGGCGACCTTCCAGGGCAAGATGCTGGCCATGACCCGGGCGGAGCTCCTTCCCGAGGCGGTCAAGACCAGCCTCTCGGCCATGCTGGCCCTCTATCTGGCCGGGCTCTTCCAACTGCCCGAACCCTACTGGGCGGCGGTCAGCGCCATCATCGTCCTGCAGTCGGACCTGACCCTGCTCGTCTCGGCTTCCATCAGCCGTCTGGCGGGAACGGCCATCGGCGCCTTGGTCGGGGCCTGCACGGTCTCCTTCTTGGGCAATACCCTCTGGTCTTTCGGCTTGGCCGTCCTCTGCGCCACCATGCTCTGTGCCATCGTCGGCCGTTGGGAAACCTACCGGTTCGCCTCGGTGACGGTGCTCATCATCATGCTCATCTCCCATCAGGGAGAGCCTTGGATCGTGGCCCTGCACCGGTTCCTGGAAGTTTCCTTCGGCATCGTGGTGGCCTTCCTGGTGGCGGTCGCCACCCAAAAGTTCGGGATGCCGGCAAGGAAAGGCGCATGACGCTCTCGCCCAAGCTTCTCACCCTCATGGAACTGGTCCTGAAGCAGGACCCGAAGCCTTTAACTCGGCTGGTGCGGGGGAAACCCTCCGTCAAAGGCCGCGAGGCGGTGGGGGCCCTTTCGGATAACGCCAAATCCACGGACACCCCTCTGTCCTTGACCCAAGCCGTTCTCTATCTCGCTTTCGACTGCTTCGACGAGGCCCACAATATCGCCCAAGATCACGAGGGGACCCTCGGCAACTGGATCCACGCCATCGTGCATCGGCGGGAGCCGGACTCGGGGAACTCGAAATATTGGTATGCCCGGGTCGAGGCCCCCGCCAAGGTCTACGGGGGGATAGGAGGGGAAGTTTCCCAACTTCTCCAAGACCATCCGGTGCCGGAATTGGAACCTTTGGCCAAGAAGATCGCCAAGTCCAAAAGCTGGGAGCCTGAGGCTTTCGTGGACCTCTGCGAGAAGTTCAGGGACAAGGATCCCCATTCGGAGGCCTATCAAACCCTGGCCCGGATCCAGGAGATCGAGTGGCGGGCCCTGGCGGAGTTCGCGATGAAGGGGTAGGGGTTCTAAGATTTTCCCCTCGCCCCTTGCGGGAGAGGGTGAAGGGTGAGGGGTGCCTTTCTCTTTTCTTATGTTGTCATTGCGAGGAATGGGCCGCGAATAGCGGCACGGTCATGACGCGGCAACCCCAGTTGAAAATAGCCTTTCAAAAACAACACCCCTCACCCTGGCCCTCTCCCGCAAGGGGCGAGGGGAACGATTAAAAACCGGGATTCCCACGTCGCAAACGAGCCTATCGGCTCTGCTCCTCGGAATGACAGACTAGAAAATTAAGCCGCTTCACTAAATCACTAACTGGTTCCCGCCCCGAAAAATGCTAAACTAATCCCGAATAGCCTTTCTCTATATACAAGGAACCCCATGATCTACTTCGACCATCCCGCCTCGACCCCCCTGGATGAAAAAGTCCTCGAAGAAATGATGCCCTACCTCAAGGAAGATTACGGCAATCCCTCCAGTGTGCACGGCGCGGGCCGGGACGCCAGGAACGCCATCGAACGCTCCCGCGAGAAGATCGCCGACACCCTGAACGCCGACCCCCGGGAGATCATCTTCACCAGCGGCGGCACCGAAAGCGTCAATGCCGTCCACAAGGGCGTCACCTGGGCCTTCCACGGCAAGTTCCGGCACATCATCATCTCCTCGGTGGAGCACAGCTGCGTGCTGGAATGCTCCGAGTGGCTGACCAACCACGGCATCTCGGTGACCGAAGTGCCCGTCAACTCCGTCGGCTTCGTGGAACCCAAGGACGTCCGCAAGGCCATCCGCCCCGGCGAGACCGGGCTCATCTCCATCATGACCGCCAACAACGAAGTGGGGACCATCCAACCCTTCCGGGACATCGGCTCCATGGCCCGGGAGCAGGGCATCCTCTTCCACACGGACGCGGTGCAGGCCTACGGCAAGATCCCCATCGACGTCCAGCGCGACCATATCGATTTTCTCTCGGTGTCCGGCCATAAGATCTACGGCCCCAAGGGAACGGGATTCATTTATCAGCGCAAGGGGATCGAAATGGTGCCCCTCATCCACGGGGGCGGGCAGGAAAGGGACCGCCGCGGCGGGACCGAGAATGTGGCGGGGATCGTGGGGTTGGGGGAGGCCGCCAAGAAGATCTGCTCCCAAACCATGGAGCAAGGGCGTTTGCGGATCATGACGGAGCTTTTCGTGGACGGCCTGCGGAAACATTACAAGGACCTGATCATCAACGGCCCCGAAAGATCCGACGACCGGGTCCCGGGCATCCTGAACATCACCCTCCCCGGGCTGGAGGGCGAGACCCTGGTCCACAGCCTGGACGCCAAGGGCTACGCGGTCTCCTCGGGCGCGGCCTGCGCGGCCGGGTCGGCCCCGCCTTCGCACGTTTTGATCGCCATGGGGCGGTCGCCGAAGGAAGCCAAACAGGGATTGCGTTTCAGCTTCGGCCATTCCAACACGGGCGAGCAGGTCCGCCAGCTGTTGGAAGCCCTTCCGAATATTACCGGGAATTTAAGGATGATGTCCTCGTTCCTCGAGGACGACGAACCGCAGAAGAAATAACCGCTTGCCTTAAAAGACATCACCCCGAAGTTCACGAAGAACACGAAGTTAAAACGATGTTTTTGAGGATCTTAAAACAGCGCCTAGGCTTGAACTTTGCGAACTTTGGGGTGGGACGGTTCGCCTCTTTTACTTTTCCCCGGCGTCGACGGTGTAGATGACCTTGACGTCCTTCTTGTCCTTCGGGATATCCTCGTCCAAAACGAAACCGATGGCGTCGTCGTTCTTCTCGATCGCGCGGATGATGTCCTCCGAGGCGGGCACCACCGCCGGGGCGGACAGCCCGTCGATGAAGGCCTTGGCGTTCCATATTTTCTTGTACTGGGCCTTGGTCTTGTTCAGGACTTTCTTCATGAACAGGTCGGACAGGGCCTCCGTCCCGTTCACCAGGGGCTCGATCTTGGTGGAGCCTTGAAAGGTCTTATCGCCCAGGTAAACGGCCTTGATATCCTTGGAATCCAGGCTGGCCAGCACGCCGTCGCTCTTCACGATCACCACGATCTTGGGCGCTTTGGCGGAAGCGTAAGCCCAGCCGAACACCGCCCCGGTCAGGAATAGGGCGGAAATTTTTTTCCAATAATTTTTCCTCATACGAATCCTCCTCGTCGAATACCCGGTCTGAAACCCGGTCCTGCGGATACTAGAACGCGAAACCCCAAGCGGACGCCACTTCGGTCGAACGGACGCCGCTGGTATCGATCAGATGGAGCTCCAGCTTCAAAGAGGAAGCCGCCGGCACCAGATCATACCTTATCCCCGCCAAGTAAACCGTCGTGTTGGACCAGAGCAAGGCCCGGAAAAAGGGATCGGTGCCGTCCACATTCAGGTCCTCCACGCGAAGATAGGGCTTCAAGTCGGGCGCGGCCTGGTATCCCACCTGCAGGTAATAGCCGGTGTTCTTGGCGCTTCCCTGGGTGGTGCCCAATCCGGTGGCGTCGTCGAAATTATAGAACTCGCTGAGGAACTCGAAATTATCGTCGGTGTAGATGACCTCGCCTTCCAAGAGCACCTGGGCCAGGTCGTTGAAGACGGGGGTCGTGTCGCTCACCGGCCCGGAAGGCGTCACGTTATAGTGGCTCAAGACCGAGGCCACCCCGATGGCCAAGCCGCCGTCGGCCGCGGGCTTAAAAACTAAACGTCCCGCGAAGCGCTTGCTGCTGAAGGCGTCCCCGCCGGAGGGATCGAAATTGATGGCGGCGTCGGTGGCGTTGCCCGAGCCGTCCACATTCAATCCGATGTTGCCGTTGTTGCCCACGTTGAACTCGTAATTCAGGGACGAGGCCCCCAGGTCGAACTTGCCGTAGGCGAACATGCCCACGATATGGTTGGGCACCACGCCGCCTTTCTTGAAGGCCTGGTCGCTTCCGCCGCCGTCCTCGAAGGCCAGGAAGAAGGGCCGGTCGATGGTGGTCTGCAGCTGGTCGCCGTGGTGGAAGGTGCGGTTCCAATAGCCGAAGGAGGTATGGTCGCGCCCGGCCGCCAGGCGGAATTGGTCGCTGAAGCTGTAATAGACCATGACCCTTTCCAGGTCGATGGAAGGGCTCTGGCCGTCGAACTCCACCACGTTCTCGACCATGGCGCCCAAGTGGGGCCCGTATTGGGCCATGATGTGCAGGTCGGTTTGGCCGACGTAAAAGGCGTTCTGCTGGGGGAAGGAGCCGGAGGGTCCGGAGACCCGGTATTCGGCGTCCCCATAAAGGTTGAAGTGGAGCCGCAGCTGGTCCTCGTGGATCAGCTTGAATTTTTCGTCGGAAGCGCTCTGGTAAGCGGCCAGCTTGTCCTCGAGGTCCTTGACCCTTTGGGAAAGGGACTTATTGTCGTTCTTGGAGGAGGAGGCGTCATCGGCCTTCTCGGCCCGGGCGAAACCCGCCGCTAAAAAAACCACCGCAAGGACCGACCAAACCCCTTGGCTCCATGGATTCCTCACCTTACGGCCTCCTTGAACATTGATGGGCTATATCAAAAACGTTTTAAGACGGACCCGGAAAAGATTCTTCATGTCAAATTTGGTTGGTGGATTATACCCCGAAGTTAAGGGCCCGAAACTGGGCAGTTCGGGGACAAGTCAAGAAGGCCAAGTTTTTTTAAAAAAAATAAAAATTAGCCTAATTTCAAGGGCAAAAAAGGGTTTTCGCTTTAGCCCGCCGTTGTCCTATTTGCTGGGTGAGATAGGGGCGGATTCCGGTTAAAATACCCGCGCCCTTACCCCGCTTATATAAGAAAGGTCTCCATCGTGTTTCGAAGCAAACTGGGACTTCGCGTGATCCTGACCGTGGTCTTTTCCATCGTATTAATGGAAGGCCTCATCGGGGCCGTGACCGTCTCCCAACAAAAACAAGGCCTCTTGGATAAGCGGCTCCAGCAGCTGCAGTTCTCCCTCGGACTGCTCGAGGGCGTCATCAACCATTCCCTCCAGCATTCCCGCCAGAAGGAGCTCATCGAGGTATTGACCGAGATGTCCGGCGGCTTCAGCGCCTCTTATTTCACCTTGTTCGACCTCAAGGGCAAGAGCCTCCTCCAGATGCAGTTCCACGACAACTATGAAAGCCACACGGGGGACCTGCAGATCCAGCTTCAAATGATCAACAACGATACCGCCAAGCAATCCCAGATCCTCAAGGGGGCGGACGGGGAGATCCTGCGCTATATCGTGCCCGTCCACAACGACCAGGGCGACGTCATGGGGGGCTTCGAGATGGAAACACCCATGACCGCCATCGACCTGACCGCGAAGAAGCTGATCCGGGAGACCACCTTGAAGGTCCTGGGCCTTTCCCTGGCGCTGGTTTTCTTCGTTTCGCTGGTCCTCCTGCCCACCTTCAATTATTTCGTCATCAAGCCCGTGAACGTCATGCGGGCCGAGCTGGAACAGCTCTCCAAGGGCGAGGCGGACCTGACCCTCCAGGTGCAGGTGCGCACCCGCGACGAGATCGGGGAAATGGGCCAATGGTTCAATTCCTTCATCGGGCGCATCCGGGCCATGGTGCTGCGCATCATGGAGAACTCCTCCCACCTTTCCGAGCAGGTGCAGAGCATGACCCATTCCACCGCCGAGGTCTCGGCCATGAGCGAGGACGTGACCACCACCATCCAGCAGATCGCCAAGGGGGCGGAGGAGCAGGCGGTGAAGATCAACGAGGTGAACCACCTGATGCAGGAAGTACAGGAGACCATGCGGGAAGTGGAGATGAAGGCGCAGGAAACCTCCAAGGCGGTGGACAAGGCCACCCACACGGCCAAGGTCGGCGGCAAGCTGGCCCGGGGCACCATCGAGAAGATGGGGCATTTGAACGAGATCATCCTGAAGAATTCCGACATGGTCATCCACTTGGGCACCAAG
>Ga0070741_10016837_pt1 | contig 12106 bp, 15 predicted proteins | sample Coa_R1_4_FD_66440 | JGI IMG/M metagenome (GOLD analysis project Ga0070741, IMG submission 66440) | Surface soil microbial communities from Centralia Pennsylvania, which are recovering from an underground coalmine fire - Coalmine... | ecosystem: Environmental > Terrestrial > Soil > Unclassified ...
CGGCGCCGAGCCTGAGCCGCCCGAGAGCATGGGCCGACGGCGCGCCACGCGCGAAACGGCCCGCAGGATCGCTGCGGGCCGTTCCCTGTCCTTCGAAGGTCGAATCTGGCGTCCCGGATCAGCTGCTGCTCAGCGAGCTCCCGGTCTGGTCGAACTTGCTGCTGACCTGACCCCGCAGGAACACGACGGCCGCGATCACGGCCAGCGCGATGAGTGCCACGAGGAGGATGTACTCCACGAGGTTGGCGCCCCGCTCGTCCCTGCAGAATCGGGACTGCAACCACGTCTTGAGCACGAAGAGGTTCATGCGGTCCCTTTCCCGGTTTCCCTGCGTCGGAGCGAGGCTCCGACAACCTTGGTTGTCGGCACGCGCCGTGAGATTCTTGAGCCCGTCCCCGCGCCCACGGTGGCGGAGGGGCATGATCCGGGCGCGACGGTGGCCCGCAGCCGCAAGCTGCGGGCCACCGTGTGTGCCCTGCGTTGCCCTGCCCTGGTCGGCCGGGTCAGCCCGTCGCCGACACCTTGCTGCCGGCGTTGTCGAAGCTGCTGTTGAGCTGCTTCCCCATGAAGAGCACGGCTGCCATGACCGCGAGAGCGATCAGGGATACGAGGAGGATGTACTCGACGAGATTCGCTCCCCGCTCGTCGTTCGCGAACCTCGCCTGCAGCCAGGTCCTGAGCACGAAGAGATTCATGGGCCTGCCCCTTGCTCCAATCGGTGTCCCGGTCCCGCAGGACCCGGTCGTAGACGCGGAGCGGGCGCTCAATCCCCGTTGATCGAGCGCCCGCCCCCGGGTACTTCGCTCCCCGGAGGCCGCCGGCCTCCGGGCTCCGCTTGGATCAGGGATCAGCCGCCCGAGCTGAGCTTGCTACCCGTCTGGTCGAACTTGCTGCTGACCTGGCCGCGCAGGAAGACGACCGCCGCGATGACGGCGAGGGCGATCAGAGCCACGAGGAGGATGTACTCCACGAGGTTGGCGCCCCGCTCGTCCTTGGCGAACTTGGCCTGCAGCCAGGACTTCAACACGAAGAGGTTCATGGTGCCCCTTTGTCTGATCCGGTGAGTCGGGTGGCCGGAACCCCCGCGGGCACCGGTTATGACCACTATCGGCGCGCACGCAGCCCGAACTTGAACCCTTTCTTGGCCTTTTCTTGGCCCGGTTCGGCACAGGTGCCACGGTCGGTGGCCGATTGGGGACGGCTACCCCGGCGCCGGGCGGTCCAGCACCAGCTCCATCTCGTGCTCCCGGACCCCGTCGCGGGCACGGACGAGCGACCGGCCCGTGCGCCGGAAGCCGTGGCGCTCGTAGACCCGTTCGGCCCGGAGGTTGCCGCCGGCGACGTGGAGACGGAGCACCGTCGCCCCGCTCCCGCGGGCGGCCTCGCACACGGCGTCGACGAGCCGGTCGGCGGCGCCCGTGCCCCGGACGGTCGAGTCGACCCACATCCCGACCAGGTAGCCGACCCGCCGGTCGTCCCGTTCGGCGACGAAGGTCGCGATTCCGAGGACGCGCCCGTCCGCGGCCTCCCACGCGAACTGCGCGTTGTCGCCGTCGGCGAGGCGGCGATCCCACACGTCGTCGGGGAACGCGACCTCGCGTGCGTAGGTCGAACCGAACGCGTCCGGCGCGTCGCGCAACGACCGCAGCCGTGCGTCCTTCAACCGCTCCCGGTCGGACGGGCCCAGGCGCCGGATGCTCACCCGCCCATCGTGGTCGACGCCGCCGGTACCCTGCCCCGTCATGGATGGCTCCGAGGTCGACGCGCTCGCCGACCAGCTCGCCGAGCTCGTGACGCTCGTCGCGTCGCTCCCCGACGACGACTTCGCCCTTCCGACGCGATGCCCGGGCTGGGCGGTCGCGGAGCTCGTCGCGCACTGCGAGGGCATCCTCGTGCGGCTCGTCGGCGAGAACGCCGCCGCCGTCGACACGGCACCCCGGATCGACCGTGCGGGCTACTACCGATTCGACCCGCAGGGGCCTCGTGAAGGCGACGACACCGGCCGAACGTTCTCGGAGGTCGTCCGTGACCGCGTGATCGGCGAGGTCGGCGGGCGGACGCCGAGCGAGCTCCGGGCCGCGCTCGCGGCCGCGGTCGGCACCGCGCTCGACGGCATCGCCGCGATCCCCGCCGAGCGGGTGATCCACCGGTCGGGTCACCCTCCGATCACCTACGGCGAGTTCGTGGCGTCCCGCAACGTCGAGTTCGTGGTGCACACGATGGACGTCGCCCACGCGGTCGGCCGTCCGGAACGGGCGGCGCCGGCGTCGGCCACGGTCGTCGTCGCGATCCTCGACCGGCTGCTCGGCGACACGCTCCCCGCCTCGCTCGGGTGGGACGCCACCACCTACATCCTCGCCGCGACCGGCCGCCGCGACCTGACGCCCGACGAGCGCGAGCGCCTCGGGACGCTGGTAACCCGGTTCCCCCTCCTCGCGTGAGACGGGCATGACGACGCGGATCGCGTTCCTGCGGGCCGTCAACCTGGGCAGCCGGAAGGTCAGGATGGCCGACCTGGTCGAGATCTTCCGCGGCCTCGGCTACCGCGACGTGTGGACGCACATCAACAGCGGCAACGTCGTCTTCGACGCGACGGGCTCGCGTGGCCAGCTCGAAGGGCGGATCGAGTCGGCGCTCGAGAAGGCGGTCGGGTTCGAGGTGACGACGTTCGTCCGCACGGCGGCCGAGCTGACCCGGGTGCTCGCGGCGGAGCCGTTCCCGGTCGCGCCCGGCGACACCTACTTCATCACGTTCCTGAAGGAGACCCCGACTGGGGCGCAGCGCGCCGCGCTCGAAGCACTGAGCAACGACTTCGACACGCTCGTCGTGCGCGGCCGCGACGTCCACTGGCGCATGCACGGCCGGTCGACCGAGACGCGCATCCCCGCGCGGAGATGGGCCGCCATCGTCGGTGACCGCCGCTCCACCAGCCGCAACACCAACATGCTGCGCGCCCTGGCCCGCAAGATCGCCGGAGGCTGATCAGTGTGGTCGGACTTCCCACGCCGGTCGATGGGGATTGTCGTTGTGCACCACGATGTCGGCGTGATCGGTCGGATGGGCCGTCGCGCAGTAGAGCTGTTGGGCCGGGATGTAGCGGTCGCGCCAGCGCCGCTCGATCTCGGCGGCTGACCCGAAGCGCGCGCCGTCTCGGGACTGTGCACGCTCCACCGTCCGCTCGAACGCGGCGGACACGAAGATGCTCAGGTCCCACCGATCGAGGAACGGCTTCGTGGAAGCACTGGAAGAGGAGGCGAGGCTGGCCGACACGCGCGACGGGCACACGAGGCGGTAGAGCGGGTCAGAGCCGGTGCCCGGAGCAGGACTCGAACCTGCACGCCCTCGCGGGCCGGCGGGTTTAAGCCGCCTGCGTCTGCCGTTCCGCCATCCGGGCCGAGGACGTGGAGGGTACCGGCGGACCGCCGGCGGGCACCGGCGGGGGCGGGCCGCCGCGCCGGGCGGCGTCGAGCAGCGCCGTGCGCGCCCGGAGCCCGCTATCGCCCGACAGCCCGTTGGCGACGATGACCCCCTCGACCATGTCGCCGACCACCTCGTCGAACGGCCGGTCGCGCAGCCGCACCGACACGACGGTGCCGCCCGGGTAGCGGCGGATCGTCCGCCGGGCGTCGGCGACGCGGGGCGGGCACCGGAACGCGGGGACGGCGAGGCCGGAGGCGCGCGCCGCCGCCCCCAGCCGCCGTGCCGTCTCGGCGAAGCGCAGGGCCGGGGTGCCCGGCGGGCCGGTCGGGGCGTCAGCGCCCGGCCCGTCGGCCGGGCCCGGACCGCGGACGGCGGCCGGGAGGATCGGGGCGGTGGAGCTGCTCACGGGACGAGCTTCGCGCCCGGGTGTGACAGTCACGTCCGGCTACCGTCCCCGCTGGTGGATCGCCGCCAGTTCCTCCTCCGTTCGCTCGGCGTGCTCGGCGCGGCCGCAGCCGGCGCCGTCGCGCCGCCGTGGGCGGGGGCGGCGGTGGCCGGCCGCCGGCACCCGAAGCACCACCGGGCCGGCCCCACGACCACGACCGCACCGGCCGACACCACGACCGCGCCCGGGGGCCTGGTGGCGCCCTGGATCCAGGCCGAGAACGCCAAGCCGGGGACCGGCCAGTGGGTGCTCACCCGCGCCGACGGGCTCGTCCAGGGCTTCGCCGACGCGTCCAGCGTCAACCGGGGCGAGCGGGTGGCGTTCAAGATCTCGAGCGCGGCGCCGACCTACCGCCTCGAGGGTTACCGCATGGGCTGGTACCAGGGTCTCGGGGCCCGGCAGGTCTGGACGTCGGGGGCGCTGCCCGGCTTCGCCCAACAGCCGGCCCGGGTCGTCCCCGGCGTCAACATGGTCGACTGCTCCCACTGGGAGACGACCTACGAGCTCACCCTCGACGACCGCTTCCCGCCCGGCGTCTACCTCTTCCGGGTCGTCGGCGACAACGGGTCCGACTGGTTCGTGCCCCTGACCGTCCGCGACGACGCGAGCCGAGCCCGCTTCCTGATGGTCAACGCGGTCACGGAGTGGCAGGCCTACAACGAGTACGGCAACTACTCGCTCTACTTCGGCCTCGGGCCGCGCGGGCGCAACTTCGACTCCCGCGCCCGTATCGTCTCGTTCGACCGTCCGTACGCGAACGGCGCCGGCTCGGGCGACTTCATCGGACTCGAACACCCCTTGGTGATGCGGCTCGAGGAGCAGGGCTTCGACGTCACGTACGCGACGAGCATCGACCTGCACGCCAACCCCGACCTGCTGCAGCGCCACACCGCGTTCCTCTCACCGGGCCACGACGAGTACTGGTCGAAGCCGATGCGCGACGGCGCCGAGAAGGCGCGCGACGCGGGTGTGAACCTCGCGTTCTTCGGCGCCAACGCGGCCTACCGGCAGATCCGCTTCGAGGACTCCTCGGTGGGCGCGAACCGCCACCAGATCTGCTACAAGTCCGCCGCCGAGGATCCGATGACGAAGGTCAATCCGGCACTGGCCACGGTCAACTGGCGCGACGCGCCCCTGAACCGCCCCGAGATGCAGATGGTGGGCGTCGGCTACGACGGCAACCCGGTCAAGGCCGACCTCGTGATCGCGGACCCGGGTGCCTGGATGTTCGAGGGTCTCGGGTTCCACGCCGGGCAGGTCATCGGTCCCGACGTCATCGGGCCCGAGTTCGACCGCGTCTTCCCCGCGTCGAGCCCCCGCAACATCCAGGTCGTCGCCCACTCCCCCGTCAGGGTCGGCCGGAGGGCGAGCTTCGCGGACACGAGCTACTACAGCGCCCCGAGCGGCGCCGGCGTGTTCGCCAGCGCGTCGATCTGGTGGTTGACGAAGCTGTCGCCACCGCGGTTCTTCGCCGCGTCGCCCTACATCCCCGAGATCGTCGAGATCACACTGAACGTGCTGCGTGCGTTCGGGACGGGTCCGGCAGGCGAGACGCACCCGTCGCGCGCGAACACGCCGGACGCCGTCGGCGCGGGCGGCCCCAACGCGAACGAATCGAACGCCTGAGCGTACGAAGCCGGCGGGCGTGAGCGAGGATGCCGGGAATGCCGGGGTTCCTGCCCGCCCGAACGAGCCCGCACGACCGCGAGATCTGGCGGCTCGCCCTGCCCGCGTTCGGCGCGCTCGCAGCCGAGCCCCTCTACGTGCTGGCCGACACCGCCATCGTCGGCCAGCTCGGGACGCGCCCGCTCGCCGGCCTCGCGGTGGCGGGCATCGTGCTCACGGCCGCGTACTCGTTGTTCAACTTCCTCGCCTACTCGACGACGGCGGCGGTCGCGCGCCAGCTCGGCGCCGGCGACCGGAGGCGAGCGGCCGAGCTCGGCGTCGACGGCATGTGGCTGGCACTCGGGATCGGGACGGTGCTGCTCGTGGTCGGCGCCGCCGCCGCGCCCGTCATCGTCGACCTGATGGGCGCCTCGGCCCGGGTCCATCCCTACGCCGTCACCTACCTCCGCATCAGCGCGCTGGGCGCGCCGGCGTACCTGGTGGCGCTGGCCGCGACCGGCTACCTCCGCGGGATGCAGGACACGCGGACGACGCTCGTCGTCGCGGTGGTGGCCAACGCCGTCAACCTCGTCCTCGAGGTCGTGCTCGTGTTCGGCTTCGACGCGGGCATCGCCGGCTCGGCGTGGGGGACGGTGATCGCTCAGCTCGGCGCGGCCGGCGCCTACGTCGTCATCGTCGCCCGGGCCGTCCGCACGACGGGCGCGTCGGTGTGGCCCCGGCGCGACGGGCTGCGGACCGTGGCCGTGATCGGCGGGCCGCTCATGGTGCGGACCGCGTCGCTGCTGGCGGCCCTGCTCGCGGCGACGAACCTGGCCGCCCGCATCAGCGACCACGCGGTCGCCGCGCACCAGATCGCGTTCCAGATGAACCTGTTCCTCGCGCTGTCGCTCGATGCGATCGCCATCGCCGGGCAGGCCATGGTCGGCCGGTACCTCGGCGCGTCGGACGCCCACCAGGCGCGCGTCGCGTCCCGCCGCATGATCGAGTGGGGCGTCGCGATCGGCGTCGCGTTCGCGGTCGTGCTCGCGATCGCGCGACCCGCGCTCGTCCCCCTCTTCACGGACGACGGTGGCGTCCGCCACCTCGCGATGCAGGTGCTGCTGATCGTCGCGCTCGTGCAGCCGTTGAGCGCGGTCGTGTTCGTCCTCGACGGCATCCTCATCGGCGCCGGCGACCAGCGCTACCTCGCGGTGGCGATGCTGGCGTCGACCCTCGTCGGGTTCGTGCCCGCGGTCGCGCTCGTCACCGTGTTCGACGGCGGCCTCCTCTGGTTGTGGGGCGCGATCGCGTGGTGGATCGCCGCCCGCGGCGCCACGGTCGCGTGGCGCTTCGCCGGCACGGGCTGGCAGGTCACCGGAGCCACCCGCGCCTGACGGCGTGAGGAGGGCCGAGGGCGGCGGTAGGTTGGGCCCGATGGCGGAGGGTGAGGGGGATCACCGGCGCACGACGATCTCGTGGGCGCCGCCGGCCGAGATCCGCGAGGTGACCCCGGCGCCCCCGGGCGGCGATCTCGTGCCGGTGGCGCGACCCGAGCCCGCCGTCGGCCACGATGATCCGGTGCGGGAGGGCGACGTCGACGCGTGGGGCCGCAGCGAGCGGGTGCGCGCGATCGCCCGGCGCCTGTACGACCCCGTCTACCGCCACTGGTTCCGCGCCGAGTGGGAGGGGCTCGAGAACGTGCCGCGGCAGGGCGGCGCGCTCATGGTCGCGAACCACGGCGGCGCGATCCCCTCCGACGCCCCCGTGATCATGCACGGCATCGAGACCGAGCTCGGCCGCCCGGTCTACGGCCTGGCCGACAACCTGTTCCGGGCGCTGCCCGTCGTCGGGACGCTGTGGTCGCGCGCCGGCGGCGTGGCCGCCCACCCCGACAACGCGTACCGCCTGCTGCACGACGAGCAGCAGCTCGCACTGGTGTTCCCCGAGGGCACGAAGGGCACGGGGAAGCTCGTCCGCGAGCGCTACCAGCTCCGCCGCTTCGGCCGGGGCGGGTTCGTCGAGATCGCGATGCGCTCCGGCGTCCCGATCGTGCCGATCGCGGTCGTCGGCAACGAGGAGGCGATGCCGATCGTCTGGAAGAGCCCACGGCTGGCGCGCCTGATGGGCCTTCCCTACTTCCCCGTGACGGCCAACAACTTCGTCTTCGGCCCCGTACTCGGCTACATCGTGCCCTTCCCGGCGAAGTTCAGGATCCGGGTGCTGACGCCCGTGTTCTTCGACGTCGCGACGAACCAGGAGCGCTACAACCGCAGCATCGTGATGGAGCACGCCGAGGCCATCCGGGCCTCGATCCAGGCCGCCCTGTTCGACATGCTGAGCACGCGCCAGAGCGTCTGGCGGGGCTGACCGGCGATGCGCATCCTCGTCACCGGGCTCGGCACGTTCTGGGGCAGCCGCCTCGCGCAGTACCTCGAGGCGCAGCCGAGCGTCGAGGTGATCGTCGGCGTCGACACCCGGGAACCGCGCGTGCCGCTCGAACGGACGGAGTTCGTACGCGTCGACGCGAGCTTCGACGTGCTCGCGCGGATCGTCAAGGCCGCGCAGATCGACACGATCCTCCACACGCACCTCGTCGTCGACTCGACGCAGGCCCGCAGCCGCCACATCCACGAGACGAACGTCATCGAGACGATGAACCTCCTCGCGGCCGCCGGCGCGGCCGGAAGCCCGGTGCGCAAGTTCGTGCTCAAGAGCTCGACGCTGCTGTACGGGTCGAACTACAAGGACCCCTACTTCTTCCGCGAAGGGATGGCCCGCACGCGTTCCCCACGCACTCGCGTCGAGCGCTCGCTGGTCGAGGTCGCGTCGATCGTGCGCGACTTCGCCGAGGACAACCCCCACATCGTCGTCACGAAGCTCGAGTTCGCGAACGTCCTGGGGCGCGACATCGAAAGCGCCTTCTCCCGCCTGCTGCGCATGCCCGTCGTCCCCGAGATCCTCGGCTTCGATCCGCGGCTGCAGTTCGTCCACGAGGACGACGTCACGGGTGCCCTCGCGTACGCGACGCTGCGGGACGTCCCCGGCGAGTTCAACGTCGCCGGCGACGGGCCGATCCCGTGGAGCGAGGTGTGCAGCATCGCCCGGAAGCGGCGGGTCGCGCTGCCACCGGTCGGGACGGCGCTCGCGGCCGCGCCGCTGCGCCTCGCGCATCTCGCCGACATGCCGGCCGAGCTGCTCAGCCTCCTGCGCTACGGGCGGGCCGTCGACACGTCGCGCTACCGCCGGGCCGGGTTCCGCTACCACTACACGACGGCCGAGACGGTCCACGCCTTCGCCGACGCACTCCGGCTCGAGCGCAACGTGGGCGGCGCGTTCACGCCGTACCGGTACGAACGCGACATCGAGGCCTTCTTCCACCACTCGCCCGCCGTCGTTCGCGAGGGCGCGGCGAACGGGGGCACGGTCGAACGGGCCGGGAGCCCGGCATCAGGAGGTCGTTGACTTGGCTCTGCACGTGGAACGCCGGGAACGGGTCGCCGTCCTCACGCTCGACGACCCGGAGCGCCGCAACGCGCTCAGCCTCGAGCTCGTCGGCGAGATCGTCGACGCGGTCGCGGCGATCGAGGAGGACGACGGGATCGGCGCGCTGGTGGTGACGGGCGCACCGCCCGCGTTCTGCTCGGGCGCCGACCTGTCGGGCCTGCAGGCCATGAGCGGGCGCGAGGGCGAACGGGAGCGCGATCCCGACGCGGTGCACGACATCTACGACGGCTTCCTCGCGATCCGCAACTGCACCCTGCCCACCGTCGCCGCGGTGAACGGCCCCGCCGTGGGCGCCGGCTTCAACCTCGCGCTCGCGTGCGACGTGCGGTTCGTGTGCCCGTCGGCCCGCCTCGACGCCCGCTTCGCCACCATCGGCCTGCACCCCGGTGGCGGGCACACGTGGCTGCTCGAGCGGGCGGTCGGGCCGCAGGCCGCGTGCGCGCTCGACCTGTTCGGCGAACGGGTCGAGGGCCAGCGTGCCGTCGAGATCGGCCTGGCCTGGCGCTGCGTCGCCGACGACCAGCTCCTCGACGCCGCCGTCGAGTACGCGGCCCGCGCCGCGACGGTCGAACGCGAGCTCGCCCGCGCCATCAAGGCGACGATGCGCGAGATCCCGTGGATGCGGAGCTACGACGAGGCGGTCGAGACCGAGCTGACCCGGCAACGCTGGTCGTTCGAGCAGGGCTTCCTGAAGACCCGCCCCGGATGATCAACGGGTCAGGAACTGGGCGACGAGCTCGTCGCGCCGCTTCTGCCACTCCTCGACCGTGATCGCGTAGCGGACGTGGTCCTCCCAGACGCCGCGGATCTGGAGGAACCGCTCCGAGATGCCCTCTTCCCGCATGCCGAGCTTGTCGGCGACCCGGCGGCTCCGCTCGTTGCGGGGGACGATCGCCGCCTCGACGCGGTGCAGGCCGAGATCCTCGAACGCGAACCGCAGCACGACCGCGACGGCTTCGGGGACGAACCCATGACCCGCGTAGGCCTGGTCGATCCAGTAACCGACGAAGGCCGACTGGAACGGTCCGCGCTGCACGCTGCCGAGGCTGACCTCGCCGACGAACGGACCCTTGCGGAGGAAGATGCCGAACCCGTACGCGCTGTCGAAGTGGCGCTGGCGTTCCCAGGCGCCGCACCGGGCGCGGAACGCCTCGAGGTCGGTGACGGGATCGGGTGTGCCCGGCTCGGCGAGCGGCTCCCACGTCTCCAGCCACTCGCGACTGCGGATGCGGACGTCCCGCCACGCGTTCCAGTCGGTGCCCTTCAGCGCGCGGAGCTCGACCCGCGCCCCGGTGAGCGTGTCGCCACGTCGCACGCGGGGGACGGTAACGCGGGCACGGCGCCGAGCGCACCCGCCGTGCGGCTGCGCCGGTAGGGTCGGCTCGTGTCCGTTGCTCCCGGCGTGGCTGCCGACGACCGCCTCGTGTGGCTCGATCTCGAGATGACCGGCCTCGACCTGACCCGGCACGTGATCGTCGAGATCGCGGTGCTCGTCACGGACGCGGAGCTCGCCCCACTCGACGACGGGATCGACCTGGTCGTCCATCACGACGACGCCGCGCTCTCGGAGATGGATGATTTCGTGCGTTCGATGCACACGAGATCGGGACTCCTGCCCGCCATCCGGGCGTCGACCCTGACCCTCGCCGACGCGGGGCGTCGGGCGCTCGAATACGTCGCGCAGCACGTGCGCGAGCCGGGGACCGCCCCCCTCTGCGGGAACTCGATCGGGGTCGACCGCCGCTTCCTCGACCGGTTCCTTCCCGACCTCGACCGCTACGTGCACTACCGCAGCATCGACGTGTCGACGCTCAAGGAACTGTGCCGCCGGTGGTACCCCAATCTGTACCGCCGGCGGCCACCCAAGAAGGAGACGCACCGCGCCCTCGCCGACATCACCGAGTCGATCGCCGAGCTCGCGTATTACCGCGACGCGATGCTCGTGCCGCGCGCAGGTCCTCCGTCCGAAGGCACGCCCGCGGAGCCGAGCGGCCGCGGCTCGTGAGCCCCGCGGAGCTCGGTGTCGTCCACGACGACGAGCTGCGCTGCGGGGACGCTCAGGCGGCGAGCAGCTCCCGGAGCGCGCCGACGAGCGTCGTGACCGAGCGGGGCCTCGCCGAGTGGCCCATGAGCCCGATGCGCCAGGCCCGGCCCGCGAGCTCGCCGAGCCCGCCGCCCACCTCGATGCCGTACGTCTCGAGAAGCGCGGCACGCAGCTTCGCGTCGTCGGCTCCCTCGGGCAGCCACGCGGTCGTGAGCTGTGGGAGCCGGTGTCCCTCCGGCGCGACGAGCGAGAACCCGAGCTCCGGGAGCGCGTCGTGCAGCCGGGCCCCGGCGGCACGGTGGCGCGCCCACGCGTTCTCGAGCCCCTCGTCGAGCAGGGCGCCGAGGCCGCCGTGCAACGAGAACACCATCGAGACCGGCGCGGTGTGGTGGTAGACGCGCTTGGCGCCCGTCACGTAGTCGCCGATCAGCCCGAGGTCGAGGTACCACGACTGGGCGGGCGCCGTGCGGGTCCGCACGCGCTCGACCGCCCGTTCCGAGAACGTCACGGGCGACAGCCCGGGGGGCACGCCCAGGCACTTCTGCGTGCCCGAGTAGCACGCGTCCACTCCCCACGCGTCGACCTCGACCGGGATCCCGCCGAGGGACGTGACCGTGTCGACGAGCAGCAGGGTGTCGGTGTCCTGCAGCGCCCTCAGCGGTGCGATCTCGTTCTCGACGCCGGTCGACGTCTCGGCGTGCACGACGGCGAGCACCCGCGCCTCGGGGTGGGCGGCGCGGGCCTCGAGCAGGCGCTGCGGGTCGAGCGGGCGGCCCCAGGCCTCCTCGACCCGGTGGACGGTGGCGCCGCAGCGGCGGGCCACCTCGCACATGCGCTCGCCGAAGACGCCGTTGACGCCGACGATCACGCTGTCGCCCGGTTCGAGCAGGTTGACGAAGCAGGTCTCCATGCCGGCGGACCCGGTGCCGCTGATCGGCAGCGTCAGCGCGTTGGCCGTCCGGAACACCGTGCGGAGCCGCGCCATGGTCTCGTCCATGCACGCGAGGAACTCGGGGTCCATGTGGCCGAGCAAAGGGCGGGCGAGTCCGGCGACGGCTTCGGGGTACGGGTTCGACGGGCCGGGCCCG
>Ga0070741_10016838_pt1 | contig 12106 bp, 14 predicted proteins | sample Coa_R1_4_FD_66440 | JGI IMG/M metagenome (GOLD analysis project Ga0070741, IMG submission 66440) | Surface soil microbial communities from Centralia Pennsylvania, which are recovering from an underground coalmine fire - Coalmine... | ecosystem: Environmental > Terrestrial > Soil > Unclassified ...
GAAGCCGAGGTTGTTGCGCCCGTGCGGCGAGATCACGAGCGGAGCGGGCGCCGGTGGACGGGTCGGGCCCCAGCCGCCCGGGAGCACGATCCACGCCTGCCGCGCGGTCGCGCCGTCCCAGGCGAGGTAGTGCACGAGCCACGGCCGCGTGCGCCGGTACGGCCACTCCGGCGCGCTCATCAGACCGGCGCGTTCGCGAACGTCACCTCGAGGTGGCCTCGGGAGGCGTTGCCGCGCACGTCTGCGGCCTCGACGTCGAGCCGGTACGTGCCGTCCGGATGCGCGCGCGTGTCGAAGCCGCGCACGAGCCAGAAGCGGAAGAGGCCGGGCGCGTTCGGGTGGTTCTGCCGCGTGCCCGGGGCGTAGACGTCGCCGAAGTGGACGTCGGAGCTGCCGACGACGTCAGGCCGGAACGAGACGCGGAAGTCGGCGGCCACGCGCCAGGGCACGACCTCGGCCGCGCTGCGAACGAGCCGCCAGCGCACGAGCGCCGGCGTGACCGGAATCCCTTGCCACGGCGGCGGCGCCGAGATCGGCGGCCGGTCGAACGCCTCGGCGATCAGGTCGACGCGGCCGTGCAGCGCCGCTGCCGGTTGCGACGTGACGATCCGCGCCACGACCGGCGCGCCGTAATCGGCGAACGGCGTCAGGCCGCCGGCGCGGAGCGGGTTCCAGTAGGTCCCCTGCGGCGCCGGGTCGGCGGTCCGCTCGGCGAGGTGCACGTGGCCCCAGCCGGGTGCGACGTGGCCGAGCAGCCCGTGGACGCCGACGGACTCGCCCTGCTCGACCGCCGGGATGATGTGCCAGTACCCGAAGTCGCGGCCGCCGGCGGCGACGGCGACGTTCTGCGTCCCCTCGATCGACACGCGGCCCGCTGCGACCGCGTGGACGGCGGTGCCGTCCGGAGCCGAGACGTCGACGCCGGTGTGGAAGGACGAGCCGCCCGCGTCGCCGATCCGCGGGTCGCGGAAGAAGGCGCGCACGGGGTGCTGGCGCTCGAACGGCTCGATCGGCCACGGGTACCCGGCCACGCACCGAGTTTCGGCGAGCGGCGCGACGGGCGCAAGCCGCGAACCGCTACCTGGTGACCTTGAGGTACCCGGACGGGCCGATGTCCGGGTTGCCGCCGACGCAGAGGCTCAGGTAGCCACAGTCGGAGAGCGTCGCGAGGTAGAGCGCCGCCTTCTTGAACGTCACCTTCACCGACCGCGTCGCGTGCGAGCCGACGATCGCCGAGGTCACGCCGCCGATCAGGAACTTGTGGTCCTGGACGCTGCGGTTCGTCACCTTGATCACGTACGTCCCCCGCTTGAGCGTCTTCGGCGAGAACGTGATGTTCAGGTTCGGCCAGATGACGGCCTTGACGACCGGGGCGCTCTTCGCCGCCGGCGCCGCCGTCGGCGCGGCCGCGGCGAGGCCCGCCACGGTCGCGACCGCCGCCAGCGACGCCGCCTTACCCCTCAGCCACACGATCACGACCGACAGCGTAGCCCAGCGCGGCGAAGATCAGTCGCCGGCCGCGGCGAGCTCGAGCCGGAATGCGTCGCCGCCCGGCTTCGGGCCTGGGTGGGGCGGGCAGGCCCGCGGCGCCTGCTCGAAGCACAGGATCCTCGCGTGCACGCCGACGACGTGCGTTCCGACGATGGTGCCGAACCCGGGAACGACGAACCGGCAGCTCCAGGGGCCGGCGGCGTCGAAACGGATCTGTACGTCGACCGGCCTCGGCGTGACCGCGACCCTGCCGCTGCAGTCCGGCCCACGCAGCTCCAGCACCGGATTCGTACCCCAGAGGCGCAGGTCGAGCGAGCCGCGGACCCGGCCGCCCGGTCTCGCCGGCCAGGCGCGGAAGCTGCCGGCGGTGGCCAGCCACGACCCGGAGCGGACGGAGCCGTCGACGAGCTCGCGCAGAGCGGCGGCCGGCGGCAGGAGGGCTGCCCTCGCCGTCTGCGCCCGCGGCGGCCGGTCGAAGCGCGCGTAGGCCGCCGTCCGGTCGACGACGAGCTCGTTCCGGATCGGGCGGCCCTCGAAGAGGACGCGACCGGTCGGGCCCGCCTCGACGTGCGGTGCCCGGAAGCCGTCGCCGGAGCTGCGACTCCCGAGGCGAAACACCTGCGTGACGCTGCGGTTCCAGAAAGCCGTCTCCTCGGCGTCCGCGGCCGCGGTGTCCGAGAACGTCAGGTACGCCGCGTCGCGGGCGCCGGCCTCGTCGGCGAACGAGAGCGGGCCGCCGGCCAGTCGCGCCGTTCGCGCGGCGGCGTCGTGGAACTCGAACTGGGCGCCGGCGAGCAAGAGCGCGCCGACGGTCATCGCGAGCCCGGCGAGCGCCCGCCCTTCGCCGCGCCGCCCGAGTACGAGCGCCCCGCCGCCGAGGAGCCCCGCCGCGATTCCCCACCAGACGCCGCCGTTCAGGCCGGAGACGTGGAGCAGCGCCCGGTACGCGAGGAGCGACGGCGCCGCGTCGGCGCGCGTGAACAGAAACTGCGCGAAGCGCGGCAGCAACAGGCCGAGGCCGGTCAGGCCGAGCGCGAGCGCCGCGTGCGGGCGGCCTTCGAGCAGCCGTCGCTGCCAGCCGACGGCGAACGCGACGACGAGCAGCGGCGCCGAGTAGAAGGTGTAGCGCTCCATCGCCTGCAGCCCGTCCTGTGCGAAGAGCGCCGCCTCGAGCAGGAGCGTCACGAGCGAGAGCAGCGTCACGAGCGCGAACGCGTCGTCGACTCGCTGTGCCGGCCGCCACGTCATCCGCGCGAGACCGACGGCGGCCGCGGGGACGACGACCCAGCCGCAGGCGAACGCGAGCGCGAGGCTGTTGTACCCGGCCCAGATGAGCAGGCCGCCGACGCCAACGTGCTGCGCGAACAGCGATCCGTAGCGGCCGGCGAGCACGGAGATGCCTTCGAGCGCCACGGCGCTGGCGCCGACGAGCACCAGCGCGCCGAGCGAGGCGGCGTACGTGGCCGCGGCCGCGACACGGCGCCTGCGCGCCTCGAGCACGACGCCGACCGCGGGCGCGAGCACGAGCAGGAAGACGAACTGGAGCCGCGCCGCCGTCGCGAGCAGCGCGAGCGCCGCGAACGCCGCCCAGCGGCGAGGGCCGCCGCGGTCGAGTGCCGCGACCGCCGCGCACACCGAGCCGAGGAAGAGCGGCAGCGCGAACGACTCGCTGAGCAGGACCGACGAGAAGACCGTGTCGGGGACGAGGAGCGTCACGGCCGCAGCCGCGAGCGCGCCGCCGCGGGCGACGCCGAGCCGGCAGGCGAGCCAGTAGACGGGAAGCGCGCTCAGCGAGACGGCGAGCGATTGCTCGGCCTGGACGAGCCTGTACGCCGTCCCGACCGAGCCCGCGAGCCAGGCCGGCGCCTCGAGCACGGGGACGAGGAGCGCCCAGAAGTGCGCCGGCCCGCCCTGTACGAGCGGTCGTCCCGACTCGAGCAGCGAGCGGGAGAGCGCGCCGTAGAGGTACTCGTCCGGGAGGTAGACCGGCGTCGCCTGCAGCCATGCGAGCGCCGACTTCGCGCACGCGGAGACGAGGACGAGCAGGACGAGCAACGAGCGGGCGCGACGTGCGTCCACGAGCCGGATATCGGCACCTGCCGCCGTGACATGTAGGGCGGTGCCTAGCCGGCCGCGATCGTGCGCGACTTGCCGGCTTTCTTCGCGCGGTAGAGCGCGTCGTCGGCGCGCTCGAAGAACTCGGTCGCGTCGTCCTCCGGGCGCAGCTCGGCGACGCCCGCGGACACGAACAGCTTGTGGCCGTCTCCGACCGGCCGTTCGGCGACCGTCCGGGCGATGCGATTCGCGAGGTGCTCGGCGTCGATCAGCGCGGTCTCCGGCATGATCACGCCGAACTCGTCGCCGCCGATGCGGGCCGCGAGGTCGGACTCGCGGACGACGGCGCTCACGCGCGCTGCGACCTCGGCGAGCACCGCGTCGCCCGTCAGGTGGCCGATCCGGTCGTTGATCTGCTTGAAGTTGTCGAGGTCGAACACGATCAGCGACAGCTTCCGCCGGTAGCGCCTCGCGCGCGCGATCTCGTGCCCGAGCAGCTCGTGGAAGGAGCGCCGGTTCCGGAGGCCGGTGAGGGAGTCGACGTCGGCGAGGCGGCGCGCCTCAGCGTACTGGGTCGCGTTGTCGAGGGCGGGCGCGGCACGCGCGGCGAGCCGCTCGAGCGCGACGACCGTCTCGCGCGGGAAGCCGTGCGCAGCCGAGCGCGAGAACGCCGTCAGCGTCCCGATCGGCTGCCCGCGGACGACGAGCGGCACCGCGAGGCCGCTCCGCAGCAACCCCCTGGCCCGCTCGGCGTCGTCGAGACGGTAGCGGTAGACCAGCTCGAGCGCGCGCAGGTTCCGGTGCGACGGCGGCTGCAGCGCCGCCCCCGAGATCTCCTCCTCGCTCGCGCCGTAGAGCGCGCGCCGCTCGCCTGCCTCGAGCACGACCGCGTCGACGCCGGGCAGCGCGGCGGCGCCGTCGAGCGTGCGGCGAATCACGTCGTCCGGGTCGAGCGACGCCGCGAGCTCCGTCTCGCCGCCGAGCGCGGCGAGGACGCTGCGGATGCGCTCGTCGGCCCGGGCCTTGGCGCGGAGGGTGAGCACGACGACCGCCGCCGCGGCCAGAACGAGCCCGAGGATGAATCCGATCTCGGTCACGAGGACGCCTGCATCCACTGTAGAGACGAGCGCGGCCCCACGTCTTGTCCGCTACCCTGAAAATGCAGTTCCGGAGCGGGTCCGACCGCCCCGGAGCTTTGCTACCATGCCTGGCCGGTTCGGTTGGGCGAACGCCCGCCGGCCTTTTGTCTGTAACGACCCTTTTCCGATGCCGACTGTCAACCAGCTCATCCGCAAAGGTCGCACGTCGAAGCGCGACAAGACGAAGACGCCCGCCCTCCAGGGTGCCCCGCAGCGGCGGGGGGTCTGCACGCGCGTCTCGACGATGACCCCGAAGAAGCCGAACTCGGCGCTGCGCAAGATCGCCCGCGTCCGGCTGACGAACGGGATCGAGGTCGGCACCTACATCCCCGGTGAGGGGCACAACCTCCAGGAGCACTCGGTCGTGCTCGTTCGCGGCGGCCGGGTCAAGGATCTGCCTGGGTACCGGTACAAGGTCATCCGGGCGGCGCTCGACGCCTCCGGCGTCGCCGACCGCAAGCAGGCGCGCTCGAAGTACGGCGCCAAGCGGAGCTCGTAGTGCCGCGGCGCGCGGAGATCCAGCCTCGCCCGCTCGGCGTGGACCCGGTCTACGAGAGCCAGCTCGTCACGCAGCTGGTCAACCGCGTCATGACCCGGGGCAAGCGCTCGACCGCGGAGCGGATCGTCTACGCCGCCCTCGAGAAGGTGGGCGCGAGGACGAACCGACCGCCGGTCGAGGTGCTCGAGCAGGCGGTGAAGACGGTGACGCCGGTGCTCGAGGTCCGCAGCCGGCGCGTCGGCGGCGCGAACTACCAGGTGCCCGTCGAGGTGCCGCAACGGCGCGGCCGCACGCTCGCGCTACGCTGGCTCGTGACGTTCGCGCGCGAGCGGCGCGAGAAGCACATGGAGGACAAGCTCGCGGCCGAGATCCTGGATGCGCTCGAGCAGCAGGGGAACGCGTTCAAGCGCAAGGACGACATGTATCGCATGGCGCAGGCCAACAAGGCCTTCGCCCACTATCGGTGGTAGAGGAGAGAAGACGTGGCGGTAGCTGAGACACGAGTCGGACTCGATCGCGTCCGCAACATCGGGATCATGGCCCACATCGACGCGGGCAAGACGACGACGACCGAGCGCATCCTCTACTACACCGGCCGCACCCACAAGATGGGCGAGGTGCACGAGGGCGCGGCGACGATGGACTGGATGGCGCAGGAGCAGGAACGCGGCATCACGATCACGTCCGCGGCGACGACCGCCTTCTGGCGCGACCATCGGATCAACATTATTGATACGCCCGGGCACGTGGACTTTACGGTCGAGGTCGAGCGGAGCCTGCGCGTGCTCGACGGCGCGGTGGCGGTGTTCGACTCCGTCGCCGGCGTCCAGCCCCAGTCGGAGACGGTCTGGCGCCAGGCCGACAAGTACAAGGTGCCGCGGATCGCGTTCATCAACAAGATGGACCGGACCGGGGCGAACTTCTTCGCCGCCGTGCAGTCGATGCGCGACCGCCTCGGCGCGAACCCGGTCCCGGTGCAGATCCCGATCGGCTCGGAGGACAACTTCGCCGGCGTCGTCGACCTCGTGGAGATGCAGGCGATCGTCTACAAGGACGACCTCGGGCAGCAGTTCGACGTCACCGACATCCCGGCCGAGCTCGCCGAGCAGGCGCACGAGTACCACCACCAGCTGATCGACGCCATCTCGCACTTCGACGACGAGGTGCTCGAGGCGTACATCGAGGACGAGAGCTCGGTCACGCCCGAGATGATCCGCCGTGCGCTTCGAGCCGGCACGCTGTCGGACGAGATCACGCCGGTGCTGCTCGGCTCGGCGTTCAAGAACAAGGGCGTCCAGCCGCTCCTCGACGCGGTCGTCGACTACCTGCCGAGCCCGCTCGACGTGCCGCCCGTCCAGGGGATCGATCCGAAGACGAACGAGCCGACCGATCGGCCGGCGACCGCCGAGGCGCCGTTCTCGGCGCTCGCGTTCAAGGTCATGTCGGATCCCTACGTCGGCAAGCTGACCTACTTCCGCGTCTACAGCGGCAAGCTGAAGGCGGGCGACCGCGTCCTCAACACGACGACCGGCCGCACCGAGCGCGTCGGCCGCATCCTGCAGATGCACGCGAACCACCGCGAGGAGCGCCAGGAGATCACCGCCGGCGAGATCGCGGCCGGCGTCGGCCTCAAGCAGACGACGACCGGCGACACGCTCGCCGCGGAGGCGAGCCCGATCGTGCTCGAGTCGATGACGTTCCCGGAGCCGGTGATCTCGGTCGCGGTCGAGCCGAAGTCGAAGGCCGACCAGGACAAGCTCGGCACGGGCCTCTCGCGGCTCGCCGAGGAGGACCCGACCTTCCGCGTCACGACCGACGAGGAGACGGGGCAGACGCTCATCTCGGGGATGGGCGAGCTGCACCTCGAGATCATCGTCGACCGGCTCAAGCGCGAGTTCAACGTCGACGCGAACGTGGGGCGGCCGCAGGTCGCCTACCGCGAGACGATCTCGCGCCCGGCGGAGCACGTGCAGGGGAAGTTCGTGCGCCAGACCGGCGGCTCCGGCCAGTACGGCGACGCGATCATCAACGTCTACCCGCAGGAGCCGGGCGCCGGCTACGTCTTCGAGGACAAGGTCGTCGGCGGCAAGATCCCGAAGGAGTTCATTCCGGCGGTCGACGCGGGGATCCAGGAGGCGATGGGGTCGGGCGTCCTCGCCGGCTACCCCGTCGTCGATGTCCGCGTCGAGCTCGTCGACGGCTCCTACCACGACGTCGACTCGAGCGAGCGGGCGTTCAAGATCGCGGGCTCGATGGCGTTCAAGGAGGCGGTGAGGCGGGCGAGGCCGAAGCTGCTCGAGCCCGTGATGGCCGTCGAGGTGACGACGCCCGAGGACTACCTCGGCGATGTGATCGGCAACCTGAACGCGCGGCGCGGGCGGATCGAGTCGATGAACCCGGTCGGGAACGCCCAGATCGTGCGGGCGTCCGTGCCGCTCTCGGAGATGTTCGGCTACGCGACCGACCTGCGCTCGATGACACAGGGCCGCGCGGATTTCACGATGCAGTTCGACCGCTACGAAGAAGTGCCAGCGACAATTGCTTCCGCAATTGTCGCCAACGAGACTGGACAGATTTGAAATTCCGCAAATCAATCTGAATAGTTTTTTCCGGAGGAAAAAACATGGCAAAGCAGAAGTTCGAGCGCTCGAAGCCGCACGTCAACGTCGGCACGATCGGGCACATCGACCACGGCAAGACGACGCTCACGGCGGCGATCACGAAGGTGCTCGCCGAGCAGGGCACGAACACGGCTGTGCGCGACTTCGCGTCGATCGACAACGCGCCGGAAGAGCGCCAGCGGGGCATCACGATCAACACCTCGCACGTCGAGTACGAGACGCAGAACCGCCACTACGCGCACGTCGACTGCCCGGGTCACGCCGACTACATCAAGAACATGATCACCGGGGCGGCGCAGATGGACGGCGCGATCCTCGTCGTCTCGGCCGCCGACGGGCCGATGCCGCAGACACGCGAGCACATCCTGCTCGCCCGCCAGGTCGAGGTGCCGGCGATCGTGGTCGCCCTCAACAAGGCGGACATGGTCGACGACCCCGAGCTGCTCGAGCTCGTCGAGATGGAGGTCCGCGAGCTGCTCTCGCGCTACGAGTTCCCGGGCGACGACATCCCGGTCGTGCAGGTGTCGGCGCTGAAGGCGCTCGAGGGCGACGCCGAGTGGACGCCGAAGATCCTCGAGCTGATGGAGGCCGTCGACACCTACATCCCCGAGCCGGTGCGCGACGTCGACAAGCCGTTCCTGATGCCGATCGAGGACGTGTTCACGATCACCGGTCGCGGCACGGTCGTCACCGGCCGCATCGAGCAGGGCAGGGCGGAGGTCGGCAACGAGGTCGAGATCGTCGGCATCCACCCCGAGACGCAGAAGACCGTGATCACGGGGCTCGAGATGTTCCAGAAGACGCTCGACTTCGCCCAGGCCGGCGACAACGCGGGCGCGCTCCTGCGCGGCATCAAGCGCGAGGAGGTCGAGCGCGGCCAGGTGCTCGCGAAGCCGGGCTCGATCACGCCGCACACGCAGTTCCAGGCCGAGGTCTACGTCCTCTCGAAGGACGAGGGCGGGAGGCACACGCCGTTCTTCAACAACTACCGGCCGCAGTTCTACTTCCGGACGACCGACGTCACCGGCTCGATCAAGCTGCCGGAGGGCCAGGAGATGGTCATGCCGGGCGACAACACGAACATGGAGATCGAGCTGATCCAGCCGATCGCCATGGACGAGGGGCTGCGCTTCGCGATCCGCGAGGGTGGCCGCACCGTCGGCGCCGGCGTCGTCACGAAGGTCATCAAGTAGAGGGCGCGGAGAGGGATTCGTGGCGCAGGGGAAGATCCGCATCCGCCTCAAGGGCTACGACCACCAGCAGCTGGATCGGTCGGCCCAGCAGATCGTCGACACGGCGCAGCGGAGCGGCGCGACGATCACCGGGCCGGTTCCCCTGCCCACGGAGAAGAACGTCTACGTCGTCATCCGCAGCCCGTTCAAGGACAAGGACTCGCGCGAGCACTTCGAAGTCCGGACGCACAAGCGGCTGATCGACATCCTCAGCCCGACGCCGAAGACGATCGACCAGCTGATGCGACTCGACCTGCCGGCAGGAATCGACATCGAGATCAAGCTATGAAATCGTCGCGCCATTTCGAAGCTGAGAACGACGCCTCGGGCTGTTCTCGCTTCTTCCTCGGGAGCGTCTCGTAGTGGCGAAGGGAATCATCGGCAAGAAGCTCGGGATGACGCAGGTCTTCGACGAGGAGACGGGCGCCGTCACGCCCGTGACCGTGATCGAGGCGGGCCCGTGTCCCGTGGTCCAGGTGCGGACCGCAGAGCTCGACGGCTACGAGGCCGTGCAGCTCGCATTCGACGCCGTTCCGGAGCGCAAGCTGTCGCGTCCCGAGCTCGGTCACCTGAGGAAGTTCGGCGTCGGGCCGCACCGCACGCTCGTCGAGTTCCGCGGCCCGATCGACGGCGGCGTCGTCGGCGAGGCGGTGACGGTCGAGGTCTTCCAGCCCGGCGACGAGGTGAAGGTGTCCGGTCTCGGCATCGGCAAGGGCTTCCAGGGGACGATCAAGCGCCACAACTTCGGCAGCGGCCCGCGCGCGCACGGCTCGCACAACGTGCGTGCACCCGGATCGGTCGGCGCGTCGGCGACGCCGTCGCGCGTCTTCAAGGGCGTCCGCATGGCCGGCCGGATGGGCGGCAAGCGCGTGACGCAGGTCGGCCTGCGCGTGCACGACGTCGACCCGGAACGGAACCTGCTGCTCGTCAAGGGCTCGGTGCCGGGACCGAAGAACGGGATCGTGGAGGTGCGCGCCTGATGGCCGCTCCCACCGCACCGGTGCTCGGCGGCAGTGCGACGAAGGAGGTCGCGCTCGACGAGGCCGTGTTCGCGGCCGACGTCAAGCCGCACCTCGTGCACGAGGCGGTCCGGGCCGAGCTGAACGCGAGGCGCGCCGGCACGGCGGCGTCGAAGAGCCGCGGCCAGGTCTCCGGCGGCCGGTCGAAGCCGTGGCGCCAGAAGGGGACCGGCCGCGCGCGCGCCGGCACGATCCGCGCGGCGCAGTTCACGGGCGGCGGGCACGCGTTCGCGAAGACGCCCCGCCGGTTCGTCCAGAAGGTGAACCGCAAGGTGACCAAAGCGGCGTTCCGCTCCGCCTTGGCCAGTCACGCGAAGGCGGGAACGTTGGCGCTCCTCGACGCCGCGACGTTCGACGAGCCGTCGACGAAACTCGCGAGATCCGTCCTCGACGGCTTCGGCGCCCCGACCCTGGTCGTCCTCAACGCCGACGAGCAGACGGCCTGGCTCTCGTTCCGCAACCTGCCGAAGGTCGAGCTCGTGACGCCGTCGGAGCTCGAGGTCGCGGCGCTCGCGTGGGCGCGCTCGCTCGTGGTCAGCGAGGCGGCGCTGCCCGCCGTCCAGGGGAGGGCGCAGTAATGCACGCGAGCCAGATCGTCCTCGCGCCGGTCGTCTCGGAGAAGAGCTACACCGGCACGGCCGACTCCGTCTACACCTTCAGGGTGCACCCGGACGCGCACCGCACACAGGTCCGCCAGGCCGTCGAAGAGCTGTTCGACGTCAAGGTCGCGCGCGTGAACATCGTCACGGTCAAGCCGAAGCCGAAGCGGCGCGGCCTCAGCCGAGGCGTGCGCCCCGGCTGGAAGAAGGCGGTCGTGCGCCTGCACCCCGGCCAGACGATCCAGTTCTTCGAGGGAGCGCAGATCTAGCCATGCCCGTTCGCCGTTTCAAGCCGACGTCGGCCGGCCGCCGGTTCATGACGGTCTCGGACTTCGCCGAGGTGACGAAGTCGAAGCCGGAGAAGGCGCTGACCGGGAAGCTGACCAAGAAGGGCGGCCGTAACTCGACCGGCCGGATCACGACGCGCCACCAGGGCGGCGGCCACAAGCGCCGCTACCGGACGATCGACTTCAAGCGCCGCAAGGACGGCGTGCCGGCGAAGGTGGCGGCGATCGAATACGACCCGAACCGCTCGGCGCGGATCGCGCTGCTCCACTACGCAGACGGCCTGAAGTCGTACATCCTCGCTCCCGCCGGGCTGCGCGTCGGCTCGACCGTCGCCTCCGGCGCCGACGCCGACATCAAGCCCGGGAACGCGCTGCCGCTCGAGAACATCCCGACCGGCACGCTGATCCACAACGTCGAGCTGCAGCCCGGCAAGGGCGGTCAGCTCGCGCGCTCCGCCGGTGCGGGCATCCAGCTCGTCGCCAAGGACGCGGGCTACGCGACGCTGCGCCTCCCCTCGGGTGAGACGCGGCGCGTCCTCCTCACCTGCCGCGCCACGATCGGACAGGTCGGCAACCTCGACCACGGCAACATCACCGGCGGCAAGGCCGGCCGCAGCCGCTGGCTCGGGAAGCGGCCGGCGGTGCGCGGCTCCGCGATGAACCCCGTCGACCACCCGCACGGGGGCGGCGAGGGCAAGTCGAAGGGCGGCCGACACCCGGTCACGCCCTGGGGCGTGCCGACGCTCGGCAAGCGCACGCGCGCGAAGCACAAGGACTCCGACAAGCTGATCGTCCGCGGCCGTCGCCGCGGGAAGGAGAAGAGGTGAGCAGAAGCTCGAAGAAGGGGCCGTTCGTGGAGGATCGGCTGCTGGAGCGGATCCGGTCTCTCAACGCGTCCGGCTCGAAGCAGATGGTGCGCACCTGGTCGCGCGCCTCGACGATCTTCCCCGAGATGGTCGGGCACACGATCGCGGTCCACGACGGCCGCAAGCACGTGCCGGTCTTCGTCTCGGAGCAGATGGTGGGGCACAAGCTCGGCGAGTTCGCGCCGACGCGCCACTTCCGCGGCCACGCCGGCGACCAGAAGACGCAGGTGAAGCGATGATCGGCTTCACTCGCCGTCGGCTCGCTCGGCAACGCCCGCACTCGCTGCGACTCGGGACG
>Ga0070741_10016839_pt1 | contig 12106 bp, 12 predicted proteins | sample Coa_R1_4_FD_66440 | JGI IMG/M metagenome (GOLD analysis project Ga0070741, IMG submission 66440) | Surface soil microbial communities from Centralia Pennsylvania, which are recovering from an underground coalmine fire - Coalmine... | ecosystem: Environmental > Terrestrial > Soil > Unclassified ...
GAGGTGATCCGCTCCTGCAGCTCGCCCATCTCGTCGGCCAGGGTGGGCTGGTAACCCACCGCGGACGGCATGCGGCCCAGCAGCGTGGAGACCTCGGAGCCGGCCTGGGTGAACCGGAAGATGTTGTCGATGAACAGCAGCACGTCCTGGTTCTGCTCGTCCCGGAAGTACTCCGCCATCGTCAGCGCGGACAGCCCGACGCGCATACGCGTGCCCGGCGGCTCGTCCATCTGACCGAACACCAGCGCGGTGTCCTTGATGACGTCGGCCTCGGTCATCTCCGTGATGAGGTCGTTGCCCTCACGGGTGCGCTCACCCACACCGGCGAACACCGAGGTGCCACCGAAGTTCTTGGCGACACGGGTGATCATCTCCTGGATGAGCACCGTCTTGCCCACACCGGCGCCGCCGAACAGGCCGATCTTCCCACCCTGCACGTAAGGGGTGAGCAGGTCGATGACCTTGATGCCGGTCTCCAGCATCTCGGTCTTGCCCTCGAGCTGGTCGAACGACGGGGCCTTGCGGTGGATGCCCCAGAGGTCGCCGGAGATCTCCAGGTCGGGCTTGTCCAGGCACTGACCCAGTGCGTTGAACACATGTCCCTTGACCTGGTCGCCGACCGGGACCGAGATCGGGCGGCCGGTGTCCTTCACCGGCGCGCTGCGGACCAGCCCGTCGGTGGGCTGCATGGAGATCGCCCGCACGAGGTTGTCTCCCAGGTGCTGGGCGACCTCGAGGGTCAGGGTCTTCGTCTCCCCGGCGAGGGTGACCTCGACGTGCAGGGAGTTGTACAGCGCGGGAACGGCGTTGCGCGGGAACTCCACGTCCACGACGGGCCCAGTCACCCGGACGACGCGGCCGTCTTCGGTCGCGTTGCTGCCCTGGGAGTGAGCGGTATCAGTGACAGTCATCTCAGTTCTCACTTCCTGCGGCTACGAGTGCGTCGGCACCACCGACGATCTCGCTGATCTCCTGGGTGATCTGGGCCTGGCGGGCCTGGTTGGCCTCCAGGGTAAGGCTCTTGATGAGGTCGTTCGCGTTGTCGGTCGCGGCCTTCATGGCCCGCTGCCGGTTCGCCGACTCCGACGCCGCCGACTCGAGCAGCGCGGCGAACAGGCGTGCGCTCAGATATTTCGGAAGCAGTGCGTCGAACAGTGTCTCAGCATCCGGCTCGAACGAGTAGAGCGCCTGGATGCCGGTCGAATCCGAGGACTTCTCGGACTCCTCGGCGTACTCGACCTCCATCGGGGCCATCCGGCGGGCCTGCGGGGTCTGGGTCACCATGTTCTTGAACTCGGTGTACACCAGGTGCAGCTCGTCCACCCCGTGGATCTCGTCCTCGCCCGGCCCGCCGTCGGCAGTGGTGTCGTCGCCGCCGGCCATGAAGGACGCCACCAGCGTGTCGGCGGCCTCCTTGGCGTTCTCGTAGGTCGGTTGCTCGGAGAAGCCCGTCCAGGACGCCTCGACCGGCTTCTTGCGGAACCGGTAGTAGCCGACGCCCTTGCGCCCGATGACGTAGCGGACGACCTCCTTGCCCTGCTCGGCGAGGAGGGCCTCGAGCTCACGGGCGGCCTTGAGCACGTTGGCGTTGTAGCCGCCGCACTGCCCGCGGTCGCTGGTGACCACGAGGATCGCCGCCCGGCGGGGGTTTTCCCGCTCCACGAGCAACGGGTGGTCGAGCGCCGAGTTGTTGGCCAGTTCCGTGAGGACGCGGGTCATCTCCTCGGCGTAAGGCTTGGAGGCCTCCACCCGGGCGCGGGCCTTGGCGATCCGCGAGGTGGCGATGAGCTCCATCGCCCGGGTGATCTTCTTGATCGACTGCGTCGAGCGGATCCGCCGCCGCAGGACTCGAATCTGTGCCGCCATGAGCTATCCGTTCAGCTCTTCGCCGGAGCGGACTTGTTGACCTTGACCGACTCGCGGTCCTCGTCGTCCTCGTCCATGGCCTTGCCCTCGTCCTTGGGCACCACCGAGGACCCGTCGGAGGCGGTGAAGCCCTTCTTGAACTCCTTCACCGCGTCCACGATCCGCTCGGTGGCCTCGTCGGAGAGCTTTCCGCTGTCGCGGATCTCGGCCAGCACACCGTCGAGGTTGCGCCGGACGTGCTCGAGGAACTCGGTCTCGAACCGGCCGATGTCGCCCACCGGCACCGAGTCCAGGTGACCCTGGGTTCCGAGGAAGATCGACACCACCTGCTCCTCGACCGGGAACGGCGCGTACTGGCTCTGCTTGAGCAGCTCGACCAGCCGGCTGCCCCGGCCGAGCGCACGGGCCGAGGCGTCGTCGAGGTCGGAACCGAAGGCGGCGAAGGCCTCCAGCTCACGGTACTGCGACAGGTCCAGCCGCAGCGAACCGGACACCGACTTCATGGCCTTGACCTGCGCGGCACCACCGACCCGGGAGACCGAGATACCGACGTTGATCGCCGGCCGGACGCCCTGGTTGAACAGGTCGGACTCCAGGAAGACCTGGCCGTCGGTGATCGAGATGACGTTGGTGGGGATGTAGGCCGACACGTCGTTGGCCTTGGTCTCGATGATCGGCAGCCCGGTCATCGAACCCGCACCCAGATCGTCGGACAGCTTCGCGCAGCGCTCCAGCAGGCGGGAGTGCAGGTAGAAGACGTCGCCGGGGTAGGCCTCGCGGCCCGGCGGGCGGCGCAGCAGCAGCGAGATCGCGCGGTAGGCCTCGGCCTGCTTGGAGAGGTCGTCGAAGATGATCAGGACGTGCTTGCCCTGGTACATCCAGTGCTGACCGATGGCCGAACCGGTGTAGGGGGCGAGCCACTTGAAGCCGGCCGGGTCGGAGGCCGGGGCCGCGACGATGGTCGTGTACTCCAGCGCGCCTGCGTCCTCCAGCGACTGCCGCACACCGGCGATCGTGGAGCCCTTCTGCCCGATCGCCACGTAGATGCAGCGGACCTGCTTCTGCGGGTCGCCGCTCTCCCAGTTCTGCTTCTGATTGATGATCGTGTCGACGCAGACGGCGGTCTTGCCGGTCTTGCGGTCGCCGATGATCAGCTGGCGCTGGCCGCGGCCGATCGGCGTCATGGCGTCGATGGCCTTGATGCCGGTCTGCAGCGGCTCGCTCACCGACTGGCGCTGCACCACCGAGGCGGCCTGCAGCTCAAGGATGCGGTCCTCTTCCTTCTCGATGTCGCCGAGGCCGTCGATCGGGGAGCCCAGCGGGTCGACCACGCGACCGAGGAAACCGTCGCCGACCGGCACCGAAAGGACGTCACCGGTCCGCTTCACCTGCTGGCCCTCGGCGATACCGCCGTACGGGCCGAGGATGACCGCACCGATCTCGCGCACGTCGAGGTTCAGTGCGACGCCGAGCACGCCACCCTCGAACTCGAGCAGCTCGTTGGTCATCGCCGAGGGCAGGCCCTCGACGTGGGCGATGCCGTCACCGGTGTCGGCGACGGTGCCCACCTCTTCACGCGAGGTCTCGGTCTCCAGCGACGAGACGTAGCTCGCGATCGCGCTCCGGATCTCGTCCGAGGAGATCGTCAGCTCTGCCATGTTGTTGCTTCCTTCTCTGCGAATGTCTGTCTCGTCGGGAGCGGCGGGTCGGTGGTCGTTGCGGACCGACTCGGCGCCGGTGGGTCAGTGCGGGAGTTGCCGTCGGGCGCTGGCCAGCTTGCCGGCCACGCTTCCGTCGATGACCTCACCACCGACGCGGACCACCAGGCCCCCGAGCAGCGAGGCGTCCTGTTCGATCTGCAGGGACATCGGCCGGCCGTAGAGCCTGCTGAGCGTGTCGGTGAGGCGCTGCTCCTGCTGTGCGCTCAGCGCGACCGGGGTGCGGACGTGCGCGACGTACCGGTCACGGCGGGCGGCGGCCAGCTCGGCGAGCTCCTCGGCCACCCGGTCCAGGCTGCGGCCGCGCGGCGCGCGCACCGCCTGTGCCAGCAGCGTGGAGGTGACGGGGCGGACCTTCTGCCCCAGCAGCTCGCGCAGCAGCTCGACCCGACCCTCCACCGGCGTGGCGGGGTCGGCCAGCAGGGCGGCCAGACGGGGCTCCCGGTCGAGGATCCGACCGAACCGGAACAGCTCGTCCTCGACCTCGGAGAGCGAACCGTCCTTCTCCGCGATGCCCAGGACGGCGCGGCGTGCGAGCACCTCGAGCCCCTCGAGCAGGTCGAGCGAGCGCGACCACCGGGCGGTGACCAGGTCGGACACGACGTCCATCGCGGCGCGGCCCACCTTGCCGGAGAGCAGCTGGTCGGCCAGCGAGGAGCGGGCCTGGGCCGGCGCCGAGCTCTCGCCCAACGCCCGGCGCAACGCCGGCTCACCGATCAGCAGGTGCAGTACCGAGAACAGGTCGTCCCCGAGCCGCTCCAGATCGGGCGCCGACGCACCGTCCACCAGCGAGTCGAGCCGGCTCTCGGCGTCGGCGAGTGCCTCCCGGCTGGCCGGCTGCAGCAAGACCGCCATCAGTTACGTCCTCCGAGCTGAGCCGTTTCCCGTGTCGCCGGGTCCTGCGCGCCCGGCTCCTGCGTGGCCGAGCCGCCGCCCATCTGTTCGAGTTCACCGAGGAACCGGTCGACCGTCTTGCTCTGCCGATCCTTGTCCCGCAGCGCGTCGGTGACCATGCGCTCCGCCGTCTCGAACGACAGCGTCCCGATCTCGGCCCGCAGCTGACGGACGATCTGGTCGCGCTGCGCCGCCAACTCCTCGGCGCCGCGCTGCTTGATGCGCTCGACCTCCCGCTCGGCCTGCTCGCGCAGCTCCTCACGGATCCGGGCCGCGTCGGCCCGGGCATCGTCGCGGATCTTCGCGGCTTCGAAGCGGGCCTCCGCGACGGCCTCGTCGAACCGCAGCTGGGCGGCCTCGAGCTTGCGCGCGGCCTCCTCGCTGGCCTCGACCTGCTCCTGGACCGCGTCCTGACGCTGCGCCGCCATCTTGCTCAACGCCGGCCAGACGTACTTGTAGATCAGGAACGCGACCAGGAGGAACGCGACCAGCTCGGCCACGAAATGCAGGGTCTCCTCCATCAGCCAATCCCTCCGCCGGTCCGGGCCGGGTTTCCGGCTCCACCGGCACGATCTGAGTTTCCGGCTCCGCCGGAGGCAGGCTCACCGAGGATGCGCTCGGCCAGCTGTCCCGAAATCCCGTCGATCTCGCCGCGCAGCTGCCGCACAGCCTGCTCACGCTGTTCCTCGAGCTCGCGGCGGCCCTGCTCACGGATCCGATCGACCTGCTCATCGGCATCCTTGCGGAGGTCATCGCGCACCCGCTGAGCGTCCGCCCTGGCCTCGTCGCGGATCTTCGCGGCCTCGGCGCGGGCCTCGGCCAGCGCCTCCTCGAACCGCTGCTCGGCCAGCTTGAGCTTGCGCGCGGCCTCCTCGCGGTCCTCGGCCTGTTTGCGGATCATCTCCTCGCGCTCGCGCATCGCTTTCGCCAGCGGCGGGACGATGTACTTGGCGAAGACCGCGAAGACGATCACGAAGATCAGCAGCTCGACGAAGATGGTTGCGTTGGGCAGCAGGAAGTTGTTATTGGCCTTCCCGCCGCCTTCTGCAGCCGGCGCGGCCGCCAGTAGTACGGACGTCATCATGGCGGTCAACTTCCCAGACTCAGCTAGCACCCGTGACGAACACGAACAGCGCCATGAAGGCCAGGTTGATGAAGTACATACCTTCGACCAGACCGATGATCAGGAACATCGTGGTGTTCAGGCGACCGGCCGCCTCGGGCTGGCGGGCGACACCGTTGATGACGGCCGAACCGGCCAGACCGTCGCCGATCGCCGCGCCGATCGCGCCACCGGCGAGGGCGATACCGCCACCGACCATGGCGAGGCCGAGCTTCAGGTCCGCGCCGCCGCCGGCCGCTCCCTGGGCAAGAATCTGAGTGGTGCTCATTGTTCTCCTCGTGTTTCCCGTGCCGCACGGCCTCTCCGGGCGGCACGCGTTCTCATGAAGCAGTCAGGGGAGTCAGGGATGGCGCGACTAGTGCGCCGCTCCCTCTTCGTCGCTACCCACCGCTTCGCTGAAGTAGATGATGGTGAGCAGCGTGAAGATCAGTGCCTGCAGCAGGCCGATGAACAGCTCGAAGCCCTTCCACAGACCGGTGGGGGCCCAGCTGAGGTAGAAGGGGAACAGCCCGATCAGCGAGACCATGATCCCGCCGGCGAAGATGTTGCCCCACAGCCGCAGGGCCAGCGAGGCCGGCCGCGCGATGTACTGGGTGATGACCTCGATCGGGGCCAGGGCCACGTAGGGCTCCTTCATGTGGCCGAAGTACTTGGCCGCACCCCGTCGCTTGATCCCGGCCACGTTCACCCAGACGATGACCAGGATCGCCATCGGGTAGACGAGGTTGACGTCCGCCGTGGGCGGGAGCAGGCCGATCGCGTGCCCGGGCAGCTGGGCGATCCAGTTGCAGATCAGGATGAAGGCGAACAGCGCGACCGACAGGCCGGTCACCCCGGCCGGCGGCCGGACACCCATCCCCTCCTTGATCTGGCCCTGGACCCAGGCGGTCAGCGCCTCGAAGGCCAGCTGCAGCTTGGTCGGGCGGCCCTTGGTCGCGCCGCGCGCCATGTACAGGCCCAGCCCGCACACGATGGCGGCCGCGAGGAGGGTGGCCAGGATGGTGTCGATGTTCAGGGTGACGCCGAGGACCTCGATCGTCTTGTGGGCACCCGGCTGGATGCCTCCCTCACCGGAGGCAGCGAGGACGACGGTGCCCCGGGCGCCGTCGATCATCTCTCCGTCGATCATTTCTGTCGGATCTCCTTGATCAGCGGCAGCAGAGAACTCGCGATGCCGAGGAACTGGAACACGATGAGTCCACCGAACACGGCGATGGCGGTCGGTTGGAAGAGCAGGGCGCAGGCCAGAGCGAGCACGGTGATGAGCGCGAGCCGGCCGAGCACCGCTCCGGAGAACTGGGCCCGCGAAGGCTGGGTCCGGGCGAACTTGAGCACCGAGCGCATCGTGAGGAAGTTGTTCAGCAGCCCCAGCGCCAGGCCGACGCAGCCGAACAGCGCGTATCCGCCCAGGCCCATGGGCGCCAGCACGGCGATCGCCACGGCGGCCACCACGACGGTCGCCATGGCGGAGCGCCGGAATGTCGCACGGGTGACCGGCGGCGTGTATCCGGGAACCGTCAGCACCTGCCTGTCACCCCCCTCCTGAGTACTTTTTGAAGATCTTGTAGAACGACAAACAAGCGGCCACCACACCGAGCGCCAGTCCGACCAGCGATAAGATCGGGAACGTACCCACAGCACGGTCCGCTAACCAACCGGCACCGAAACCCAACACCAGACAGGTAGCCAGCGTGGCGCCGAGCGAGAGAAGATCACCCAGGCCGGGGCCGCTGTCCAACGTAACCTCAACCGCGCGATGTCCGGCGTTCTACACCCCGGACACCGATGTCCATGAAGTGAACTCCTAGCGTCGTGCCGTCTCGTAGTCAGTGAAGTCCCGGTGCGGCCCCGGTGACATCAACGCCACGCTGGAACCGACTTGACAACACGGGCCGTGATCGGCCGTTGACCGGGACCGTACCACAGCCTCTCAGGGGTGCCACACACCCCCTGACCTCTACTAAGTCCGATTGTGCATTTTTTCACAAGACTAATTCTGATGACCACCGGCCGCAGCCGGAAGCCGCCCGGGCAGCCTGGGCACCGCCGACGCCAGCACAGCCAGCAACAACCCGAAACCGACGCCGACCAGCACCACGACCGTGTCGTTCACCAGTGCCAACGCCACCGCGCCGAATGCGAGCACCGCCGACCACAGATAGATGAGCAGAACCGCCCGTCTGTGTGAGTGCCCGATCTCGAGCAGGCGATGGTGGAGATGCATCTTGTCCGGGGAGAACGGGCTCGCCCCGGCCCTCGTGCGGCGCACCACCGCGAGCACGAGATCCAGCAGCGGGACGAACACCACGGCCATGAGCACGATCAGCGGCGCGAGCAGACCGACGACGTCCCGGCCGTCGGCGCTGGCGAACGGGATGCGCCCGGAGGCGGTGGTGGTCGCCGCGGCGAGCATCACCCCGATCAGCATCGAGCCGGAGTCGCCCATGAAGATCCGCGCGGGGTTGAAGTTGTGCGGCAGGAAGCCGACGCAGGCCCCGGCCAGTACCGCGGCGATCAGGGCGGGGCTGTACGCGCTGGGATCGTTGCCGTTGCGGGCGAGGATGCCCAGCGCGAAAGCCCCGGTGGCGACGGCGGCGATCCCCCCGACCCCGGCGGCCAGCCCGTCGAGCCCGTCGACGAAGTTGAGGGCGTTGACCAGCGCCACGGTGAGCAGCACGGTGAGCAGCACGCCCTGCTCCTGACTGAGCACGATCACCGACCCGCTGCTGGCACCGCCGCCCCAGGGGACCCAGATGACGGTCCACTGCACCCCGGCCAGGACCAGCACGCCGGCGGCGGTGATCTGGCCGGCCAGCTTGGTCAGGGCGTCGAGTTCGAACCGGTCGTCGAGCGCCCCGACCATGACCAGCACGGCGCTGGCGAGCGCCACCCCGGACACCTCCGACCAGCCGAACATGCCCGCCGGGATGAACGCCAGCCGCAGCGCCGGCAGCTGGTGGGCCAGCAGCAGCCCGGCCAGCACCCCGCCGAAGATGGCCAGGCCGCCGAGCCGGGGCATGGGCACGGCGTGCACGTCCCGCGCCCTGGGCCACGCGACCGCGCCGACGGCCAGCGCGAACGCGCGCGCCACGTTGGCCAGCAGGTAGGCGACCACCGCCGCCACCACGAGCACGAGGAGCAACTCCCGGACGGGCAGGCCCTCGAACTCGAGGATCGGCGGCATCTGGTCGGCCGGGCGTCAGCGCTTGTACGCGGGGAACCGCGAGACCAGCGCGGTGACCTCGTCCGCGATGCCCGCGAGCTCCCGCTGCCCCGCCTCGGACTCGTGATCGGCCTTCACCGCCCGGGCCACCAGGCGTCCGACCTCGGTCATCTCGGTCTCGGTCATCCCCTGGGTGGTGGTGCTGGGCGAGCCGACCCGGATTCCCGACGGCTTCAGCGGGGGTGCCGGGTCGTAGGGGATGGAGTTCTTGTTCAGGGTGATGCGGGCGGCGTCGCACCGGGCCTCGGCCTGGGCCCCGGTCACGCCGATCGGCCGCAGGTCCAGCAGCGCGAGGTGGGTGTCCGTGCCGCCGGAGACCGCGCGCATGCCCTCGGCCTCGAGGCTCTTCGCCAGCGCGCCGGCATTGCCGACCACCTGGGCGGCGTAGGCCTGGTATTCCGGGGATGCGGCCTCCTTCAACGCCACCGCCTTGGCGGCCACCCCGTGCATCAGCGGGCCACCCTGGGTGAACGGGAAGACGGCCTTGTCGATCGCCTTGGCGTGCTCCTCGCGGCACAGGATCATGCCGCCGCGCGGACCCCGCAGGACCTTGTGCGTGGTCGCGGCGACGACGTCGGCGTAGGGCACCGGGCTCGGGATCGCCTTGCCCGCCACCAGGCCGATGAAGTGCGCCGCATCGACCATCAGGATGGCGCCGACCTCGTCGGCGATCTCCCGGAACAGTGCGAAGTCGATCAACCTCGGGTACGCGGTGGCGCCGCAGATGATGATCTTGGGTTGGTGCTGCTTGGCGAGGTCCCGGACCTGGTCGTAGTCGATCAGCTCGTTGTCCTCGCGGACGGTGTAGGGGATGGCGTTGAACCACTTGCCCGAGAAGCTGACCTTGGAGCCGTGGGTGAGGTGACCCCCCTGCTTGAGGTCCATCGCCAGCACGGTGTCGCCGGGCTGGGCGAACGCGGCGTAGACGGCGAAGTTCGCGCTCGCGCCGGAGTGCGGCTGCAGGTTGGCGTGCTCAGCACCGAAGAGCTCCTTGGCCCGCGCGATGCCGATCTCCTCGGCGACGTCCACCACCTGGCACCCGCCGTAGTAGCGGCGCCCCGGGTAGCCCTCGGCGTACTTGTTCGACAGCGTCGACCCGAGGGCGGCGAGGACGCCGGGGCTGGTCAGGTTCTCGCTGGCGATCAGCTGCAGTCCGCCGCGCAGCCGCTCGAGCTCGTCGAGCACCACGCCCGCGATCTCCGGGTCGGTGTGCTGCAGCTCGTCGAAATCGGGTCCCCAGAACGGTGTCGTCACGGTGCACCACGGTACCTGCGCGGGGTCGGGTCCGGAGGTCCGGCCTGGCCACACCGCTCAGCCGGCGACGGGTACCTCGCATCCGAGGACGGCCGCGACCTCGCTGGTGGGCACCGCGCCCTCGCGCAGGATCCGGGGGGCCGACGAGGTCAGGTCCACGATCGTGGAGGCCACCGGCGCCCCCGAGGGACCACCGTCGAGGTACACCGACACCGACTGGCCCAGCTGCACCCGCGCCTCGTCCATGGTGGAGGCCGGCGGTGAACCGGAGCGGTTCGCGCTGGACACCGCCATCGGCCCCACCTCGCGCAGCAGCTCGAGAGCCACCGGGTGCAGCGGCATCCGCAGCATCACCGTGCCCCGGGTGTCGCCCAGCTCCCACGCCAGCGACGGCGCGTGCGGCAGGACCAGTGACAACCCACCCGGCCAGAAGGCCTCGATCAGCTCCCGGGCCGCGTTCGGCACCACGCTGACCAGGCCGTCGATGGTGCGCCAGGAGCCCACCAGGACCGGGGCGGGCATCGCCGCCGTGCGCCCCTTGGCCTCCAGCAGCGTCCGCACCGCCTCGGAGCTGAACGCATCGCAGCCCAGCCCGTACACGGTGTCGGTGGGCAGCACCACCAACCCGCCGGCCCGCACCGCGCCGGCCGCGGCGGCCAGACCCTCGCGGCGGGCGTCGGGATCCGAGCAGTCGTAACTCGTACTCACGCCCGCGAATTTAGTCGCACCGCTGTGACGAACCTGGGGCGGCCGGTCAGGTCGGCGTGCTCGACGACGTCGGTCAGCCGGGGGTGTGCGCCCAAGACCGCCGGGGCCGCCTCGGCGTGGGTGTCGTCGTGCTCGATCGCCAGCGCTCCCCCGGGTGCGAGGAGGTGGACCGCCAGCACGGTCATGGGCCGGATCACCGCCAGCCCGTCCGGTCCGGCGAACACCGCCCGGTGCGGGTCGTGATCGGCCACCTCCGGCGGCACCGGGGTGCCCTCCGGCACGTAGGGCGGGTTGGCCAGTACCAGGTCGACCGTCCCGTGGAGCTCCGGCAGCAGCGTGGCGTCGGTGACGTCGCCCTCGTGGAGGACCGCGCGGCCGTCGAGGTTGCGGCGGGCCCAGGCCAGCGCACCGGGATCGATCTCGACGGCGTGCACCCGCGCGTCCGGACGGGCGATCGCCACGGCCATCGCCAGCGCCCCGGAACCGGTGCAGAGGTCGACCACGACCGGGTCAGGGCGCCCGGTGAGGGCCTGGAGCCCCCACTCCAGCAGCAGCTCGGTCTCCAGCCGCGGTACGAACACGCCGGGCCCGACCGCCACCTCCGCCGGACCCATCGGCGCGCTGCCCAGCAGGTACTGCAGCGGCAGCCGGGTCGCCCGGCACGCCACCAGCGCCCGCAGCTCCGCCAGCCGTTCCTCGCCGGGAGCCGTCGCCCCGCTCAGCTGCGACCGCCGCACCCCGAGCACGTGCGCGGCCAGCAGCTCGGCATCGACCCTCGGGCTCGGCACCCCGGCATCGGACAGCACGCGCTCGGCCTCGGCGATCGCCGGGCCCAGTGTCAGCGACCCGGATGGCATGGAACCGATTGACTTCGCACTGGATGACAAGGCTCAGCCGCCGATGGACTCCGCGCGATCCGCGGCCACCAGCGCGTCGACCAGGTCGTCCAGGTCACCGTCCAGCACCGCGTCCAGGTTGTGCGCCTTGTAGTTGACCCGGTGGTCGGCGATCCGGTTCTCGGGATAGTTGTAGGTCCGGATCCGCTCGGAACGGTCCACCGTGCGGATCTGGGAGTGCCGGTCGGCCGTGGCGGCCGCGGCACGCTCCTCGTCGGCCAGGGCCTGCAGCCGCGAGCGCAGGACCTCCATCGCCCGCGCCCGGTTCTGCAGCTGGGACCGCTCGTTCTGGCAGGACACCACGACACCGGTGGGGAGGTGGGTGATCCGGACCGCCGAGTCGGTGGTGTTCACGCTCTGTCCACCCTTGCCCGACGAGCGGAACACGTCGATCCGGAGGTCCTTCTCGTCGATCTCGACGTCG
>Ga0070741_10016840_pt1 | contig 12105 bp, 12 predicted proteins | sample Coa_R1_4_FD_66440 | JGI IMG/M metagenome (GOLD analysis project Ga0070741, IMG submission 66440) | Surface soil microbial communities from Centralia Pennsylvania, which are recovering from an underground coalmine fire - Coalmine... | ecosystem: Environmental > Terrestrial > Soil > Unclassified ...
CCGAGGAGCACGGCGTCCGGCGCCGTCCGCACCAGGCGCCGCAGGGGCGCGTCGAGGTCCCCGCTCTCCAGCGTGATGCTCTCGTCGAACACGAGCGGGGCGCCGCGCCGACGCCACTCGCCGGCCACGCTGCTCCGGACCGTGCGGCCGAACTCGTCGCCCGCGGTGAGGAGCGCCAGCCGCCGCGTCCCACGCTCCCACGCGTAGGCGGCCAGCGTGGCGGCCCGCGCGCCGACCGTGGGCCGGAGCGCCAGCAGCAGTCGATCCGGGGCGAGGCGCTCGGTCGGGAGCCCCGCGTGGACCACCAGCACGCTCCGCGCGGCCGCGAGCGGGAGGACCGTCGCGGTCGGGGTGGGGGAGGCCGTGAACACCGCCACGGTCCCCGCGCTCAGGAGCTTGGCGAACTCGGCCCGTGCCTGCCGGTCGTCGAGGGGATCGACGTCGAGCACCTCGAGGGCGAGCTGGACGGCGCGCGGGCGATCGGCCGGCTCGACGGGCTCGGGCGGCGGCCCTCCGCGCGGCCTGGCGGGGGCGCCGGGGCGTTCCTCGGTCGTCGGCGCGGCCGCCGCTTCCGGAGCCGGTCCGGGCTCGGAGGCGCGCCGGTCCTCCGCTCGCGGCGACGCCGTCACCGCGGCGCCGGTGGGGCGCGACTCGGGCTCGCCCGCGGGTCTCTCCGCTGCGGCGGCGCCCTCGCCCCTGGGCTTGGGCGTCTCGCCGGGCGCGGGGGTGCGCGGCTTCGGATCGAGCTCGGCCATGGCGAGCTCGATCCCGTGGCGGATCTCGGCGCCGAACCAGGCGCCGGGCCCGGTGATCGGCAGCAGCGCGCCCAGGCGCACCACGGGCGCGGCGGGCGTCGCCGCGGGGGCGCTCGAGCTCGACGGGTTCGGGGATCCCGGCAGCGATGGGGCGGCGGGCGTGGAAGCCGGGCTGCCCGGCGCGCTGGAGGCCGCGGCGCCCGGCGCGCTCGCGGACGAGGTCCCCGACGCGGAGCCCGGAGCGGGCAGCCGCCCCGGCGCCGTGGGAGCACACGCGGTCACGAGGCCCATCGCCGCCGCGAGCCCGAACCGGAGCCCACTGCGCATCCGCCGACGGATTCTACCGTACCCGCCCCGTCCGCGAAACCGCACGGCCCGCGGGCGCGCGTGGTTCCAGCTGCTGCGGGGCGCCGGGCGCGAGCGCCGGCCGCGGCGCGCCCGGCCCCCTCCGGCGCCCGGAACCCGCCCGCCGGTCCACGCCGGATCACGATCCCGCGGCCGGTCGAGGCGCGGGCGCGCGAGGAGGAGCGCGCGGTGCGCCTGATCCAGGATCTGCGCATCCGGCCGGTCCAGGCACGGGCGCGGGAGGGGGAGCGACGCGCGCCGGCCGGATGCGGCGATCCAGATCGTGGCCAGTCCAGGCGCGGGCGCGCGAGGGGGAGCGGGTCGGCCGGGTGTGGTATAAGGACCGGGTAGGCGCTCGCGCTCGAGGGCGATCCTCGATCGGCCGAGCGCGAGGCCGACGGAAGGAGTTCCGGCCGATGGCGAGGTTCGAGCTCCGCGAGAAGGCGCTGCTGCTCCACCCGGACGACGACGTCGTCGTGGCCAAGGCGCCCGTCCCGGCCGGCACCGTCCTGGAGCTCGACGGCGGCGAGCGGATCGAGGTCTGCTGCGACATCCGGCCGGGGCACAAGATCGCGCGGCGGGGCCGCGAGACCGGCGAGGCGGTGCGGCGGTACGGCCAGGTGATCGGGTTCGCCACCCAGCCGATCGCGCGGGGCGAGCACGTCCACACCCACAACCTCGCCGTCGGCGAGCTGCACCGCGCGTACGAGGTCGGGGTCGACGTCCGACCGGTCGCCTACTACCCGCCCGAGCAGATGCGGCACTTCGACGGCTTCAAGCGCGCCGACGGGCGGGTCGGGACGCGGAACTACGTCGCCGTGATCTCGACGGTCAACTGCTCGGCCAGCGTCTGCCAGATGATCCGGGAGCGCTTCCGCGACGTCTCGCGCGACTTCCCCCACGTCGACGGCGTGATCGCGATCACGCACAAGTCCGGCTGCGGCACCAAGCTGTTCGGCGAGGACCACGAGGCGCTCATGCGGGTGCTGGGCGGCTACGCCCGGCACCCGAACGTGGCGGCGTACGTTCTGATCGGGCTCGGGTGCGAGGTGAACCAGACCGTGCCGCTCATCGAGCGGCAGCGGCTCGGCCGCCCGCGCGTGCTGTCGATCCAGGAGATCGGGGGCGTGCGGAAGACGGTCGAGGCCGGCATCCGGGCGGTCGAGGCGCTCCTGCCGGTCGCCAACGAGGCGCGTCGGACGCGGCAGCCGATCTCGGAGCTCGTCCTGGCGACGAACTGCGGCGGTTCGGACGGGAACTCCGGCATCACGGCCAACCCCGCCCTGGGCTGGGCGGTCGACGAGCTGGTCCGGTACGGCGGGACCGGCGTCCTGGCCGAGACGTCGGAGATCTACGGAGCCGAGCACCTGCTCATCCGCCGCGCCGTCGACGAGGGCGTCGCGAAGAAGCTGGCCGACCGGTTCAAGTGGTGGGAGCACTACTGCCGGGTCCTGGGGGCCGAGATGGACAACAATCCGGCGCCCGGGAACAAGGCGGGCGGGCTCACGACGGTGTTCGAGAAGTCGCTCGGCGGCGTCACGAAGGGCGGCACCACGCCGCTCACCGACGTCTTCCTCTACGCCGAGCCGATCACGACTCGCGGCTTCGTCTTCATGGACACCCCGGGGCACGATCCGGTGTCGGTCACCGGCCTGGTCGCCGGCGGGGCCAACATCGTCGCGTTCACGACCGGGCGCGGCTCGGTCTTCGGCTGCAAGCCCGTGCCCTCCATCAAGCTGGCGACGAACTCGATCGTCTACCGGCAGATGGAGGAGGACATGGACATCAACTGCGGGGTCATCCTGGAGGGCACGCCGCTCGAGACGGTGGGCCGGCAGATCTTCGAGGAGGTCGTGCAGGTGGCGTCGGGCAAGCGGACGAAGAGCGAGGCCCAGGGGATCGGCGAGGAGGAGTTCGCGCCCTGGGTCATCGGTCCCGTGCTCTGAGCGCTCGCGCACGGGAGGGCGGCGGAGCCTTCCCCGCGGAGGGCGTTGCCATGTTGCGGCTCAACCCCCGGCGCGGAGGGCAGGATGGGGCGACGCTCGTATAGCGGCGAGAAGTGGCGCAAGGAGCAGGCCCGCAAGGCCAAGCGGGAGGCCAAGCAGGAGAAGAAGCGCGAGGGCAGGGTGGAAGGGGAGGCGGGCGGCGGCCCGCCGATCGACTGGGACGCCATGGTCGGCGGCCCGGAGGCGCCCCCGCCCGGCGAGCCCCGGGAGGACGAGGGGCCGCACTGAGACCGCGCGGCCGCCGTCCGGCCGGCCGCGATCACAGCCCGAACGCGCGCTCGACCTCCGGGATCGCCCGCGGGAGAGCCAGCAGGATCACGTGGTCGCCGGGCGCGAGGACACGCTCGCGGTCCGGGGTGAGCAGCTGGTCGCCCCGGACGATCGCCCCCACCAGCGCGTCGGGCGGCAGGGCGAGGGCCTGGATCGAGCGTCCCGCCGCCGGGGTCCCCTGCTGGACCACGAGCTCGAGCGTCTCGGCCTCGCTCTCGGGCAGCTCGAACACCGAGAGGACGCGCCCGCCCCGCACGTACTTCAGGATGACGCTGGCGGTGAGCAGGCGCGGGCTGATCGCCGCGTCGATCCCGAGCGATCCGACCAGAGGGATCAGGTCCCGCCGCTTGAACAGCGCCACCGCCTTCCGCGCGCCGTTGCGCTTCCCGAGGAGCGCCGCCAGCAGGTTCGTCGGGTCGTCGTCGGTGATCGCGGCGATCGCGTCGGCGGCGGCGATGCCCTCGTCGACCAGCAGCTTGATGTCGGTCCCGTCCCCGTGGAGCACCCGGGCGGTCGTCAGCTCGCGGGCCAGCTCGTCGCAGCGCGCCCGGCTCCGCTCGACCACGGTGACCGCGATCTCCTCGGCCTCGAGGCTGCGAGCGACCTGGAGCCCCACGCGCCCGCCGCCGATCACGATCACCCGGCGGGTGGCGGCGGCGGTGCGCCCCATGAGCACCAGGATGTCCGGGATGACGTCCCGCCCGCTGACGACGTAGACGTGGTCCTCGGCCGCGAGCGTGGTGTCCTCGGTGGGGACGATCAGCCGCTCCCCGCGCGCGATCCCGACCACGTGGAACGGCGCCGAGGCCTGCACCTGCCGGAGGTCGCGCAACCGCCGGTTCACGACCGGGGCCCGGGCGCCGACCTTGACCCCGAGCAGCTGGACGCGGCCCTCGGCGAACTCGGCCACCTCGGCGGCGCCGGTCGTCTTGATGACCCGGAGGATCTCGTCGGCCACGACCTGGGTCGGGTTGATGAGGAGGTCGATGCCGAGCACCTTCCCGCCGGCGAGGATCGGGTGCTCGCCGAGCTCGATGTCGCGCACGCGGGCGATCGTGGTGGCCACGCCGTACTGGTGGGCGATCGCGCAGGCGACGATGTTGACCTCGTCGACGTCGGCGACCGCGATCACCATCGCCGCGTCCCGGACGCCGGCGGTCTCGAGCGCCCGCGGGGACGAGCCGTCGGCCTCGATCGCCCGGACCCGGAGCGCCTCGCTGACCCGGCGGACGACCTCGGGATGCCGCTCGATGACGACGATCTCGTGTGCCTCGTGCGAGAGCCGCTCGGCGATGTGGTAGCCGACCTCGCCGGCGCCGATCACGATGATCCGCATGGGCCGCCCCCCGCCGTCGCCGCTCACGGCTCGACCGCGGGTTCCTGGTACTCTGGGCAGCGTGCGGCGTACGTCGGGAGGACGCGCCGCCCGATGCGAGGGCACGCGAACTCGGCGGTCAGGCTGCGGCCGGCGACCCGGTCGGGCGCCGACTCTTCCAGGTCGGCCGGCGCCTCGGGGAACCAGGTGCAGTCGAAGCAGAACGGTCCCTGCGGGTCCCGTGCGGCCATGATGGGGGAACGGTAGCAAGGGGGTCGGGGCCGGCGCAAGCGCTCGTTGCCCGCCGTCCGGCGGACCCCGAGGATCGCGGCATGACGAGGACGTCCCGGCCGGTGGTCCGGGCCGCGCGGCGGGCGACGCGGTCGCTGGCGCGGGCGGCGACCCGGTGGATGGACGCGGTCGTCCGCTGGGGCCGTCTCCCGGCCCCGCCGCCTCCGGCCGGACGGCGGTTCGTGATCGTCCAGGTCTGCGGCTGCTCGCACCGGGTGCTGGAGCGCGCGCTGGCCCGGGGCCGGATGCCCGCCCTCAGGCGGCTGCTCCGGCGGGGCCTCCTGCGGCTGCACCGGATCCCGGCCGGCCTGCCGACGTCGACGCCGGCGTTCCAGGCGGCGCTGATGTACGGGGTTCCCGTCGACATCCCGGGCTTCGAGTTCCTGGACAAGCGGGCGGGCCTCTACCGGTGGTTCCCCCGGCCCTGGGACGCGGCGGCGATCGAGGCGGCGCACGCGGCGCGCGGGCGGGGGATCCTGCGCGGCGGTCGCGCCTACGGCTCCGTGTTCGCCGGCGGGGCCGAGGACGCCGTGCTGACGTTCGCCCGCCTGCTCCGGCCCTACCCCCCGTGGGGCCGGCTCGGACTCCGCGCCCGGATCGTCCCGTTCCTGGCCCTCGCCTGGGTCGGCGTCCGGATGTCTGGTCTCGGCGCGTGGGCCCTCCTCCGGTGGGCGGTGGGGGCGCTGGGCGCCGGTCGCGGCGGGCGGGAGGCCGTCCCGCTGCGGGAGTTCCTGGTCCGGCTGCTGGTCAGCGGATGGCTGCGCGAGCTGTTCACGCTCGGGGCGACGCTCGACCTCTACGGCGGGGTGCCGGCGCTCTACGTCAACTTCGTCGACTACGACGTCCAGGCGCACAAGCTGGGGCCCGAGCACCCGCGCGCCATGGCGGCCCTCCGGGCGGTGGATCGGAGCATCGCCCGGATCGCGCGGACGGTGCGGCGGCTGCCCGATCTCGGGTACGACCTCTTCGTCCTGTCCGATCACGGTCAGATCCGGTCGGTGCCGTTCCACAGCGTGGCGCCGCGCGAGTCGGTCGCCGGGATCGTCCGGGCGTGTTTCGGGGCGCCGTCCGGGGGACCCGGGGCCGCCTCGGAGATCGCGCCGACGCCGGAGGCGCCGCCCCCGATGCCGCTGTCCCCCTTCGCCCCGCGCTGGCAGCGCGCGGCGTCGTACCTCGAGGGGTCCGTCCACGAGCGAAACGCGGTGTGGGTGGACGAGCTCTGCGTGGTGCCGGCGGGCCCGAACGTGAACGTGTATCTCACGCACACGCGGGAGCGGGTCCTGGCCGAGGAGATCGAACGGCGCTACCCAGGCGCCCTCGAGCGGCTCTCGCGGCACCCGGCGATCGGCTTCGTCCTGACGCGGGCCGCGGCGGGCCCCGTGTGCTACTATCGCGGTGAGGTGCTCTGCATTCCGCCGGCGCCCGGCCCCACCGGGTGTCCCGTGTTCGACCGGCCCGATCGCGACATCGTCGTCCGGGCGCTGCGGGAGCTGCTCGACATGCCGTCGGGCGGCGACGTCATCCTGTACGGTCACCACGCCCCCGCCGGCTGCGTGAACTTCCTCGACGAGCGGGGCAGCCACGCCGGGCCGTCCGAGCCGGAGCTGTACGCGTTCTTCGCCGCCCCGCCGAGGGTGCCGCTGCCGGACGACATCGCGGGGCCGCGGGATCTCCACGGCGTGTTCGAGCGCTATCACCGCGCCGCCGCCGGCCCGCCGCCGGGGCCGTGGTCCGGGATGGCCGACGCCGGCGAGGCCGTCGCCGATGGCTGAGAGCGTGCGGCTCCGGGTGGCGACGTACAACATCCACCGGGGGCGGGGCCTCGACGGCCGCGAGCGCCTCGACCGGATCGCCGCCGTCCTCGGCGAGCTCAAGGCCGACGTGGTCGCCCTCCAGGAGGTCTTCCAGGACCAGGCGTGGAGCCTCGCGGAGGCGATCGGCGCGTCGGTCGTCTTCGGGCCGACGCGCCGGCTCCCGAACGGGCTCTACGGCAACGTGTGCCTCTCGACGCTGCCGCTCGTGGCCCACGCCCGGTACAACCTCACGTGCCTGCCGTTCGAGCCCAGGGGCTGCCTGCGCGCCGACATCGACGTCGGGGAGGCCGCGCCGCTCCACGTCCTGAACGTCCACCTGGGGCTCGGCTATCGCGAGCGGATCCGGCAGGTCCGGATGCTCTCGCACATCTTCGGACACGCGCGGCTGCCCGGGCCGCGCGTCCTGCTGGGCGACTTCAACGAGTGGTTCAACGGCCATGCCTCCCGCCTCCTCCGGGCGGAGTTCGGTCACGCCCGCGGGCGGCGCCGGCGGCTGGCGACCCACCCGAGCCCGATGCCGGTGTTCCCGCTCGACCGCATCTACCACGACTCGGCGATCCGGGTCGTGCGGGTCGGGGTCCATCGCAGCCGGCTGGCGCGCGTCGCGTCCGATCACCTCCCGACGTACGCGGACCTGTCGCTGGGACGGCCCGGGGAGCAGGCCAACGGCGGACGCGCCTGACCTCCGTCCGGAGACGCTCCGCTACTGCCCGCTCTGCGGGGACGCGCTCGCCCGCCGCACGGTCGCCCCGGACATGCGGGAGCAGCCGGTCTGCCCGCAGTGCGGCTTCGTCTTCTACCTCCATCCCAAGGTCGTCGCGGCGACGATCCCGGTCCGCGACGGCCGGGTGCTGCTGACGCGCCGGGCGATCGAGCCCGCGCGCGGGCTCTGGACCTTCCCCGGGGGGTACGTCGACTGGGGGGAGGACGTCCGGGCGGCGGCCCGGCGCGAGATGCTGGAAGAGGTCCGGCTGGACGTCCCGCCGGCCGGCCTGGTGGGGATCTACTCCTATCCTGCGGCGCCGGTCGTCATCGTCGTCTACCACGCGACCGTGCCGGACGGGCTGGAGGCGGAGGCGAACGACCACGAGGTGCTCGAGCTCGCCTACTTCCACCGGGACGAGATCCCGTGGGACGCCCTCGCGTTCCGGAGCACCCGGGAAGCGCTCGAGGACTGGTTCCAGCGATCCGGTGTAAGCTGAGGGCCACGGCGCGGGCACGGCGGCGCGCCGGGAGGGAGGCAGGCCCGTGCGACGGCGGCTGATCCGGAGCATGGCGATCATGGCGCTCGGGCTCGTCCTGGCGCCCGCGCTGGCCCGGCCCGCGGTCGCGCGGCCTGGCGGCGGCTGGGGACGCGGCGGGGGTGGTCACTGGTCGCGCGGCTTCAGCGGACATCACCACGGCGGCTGGGGCGCAGGCGGCTTCCTTCTCGGCTTCGGCGTCGGGACGCTCCTGACCGCGCCGTTCTGGGCGTACCCCCGCGTCTACGCGCCCGCCTACGCCTATCCGTATCCGGTCTACCCGTACCCGGCATACGCGTACCCCGCATACTCGTATCCGGCGTACTCGTATCCGGCCTACCCGCCGCCCGGCGCGCCCGCGTATCCCGCGCCCCCGCCCGGGGACGCCGTGCCGCCACCCCCGCCCGGATCGCCGCCGGAGTCCGGCACCACGCCCACGCCGCCTCCGGCCTTCTCGGCACCGTCGTCCGGCGGTGGAGCGCCGGGGAGCACGCAGGGTGGCGCCGCGTCCTCGGCGCCCGGCGGACCGGCCGCGGCGCCCCCGGCGGCCGCGGCGGGCACGCCGGGGCCGTGCGAGACGGTCACCGTCATCGGGCACTGGCAGACCCGCATGTATCCCGACGGCCAGCGCCTGACCATCTGGGTGCCGACCGCGACACAGTCCCTCTGCCGGTAGCGCACCGCGCTCCGCGCCCGCGGAGAGCTGCGCCCGGCGCCCCGGTGGCCCCGCGCCGCGCGGTCCGCCGGTGGCGAGCCGCCGCGCCGAACCCGCGATGGCCACCCGGCGCGGGGTCCTCGGGCGACCAGGGGCCATCGGCCAGGCGCCGCGCATCGAGCCCCCCGAGGACCCAGGCGCGCCGCGGGCCGGTGGCGCGGCCCCGGGTGGGGCGCGTGGGGGCCGCAGCCGGGGTCCGGGGGGCGCGGGGGTTCGGCGCGGTTCGGGTGGCGCGGCCCCGGGGGGGCTGCCCGCGCCGGATCGTGGACGGGGCGACCGCGGTGATCCGCGGGCTTCAGGCGATGCCGGCGAGCTGGAGCGCGGCGTGGAGCAGGACGTTCGCGCCCTGCTCGATGTCGTCGAAGTCGGTCGCCTCTTCCTCGCAGTGGCTCTTCCCGCCGATCGACGGGACGAACACCATCCCGGTCGGGCAGAGCGTCGCCATGTGCTGGGCGTCGTGGCCGGCGCCCGACAGGAGCCGCCGGTAGCGGACGCCGAGGCGCTGCGCGGCGGCCTCCACCGCGCCCACCACCTCGGGATCGAAGGGCGTCAGCGGGACGCGCATCAGGGGCTCCGTCTCGACGCGCACCCCCTCGGCGGCGGCGGCCGCCCGCACCGCCTCGTCCAGCCGGGCCCGGGCCTGGTCCAGCTCGGCGTCGCGGGGGGCGCGCTGGTCGACCGTGAACACCACCTTCCCCGGGATCGCGTTGACGATGTTCGGCTGGACGTCCAGCCAGCCCACCGTCCCCACCGGCTCGTCGCCCAGGTCGAGCGCGATCCGCCGCACCGCCCGCACGACCTCGGCGGCGGCGACCAGCGCGTCGTGGCGCGTGCGCATCGGGGTCGGCCCCGCGTGGTCCTGGTCCCCGTGGAACGTGATGCGCGTCCACGCGATCGCGACGATGCCCTCGACCACGCCGACCGCCAGCTTGGCCTCCTCGAGCCTCGGCCCCTGCTCGATGTGGAGCTCGAGGTAGGCGCGCATCGGCCGCGCCGCGCACGGCTCCGGCCCCAGGTAGCCGATGCGCTCGAGCTCGTCGACCAGCCGGATCCCGTGGCGGTCGCGCGTGTTGTACGCGTCTTCCAGCGCGAGCTTGCCGGCCAGGACCGCCGAACCCAGCATCGCGGGCTGGAAGCGCGCCCCCTCCTCGTTCGTGAAGATCGCGACCTCGAGCGGGTGTCGGGTGCGGATCCCCGCGTCGGCCACCGCGCGGACCGCCTCGATCGCGCAGACGACACCGAGCGCCCCGTCGAACCGGCCCCCGGTCGGCACGGAGTCGACGTGCGAGCCCATCACCACCGGCGGGCCGCCGTCGACCCCGCCGGCGCCGGGCCGGCGTCCGAAGATGTTCCCCATCCGGTCGATGCGGACCGCGCACCCGGCGGCCTCCAGCCAGGCGACCACGCGGTCGCGGATCACGCGGTCCTCGTCCGAGAGCGCCAGGCGCGTGAGGCCGTCCCGCGCGGTGGCGCCGATCCGCGCCTGCTCGGCGAACGTCGCCTCGAGCCGGCGCCGGTCGATGCGGACGGGCGCGCTCACGATCGCACCCCCAGGAGCTTCCGGTCGGCCTCCTCGAGGCGGTTGCCGAGCTCCTGCAGCAGCGGGCACCCGGGCCACGCGCTCCGGATCACCGCGTGGACCTGGGCGTAGAACGCGAGCTTGTGCGCCGGGGGCGCGTGGAACCGCTCCCAGAGGGCGTCGCCCTCCGTCGAGTGCGCCGCGATCATGGAGACCAGGTTGGCGATCTTGTCGGCCCCGGCGATCAGGAGGGCGCCGCGGGAGGCGGTCTGCAGGTGCCGGAGGTACCGCGTCTTCCGCGTCTCCCACGACAGCCCCGGCAGCGGGCTCTCGCTCACGTCGGCCACCAGATCGCGCACCTTCGCGCCGAACTCCCGCCCGAGCTCGTCCTCGGTCACCGTGGTGTCCTCCAGCGTGTCGTGGAGCAGGCCGGCGATGATCGTGTCCTCGTCCGCCGTGTAGCGCGACAGGATCAGCGCGACCGTCACCGGGTGGACCACGTAGGGCAGCTGGCCGTCCCCCTTGCGGACCTGTCCGGCGTGCGCGCGCAGCGCCAGCGCGATCGCGTGCTCGATGCGGCCGGTGAAGATCGCCATCCGTGATCGGTTATACCACGCGCGGCGATGGTATCCTGCGGCGTGCCCTGCCTGACCCGCTGCTTCGTCCGGGCCGCGCTCGTCCACCTGGTCGCCGGGCTGGCGATCGGGGTCCTCCTGGCGGCGCCGGGCGGCCTGCCCGTCCCGGCGGCGTTCCTCACCCTCGCCCCCGTCTACTTCCACCTGGTCATGGTCGGGTGGGTCACGCAGCTCATCTTCGGCGTGTCGCTGTGGATGTTCCCGCGGCGGCCCCGCGCCGCGCCGCCCGGGCCGGACGCCCTCGGCTGGGCCGCGCTCGTTGGCCTCAACGCCGGGCTCGTGCTGCGCGCCATCGCCGAGCCGGCCCACGCGCTCGCGCCCCGGGCCGGCTGGGGCGGCTGGCTCGTCCTGGCCGCACTGCTCCAGTGGGGCGCGGGGATCGCGTACGTGGCCGCGATCTGGCCGCGGGTCCGGGCTCGCTGAGCGTGCCGCGGCTGGCCTGCTGGTTCGTCCGCGCGGCGCTCGTCGATCTGCTCGCCGCGTTCACCGTGGGGGCGCTCCTGCTCGCCGACAAGGGGGTCGGCGGCCGCGGCGCCGTCTGGGCGCTCTTCCCGGCTCACGTGGAGCTGGCCCTGGTCGGATGGGTGATCCAGCTCGCGATGGGCGTCGCGTTCTGGGTGCTGCCACGGCTCGCGGGGGGGACGAGCCGCGGGCCCGAGGGGCCGGTGTGGGCGGCGTTCTGGCTCCTGAACGGGGGCGTTCTCCTGGCGATCACGGGATCCCTCACCGGCGGCGGCCCGGCCGGGCTCGCGCGGCTGGCGGGGCGCGGGGCGGAGCTGGCGGCGGTGGCGGCGTTCGCGGTCCACGCCTGGCCGCGGGTGCGCGCGGCCGCCTCGGGCGTATAGCGGGCGCGCGGCTTCGCGGGATCCCCTCGCGCCCCGCTGCCTCCCCGCCGCCTGCCGCCACGGGCCGTCCCGCTCCCGGCTGCGGCCCTCCGGCCCTCGCCCCGGCGCTCGCCGCCGTGGCTCCGCAGGTCGGCCGCCGGGGCCGTTGCCCCCGGCGCTCCGCCGCCACTCGCCGCCACGAAGCTTGACGCCGGGCGCCCTCCGGTCGCAGAGTGAGCCGCCGGGGCGGGGTCAATGGCGATCGCCGAGCGGGGAGGACGGCCCGTGTTGATCGTCGTGCGGCGGGGTGCGCTCGAGCGGTTCGAGACGCTGCGGCGGGAGTTCCGGTCGGACGAGGTCTCGGTGATCTGGGAC
>Ga0070741_10016841_pt1 | contig 12104 bp, 4 predicted proteins | sample Coa_R1_4_FD_66440 | JGI IMG/M metagenome (GOLD analysis project Ga0070741, IMG submission 66440) | Surface soil microbial communities from Centralia Pennsylvania, which are recovering from an underground coalmine fire - Coalmine... | ecosystem: Environmental > Terrestrial > Soil > Unclassified ...
CCGCGGCCTGCTCGATCAACTTCGCGACGGCTTGCGAGTTCGACACATACACCGCGTGACTCCCTTTGACTTCCTTGACCGTCGATCCGGCACGCTTCGCCATCTCGCGCTGCGCGGGCGGCGGGATCATGTGGTCGTCTGCGGCGACGAGGTACCAGCTCGGCTTGGCCTTCCACGCCGGCGTGGTGACCTTGCCCTCGAGCGCTGCGACTCCCCACGGCACCTGCGAGTCCGCCATGAACTGCGCAGTGTGCAGTTCGACATCGGCCGCGAAACTGGCGGCGAACTTCGCCTTGTCCAGCATCAGGAAGCCGTCTTGCGGCGGCAGGATCGGCGGCACCGGCGCGCCCGGCGGCGGATTGGCGATCAGGCTCGACACCGATTCGCCGGCGTCCGGCGCGAACGCGGCGATGTACACCACAGCCGCGACTTTCGGATCGTTGCCGGCTTCGGTCACAACGACGCCGCCGTAGGAGTGGCCGACCAGGATCACCGGGTTCTTCTGTTCAGCAATCGCGCGCTTCGTGAACGCGACGTCGTCGGCGAGCGACGTAGTCGGGTTTTGCACGATGGTGACTTCGTAGCCGTCCTTCTTCAGTTGCTGATACACGCCCTGCCAGCCCGAACCGTCGACGAAGCCGCCATGGACCAGCACGATCGAAGCCAGAGTTTTCGCTGCAACGCTCATGTTCCTCTCCTGTGATTTGTTTTTCCGCTCGGTAGTGAGCGGGCGAGGCATAGGTTGCGCGAAGCGGTCCGCTGCCAATATCCGCTTTTCGAAGTACTATCCGATTTCCGCAACGACCTGAGCGGCCCGGGTGCAGGACCATCCCGCCACACGGTTGGAGACCGACGATCTCGGCGAGATCGTTTCCGTCGTCGCCGGCATCTATTGCGCGCACTCGATCGAGCCTGCCCGCGGCGCTCGCGCCGGTGCGGCGGGTTTCGAAGTAATGCGCGACGGACCGCAGCCGATCGTGCAGCTGCGATACGGCCGTCCCGTGCGGGTCGATGCCGGATCGTTTCCGCGGCTGCTGTTGATGCAAACCTGTCTCGACGGCAGCGGATCGGTCGAACAGGGTTCGTTAAAGGCCGAGCTGCGCCGCGGACAGACGATGCCGTTGTCGCCGTCCGTGACTACACGCCTCGCTTTTGACGGCCGTTTCGCTCAACAATCCGTGCGGCTCGAGATCGAACGCATCGAAGCACTGTGCAGTAAGTGGCTCAACCGTGCGGCGCTGGATCGCCCACTGCGTTTCGCGCTGGCGCCGTTCTCGGCCGCACTCGAACAAGCCTGGGGGCAAGCAGTGGGGTTGATCGTCGGCTATGCGCGCAGCGGTATTCCGCTGCCGGCCTCCGCGATCGCGAACCTCGACGAATTCCTTGTCTCCCTGGTGCTGTCTCAGCATCCGCACAACTACAGCGAAGATCTTGCGCGGCCGCAAAAGGCGCCGCCGCCGCGCCTGATCCGCGAAGCGGAGCGCCTGATGCGCAATGGCGGCACCGATCAGACCGCGACAACGATCGCGACGGAACTCGATGTCAGCCTCCGGACGTTGGAGATGGGCTTCCGCGCCGTTCACGATTGCACGCCGAATGAATTCTTGCGCCGCGTGCGATTGGAGAAGGTGCGCGCTGCACTGCTCTCCGCGGACGCGAATACATCTGTTACCGACGTCGCGCTCGCGCACGGATTCCTGCACTTGGCGCGGTTCAGCGGCTACTACCAACGCATGTTCGGCGAATTGCCGGTACAGACGCTTCGGCGGAAACGTGGCACAACATCGAAGTGTCGTGTCGGGCTCCGCACATAAAATCGAGAACTTTTGGCCAGCGTCAAAGCAGTCTCCGGTCAACCCAGGAACGGCAGGTCCGCCTCGGGTGCAGATTCAACTGGTCGGTGCAACACCCTGAAGACTAACCATCGACATCAGCCGTGAGATCCGGCCGCTCCATTCTGTTCCTCGCGGTGAGCTGCCTCGATCAATCCCTTGAGTGCGGTTTTCCCGTCGTCGGTCAAGAACGGCTGGAGTTCGTCATAGGACAACTCGATATCCTCGTCGCAGGCCTGGATCACATGGGCGAATTCGGTACTGAAGGTCAATCCGGTGCCGGACGGACGCAAGCCGTAGCTCGTGTTCTCGTTGACGGCATCGGCGCATTCGTCGCCGTCTGCGTTGCGCGAGGTTTTCGTCAAAATGAGCGCGTTGAGTTCCGTCGGAACGGCATAGCCGCAATCCGGAGTATCTTTGCACAGCAACGTGCTGCCGCGGATCCAGGTCCAGGGCTCGACGCGCTTGCCGCCATCGAGGTTCCACGTTTCATACGATGAACCTGCGCTCGGGTGCGCGGCGCCGACGCACGACAGCTCGTAGGACTCGCGCACCACCACCCAGGGGTCGGCGCGCAATTCGATCTCACGCGCGGAGTGAAAATCGCTGCCGTTCGCGGGCGCCCCTTCCCCGCAATCGAAATACTCGCCAATCTGGTCGTCCAACCAGTGGCGCATCTTCGCATTGAACGCATGAACGAGCGGGTTGTCCGTAGCGAATTCCGCGATCGATATCTGGCCGCCTAACACCGAGACGGTGCGCGTGCCGTTCGCCGGCGCGGAGGTCTCGCGCTTCATCGCGGCGATGCGCGGTGCGTTCCAGGCAACGACACCGGGACCGTTGTCGTAGCGATTGCACACCAGGGTCGCCGCGTCGACACCGCGCACGCGATCGAGCTCGATCGGCAAGTTCTTGGCGCCGTCGGGCGAGGTCCAGCGGCCTTCTAGCCGGTTGCCCTGAGGGGTGCCGAGCTGCCAGGAACCGGTGGTGGCGGCGCCGTCACGCTCGCTCCAAACGGTACCGTCGGCGCCATCCGCATTCAACAGCAGCGTGCGCCCGTGCCGCACGTAGTAGTACCGCGCGTCGTCGCGCATCGGTCGTCCAAGACATAGCGACACCTCTTGCGTCCCGATGGTGCCGCGCCAGACACCGACACGCGCCTCGACATCGGAGAGGCCGAACGCGAGGTCGCGCGCGTCGAACCCGGGCCGATCCGGTCGGCACGGACCGCCTTCACGCACGATGCAGCGCCGCGTGCATCGCAAAGCCCCTTCGACGAGCGCACAGGTACGCGCGCCGCTCACGGCAACCTCGGTCACGCCGCGGGCGATGGCGGTCGTCGGAGCGGCGATCCAATCGCCCGGCGCGGCGGTGCCGAGCTGCCCGAGCGCGTTTGCGCCCCAGCACTTCAGTGCGTCATCGATCAAGGCGCAGGTGTCGTCGTCCTTGGCGAACACGCGCGCGGCGCCGTGTTCGACGATCCTGGCCGGCCGGCTCACCCAGCAGCGTTCGACGTGGCCGGCAGGCGCGCTGCAGCGTTGCGCGCCGTCTTCAAACACGTCGTTCCGCGGCGCGGAGCGCGGCGTTTTCTTGGCAACGTGCGTTTCCCGAACCGGCAGGTTCGGCGACGATTGTGCGCTCAACACATCCGCGCCGATGCCGACCTGTCCGTGCGTGTTCTCGCCCCAGCACCAGAGTGCGCCCGTGACGATGGCACAGTCGTGGTCGCTGCCCGCGGCGATGGCGGTGGCGCCGTGCTCGATCACGCGTACGGGCGTTGCGGTGCGCGTCATGCGCTCGCCGCGTTCGCTCGGGTCGAAGGGCACCTCGCCCCAGCACGTGACGGCGTCCTCGACCACGGCGCACGCGTGCACATGGCCGACGGCGATTGCGCGCGCGCCGTGGTCGATCTCGGTGTACGGCGTCGGATGCAGCCGCGCGTAATCGACGGACCCGGAGCGGGCGCCGGCGCCGATGCACTCGATGGCGTCGCCCACGATCGCGCACACGCGGTCGTCGCCAGCCGCGGCATCTAGCACGCCCTCGGCGATCGCCGTGTAAGGTTTATTGTGAGGCTTGTCGCCGATATCGCCCCAGCATTGCAAAGCGCCGCCGACGATCGCGCAGCTGAAGTAGCTTCCCGTCACGACCTTGCTCGCGCCGCGCGCAATCACGGTGACGGGGCGTGGCTGCCCCTGGTCACCCGTGCTGCCGTCGCCGACCTGGCCGAACACGTTGCTGTCAGCCAGACACTGCACCGCACCGGCGTCGGTCACCGCGCAACGATGCGCAACGCCGAAATCGAATTGTCGGATCGCCGCGTCAGCGGCGTTGCTACTTATCGGCGCGATCGCGACGAGCAGTGTGCAGGTCCAAGTACGCATCGTTTTTCCTCGACTAGACGCACATTCTGCCGCGCGATTGCGGCGAAATTCTGGCTCACGCAAGGCGACGTGGTGTGAAGACGAGCCTGGATCAAAGCGTTGTACCGAGGAGATTTCTGGGCCGCCATCGTCTTGCGTCCGCCGGCGGACGTAGAGCATTTTGGCGGCCACAGCCGGGGTAATTTTCGTCGCGTATCGTGCAGGATTTGTAGCGGCGACTCATGGTCGCAGTATAGCTCGCTGGATCGCACCGGCTGCGACATTGTGAGCGAAGATGCTCCCTCGGCGCTGTCTCGAACGTTTCGGGAGCTGATCATCGTGGCCTTTTCCCCGCCGGATTTCCGTTCGGCTCAGCGAGCGAAGACCCGTCGCCCACGACGATCTATGCTCGCTTAGGCGGGCGCGTGCTACAGTCGTGTCGTCAGGGGCTAAGGGGATGCCATGAACACGCGGATCGGTTCCAGCGAATCGCTGCGCCGCTTGGTCTTGCTCGTCTTCGCGATCTTCGCGTTTTTCGTTTCGGCTGCGGCGTCGGCCACCTGCACTTCGCAGACATACAACGTCACTTCCTTCGCTCCGCCGCCGCTAGGGAACTGGACCGACATTTCAGGCGCGGTGTGGTCGCCCGCGGGCGGTTTTCCCGGCTGCTCGTCCGGCGACGTCGCGCAGGATTTCAACGGGTCGCCGACGACGCTGATCATCAACAGCGTGATTCCCAATCCCATCATCGGCTTCAACGTGACCTGCGCGGGTTGCACGGTCGACATCCAGTCGGGTGGCTCGCTGACACTCGCTGGCGCGGGTTCGTTCGGCAGCGGCACCACGATCATCGTAGAACCCGGCGGGACGCTTACCATCGCCAGTGGAGGAACGCTGACGTTCGCTTCCGGTTCAAGCCTCAGCGTCAATGGAGGCATTGCCGATGTGCAGAGTGGCGGAAGCCTCGTATTGAACGGCTCTTCGACCGTCACGAACGGCGGCACCCTTTTGATCGAAGGCGGGAACTGGACGGTGAACAACGTCTTCACGGTCCAGTCGACGGGCACGATCGAACTCGACGGAGGCAGCGTCGACGGCACCAACCTCATCAACAACAACGGCCTGATCAAAGGCTCGGGCACGCTCAATGTGAGTGTGAACAACAACGGGCGCATAGCCCCCGGCGGCGACGGCGCTACCGGCGTTCTGTCGCACCTCGCTTCCTTCTCGCAGACAGGCGACGGCGTCCTCGACATCGAGCTCGCCGATGCCAGCAACTACGACCAGGTTACCGTCGACGGGGGAGCCACGCTCGCCGGCACGCTCAACGTTACCTTCCTTGCGCCGTCCCTCGGGACTTCGTGGACGCCGCTGACTTTCGGTTCGCATACTGGCGAAATGCCGGCACTGTTGCCGACCGCCCCGAAGGTCGTCTACGCGTCGTACACGAGCACCGAGCTCGATCTCACGGCCGTGCTCGTGAACGATCTCAGTGTGGCGATGGCCGGGCCGCCGGGTTCCGTCGTCGCCGGCAGTGCGATCAGTTACACGGTGGACGTGAGCAACCTCGGCCCGGGGCCCGATCCCACGCGCGGCACGACGACGGTCATCGACTCCCTGCCATCGGGCATCACCGGCGCAAGTGCGAGCGGATCGGGTTGGAACTGCGGAGCGCCGTCTTCCGGTCTGATCACGTGCACGTCGACCGCCGCAGTCGCAAACGGCGACGCGTTTCCGACACTGACGGTCTCGATGACGGCGCCGATCAACGGCGGCAGCGTGACGAACCTCGCGGTCGTCTCCTCGTCGGACGACAACAACAACGCGAACGATTTCGGCAGCGCGACCACCACCGTAGCGGCGCAGTCCGATCTTGCGATCACGGTGAACGGACCCGCCGTGGGCATCCTGGGCCGGTCCAACACGTACACGTTCACGGTGACCAACAACGGCCCGTCGCCCGCAACCGGCACGACGGTCGGCAGCACCGCGTCGTCCGGTCTTTCCTTCCTCTCCAACAGCGGTGATTGCGCCACCGCATTCCCATGCAGTCTCGGCGCGCTCTATCCCGGCCAGTCGATGACGATCGTTGCGGAGTACGTCGTGATCGATCCGCCACCCGACGCCACCGCAACTCTCGCCGGCAGCGTCGCATCGGGCGTCGCCGATCCGAATACCGCGAACAACTCGTCATCCGTGAACACGTTGGCCGATGGGATTTTCATCGACGGGTTCGAGCGATCGTTAGAATAGCCGTCAATGCGAGGGCGAGGTCCTCGGGAGTGAGCGGAGGCCTCGCAGCTTGTTCTGTGCGAGCCGTAGCAGCCCTCGGACTGGCGTCTCCCGAGACGTGCGATGCGATTTCGGCGGTTCACCCTGTTCCGCTTGGCCAAGGCTGGCTGCGCCCGTAAGTCGAGTCGATGACCAATAGCACTCAAGACAACACGGCCGGGGAGCCTTTCTCCGGCCGTTTCAGCCAGGCGCTTGCCGCGATCTGCATCGCGGAGGGCAAGTTATTCCTGAGCGTTGCGCTCGCCTTCGTGTTCGTCGCCGTCCTGTGCGTGGTCGCTCCGGCGTTCCACCCGCAATACTCCGTGGTCGCTACAGGGTCGAACTGTCAACCGGGGTCCGCGGGCGACACTGGAAACCTGGGCCGCAAAGCAACGCGCGGACGGGGTGGAGACCGACATCTCCGAGCAGCAGCCTGACCCGAATATCGCGGGCGAATCGGTGCGCGCGTTCAAGATCACCTATTCAAGTCTCGGACTCCGCGACCTGATACGGGTCGCTTTGGCTCCCGATGAAGATCATCCGGTGCCCGCGATCTTTCGCACGCTTTGCTCACCGCGAACTTTCATGTTCTCGCCACCAGAGTGGCAGACGTCGGTTCTCACTTGGCTCATGGCATGGTGCTGTTCCATCGTCACGATCATAGTGGTTTTCTCCCGCGCGAATCGAACGCACTTGCTGGCCGCGGCGGTCCGGGACCTGAGATGGCGTTTTGTCGGTATTTGGCTCGCCGTAGGCGCGCTCACCGCCGTCGTGACAGCGGCGACGCTGCTGCTAGTGAGTTACGCTGGCGTAAACGTAGCGAGTGCCCAATCACAAATGTTCCTTACGGACGCGAAGGGCAGTCTGGTTGTGCTCGCGTTAGTTACCGTGATCGGTCCGGCCTGCGAAGAGCTCTTGTTCCGATACTGGCTGCTCGGTGGGTTCCTCCGCCGGAATTTTCGCGCGCTCGGCGTGCTGCTTGTGAGTGCGACCTTTGCCGGGCTGCACTTCGACAGCAGTGTCAGTTGGATAGCGGCCGCGATCCAACTGACGGTGATCTTCGCGCTGTCCATCCTCTTGAGCGTCGTCTACATCCGCACGCAGAACGTATGGGCCTCGGCGCTCACGCATGCGGCCTACAATTCGACCATGGTGCTCGTAACGTGGTTATAGCGAACGGAGAACAGGATATGACGATGCCGATCGGCTCTGGACCGTCAAACTGACCGTCGGCAGTACTACGCAGTCGAATTTGACTATCGGCTGCGACCAGCGCGGCAACCGCGGACAGAACGTAAGGTAGACAACCTTCCGGCTGCAACAAGGCGGCAATGCCGCATTCGCCGAGCGCGCGACCTCCTGCTACAACGCTGACGACAACCGAGTGTCGGCGAATTTGGGTAACGGCACCACGCGATCATCACGTACACCGGCTACGGTCTTCTTCGCCTATCAATACAGAAGCAGTTCAAACGAATGATGCCTGCGCCAAGCAAGCCTCCGAGCAGAAGCAGCATCGTCCATAGAGCATTGATCGGGGTGGGCGCAACGGGCGCGGCGACACCCTGCACCGTCGTGCTCACGCTCGAACTGTTGTTGTTTGGCGTCGGATCCGGCTGATCTGCCGAAACACTCGCGATATTGACGACCGTGCCGGAGAACGACGGCGCTACGGCGAACACGACGCTTGGAATCTGCACACTTTGGCCCGCGGTGAGGGTGCCGAGATTGCATGGGAACCCGCCACTGCACGGCGCTCCTGCGGAAACGAACGTCAGACCGGACGGTGCAGGGTCGCTCACGGTAGCATTCGTCGCGCTATTCGGCCCCGTGTTCGTCACAGTGATCGTGTAGCTGACCGTGCCACCGGCTGTCGCTGTGGCCGGTCCGGTCTTTACGATCTGCAAGTCGGCCGCTTGCGTAGTCACGGGCACGATGACGGTGCCAACACAATTATTCGCCGCCGGGCAGGTCGGATCGCCGCCGCCACTTGCCGTTGCACTGTTGTTGCCGTTGGTCGCGCTCGCGCCAACGTCCACATTGAGCGTCAGGGTGGCGCTCGCACTCGGCGCGAGCGCAGCACCGGAGTAGGTGCACGACAGCGCGCTCGTGCCCGTACAGGCCCACCCCGTTCCACTCGTTCCGGTGAGCGTGATTCCGACGGGCAGATTGTCGCTGAGCGTGATGTTAGCGTTGGTCGGCGAGCCACCAGTGTTCGTCACGGTGATCGTATAGCTCGCGGGCTGACCGACGACGAATGGATTCGGCGTGGCGGTCTTGCTCACGCTGAGCTGTGGTCCGGTGTTCACGGTCAACGTTGCAGTCGCCGTGTTCCCTGTCCCGCCGTTGGTCGAGCTCACCGCAGATGTCGTGTTGACGTAGCTGCCGCTCGTCGCAGCGGTCACCGCCAGCGACAGCGCGCACGTGCCGTTCACCGCGAGTGTACCGCCGCTGAGCGACACGGTGGCCGACCCGCTCGTTGCGGTCGCGGTGCCGCCACAGGTGTTGTTCAAACCATTCGGCGAGGCCACCGTCATGCCGGCTGGCAATCCGTCGGTGACGGCGACGCCCGTGAGGGCAACGGTGTTCGCGGCAGGATTGACCAAGGTCAACGTCAGCGTACTGACACCGCTCGGCGCGATCGCTGTCGGCGCAAACGACTTCGCGATCGATGGCGGCGCGACCACGATCACGGACGCCGTCGCGGTATTGCCGGTGCCGCCGTTGGTCGAGGTCACGTTGCCGGTCGTGTTGGTCTGTGTGCCGGCGGCCGTGCCCGCAACATTCACGCTGAAGTTGCAGGAACCGCTCGCCGCAAGCGTCGCGCCGGACAACGTCACCGTACCGGAACCCGCCGTAGCGGTGATCGTGCCGCCGCCGCAACTGCCGGCAAGTCCATTGGGTGTCGCCACGACCAGTCCAGAAGGCAGCGGATCACTGAACGCGACGCCGCTCAGCGCCACGGTATTCGCCGCAGGATTGGTGATCGTGAACGTCAGGCTGGTGGTGCCGTTGAGCGGTACGCTCGATGCGCCGAACACTTTGCCGATGACCGGCGGTGCGATCACCGTCAAGGTGTCGGTGGTCGGGTTCGGATTGGAACCTGCGTTCGTACTGGTGACGGCGCCGGCCGGAATGGTGTTGACGTAGCTGCCGGCGCTTGCAGCCGTCACCGTCACGCTCACGGTGCAGCTGCCGTTCGCCGGAATTGTGCCGCCGCTCAAGCCAACAGTACTCGCGCTCTGCGCGGCCGTACCCGGCGTGCATGTCGTGGTGGCGCTGGCTGCCTGTGTGACCAGGCCGGCAGGCAAATTGTCGGTGAATGCGACGCCCGTGATGTCGATCGCATCCGGATTGCTCAGCGTGATGCCGAGCAGGCTGGTACCGTTCGGCGCGATCGTCGTCGGATTGAAGGCCTTGGTCACTCCCGGCGGCGCCAGTACGGTGATGCTTGCCGACGCGCTGTTGCCGACGCCGCCATCCGTCGAACTCACGGCACCGGTCGTGTTGTTTTTCGTACCGGCGGTCGTACCGGTGACGTCGACTGCGAGCGTGCAGCTGCCGTTGCTGGCAAGCGTCGCGCCGCTCAACGTCAGAGTGGTCGCTCCGGCGCCGGGCGCAAACGTGCCGCCGCACGTGTTGCTCGCGTTCGGGACCGCAGCTACCGCCAATCCAGCGGGCAAGTTGTCGGTGAACGCGACGCCATTGAGCGGATTGGCGGGGTTCGGATTCGTGATGGTGAATGTCAGCGACGTCGTGCCGCCGAGCGGCATCGTGGAGACACCGAACGCCTTGGCAATCGCGGGGGGCGCCAGCACGGTAACTGTCGCGCTGCCGCAGCTCGTCGCCGGCGCGCAGCCCGCGCCGGGCGGCGGCGGATTGGTAGAACCCGTCGGATCGACCGAGGCGTCGTTCGTAAGCGACCCGGTGACGCTGGCGGTAGCGTTGATCGTGAACGCTGCAGCCCCGTTCGGGGCATTCGCCGGCAGCGGCGCGCTAAGGTTCACCGTGCATGGCAGTGTCGCGCCGGCCGCACTCGGCAATGGCCCGCAATTGACGCTGCTTACGCCGGTACCGGCGCTCACGCTGTTGGCGACCACTCCTGCTGGCAGCGCATCGGCAACAGTCAATGTCATCCCGCTGGCGCCCGTGCCAGTGTTGCCTAGATCGATGGTGTAGTCGAACGGCGTGTTCAGCGGCGCAGTGACCGGCGCGGATTTCGCCAGCGTGATGTTCACTGCATTGATCACGAGCGTGCGCGATTGCACCGGCGATTGCTGAAATGCCCATAGATCCAATCCTTTCGCGTCGCCGAAGCCGGCCGTGGCCGCGCAATCGCTGTTGGCGTTCCCGATGGCCGGCCAATAGCGGTAATAGCACGTGCCGGTACCGCCGTTGCAGTTCGGCCCCGAAAGGGTTTGCGCGCTGGAATCGATGCCCAGCAGCGAATGATCGGGTGTAGGGGGTACCGGTGGACTCGCCGGGCACAACAGGCCGTTGAGCGTCCCCACATTGGTCCCGCCGCTCGTGACGTAACCGCGGTCGTCGAAGTAAACGGTGTGGTCTCCCGTCGGCGTGCCGTTCAGTTTGGTCAGCGTCGGGCCGCCATTGACGTTGCCCTCGTCGTCGATGATCGGAAAATGGATCTCGCCGTTGCGGCCGATGATCTGGAAAGTGAAGGTCCCGATCGGGAACGGCGTGCCGTTGTTCGCGTTCCCGTTCCAGGGCACGACGTTGTTCCCGTCCGGCGCCAGGCCGGTCAACGTGGCGTTCCCGGGCTTCGCCGGATCGAAGTCCACACCATCGGCGCTGATCACGATTTGGTACGACGTGTCATTGGAAGCGGTGAACGTGAACGTGCCCCCGCCACCGACGTACGTCTGATTGCCGCTTTGTTGGCCGTTGAACGTCGGGTTGCTGACTGTCGGAGATGCTGGGCTGAGCGGAATGCCGAGCGCGGTGAGCACGGTCGTCGCTTCCGCCGCGTTCGGTCCAGTCGGATCAATCGTGCTGAAGAAGATCGGAAACTGCGGCGATTGTGCGGAGAGCTCGGCGACGAACAAGCCCGTGCCAGGTGTCACCTGTGCGCCGCCGCCACGGATGTCCTTGTACAGCGGCTGTCCGTTGTCGAGGAAGCCCGAGGTGTTGCTCCACAAGGCATAGCCGTTTGGGTCAAAGCCCTGCATGGTCTGCTGATAGCGCTGCCCGTCCAACGTCGCATAGAACAGCGTATGAAAGACCGGCCGGCTGTTGCCGCCGGTAAATGCGACGTAGCTGTAGGTGAACACGCGGCCATTGGTGTCCGTCGTGGTAGTCGCCGTCGCGCGTACCTGGACTTCCCACGCCGCAACCGTGGCGTTGCCGACGTGCAGAGTGCCGACGGAACCGGTAGGGCCGCCACCACCGGATGTCGCTACCGTGAAGCGCACTCCATAGATGCCGCTGACCGGCGCCAGGTACGCGCACGGTGCGTAGCCGTTCGGTACGGTGGTCGAGTTGTCTGCGCTGTTCGGTCCTGCCAACTCGTTGGTTCGCGCCACGATCGTGCCGCGCGTTCCCCCAGAAAAACTCCCCGCTGGTGCGGATGCGGAGCTGCACGTGAAATCGGCGCTCGCGGGAATCGTCTCGCTGCCTTTGG
>Ga0070741_10016842_pt1 | contig 12103 bp, 8 predicted proteins | sample Coa_R1_4_FD_66440 | JGI IMG/M metagenome (GOLD analysis project Ga0070741, IMG submission 66440) | Surface soil microbial communities from Centralia Pennsylvania, which are recovering from an underground coalmine fire - Coalmine... | ecosystem: Environmental > Terrestrial > Soil > Unclassified ...
TGGCAACTGCTATGGGCAGGCAGAAAGCCAAACCCTCATAAGGGCGGGTGAGCTCCAGAATCGCGACACCGACGGCCAGCACGAGTGCGTAAGGGACCTGCGGTTTACGCCGCAGGCGCGGCAACGCTCCCAGCACCAGCGCCCCGCCCAGCGCCGGCAACGACGCGCAATAGTAGGTATTTACCCAATAGCTGAGAAGTCCAAACTGCAGGATGGCCAGCACGCCTCCCAGGAGCGCCCAACGTGGCGGCATCCAGGCTTGCAGCATCCAGCACACGGCGCCGCACATCAGCCCGGCCATAAGCCAAACGGCAATCCAGGCATTGCCCAGCAATTGCCCGAAAGCGAGAATCATCCCCTGTCCCGGCGGATACATGGACATGTAGGTGGGCCGCTGGTTGATGTGCATGCTTTCGAAGAACTCGTACAGAGCATGCGGTGGATTGGTCAGGCGCCCGTGAGCGAAAGTGTCAGCCGCCAACAGATAGCTGAACTCATCGTGATCGTGGGGGGTGGGAATTTTGAAAACCGGGAGCAGTGCCGCCCTTCCCAGAAGGCAGGAAAGGGTCACCGCTACTACCGCCAGACGCTTCCGCCGCGCCAGGGCCAGAAAGGCCAAGCGCAGACGAACCGGAATCGGAGTGCCCGGCTGTGTCGAAATCCCTTCGTGGCGGAGCCACCACGATGCCAGCAAAAGGCTGCCGCCAAGGGTGCCGGCTGCTATGGCGCAGAGTGCAACGGCCAGTTCGCTGCCCTTGATAAGGTGCCGTGCCAGAGCCTCCGACATATACTGCCCCAGAATGGGAAGTTGCAGTCTACAACAGTTCCGTTATCGAAAAGACCCTTCTTGCAACCCCGTGCGAGTTCCCAATTCAGGATTCCTGCAAGCCACGCTTCCAGAGAAAAACCCCTTCGCGGATGTGCAAAAGGTTGCATATGCGACCGGAGTAAGCACGCCAGGCCGTTGCGAACAAAGTACTTACTATCACTAGGGATGGTAGCAAATCTGCTTCACAAAGTGATTGGCCAGTGGGTATACTGCTGGCCCGCGCCGGAAGCCCTAGCTTCTCTCCTCCCCCAAAGGAGCCGGCTTTCTGGTAGCGGCGCGGCGCCTCCGCCGCAGCTCTTCCAGGAAGATTAAAAATTCAGTTTTGAGGTTCAATCTGTGAACACATCTTTGGGTAGGGGAAAAGGGTGCCGGCGTGTCTCTGCCTTGGCCGGCTTGGTAATGGGCATTTCGCTTCTGCTCTTGCCGGCTTCGCTCGCCGGTCAGACGCTCGTGCAGCAAGCCAACAATCCAGGCAGCACAAGCGTGGCATTCACTAATCCGCAAAGCGTTGGTGACCTGAACGTTGTAGTCATCGGGTGGAGCAACGTTACTTCCAGCGTGACCTCGGTGACAGATACGGCGGGAAACCCCTACGCCCCAGCTCTCGGCGTAAACAACGAGGTCAACGTCTCGCAGACTATTTTTTATGCCAAGAATATCGCGGCATCCGGATGCAGCCCCGCCTGCAACACCATCACGGTCGCGTTCAATCAGACGCCGGCCACTCCTGACATTCGCGTGTACGAATTCAGCGGAATCGATACCGTCAGTCCGCTCGACACCTCTTCAGGTGGAAACGGGAGCTCAGGCTCCGCTAATAGCAGCAACGCAAACACCAACAATGCCGGTGACCTGCTGATCGGCGGAGGCACCACCTCGAGCCAGTTCACGGCAAAAGGAAGCGGCTACACCCTGTTGGGCATTACTGCCTTTGGCGACCTCGACGAATATGAAGTGGCTGGAGCTGCTGGCAGCTACGGCGCGACCGCGACCCTGGCCGCCGGCACGTGGGTCATGCAGATGGCCGCCTTCCGTGCCACAGGCCAGGCGGCTCCTGCCTTCGCGGCGCCCACTCTGACCAGTATTACGCCAAACAATGGCGCGGATACTGGCGGAACCGGTGTGACCCTTACCGGCACCGGGTTCCAGCCGGGAGCCATGGTCTTCATAGGCACCGAACCGGGTGGCGTTCTGGCAGCGAACTGCGCGGTGGCTTCAGCTACTACGCTGAACTGCAACATGCCGGCCGATAATCCCGGGCCAAAGGACATCACTGTTCAGAACGTGGATGGGAAAAATGCTTTCCTTATCGCGGCTTTCACCTACAACACAGTCACGCCTGGCATCAGTTCCATCACACCGTCCTCGGGTGTGACCAACGGCAATACGCCTATCACCATCAGTGGTGACAGTTTCCAGACCGGCGCAAAAGTAATCATCGGTGGAGAACCGGTGAGCAATCTCAATGTTGTGAACTCTACAACCATCACTTGCAACACGCCAGCAGGGAACGTTGGCGCCGCGGATGTGGTTGTCACCAATCCCGACGGCGGCAGCACTACAGCTACCGGCGGCTACACCTATGCGATCGGCAACGGTCCAGTCAACTTCGTCCAGCGCGCTGAAAAGTCGTTCAGCACGCAACCCCAGAGTTCAGTAAACGTCCCGTTGGCTAACCCGTCCACGGCCGGGGACCTGGAAGTAGTCATCATCGGTTGGGGCGACACCTCTTCCGCAGTCAGCGGGGTCACCGATGACGCTGGCAATACCTATGCGCAGGCCATCGCTATAACCGCGAATACGGGAAATAGCCTGAGCCAGACCATCTGGTACGCCAAGAACATCAAAAGCAACACCAGCGTCACCGTTACCTTCAACCGGTCGGCCGCTACCCCGGACATTCGCATCCTGGAGTACCGCGGCCTGGATCCCGCCAGTCCACTTGACACCAACCCGGCCTCTGCCAACTTCAAAACCGGCACCGGCACCGTCGCGGATAGCGGGCAAGTAACTACCACCTTTACCAACAACCTGATCATCGCCGCGGCCATGGTGGGCAACGCCGTAACCGGCGCCGGCAACGGATTTACCACGGTTCTGATCAGCGCCAATGGCAACAATGCCGAGCACCAGATCAATGGCGGCGCGGTCACCGGCATCGATCCCTCCGCTACCGTGCTAAACAGCCCCTGGTTGATGCAGGCGGTCACCTTCCATGCCCCAATTAATGTGGCCCCACCCGGATTCACACTCGGTGCAGCCACGCCCTCGCCGGTGAATCCCGGCAGTTCTGCTTCGTCCACCATCACGGTGACACCGCAGGACGGGTTCAGCGCGGCGGTGGCTTTGAGTTGCACTGCACCTTCCAACGCCGGCATCGGCTGCTCCATCGCCCCCAAGTCAGTTACTCCCGGCGGCGCGCCGGTACAAGCAACCATGACCATCACCACAACCGGACCCACGGCGGCCCTGATGGCGCCGCGCAACGGCCACAGCCTCCTGCCCCTGTACGCCATCTGGCTGCCGCTGCCCGGCATCGCCCTGGCGGGCATCGGAGTCGGCTCACGCCGTCGTAAGCTCGGCATGGGAATGGTGCTGTTCCTGGTGTTTGCTTTCACCCTGCTGCTATTTGGCTGCGGAGGCGGTGGTTCCTCCTCGGGCGGTGGCGGCGGAGGTGGCGGCACGGGCGGAACTGCCGCGGGCTCCTACACCATCACCGTCAATGCGTCTTCGCCTGGTGTCAATACCAAGACCACGACGGTGACGCTGACCGTGCAATAGCATGATAGGCACGACGGATGCTCGCCGAGTGCAGGCGGGCATCCGTTGTGCCACAATGAAGGGATTGGGCTTTAAAGAGCAAACCCCGGGCCCCGTACACAGTACATGATCCGCGTTGGATACCGTCCTTTCGTCCAAGCTGGCCCCCCAGCGGTTTCCGGCAGAGCAGTAGCAGCTTGCCCCACTTTGATGACTGAGCCTCAGCCGCGCCCCGTCTTTGAGCGGCTTGCAATGCCGCCAGAAGCGGCGCTGGTTATAATTTGTAGTTTGTAAGCGAGGTATACCGTGAAGCGAATCGCAGTCCTGATCAGCATCGTGGCAGCTTCCTTGCTGCCAGGGAACGTGTTGGCCTTCGGGCAGAGTCAGCAGTCGCAGCCCGACAGCAGCTACGCGCAACCCAAATCAACCAATACCACCGCTCCGTTGACCGATTCCAAGTCGGCGCATCAGGACAAGACGCCTCCCACGTTGCCCGGAGTGCCGGAAACCGGATCAACATCGGCGGCACCGACCTCAACCGAGCCCCTGATCGGGGCCGGCGACTTGCTCAAGATCGGCGTGCTGGGCGCTTCTGATTATGATCAGAGGGTACGGGTTGGCGGCAATGGCGATGTAACGCTTGCGCTGGTGGGAGCGGTGCATGTGGGCGGCATGACCCCGGAGAACGCAGCCCTCGCCATACGCAAGCGACTGATGGAGGGCGGCTATTTCTCCGACCCCCAGGTTTCCGTTTTCGAGGAGGAATTTGCCACCCAGGGAATCTCCATCCTGGGCGAAGTACAAAAACCCGGGGTTTATCCGGTTATAGGTCCTCGCCATCTTTTTGACGTTATTTCACTGGCCGGCGGCACGACACCGAAGGCGGGGCAGATGGTGAGCATTACCCATCGCAGCCAGCCCGGCAATGTGCAGACCGTGAACCTGTCGAATGACCCGCAGAAAAATGTCGCCGCCAATGTGCCCGTCCTGCCGGGAGACACCGTGGTAGTCTCACGAGCGGGTATCGTATATGTCGTGGGAGCCGTTCGGCGCCCTACCGGCGTTATCATGGACAATGGCGGACAATTGACCGTGCTGCAGGCCCTGGCCATGGCCGAAGGGGCCGATACCACCGCCGCCTACAACAAATCAAAAATTATTCGCAAGACACCGCAAGGTCCCAAAGAGATAACTGTCCCGCTGAAGAAGATCATGGCGGCGAAAAGTCCGGACTTGCAGTTGCAAGCGGACGACATTCTTTTCGTGCCCAGCAGCGCGGCTAAAGGCATCGCATCCCGCAGCGTAGGGACCGCCATATCGCTGGCCAGTACGATTGTGGCGTACCGCGCGATCTATTGATACTGCTCCCCGGCCGTGGCCGCCACGGTATTCAAGTCTAGCGGCCGGGGAAAAACCGTTCGATGTACCGCTTGCTCGCTCTCGCATAACTGTGCCATTTATCCGGTGGGCATTCACGAGGACCTCAAGTTGAAAGGAAACCAAGGCTATGATGATCAAACCTGAACTGCTTGCTTTGTATGGAGGCCCGGACCAGATCATGGGTTTGGCTTCGGGCGTGGCCACTGTCGTGGGCCTGCTGTTAATGTTCTGGAACAAGGTGCTGGTGACCTGCGGCAAAGTCATTAACTATATCAAGCCGTCAGGCGCCGCCGAGGAGCCACCCCACGAAGGCCAGTAAGTGACACGCTTATGAACAAAAAGGTGATTGTCGTCGGGCTGGATGGCCTGGAACCGAGCATCGTGGAGAGCATGCTCGAGCGCAACCTGTTGCCCAATCTGGGCAAGATACGCACCAGCGGCTCCTATAGCCGCCTGCGGACCACCTATCCGGCGGAGACCCCAGTCGCCTGGTCCTCTTTCGCCACCGGCACCAATCCGGGCGGGCACGGCATCTTCGATTTCATATGCCGCGACCCTCAAACCTACCTGCCTGATATCGCGCTCAGCCGCTTTGAACGGCCGAAGAGCATGCTGGCTCTGCCGCGAGTCGTCAATCGCCGCCGCGGCATGCCCGTGTGGCAGCACCTGGGCAAGGCGGGCGTGCCCAGCGTGGTCCTGCGCTGCCCCTGCACCTTCCCCACCGAAAGCTTGACGGGCAGGATGCTGGCCGGCGTGGGCGTACCCGATCTTCGTGGCAGCCAGGGCACGGGCACCTTTTATACGCAGGACCGCACGGTGCAGCCCAAGGAACATGAGCAGGTCGTGTACCTGGAGAGCAGCACTGAGCTGGTGACGCGGGTCATAGGCCCGCGCAATACACGCACCAATCCTGCTTCCGATGTGCTGGCGGAAATCCGTGCGAAGGTGGACCGCCCCGGCCACAAGCTGATCATTTCCAGCGCCGGCACCCCAGCCATCATCGAAGTCCCGGAGAAAGGCTGGAGCCCATGGGTGCGTTTGAAGTTCAAGATATCCATGCTGCAGTCCGCCACCGGCATTGTGCGCTTCTACTGCCGGCAACTCGAACCGCAGCTGGAGTTTTACGCCTCTCCGGTTAACTTCGATCCCGCCGCCCCGCCCTTCCCCGTGGCTTATCCCGCCGAGTACGGAAAGGAACTGTCGGAAAGCATCGGCCTGTTCGCTACGCTCGGCATGGCCGAGGATCATGGTGGTCACAATAACGGCCGCTTCGACGAGCAGGCTTACATGGCGCAATGCGAACTGGTCATGCAGGAGCGCGAACGGATGATGCTCCACGAACTCGAGCGCTTCCGGGAAGGATTGTTTTTTATCCTCTTCGACACACCCGATCGCCTGCAGCACATGTTCTGGCGCTTTCTGGACTCTGAGCATCCCGGCTTCGAACCCGAACGTGCCCGCGAGCTGGGCCAGAAAATAGGAGAGTTTTACCAGCGCTGCGATTCTCTGCTCAGGCGGGTTATCGACAAGGCGGACGAGAACACGCTTCTGATTGTGCTTTCAGACCACGGATTCAACTCGTTTCGACGCGGCTTCCATACCAACACGTGGCTATGGCAGAACAATCTGCTGGCGCTCAAAGACGGCAAAAAGCCGGAAGAGGGCTTAGGCGACGGCTTCGCCGCCGTGGACTGGTCAAAAACCTATGCTTATTCGCTCGGGCTGGCCGGCGTTTACCTGAACATGAAGGGCCGCGAAGCGGGCGGCATTCTCGAGGAAGGCGGCAGCGAGGCCGAGCGCGTGCGTCGCGCTATTCAGGAGGGCCTCTCCGGCTTCGCCGATAAGGAAACCGGCACGCCCGCGGTACGCAGCGTCTCCCGCCGGGAGGAAATCTACTCAGGACCGTACGCCGGTGAAGCTCCCGATTTGCTGGTCAACTTTCATCCTGGCTACCGGGTTTCCTGGCAAACCTCTCTGGGCGGCTTTTCTCACTGCCTGTTCGATGACAATACCCGCCGCTGGAGCGGCGATCACATCATCGATCCCGAGGCGGTACCGGGCATTCTCTTCATGAACCGTCCGATGGCTCACAACCATGCTGCCATCGTGGATCTCGCCCCTACCATCCTGCAGCACCTCGGCGTTGCCGGCCAGCAGTCCATGGAAGGGAAACCCCTGCTCTAGCACACCGAGGCTGCTCCGCTAATCCTTAGGCCATTCCTGGCCGAATTCCACTGCATGGTCCGCGATTGGACGGGCCCGGAGGTGTGCCTCACCACACTGCGAGCGCACTCAGGTATGCTTAACGTCAGCATGGTTTCCAAAACCCAGTCTCGCACCACGGTACGTGTGCCTCTGCTCGACCTGAAACAGCAATACGCCGCCATTCACGATGAGGTGCAAGCCGCTCTCGCGAGGGTGTTCGAGTCGCAGCAGTTCATTCTGGGGCCACAGTTGCGGGCTCTGGAAAATGAAATCGCCGGTTATGTGGGAACACGATTTGCGGTCGGCGTTGGCTCCGGCACTGACGCCCTGCTGCTCAGCTTGCGCGCTTTGGGGATTGGGCCGGGGGATGAAGTGATTGTTCCGGCCTTCACCTTTTTTGCAACCGCGGAATGCGTGAGCTTGCTGGGCGCGAGGCCGGTGTTTGCCGATATTCAGCCGCAAACGTTCACGCTCGACCCTGACAGTACCGCAGGGAAAATAACGGACCGCACCCGGGCCATCATTCCGGTGCACCTTTACGGGCAATCGGCGGATATGAAGCCTCTCCTGGAACTGGCCCGCCGGCGCGCTCTGCACGTGATCGAAGACAACGCCCAGGCGCTGGGAGCAACCTACCATGGCCGGCGCACCGGTTCGCTGGCCGACGCGGGCTGCCTCAGCTTCTATCCCAGCAAGAATCTGGGAGCATGGGGCGATGGCGGCATGGTCGTAACCGATTCCGAGCAGCTTGCGCAGCGCCTCCGTTCCCTGCGCGATCACGGCACCAGTCACAAGTACCGCAGCGAGGAAATCGGCTGGAACAGCCGGCTGGACGAGATTCAGTCTGCTGTCCTGCGGGTAAAGCTGTGTCATCTAAATGAGTGGAACCGGCTGCGGCGCAGCCACGCGGCCGCATACGATAAAGCGCTTGAGCTGCTTCCTGCGGTAATCACGCCAAAGTCAGGCGGATGGGGGGAACATGTCTTCCATCAGTACACAGTCCGAGTGCCCCATCGCGAGGTAGTCCAGAAAGCGCTTGGCGAGCAGGGCGTCACTACTAACGTCTATTATCCTGTGCCGCTGCACCTGCAGCCGGCATACGCTTCCTTACACTACAAGCCGGGCAGCCTGCCTGAATCGGAGCGCGCCTGCGCCGAGGTCCTGTCTCTTCCCATGTATCCGGAGCTCTCCCAGGAACAGATAGAGCACGTAGCGACTGCCCTGGCAAGCGCCGTGGCCGGCTAGCCTGCTTCCTGTCCCCCGCCCAGCGACTGATGGCACTTTCGTGCTATGTGGAGGCACGGTCGTGCCATTCTGGCCATTATTGCTTCCGCCTTATGCTGCTGTCAGTTACATCTGTCCCACGCCCAATTGAGCCGCCCTGACGTGTCGCGGGGCCGTCATGGCGGCATAGCTCTGAGGTAAGACATGAAGTATCAGAGAGTTTCGGCTAGTGAACTCTTCGCCGCCATGCGCTTAGGCAGCGGTTCGATTGTGCGGCAACTCGTGGGACGCGATGCCCTGGTCGCTTGTAGCCGTGATGACAACGGCATCTCCGCAATCTTGTGCTGCCTTTACGAGTGGAATCTGGAACTGCTGGAAATTCTGCTGGCCACCTCGCCTGGGTTGGACATTTTTGAGGCCGCCGCGCTGGGCAAAGTGAAGCGATTGCAGGAATTGCTGGCCGATGCGCCTGACCTGGTCCATGCCTGGTCGCCGGATGGAGTAACCGCATTGCACCTGGCCTGTTTTTACGGACAGGAGGAAGCGGTCGAGTGCCTGTTGCAAGCAGGGGCCGATCCTGCCGCTCGTGCGCACAATGAGCATGGCCTCACACCTCTGGATGAGGCTGCCAGCACCCAACAGCTGGACATTGTCCATCTTCTGCTGGCCCACGGCGCGGGAGCGCACGTGGTTCGCGACGAAGGGTGGGACGCTCTGCACCTGGCTGGCAATCAGGCGTAGTTTGGGCCACCTGCGAGACTCTCTCTCGGGCGCATTCCTGTTCGACCGCCGGGGTCTTTCGCGCTGGGCGGCCGGGGAGCGCCTGCTCCTGGCCGGTTCTGATGCTGGAGCCCTGCCTGCGGCGTGACTCCAGCCCTAACCTGGGATAAGCAGCAAAGCCGATTGCTCTTTGCCATCGTGGCCCGTACTATGTCTGTAACTCTGCACGGCCACACGGGGAATACGTTTGCGTCTTACGGTTGACCCGCACCGGTTTCTTTCGCGGCTTAAAACCACTACCGCGCCTGGCGAACTACGGCGGGTAGAGCGCGTTCTGGCCACCACCCGCCTGTTTCTGGCCACTTCCTTTCTGGCCGCCATCTACGTGGTCCCCACCGAACCCGGCCACTACTCAGCCGTGGTCTACCTTCTGCTCTTCCTTTATCTGATTCACAGCTTTGTGGTCATGATCCTGGCGCGGATTCGGCTCAGCCCTACCCTAGCCTTTCGCCTGTTCGTGCATGGAGCCGATATTGTCTGGCCTACCGTGGTCTCGCTTTACACCAAGGAGGCCATCAGCCCCTTCTTCCTGTTCTTCCTTTTCGTACTGCTCGAGGCAGCCTATCGCTGGGGATTGTGGGAAACGTTAGCCACTTCGATAATCAGCATCGCGTTGCTGGGCGTGGAAAATGCTGTCGCTCGCTGGATACATCTGCCCGCCGCGCTTCAGATTCATCCCGAACTCAACCGGCTGCTGCTGAGCGCCGCTTATCTGCTGTCCATGGGGTTGCTGATCGGTTACCTGGCGGAGAACGAAAAACAGTTGCGGGCGGAAAAGGCGATGTTGAGCCGCGTTCTGAGCATGGCACGAGTGGACGTTGGCCTCACCGGCAGCCTGGAGCAGATATTTCGGGAACTCATTCAGCTTTTCGGCGCCGGCTCAGCCTTGCTGGCCATCGAGGAGTCTCACAGCACGCGCGTTTCCGGATGCGAGGTCAAACCCCTAGCCGGCGGCGACGTCGAGTTCCGCTGGTTGCCCCCCTCAGAGGTGAGCCGCGAAACCTACCTGTTTCCCGCCAACGCACATACGTGGTTTGCCTCCCGTAGTACTGGGGCCGTGCGCCTGCTGGCTGTGGATGCAGCCGGGGTGCGCCTGCGCAAGCTCGCCTCCGACTTCCTCGCTCCTCTTTTCTCCGGCCGCCAATTCAGGTCGGTGCTGGCTGTTTCCCTCACCACCACTGACGAGTGGTCCGGACGCCTTTATCTGTTTGACCCCACCCTCCCCAGCGATCGCGAGGAGGCGCTGCGTTTTCTACAGGATCTGGTACGGCAGGTAGGGCCTGCGGTTTCCAACGTTTACTTGCTGGCCCGTCTGCGCCAGCGTGCCGGCGCCATTGAGCGCGCCCGGGTGGCCCGCGAGCTGCACGATGGCGCCGTGCAATCTTTGATCAGCGTGGAAATGCAGGTGGACGTGCTGCGCCGCCGAGCTGACGCGCAACCGACCGAGGTGGTGCCGGAGCTGGGCCGAATTCAGAAGCTGCTGCGGGAAGAAGTACTTAAACTACGCGACCTCATGCAACAGATGAAGCCCCTGGCGGTAGATGCCAAAACACTGGTCGCCTTCCTGCAAGATACGGTGGCCAAGTTCCAGCGCGAAACTGGCATCTCGGCCCGCTTCACCTGCCAGGAAGCCAGCATAGAGCTTCCCGCCAAGGTCTGCCGCGAGGTGGCGCGCATCGTGCAGGAGGGTCTGGTGAATGTACGGAAGCACAGCCGCGCCCAGCATGTTGTGGTACAAATAAGAACCGCGGCCGACAGTTATCACCTGGTTATTCAGGACGATGGCACAGGTTTCGAGTTTTCTGGCCGCCTCTCCCAGACCGAACTGGAGAACCAGCACAAGGGCCCCGCTGTGATACGGGAACGAGTGCGTTCCATTGAGGGTGAGCTCACTGTAGAATCCGTGCCAGGGCACGGTTCACGCCTGGATGTCATGATCCCCCAGAAGCATCGCGTTGCCTATGCATAAGACTCCACCCCCTGTGCGTATTCTGCTGGCTGATGACCACCCCATTTTCCGGGATGGCCTGCGGCGTCTGCTGGAGGCCGAACCCGGCTTCCGGGTGGTGGGCGAGGCTTCCAACGGCGCTGAGGCGGTGGCCATGGCTCGAAAACTCAAGCCCGACCTGCTGCTCCTCGATTTGGCCATGCCCAATCATCCCGGCCTGGAAGCGGTGCGCGAACTGGGCAGCAGCGACACGCCTACGCGAATCCTTCTGCTGACAGCGGCCGTGGAAAAAGAGCAGATCGTGGAAGCTCTGCAATTGGGGGCACGGGGCGTGGTGCTCAAGGAATCAGCCACCCAGTTGCTCTTGAACAGCATTCGCGCCGTTATGGCGGGCCATTACTGGGTGGGACGCGAGACTATCTCCAACCTGGTGCAATATCTGCGTGGGCTGCTGGCGCCTCCGCCCACGCCGAAACAGAAAAAATTCGGGCTGACGCCGCGCGAGCTGGAGATTGTTTCCGCGGTCGTGGCGGGCTACACAAACAAGGACATCGCCGCCCATTACAAAATCAGTGAGGACACGGTTAAGCATCACCTTAGCAACATCTTCGACAAGCTGGGCGTCTCAACCCGGCTGGAACTTGCTCTGTTCGCCGTGCACCAGGACCTGCCGCTCGTTCCGCTCGACCCGGCCTCAAGCTGAAACAGCTGCTATACGCGAGCGTCTGTCACATTTGTGCCAGACGGTTGCAAGCAGCGTGCCATTCGGCGTTGCGCCGCTCCCCGCTATCATCTCGCCTGTTGACCTTGCCTCGCACTTTCACTCATCTTACCTGGGAGAACTACGGGATCGAACTTCTTCGCCGGACATGGCAACACAACGGTGGTCAGGATATAGCTGAGTACGCTACATGCTGGCGGTCATCGTTGTAATCGTGGTGGGAGTCACCGGATTTATCGGTTCGGCTAAAGAAAAA
>Ga0070741_10016843_pt1 | contig 12103 bp, 11 predicted proteins | sample Coa_R1_4_FD_66440 | JGI IMG/M metagenome (GOLD analysis project Ga0070741, IMG submission 66440) | Surface soil microbial communities from Centralia Pennsylvania, which are recovering from an underground coalmine fire - Coalmine... | ecosystem: Environmental > Terrestrial > Soil > Unclassified ...
TGGCGAGAGCTCCCCCTCGGCGGCGCGCTCCGGCCCGAGACGGCGGCACGCCTCCGCACCGGCGGCTGGCGCACCGGCGTCAAGCCGACCGTCGACCTCGAGCGGTGCGTCGACTGCCTGCTGTGCTGGCTCTACTGCCCCGATTCCGCGATCCGGCTCGACGGGACGGCGTTCGCCGGCTTCGACTACGACGTCTGCAAGGGCTGCGAGCTCTGCTCCGTCGTCTGCCCGGTCGACGCGATCGCCATGGTGGCCGACGATGACTGACCGCCGCATCCTCACCGGCGGTCAGGCGGTCGCCGAGGCGATGCGCCAGATCGACCCGGACGTCGTCCCGGTCTACCCGATCACGCCGCAGACCCCGATCATCCAGGGGTTCGCGTCATTCGTCGCGCAGGGGCGCGCGCACGGAGAGCTCGTCGACGTCGAGTCCGAGCACAGCGCAATGAGCGCTGCAATCGGAGCAGCGCTCGCCGGGGCGCGGACGATCACCGCCACCTCGTCGCAAGGGCTCGCGCTGATGGCCGAGGTCGTCTACATCGCCGCCGCGATGCGTGCACCGATCGTGATGGCGGTCGGCAACCGCGCGCTCTCCGGGCCGATCAACATCCATTGCGACCACTCGGACTCGATGCTCGTGCGCGACTCCGGCGTGATTCAGCTGTTCGCAGAGAACGCGCAAGAGGCCTACGACCTGATGCTGATCGCACCGCGCCTCGCGGAGCATCCCGACGTGCTGCTGCCGGTGCTCGTCTGCCAGGACGGCTTCACGATCACGCACTCGGCCGAGATCGTCGAGCTCGTGCCCGACCGGGCGGCGCAGCGGTTCGTCGGCCCCTACCGGATCCCGAATCCACTGCTCGACGTCGCGCATGCGACGACACAAGGCCCGTTCGCGATGCCCGACTACTACTTCGAGCTTCGCCACCAGCAACTGGCGGCGATGACCGGGGCCCTGCAGGCCTTCGACGGCGTCGCGTGGGAATACGGCGTCCTCACCGGCCGCCGGTACCACGCGGTCGAGCTCTACGAGCTCGACGGCGCCGAGGAGACGATCGTCTGCCTCGGCTCGACCGGCGGTACGGTCAAGGACGCGATCGACGAACTCCGCGACGGCGGACGCAACGTCGGGCTCGTCCAGATCCGGTCGTTCCGGCCGTTTCCGGCCGAGGATCTGCGCGCAGCGCTCTCGGGGCACGGCGAGGCGATCGTCCTCGACCGTGCCGACTCCCCCGGCGGTGCGGCGCCGCTCTTCGCCGAGGTCGCAGCTGCCCTCAACGGCACGGGCACCGCGCTCCGCAGCGTCGTCTACGGGCTCGGCGGACGCGACCTCCATCCGGAGGACGTCGGCGCGATTCTCGACGACGGTCGCCCTCGCTCCTACGCAGGGCTGAGAGGAGACGCATGTCTCGCCTGAAGACACTCGTCCGCAACGAGCACGGCGTAGCGCCTCTCCGCGGCGGCCATGCGCTCTGCCAGGGCTGCGGCATCCCGATGGTCGTGCGGACGATCGTGGACACGATCGACACGCCGGTCGTCGTCGTCAACGCGACCGGCTGCCTCGAAGTCGCGACGACGCGCTTCCCGACGACCTCGTGGAACGTCCCCTGGCTGCACGTCGCGTTCGAGAACGCCGCCGCGGTCGTGAGCGGCGTCGAAAGCGCATACCGCGCGCTCGCGCGGAGGAACGGCCTGCCGCAGGAGGGGCCGGTCACGTTCCTGGCGCTCGCAGGTGACGGCGGCACGTACGACATCGGCCTGCAGGCTCTCTCCGGCGCGCTCGAGCGCGGGCACCGCTTCATCTTCGTCTGCTACGACAACGAGGCGTACATGAACACGGGCGTGCAGCGCTCGGGCGCGACGCCCTTCGGCGCGAGCACGACGACGAGCCCGGCCGGCAAGGAGGCTCTCGGCAAGGCGCAGCAGCGGAAGGACATGACGGCGATCGCCGTCGCGCACCACGTGCCGTACGTCGCACAGGGAGCCGCTTCGCGCTGGCAGGACCTGAGCGAGAAGGTCGAGCGCGCTGCGAAGGCAGACGGGCCTGCGTTCCTGAACGTGCTGACGAATTGCCCGGTCGGCTGGGGTCACGAGCCCCGCGAGGCGATCGACATCCTCAACGCCGCCGTCGACAGCTGCTACTGGCCGCTGTACGAGGTCGTCGACGGCCGCTACCGCCTGACCTACGAGCCGGAGACGATCGTGCCGGTCGAGCTGTGGCTGCGGCCACAAAAGCGGTTCGCGCACCTCTTCACGGCGGAGGGGGTCGAGCTGCTCCGCGAGATCGAGCGCCGCGTGCAGGCCGAGTGGGACGAACTGCTCATGAAATGCGACACGAAAGAGGGATGACCATGGCTACGCGCATCGCAATCAACGGTTTCGGTCGGGTCGGGCGTGCGGCGCTGCGCAGCGCCTTCGAATCCGACGTAGACGTCGAGTTCGTCGGGATCAACGACCTGTTCGCGCCGGAGGCGCTTGCGAACGTGCTCGCCCGCGATTCCGTCTACGGCGTCTTTCCCGCGGACGTCGAGGCGCTCGCGGCCGGCCTGCGGATCGGCGACATGGACGTTCCGGTCTTTGCCGAGCGAGATCCGTCGAATCTCCCCTGGGCTGACCTCGGCGCCGACGTCGTGCTCGAATGCACGGGCAAGTTCCGCTCGCGCGCCGATGCTGCGGCGCATCTGGAGGCCGGTGCGCGGAAGGTGATCGTGTCCGCGCCGATGAAGGATGCCGACGCGACGGTCGTCCTCGGCGTGAACCTGCCGGGGCCGGAAGACCTCGTCATCTCGAATGCGTCGTGCACCACGAATTGCCTCGCACCCGTCGCCAAGGTGCTCCACGAGACGGTGGGGATCCGGCACGGGCTGATGACGACGATCCACGCCTACACGGGCGACCAGCGGCTCGTCGACACGCCCCACAAGGACCCGCGCCGCGCACGTGCGGCGGCCGTCAACCTCGTACCCACGTCGACCGGGGCTGCGAAGGCGATCGGGCTCGTCATCCCGGAGCTCGCCGGCAAGCTCCACGGGTTCGCAGTGCGCGTGCCGATTCCGACGGGCTCGATCGTCGACCTGACGGTCGAGGCGATGCGAGAGACGACGGTCGAGGAGATCAACGGGCTCTTCCGCGAACGCGCGGGCAGGGTGCTCGCGTACAGCGAGGCGCCGCTCGTCTCTGCGGACATCGTCAAGTCGCCCTACTCGGCGATCTTCGATGCTCCGCTCACGAGCGTGATCGACGGGACGCAGGTGAAGGTCGTCGCGTGGTACGACAACGAGTGGGGCTACTCGACGCGGCTCGTCGAGCTCGCCGAGCTCGTGGGCGTGACGGCGGCGGTGGCCGTCTAGCAGTTGCGGGGAACCCGCAGCGCTCCTGTGCGCGATCACCGATGGTCGCTGCCCGGGGACGGGCGATCAGCCTCCCGACAAGGAGGCTGATCGCATGAGAGTGACGCAAAAAGATCTCGCAGCGACGGTGTTGACCGTGCTGGCCGTGCTCACGTTCGCGGCGACGCACGAGGGGTGGAACGTCTGGCTCGTCGGCGGCAGCCACCGCTGGGCGGCCGGCGCGATCACGCTGCTCGGAGGCGTCGCCTGCGGGCTCGGATCGCCGGGCAAGGACACGGCGAGCCGCCTGCTCGGCACGTTCGGGGCAGTGGCCGGCGCGCTCGCCATCGCGGCGCTCGCAACCGGCTCGTTGACGCTCGTGTCGCTGCTCACGCTCGACGTCGTCGTCCTCTGGGCCGCGGCGCTCATCCGGCACCAGTCGGCGCCGGCGGTGCACGCGTGAGGCGATCACCCATGCCGCACATGAACTTCGCCGGCCGTGCCGGGCGCTGGAGCGCGGCTCACTGGAAGACGGCCGCCTTCGGTTGGCTCGCGATCGCGCTCGTCGCCGTCGTCGCCGGGAATCTCGTCGGCGCGAAGCAGATGAAGAGCTGGGCGATCGCCAACGGCGACTCGCGCCGCGCGGAGCAGATTCTCGACGAGGCGAACTTCCGGGTCCCCGCGCGTGAGAGCGTGCTCGTCCAGTCGCGGACCGCGACCGTCGGCTCGGCGGTCTTCACCGACGCGATCGCCGATCTCGGCAACGGCCTGCAACGGCAGCGAAACGTCACGAACGTCGTTTCTCCGCTCGACCATCCGCAATCCGGGCTCGTCTCGCGAGACGGGCATTCCGCGCTCGTGCAGTTCGACGTCACCGGCAAAGCGGACGACGCGACGAACAAGATCGCGCCGATCCTCGCGTTCGTCGACCGCGTGCAGGCGCGCCACCCGAACCTCGTGATCGGGGAATTCGGGACCGCCTCCGCCGACCACGTCATCAGCAAGCGGTTCAGCGGTGACATGGATCGGGCGACGTATACGTCGCTGCCGATGACGCTGATCATCCTCGCAGTCGCCTTCGGGGCACTCGTCGCCGCCGGGCTGCCGGTCCTGCTCGCGTTCTCCGCCGTCCTCGCCGCGACCGGGCTGAACGCCCTTGCGAGTCATCTCATCCCGACGGATGTGCAGACGCTCGGCGCGATCATCCTGATGATCGGAATGGCCGTCGGCATCGACTACTCGCTCTTCTACCTGCGGCGCGATCGGGAGGAGCGGCACGCCGGCCGTTCGCCGCGCGACGCGCTCCTGCACACGGCGCGGACCTCCGGGGAGGCGGTCCTCATCTCCGGGTCGACCGTCTTGATCGCGATGGCGGGGATGTTCATCAGCGGCAACTCGCTGTTCGACACGATCGGGCTCGGGACGATGATCGTCGTGCTCGCCGCGATGATCGGCTCGCTGACGGTGCTGCCGGCCGTGCTGCACCGACTCGGCGACAACGTCGATCGCGGTCGGGTCCGGATTCTCCGCGGCCGCCCGCGCGACGACGGCGCCTGGGGGCGGCTGATCGGCGGCGTGCTGCGCCGTCCCGCTCTCTGGGCGTTCGCCTCCGCTGCGCTGCTCCTGGCGGCGGCGTTGCCGGCCGCGGGCATGCACACGAAGCTGCCGAACCTCACCGACCTGCCGCACGACCTGAAGATCATCACGACCTACGAGCGCATCCAGCGGGCATTTCCGGGCTCGCAGACTCCGGCCGTCGTCGTCGTCAAGGCGCCGAACGTCACCTCGCCGAAGCTGCAGGACGCGTATGCGAGCTTCCGGCGGCGCGCACGCGCCACCGGCGAGCTCTTCCCGCCGTTCACGAGCAGCGTCAACGCCGAGGGGACCGTCGAGCGGATCGACTTCGCGATCGCCGGAAACGGCGACAACGCCGCCTCGAACCACGCCCTCGCCACGCTACGAGGGACCGTGATCCCCTCGATCGCAGACAGCGTGCCGAACGCGCAGTTCTACGTCACCGGCGTCACGGCCGGGACGCACGACTTCAACACGCAGATGCGGTCCCGGCTTCCGTACGTATTCCTGTTCGTGCTCGGGCTCGCCTTCGTGCTGCTGCTGCTCGCCTTCCGGTCACTCGTCATCGCAGCGACGGCCGTCCTGCTCAACCTCCTCTCGGTCGGCGCCGCCTACGGCATTCTCGTCAGCGTCTTCCAGAAGGGCTGGCTCGCGGGCGTGTTCGGGTTCCAGACGAACGGCGCCGTCGTCAGCTGGCTGCCGCTGTTCCTCTTCGTCGTCCTCTTCGGGCTGTCGATGGACTACCACGTCTTCATCCTCAGCCGGATCAAGGAGTTGCACGACGACGGCATGGAGACCGCCGAGGCCGTCCGGCTCGGCATCACACGGACGGCGGGGACCGTGACGAGCGCGGCGGTGATCATGGTGGCCGTGTTCGGGCTCTTTGCGACGCTCAGCATCATCCAGATGCAGCAGATGGGCTTCGGGCTCGCGGTCGCGGTGCTGATCGACGCGACGATCGTCCGCGCGGTCCTCGTGCCGTCGGTGATGAAGCTGCTCGGCGAGTGGAACTGGTACCTGCCGCGCTGGCTCGACTGGCTGCCGACGGTCGAGACGGAGGGGAAGCCACGCTCGACGCCGCCTTCCGGGGCCGTGCCGACGACCTGAGCCGAACGAGGTGATCAGCGGGCGGGCTTCGCGGCGCTCTCGACGAGTCTCAGTGCAAGCGTCGGGCAGTCCGCCACTGCGCGGCGCGCATGCGCGACGAGTGCGGGGTCGAGCGGCGTGCCGTCGAGCATCGGGTAGCCCCACTCGTCGAGCTCGATTCGCTCGGGAAGCAGCTCTGCGCAGAGCCCGTGCGCCTCGCAGGTGATCGGATTGACGACGAGCTGCAGCCTTTTCACGCTGCGACCACGCGCTCGGGGATGGGGAGGATGCGACGGGCGGTGCCCGAGCAACGCCGCCCCTGTGCATGGCGCTCGAATTCGGGACCGAACACCCGCAGCGCGCTCGTCACGAGACCGACCGCGCCGTCTGGATGCGCACAGGCACCGCGTCCTGCGATCTGGCTGAGCCGGCGGCGGAGCAGGCCGGTGTCGGGGGCGCGCCGGTCGCGATGTGCGAGCTGCTCGAGGTTGCCGGCCACCGCAGCGAGCCCGTAGACGCACGGACCGCACTGGCCGGCACTCTCGTCGGCGAGATACCGCATCACCCTGGCGGTTTCGGCGACTCCGCATGCGCCCGCCGGAAATGCGACGAGCGCGCGGGCGCCGAGTGACGCACGGACGCGGTTGAGGCTCTCGTTCGAAAGCGCGGCGGCGCGAGCGTCCGCAGCCGCGATCCAGTTGCCGAAGTAGCCGCCGACGAGGAGTGCGGCAAGCTCGGCCGTCGCTCCCCCGGCCACCTCGAGGAGCTCGGTGAACGGCGTGCCGAGCGCCACCTCGTACACGCCCGGCTGCGCGACGGCACCGGACAGCGTGACGAGAACAGATCCCGGCTCGGCCGGTGTCCCCACGCTCCGGAACCAGTCGGAGCCGTAGCGCGCGATCAGCGCGATCTGCGCCAGGGTCTCGACGTTCAGGACCAGCGTCGGCGCGCCGCCGACGCCGCGCTCGAACGGCCGCGGCGGGGTGAACGTGGGCCGCGCCGGCCCACCGTTCAGATAGTTGACGAGGGCGGTCTCCTCGCCGCTGACGAAACGGTCCGGGACCCCGACGACGCGCAGGCCGCGCTCGCGCCGTTCGCTCACGGCGGCCCGCACGCGCTGTTCGACGGCGGGCGTCGTCGCGACGATCGCCTCACGGGCTTCGATCGCACGAGCGGCGAGGAGCGCGCCGTCGAGGACGAGGTGCGGGACGTATGCCAGGAGGGACTTGTCTTTTCCGGACGCGGGCTCCCCTTCGGCGCCGTTTGCCAGCACGACGGGCCGTCGGCGCTGCGCGGCGACCGCCGCGAGCTTTGCGCCGGTCGGGAAGGCGGCGCCCCCGCGCCCGGTGAGCCCGGACGCAGCAACCGCGTCGGCAAGGTCGCCGGCCGACCCGAGCGGCAACGGGCCGTAGCGTGCCGAGTGACTGTCGTACGACACGGGACGCCCGTCGGCTCGGACGGTCTCGAAGAGCCTCGGCAGCGCGCTCACTCGGACTCTGCTCCCGCAGGCTCGACGCGGACGATCCCGGTGACCGCATGCGAGCCGGCTGCGACGCGGAGGTCGAGCAGCACGGTGAGGGTTCGCGACGAGCCGCGGAGCGAAAGCGCGACGCGCGTCCCTTCGAGGCCGACGATCTTGCCGACATATGCCTGCGGGTCGCCGACCGGGCCGAAGCTCGCTCCGCTCGCGGTCATCGAGACGCCGCCTCCGAGCACGGGCTGGCCCTGCAGCCTGACCCACAGATCGGTGGGGTTCGGCCCTTTCGTACGGCCTCGGATGCTGACGAGCACACGCCCGTTCGCATCGGGTTGCGTCTGGGTGAGCGAGCCGGCGAACTCGCGGGTGAAGGGCGCGCTCGGCAGCGACACCGCCGCCACCGCCACCTTGCGCGGCTGCGCCGCGACGCGAACGGCGGTGCGGGGAGCGAGGAGCGCAGCGGGAGTCCCGGCGCGGGCCGCCCAGCCGTGCGCACCCGGTCCGCCTGCGTACCAGATGCCGACCGCGAGCGGAAACGCGAGTGCGATCGCACCGAGTGCAACGCGAGACCCGTTTGCGAGCCGCGTGGTCGCGAGGCGGTAGAGAATTGCGAGCAGGACGGCGAGTGTCGATGCGACGCCGAGAAGCTGCATCCACCCGAGTCGCGCGTCGGTGCCGGTGCCGAGGGAGTGGACGAGCGCAACCGGCCAGGAGGCGTAGGCCAGCCAGTGCAACGCGCGCCACGTTCGGTAGCCGACCCGCGCACGCAGCAGGCTCGTGGCGGTGAGCGCGAGCAAGAGGTCGAACGCGACCGCGCCGAGACCGAGCCAGACGGGGCGGTACGGCGAGATGAAGGGGATCACGGCATCCTTCAAGCCGATCGGGGCGTAGCCGTCGAGCACCGTCGTGAGCACATGGGCGGCGATGAAGACGAGCGCGAGCAGCGTCAGGTTCCGGTGCAGCCCCGCGACGACGAAGCGCGGCCAGCGCGGGCTCTTCAGTCGAAGCGAGCCCGCGATGCCGAGGACGACGACGACCGTGAGCAGGACGAGCGACACGACGCCCGTCCCACGCGTCGCGAACCACATCGCGCGCGTGGCGGCAACAGTCACGCCGCGTCCTTCGGCCAGCCCGCGACGTAGGCAACGACGGCGTCCGTGCCGTCGAGCCGCGCCGGCAGGTCGCGCTCTTGCAGCCACGGCACGGCCTCGTCGTCGAGGATCAGAGCTGCGGTCGAGGCGGTATTGGCATCGACGCAGGACGCCGCTGCGACCGACACGGTCCGCCAGCGGCCCGTGACGGGGCGCCCCGTGCGCGGATCGAGAAGGTGATGCACGTCGCCGGACCGCGTCCGCCAGCGGCGGACGGTCGTGGACGACGTCGCGAGACCACCTGAGGTGATTGCAACCGTCGGGCCGGGCACGGACAGCGGCGTTGCGTGATCGTCGCCGATCCGTACGGGCCAACCGTCGGCGGGCGGCTCGCCCGCCACCGCGATGTCGCCGCCGACCGACACCAGCACGCCGCCGTCCACTGCACGCGCCGCAGCGCGCGCGGCGCGGTCTGCGGCAAGGGCCTTGCCGGTCGAGCCGAGATCCAGCTCCACGCCGCGGGGCACGCGAACCGTGCCTGCATGCTCGTCCAGCTCGATCGTGCGCCACCCCGGCGCGACGCAGAAGCGGGGGGTGAAGGAGGATGTGTCGCGCTGCGCGACCACGCGGAACGTCGCGTCGTAGCCGGCGAGCCGAAGCGAGCGGCCGACCGTCGGATCGACGAGACCGCCCGTGGCACGGGCCGCGTCGACGGCCGTCCTGATCGCTTCCCGCAGGATCGGCCCGACCGGAACGGCGGCACCGTTCGCCGCATTCACGCGGTTGAGCTCGCTGTCCGCGCGGAACCGGCTGCAGGACCGGTCGAACTCGGCGAGCTCGGCGGTGACCGCAGCGCGCGCGGTCTCGAGCAGGGAGGCGTCGACGGTGGCGACCGTCACGGTCGTGCCGAGCGCGTCGAACTGCGCGGTCATGAGCCTCCGGAGGAGACGACGGGCGGTGCGGGCGTGGGGGCGGGCGGCGAGGCGGGTGCGCTCGGCGTCGGGCTCGCGGCCGCGCCGGCGGAGACGAGCGGCGGCGGTGCCTCGGCCTTGCGTGCCGTCGTCGTCGCCGTCGTGGCGCGAGTGACCGCGGTCTGCCGCTTGGCGCTCCGGCCCGGCAGCGCCTTCGCAGCGAGGCCGGCCACTCCGACAGCGAGCCCTCCGCAGACGAGAGCTGCGGCAGTCGTCGCGTGCCGAAGCCGGCGAAGGCCTCCGTCACGGGTGACGCTCGTCCGCTGCATATCAGCAAAGAAAGCAGCGGTGCATTAAAGGGCGATGAGTTGCGCTGAGAATCAGCTGAGAGCTTCGGCGCCCACGCGGGACTCTGCATAGGGCACCGTGAGCCACACGTCGGCGCCACCCGGCCCGGCATGGGCTATGCCGGCGTTCCCGCCGTGTGCGCCGGCGATCAGCGCGACGATGGAGAGCCCGAGGCCGCTGCCGCCGTAGCCGCGCGCCTCGTCGGCGCGGCTGAAGCGGTCGAAGGCACGGGGAACGAATGACGGCGGGAAGCCCGCGCCGGAGTCGGCGACGTGAAGCTCGAGCATGTCGTCGCGAGGAACCGCGTACAGATCGATCGTGCCCTCTCCGTAGACGAGTGCATTGTCGACGAGGTTCGAGAGCGCCTGCTCGACGCGAAGGACGTCCACGTCGACCCTGGCATCGCACGAGGCGACCCGGATCGCGCGGCCTTCTGCCTCGGCGCGACTCTCGAAGCGGCGGGCGACGGTGTCGAACAGCGGAGTCACGTTCGTGGGCGTGGGAGCGAGGGGGAGAGAGCCTTGATCGGAGCGGGCGATCAACAGCAGCTCCTCCGTCAGGCGCGACAGGCGCTCGGTCTCGGCAGCGGCCGAACGCAACGCAGCCTCCAGCTCCGCGACCGAGCGCGGGCGACGGAGCGCGAGGTCGAGCTCCGCGCGAAGCAGCGCGAGCGGGGTGCGCAGCTCGTGGCTCGCGTCTGCAACGAAGCGGCGCTCGTGGTCGAAGGCGGCTTCGAGTCGCGCGAGCATCTCGTTCAGCGTCGTCGCGAGCCGCGAAAGCTCGTCTCGCGCCGCAGGCACCGGCAGGCGATCGGGCACCGGCGCGCTGACGACCGCCGCGCGGCGCCGCATCATCTCGACGGGGCGGAGTGCGCCCGACGCGATGCCGTAGCCGGCGAGCGAGGCGAGCAGGAGCGCGAGCGGCGCTGCGATGAGCAGCTCGCGAAGCAACCTCGCGAGCGCCTCCTCGCGGGGCTCGAGCGAGCGTGCGACGACGACGGTCGCGCGGCCGCCGCGCACGGGCAAGGCGAAGAAGCGCCAGTCCCCGGCCGGACGACTGAGCGAGACGTTGCCGAACGCGCCGCCCGCGGCGACGGGCCGGGCCGTCAGCTTCGGCAGGTGCGGCGGATCGGAGCGCACCACGGCGCCGCTGCGGTCGAGCAGCTCGGCAAGGGTCGTGCCGCCCGTTGCGTCGTTGTCGACCAGGCTGCCGGACTCGTGCGCGCGGCCGACGGCCTCTCCGGCCTGCGAGCGCAGCGCCTGGTCGACCGACGATAGCAGTGCACCACCGACGCGGAGGTAGACGAACAGGCCCATCGCGGTCAGGACGACCGCCATCACGACCGCGAACGCGAGCGTCAGGCGCACGCGAATGGGCAGACGGCTCACACGACGTCCTCGACGAGCCGGTAGCCGACGCCGCGCAACGTCTCGATCGAGTTGCGACCGAAGGGCTTGTCGACCTTCTCGCGCAGCTGGCGGACGTAGACGTCGACGATGTTCGAGCGCCGCTCGTAGGTCATGTCCCACGCGGCATCGAGAATCTGGGCGCGGGTCACTGCCGTTCCGGACCGCCGCATCAGCAGCTCGAGCAGGACGAACTCCTTCGTCGACAGCGGGATCTCGGTGCTGCCCCGCCAGACCCGGTGCGCCGCAGGGTCCAGTCGCAGGTCCCCGACCTCCAGCACGACGGGTCGCTCCGTGGGCGTCCGTCGGGTCAGCGCTCGCAATCGCGCGAGCAGCTCGTCGAACGCGAACGGCTTCGCGAGGTAGTCGTCGGCGCCTGCGTCCAGTCCTTGCACCCGATCGTCGACCGCGTCCCGTGCCGTCAGCATCAGGACAGGCGTCCAGACCCCGTGCCGGCGCAGCTCCTGGCACGTCTTGAAGCCGTCGATCCCCGGCAGCATCACGTCGAGCACGATCGCGTCGTAGCTCGCCGCCAACGCCATCCAGAGGGCGTCCTCGCCGCGCTCGGCGACGTCCGTTGCGTGGCCCTCTTCGCGCAGGCCGCGTGCAAGAAGCTCGGCGAGCTTCGCTTGATCCTCGACGACGAGCACACGCACGGGCGAAGTCTGACGCGGAAGCGATGAACTGCGAATGAAAGGCCGCATTTTGCAGGGAGTTGACAGAGTCGCGCGGGGAGCGGAGGATTCCGGGTGCCGCCGGGGCAGGCGGCACGTCAGAGGGACATCAACAGCTAGGGGAGGGGAACCCCGTATGAGGAAGCACAAGCGCGCGGCGCTTGTCGTGGCTCTGCTCGCGGTCGCGGGTGGAGTTGCTGCAGCAG
>Ga0070741_10016844_pt1 | contig 12103 bp, 10 predicted proteins | sample Coa_R1_4_FD_66440 | JGI IMG/M metagenome (GOLD analysis project Ga0070741, IMG submission 66440) | Surface soil microbial communities from Centralia Pennsylvania, which are recovering from an underground coalmine fire - Coalmine... | ecosystem: Environmental > Terrestrial > Soil > Unclassified ...
CTGCGCTTTGCCGGCGAGATCTGGATCGAGCCGACCAATGCCACAATGCTCGCGGCCGACGCCTCGATTTCGACCATCGGCACCAGTTCCTCGGCGCGTGTCGGTTTCGGCTGGAAAGTGCTCGACGTGTTTTATTCGGGACCCGAAGCGCAGGTCTACAAGGGCGACGGCTATTCGCAGTGGCGTTTGGGCGCGCATGTCACGAGTTTCAGGACCGGCGATGCCGAATGGTCGGCGGCCGGCGGCTGGTCGCTCGATACCAATAACCGCTCCAGCCCCTATCTGCGCCTCGGATTCATGCAGCGCATGTAAGGGCGGCAGATTTTCGCTTGGCCGGTCCGGAGGCGGCTAATGCGGGGACTTGCTCTGCGACCCATTCTTGCCAACCTCGCCGGTCAAGGCCCACAAGAAATCGTGTGCGAATGTCCCGTAAAGCCGCGCCGTGCCGGCCGTGCTGAGATGGCTCATGTCGGAGAAAAACAGCTCGGCGCCGTCATTCGGCCTGCATTCCGTCCGCGTGCAGAAGAGGTCGATCGGATCGACAAATCTGACCCCATCCGCGTGGTCCAAAACGCCGCGAAGGGTCGATATCGTTTTCGCCCGTCTTGCTTCAACGTTCGCCCGCGGGATCGAGCATATGTCGATGCCGAGGCGGATCGATCGCATGACGCAATAGGGCGCATGCCAGGGAAATTCCGGTAGCGGGCCGATGACGAGAATGCGCCGCACGCCCGCCTGCTTTGCCCTGCCGACAGCCGCCGCGAGGCCCTTGGCCATTATTTGGTAGGGATCTTGCGCGCCATCCGCGGCGCCGGCAGCGACCAGAGTATCCGAGGCGTACAATGGATCCGACGGCGGCAACCCGAGATAAAAATTCCATCGTGCCGTTATGATTGCAAACTCGTCACCCTGAAACGCGATCTTTTGGAAGAACGGATCGCAATAGGATGCGATTCTGCCGCGGTCGTCCTTGACCTCGGCGTTCAATATCGGCGGACATCCAGCCCTGGTGATAGCACTCACAACGGCACCGGCGCGCCGGGCATAGTCCTGCAACGGCTTTGTAATCACGATGGCATGGGAATCTCCCAGCAGCACGCCGCGATGCGACACGGACGGGTAGCCGCCGGCGAGGCTCCTGACCGGTTCAAGCCCGCTCAGCTGCGGTTGCATCAGTGGGGCGACGCGCAATGACCAGAGATAGCCGAGCCCGGCGACCAGCAGGCACGACAACGCCCCCGCGGCAACGACGCCGCCGGGACGGAACGGGCATTGCTGACGCCAGCGCCGGGTCGGCACTTCAACGAAGCGATAGGTCAGCGTCGCAAGCACCAGGGCGACCGCCGCGGCGGCAAGCTGCTCGCCAAGCTGCTGCTGGCCGAAGTTTATCGTCAGAACAAACGATATCAGCGGCCAGTGCCAGAGATACCAGGAGTACGACACAAGCCCGACGCCGACCATCGGCGCCGTCGCCAGAGCCCGCACAACGTAACCGCCGGGATTGAGGAGACCACCGACAATGATCAAGGTCGCGCCGGCGGCGGGAGCCGTCGCCCAGTACGACGGATAAATCGTCTCCGGATCGAACCAGACAACGGCCGCGACGATCGCAACCAGGCCCGCAAACGCAAGCCATTCGCTGACCCACGCCGGCAGCCGACGCATGGCCGTAGCCAGGCTCGGCACTGCACCACCGAGAATGAACTCCCAGCCGCGCGCCGGCATGATGTAGAACGAAACGTTCGGCCGGCCCGGCGGATAGGTAAAGGCGATGCAGACCGCCAAAGAGGCGATGCCGAGGAGGATCGTCATCGCGCTCCAGGCTTTGGAGCGATTTGTCCGACTCATGCCGGCTGTCGCGGCCGTCATGCTGAGCAAAGTGAGCGGCGCCAAAAGGTAGAACTGCTCTTCGACGGCCAGCGACCACATGTGCAGCAGCGGCCGGGTGACCGCGGCCATATCGAAATAGCCCTGATGCGCCAGAAAATGATGGTTCGCCAGCATGACGCCGGACAGCAGGAAGGACTCGGCAAATTCCTTGTGCTCGGGTTGCACGAACACCGTCGTGGCGAGCACCAGCGTGCTGACCATGACCAGCAGGAATGCGGGCAGGATGCGGAAGGTGCGCCGCATCGCGAACCCAAAAAAGCTGAAGCGCTTGGCCTCGATGTCCTCGACGATCTGATTGATGATCAGATAGCCGGAGATGACGAAGAAAATATCGACACCGATGAACCCGCCGTGGAGCCCCGGCAAGCCGCTATGCGATCCCACCACCGTCAGAATGGCGACGGCGCGCAAACCATCTATGAAGGCCCGGTATTTTCGGACTTGGTGCAGCTGATCGCTTGCCGGTGCCATATCGGCAATATTTTACAACACCAAGACCGATTCAAGCTACCGCCGCCGACCCCGATCAATCCAGCGTGCGGCGGAAGCGCGTGACCGCAATCGTCATGGCGATCAGCATCAGGCCGAACATCATCAAGGCGTCGTAGCGCAGGTCGGAGATCAACGACCCCTTCAACATGATCGAACGCACGATGCGCAGGTAGTGCGTGAGCGGCAGCGCCTCGCCGACCCACTGCGCCCAGGCCGGCATGCCGGCGAAGGGGAACATGAAGCCCGACAGCAGGATGTTCGGCAGGAAGAAGAAGATCGACATCTGCATGGCTTGCAGCTGGTTCTGCGCCACGGTGGAGAAGGTGTAGCCGATCGACAGATTGGTGGCGATGAACAGCGTCGACAATCCCGCCAGCATCCCCAGGTTGCCGAGGATCGGCACGCCGAACATCAACACGCCGAGGCCGATGATCATCGCCGCCTGAATGAAGCCGACGAGAATGTAGGGAATGATCTTGCCGAGCATGATCTCGGTCGGCGAGATCGGCATCGACAGCAGATTTTCCATGGTGCCGCGCTCGATTTCGCGCGTCACCGACAGCGCGGTGAAGATCAGCATCGTCATCGTGAGAATGGTGCCGACAAGGCCGGGGACGATGTTGAGCTGGCTCAGGCCCGCCGGGTTGTAGCGGGCATGGGCGCGGATATCGAACGGCAATTGCGTGGTGACCGGGATGGCGCGGTCGTGCAGCAGCGCGGTCTGGATCGCCTGGCCGAGCGTGCCGAGCGCGGAGCCTGACGCCACCGGATCGGTCGCGTCGGCCACGACCAGCATGGCCGGCCGGTCGCCGCGCCGCACCGCACGCTCGAAATTGGCCGGGATCTCGATGCCGAACAGCACCTTGCCCGAAGCCAGCAGGTCGTCCAGCTCGGCCTCGGTGCGCGGCAGCTGGGTGATGTCGAAATAGTCGGTGTTCCTGAGCGCGGCGAGAATGGAGCGGCCGAGATCGCTGCTTTCCTGCAGCAGCACGGCGGTCGGCAGATGGCGCGGATTGGTGTTGATGGCGTAGCCGAACAGCATCAGCTGGATCAGCGGGATCATGATGATCATCGCAAACGACAGCCGGTCGCGCTTGAGCTGGATGAACTCCTTGATCAGCATGGCCGCCGTCTTGCGCCAGAAGCCTTCGCCCGGCAGGCGCTGAACGGCCTGGCTCGGCAGCAGATGGGTCATCGGAAATTGTCCCGGGCCCGGCCCATCAGGTCGATGAACACGTCTTCGAGCGAGGGCGCGGAGGGCTGCCAGTCGAGATCCTTGCGCTTGCGGTAGGGCGCGATCGCCGCGGCGAGCTTGTCGGCATCGCGCCCGGCGACGTGCAGGCTGGCGCCGAACGGCGCCACCATGTCGACACCCGGCGTTCCGGTGAGCTGTTCGCCGAGTTTGCTCAGGCTCTCGTCGCCTTTCACGCTGACGACATAGGTCGTCAGATGCGACGATTCGATCACCTCTGCGACGCTGCCATGCACCATCAGTTCGCCGTAGGCGATATAGGCGATCTCGTGGCAGCGCTCGGCCTCGTCCATGTAATGGGTCGACACCAGCACGGTGAGACCCTCGGCGGCCAGCGCATGAATCTCGTTCCAGAACTCGCGCCGCGCCTTGGGGTCGACGCCGGCGGTCGGCTCGTCAAGCAGCAACAGTTGCGGACTTGGCAGCGTGCAGGCGCCGAGCGCGAGCCGCTGCTTCCAGCCGCCCGACAATTCGCCCGCCAGCTGCTCCTCGCGGCCCTGCAAGCCGAGCCGCGCGATGGCGGCGCGCGCGGCGGCGGCGGGTTTGGCGATGCCGTAAATGCGGCCGATGAATTCAAGATTCTCGCGCACCGAGAGATCCTGATAGAGGCTGAAATGCTGCGTCATGTAGCCGACTTCGCGCTTGATCTTGTCGGTATCGCGCCGGATGTCGTAGCCGAGGCATTTGCCCTGCCCTTCGTCGGGCGTCAGCAGGCCGCATAACATGCGGATGGTGGTGGTCTTGCCGGAGCCGTTGGGGCCGAGAAAGCCGTAGATCGTGCCGCGCTTGACCTGCATCGACAGGTTGCGCACCACCGCGCGCCCGTCGAAGCGCTTGGTCAGGCCGTGCACGTCGATGGCGATCTCGGGGGCGGTCACTTGCCGTCCTCGTTCGCCAGCGTCACGGTCACCGGCTGACCGACGCGGAACTTCTCCGGCTGCGCGGGCCGCGCCTCGATCAGGAACACCAGCTTGGCGCGTTCCTCCAGGCTGTAGATCACCGGCGGGGTGAATTCGGCGCTGCCGGCGATGAAGCTCACTTTGGCGGTGAGCCCCGGCTCGCAGCCGTCGCAGGAGACGTTGACGGTCTGGCCGTATTTGATCGCCGGCAATTGCCGCTCGGGGGCGAAGAAGCGCAGCTTGAGATTGCCCGGCGGCAACAAGGACATAATGGCGCGGCCCGGCGGCACGGTTTCGCCCGGGCGGAAGTAGACCTCCTGAATGGTGCCGTCGGCCGGGCTTATGCCGCGCCGGCGCGCCAGCCGCGTCTTCGACCAGTCGAGATTGGCCTTGGCCTGGCGCAGAGCGGCCTCCGCGTCGTCATAGGTCTTTTGCGTGCCAGCCGAGGTGTTCAGAAGCTGCCTGGCGCGGATGAAATTCTGTTCGGACGTGCTGACGGCGGCTTCCCGCACCACCACGTCGGCTTCCTGTAGATCGGCATCGAGAGTGAACAGCAGGTCGCCCTTCTTGACGCGGTCGCCTTCGCGCACCGGCTCCTGTTCGACGCGGCCCTGTTCGTCCGGAGAGACGAAAATGAGCTCGGCTTCGACCCAGCCCTGGAGGGCGCCGGTGCTGCGGTCGTTGCAGCCGGCAAGCGCGAACGCGGCCAGCACAATCGCCGAGAAGCCGGCACGCGTCCTGGTGCTCATGCTGATCTCCCGAACAACAGCTCGATGTGGGTCTTCATCAAGGCCCGCACGTCGAGCGGTTCGTAGCGTTCGAACAGGCCGGACCAGATGATGGCTAGCAAGCCGGGCGCCGCGATGATTTGCGGAAAATCAACCAGCGCGGCTGGCACCTCGCCGCGTGCGGCGGCGCGCGACAGCACCGCGCGCATCGCCGCCATGATCCGCGACAGCACTTCGCGGTAGTAGAATTCGGCGACGTGCGGAAACCGCGGCCCTTCGGCGATCATCAGCCGGATAACGTCCCGGCGACGGGTCTCGTAGACCTCGCGTACGAAAAAATCGGCAAGGCGGTCGGCAAGCGCGCTGATCGGGATGTCCGCCTGCCCCATGGCCTCGATGCTGCCGACCACCGGGGTCAGCATGCCGCGGATCAGTTCCTGGAACAGCGTCTCCTTGTCGCGGAAGTAGAGGTAGATGGTGCCCTTGGCGACGCCGGCGCGCTTGGCAACGTCCTCGAGGCGGGCGGCCTCGAAGCCCTGTTGCGAGAACTGGTCGAGCGCGGCGGCGAGAATGGCCTCGCGTTTGACGGCGCTGCGGGCCTCCCGCGGGCGCGGGCTGCCGGGTTTGACCCCGGAGGCAGCGCGGCGGACGCCGCGCATGCGGTCGGTAATCGAGGGGGTGCGGGGTTCGGTGGCCATGACTGGTCCTGACTGGCCGGTCAGTCATTTGACGGTTCGACATGACTGACCGGTCAGTCATATATAGGGGGTCAGAGGGCGACCCGCAACGAAATTTTAGTTCAGTGAAATCATGGCCTTAGGAAGGGGTCAGTTCTTGCCGTCGCAAAAGAAGGTGCGAATGACGCATTCTTTGCCGCCATCGCGATAGCAGCCTTTGAGGGCGACGTTCTGGGCGCTGCCGAGCCTGGTCCCGGTGCCCCAGCCATGAGCGCCGCAGCCGCTGGTGAAATCGACCGCCAGCGCCGCACAGCCGCCTTTGACGGTCGTCACCACGCGGCAATCCTGGCCCGAGCAATTGGCCAGCGCGCTTTTGCGCGCCTCTTCGGCGGACTGGAAGTCGAAAGCCTGGCCATAGGCGCCGCAGGCCCCGATCGCCAGCGCGCCGTTGGCCCGCGCGGTGTTGAGGGTCACCACCATCAGCGCCGCCGTGGCCAGCAGCAGGGCCGCAGCCACCAAAGCGCGCATTACCGGCGTGAAGCTGTCGGTCATCCGTCCCTTACCCCGAGCCTTGCCGCCAGATAGGGGCTGAGTCGGGAATGCGATCAATGATTCGAGTCTCGGCGGCCGCCAGATTTCCGCCTTGACGGCGCTGGCGACTCGGTCGCGCCCCTACCGCGGCATCGGCTCGGCGGCCTATCATTCGTGCAATGGACGTCCGGCAACGCGCACGGGCCGCCTTGCAGCGCGGCGATTGGGAGGCGGCACTCAGCTCGTTCAGTGAGCTGCTGGCGCAAGCGCCCGGCGATGCCGAGGCCCTGATGTGCTGCGGCGTCATCTACGGCCGGAAAGGCGACTTGCCGACGGCATCGGGGTTCTTGCGCCGGGCCGCGGACGCTGCGCCCAATGCGCCGGACGTCCACATCAACCTGTCGAAGCTCGCGATCGAACAGCGCGATTGGCGCGAGGCCGAGCAATCGGCCCGCCGCGCGGCCGCGCTGTCTCCCGCGAACGCGATTGCCTACGAAAACCTGGTGGTTGCGCTCAAGCACCAGGGCCGCTGGGAGGACGCCGACGCCGCGCTCCAGGAGGGGCTGAGGCAGAGTCCCGGACGATCCAATTTGTTCAACCTGCTCGGCGAGCTGCGGCAGCGTTGCGGCGATATTGGCGGCGCCATGGCCGCCTTTGCCCAGGCGCCGCCGACGCCCGCCAATATCAGCTGCTGGGTCGCCTCGCACAATTATGCCGACGGGCTGACGCCGCAGCAGCTCTTTGCCGTCCACAAGACGGGCGGCGCCCGGCTCGAGGCAGCCGTCACGGCCCTGCCGCCGCCGGCCCCGCCGCGCCAAGGCCGGCTCCGCGTCGGTTACGTCTCGCCCGATTTGCGCGACCATTCCGTCGCGTTCTTCATCGAGCCGGTGCTGAAGGCGCATAACCGTGCCGCGGTCGAGATCTACTGCTATTCGACCGCATCGCGGCCCGATCACGTCACGCAGCGGCTTGCAAAATGCGCCGACCATTGGCGCGATTGCGCCGCCCTCACCGACCAGGCACTGGCCCAGCAGGTGCGCAGCGACGGCATCGACCTGCTGATCGACCTTGCCGGCCACACGGTGGGCAATCGGCTTGCCGCCTTCGCGATGCGTCCGGCGCCGCTGCAGGCGACATGGATCGGCTACCCGAACACGACCGGGCTTGCCGCCATGGATTTCCGCCTGACCGATGCGATCAGCGATCCGCCCGGTGCCGAGGCGCTTCACACCGAGCGGCTCATTCGCCTGCCGCACGGCTTTCTCTGCTATCAGCCGCCCGACGACGCCCCGCCGCCGCGCCCGCCGCAGGCCGGCGCCGTGACCTTTGCCAGCTTCAACGCGGTGCCGAAATACAGCGATGACTGCATCGCCGCCTGGTCGGCGATTCTGCGGCGGCTGCCGGCGGCGCGGCTGCGGCTGAAGTCCGCCGACCTCGCAAACGCCCTCGCCCGGCGGCGGGTCCTCGGCCGCTTTGCCGCGCATGGCGTCGCTGACGACCGCGTCGTTCTGCTGCCGCTGATCGCGGATCGCCGCGAGCATCTTACCGCCTATGGCGAGGTCGATATTGCGCTCGACAGCTTTCCGTACAACGGCACGACCACGACCTGCGAAGCGCTCTTTATGGGCGTGCCGGTGCTGAGCTTGCGCGGAACGAGCCACGCCGGCCGCACCGGCGCGAGCCTGCTCACGCAACTCGGACTGGAGAGCCTCATCGCCGGCAGCATCGAGGCCTATGTCGAGGCGGCGGTCGCGATGGCCGCCCCTGACAATCCCTGGCGCCAGGCCGGGCGGCGCACCGAGTTGCGCGAGCGCATGACAGCGTCGCCGCTGTGCCGGCCGGACGTATTCGTGCCGGACCTTGAACGTGCCTATCGGGAGATGGCGGCGATCCGCCGCGCCGAGATCGGCGGGCGCTAGCCTAATCGCTGCCGATATCGGCCTTCAGCGCGTCGAGCGCGTCCGGCGTATCCACGTCGATGAGCGCCGCCTCGTCCGTCACCGGCACTTCGACCACCGCCTCGGCGTAGTGTCCGATCAGATGACGGGCGCCGATGTCGCCCTGGATCTGCATCAGATCGTGGAAGAAACGGCGCGACCAGACCACCGGATTGCCGCGCCGCCCTTGGATGCTCGGCACCACCACCAGCGCGCCGCGCTCCGGATCGAAGGCCGCGATCAATTTGTCGATCAGCGCGTGCGAAACCTGCGGCATGTCACCGAGGCAGATGATGGCGCCGTCCGCTTCCGCCGGCACTGCGGCAATGCCGGCCTTGAGCGAGGTGCCGAGCCCGTCGGCATAATCGGGATTGTGCACGATGCGGACGGCCAAGCCCTTGAGCGCGGCTTCGACGCGCTCGCGCTCGTGGCCGGTGACGACGATCACCGGGCTTGCGCGCGAGGCCAGCGCCTGCTCGGCGGCGATGCGCACCAGCGGCTTGCCGCCGATCTCGGCGATGAGCTTGTTGATCGCGCCCATGCGAGTCGAGCGCCCCGCCGCCAGCACCACCGCGGCGACGCGGCGGCCCTTCTCCGGCTTCTCCTCCTCGCGCGGCTGCGGCCGCGTGACGATCTCCATCAACAGGCCGCCCACGCCCATGGCCGTGATGTCGGCGCGGCTCACCGGCAAGCCGGCCAGCAGCCGCATCAGCACCCAGTCGAAGCCGTTTTCCTTCGGGCTACGCGCGCAGCCCGGCGCGCCGAGCACCGCTTGGCCGCGCGCCTTGCCGATCATCATCAGGTTGCCGGGATCGACCGGCATGCCGAAATGCTCGACCTCGCCGCCGATCGCTTCCAGCGCCGCCGGGATGACGTCGCGGCGGTCGGCAATCGCGGAGGCGCCGAACACGATCACCAGCTCGGCGCCGGCCTTGAGCAGCTCGTCGATCGCCTTGGCCAAGGCCGCCTGCTCGTGCGGCACGCGTTTTTCTGCGATGATCGCGGCGCCTGCGGGCGCGATGCGCGCCGCCGTGATCTTCAGGGTTTTTTCGACGACCTTGGGCGAAAGGCCCGGCAACAGCGTCGACACCACGCCGATCCTGCGCAGCTTGTAAGGCGCAACGCGGATGACCGGGTCTGCTTTTTTCGCCGCGGCGACCGCCTGATCGCGGGCGCGCGCCGCCACCGCAAAGGGAATGATCTTGACGGTGGCGATCATCTCGCCCTCGACCACCGGCTTGAAGGCCGGCAGCGTCGCGAGCGTCACCGCCTCGTCGATGCGGTTGAGGTTGTCGACGGCGCCCTTGTCCACCACCAGCACACCGGCGGCGTCCGCGAACAGGTTGCAGCGCCCGGTGAACGCCCGGTCGGCATGGACGCCCGGACCGGCGATGGCCGCTGCGATATCGGCGGCGGCATGATCCTCCGACACGTCGCCCGTCTCGATGCGCGCCACGACGATCTCTTTCACGCCCGCCGCCTGGAGCGCCGCAACCTCCTTCGGGCCGATCAGCGTGCCTTTCCTGAGCACGAGATCGCCCTGGCGGATCGAATGCACCGCGGTGGCGCCGATCGCGTCCTCGACCGCAACGGCGCCGAATTTCATGCCTCACCTCCGTCATTCCGGGACGTTCGCATAGCGAGCGGACCCGGACTCCAGATGCCGACGCCTGGTCCGTTTCCGGATTCCGGGTTTGCGCCTTCGGCGCGCCCCGGAATGACAAGGCTGCTCATGCCGCCTCCGCTTCCTTCTCGGCCTTGAGCCGCAGCGTCTGCGTGATTTCGCCCATGATGGCGAGCGCGATCTCCGCCGGCGACACCGCCCCGATCGGCAGCCCGATCGGCGCGTGGATGCGCGCAATGTCGCGGTCGGCAAGCCCGGCCTCCTTGAGGCGCGCGACCCGCTTGGCATGGGTTTTCCGCGAGCCGAGCGCGCCGATATAGAAGCAGTCGCGCGACAAGGCGTGCTTGAGCGCCGGGTCGTCGATCTTGGGATCGTGCGTGAGAGCAACAAAGGCGGTGTAGTGGTCGATATTGAGCGGCGGCAGCGCCACATCCGGCCACTCGGCGATCACCTTGACGTCGGGAAAGCGCTCGATACTGGCAAAGGCCGTGCGCGGGTCGACGATGGTCACATCGAAGCCGAGCAGCTGCCCCATCGGCGCCAGCGCCTGACTGATATGCACCGCGCCGGTGATGACGAGCTTCGGCGACGGCACGTAGACGGTGAGGAAGACCTTGCCCTGCGGCGTCTCTTCCATGCCGCTTTTGGCCATGCGCAGGCGCTTTTCCAGCAGGTCGTGGAGCGGATCCCTGGCGATATCGGCGGCCTTCACCAGCCGCTGCGCGCCACTGCCGACGTCGGTGACAAGCACGACCGCGCGGCGCGCTTGGCGTTCGGCATTGAGCGCGCGCAGGATGTCGAGTTTCATTTCGTTTCCCTGCCATTCCGGAAGCCGAGCGAAGCGAGGCTATCCGGAATCCATAACCCCTGTCTTTGAATATGGATTCCGGGTTCGCCGCTGCGCGGCGCCCCGGAATGACGACTATAAGACCTTCTCCACATAGACGCGAATGGTGCCGCCGCAGGACAGCCCGACGTTCCAGGCGGTCTCGTCGGCGACGCCGAACTCCAGCATTTTCGGCTTGCCGCTTTCGATCACGTCCATGGCCTCGGTGACGACCGCGCCTTCGACGCAGCCGCCCGACACACTCCCAAGGAAATTGCCCTCACTGTCGATCACCAGGTTCGAGCCGACCGGGCGCGGCGCCGAGCCCCAGGTCTCGACCACGGTTGCGAGCGCCACGTCGCGCCCGGCCTTGCGCCAGTCCTCGGCGGCTTTGAGAATGTCCTCATCGCGTGCCAGCATGTTGCATCTCCATTCTTTCACCTTGTCATTCCGGGACGGCGCGCAGCGCCGGACCCGGAATCCAGATATAAGCTCCGTCCATTCGTCTGGATTCCGGGTTCGCTCGCTCCGCGAGCGCCCCGGAATGACAGAAACGACGATCAAGCCACTTTCTTCAGCATCGCCTTCGCATCGTAACCCTTGGCGGGCGCCCCCGACAGCGCGCGCACCAGTTCACCCATCGATTCGAGATTGTGGATCGGCCGCAGTTCGTCAACATGCGGCAACATGGTGCGCACGCCCTTGGCGCGGGCCTCGAACCCCTCGAAGCGCAGGAGAGGATTGAGCCAGACCAGCCGGCGGCACGAGCGGTGCAGCCGGTCCATCTCGAAGGCTAACGTATCGTCGGCATCGCGCTCAAGCCCGTCGGTGATCAAGAGCACCACCGCGCCCTGCCCGAGCACGCGGCGGCCCCATTTGTTGTTGAAGTCGTGCAGCGAGGAGGCAATCCGGGTGCCGCCCGACCAGTCGGCGACGTGGGCCGAACAGGCCGCCAGCGCCTCGTCCGGATCGCGCTGCTTGATGGCGCGTGTCACATTGGTCAGCCGCGTGCCGAACAGGAACGTGGTGACACGCTTCCTGGCATCGGTGACCGCGTGCAGGAAGTGCAGGAACAGCCGGGTGTACTGGCTCATCGAGCCGGAAATGTCCAAAAGCGCCACGACCGGCGGCTCCTTCAGCCGCGGCCCGAGGTATTTGAGATCGATCACCGCGCCGCCGGCCTTCATGCTGGCGCGCAAGGTGCGGCGAATGTCGATCATGTGGCCGTGGCGCGCAGCTTTGAGCCG
>Ga0070741_10016845_pt1 | contig 12102 bp, 10 predicted proteins | sample Coa_R1_4_FD_66440 | JGI IMG/M metagenome (GOLD analysis project Ga0070741, IMG submission 66440) | Surface soil microbial communities from Centralia Pennsylvania, which are recovering from an underground coalmine fire - Coalmine... | ecosystem: Environmental > Terrestrial > Soil > Unclassified ...
CGCACTCGACGAGCGGAACAGCGCCACCAGCAGCATCACCGCGATCAGGAGCAGCATGTTGACGCGCGGAATGTAGATCTGGCCGAATTGCGATTCAGAGGTGTGGCGGATCTCAAACCGTGGCAGCAGCCCGAGTTGGATAGCCTGCTGCGTCAGCGAATAGGCGCCGGTGATCACCGCCTGGCTCGCGATGACGGTGGCGACAGTCGCAAGCGCCACCATCGGGATCAGCGCCCAATCCGGGAACATCAGGAAGAACGGGTTTTCGACCGCCTTGGGATCGGCGAGCACGAGCGCGCCCTGCCCCAGATAATTCAGCGCCAGTGATGGCAGGACGATGAAAAGCCACGCCGTCTGGATCGGCCGCTTGCCGAAATGGCCGAGGTCGGCGTATAGCGCCTCGGCGCCGGTGACGGCCAGGAACACCGCGCCCAGCGTCACAAAACCGATCATGCCATGATGAAGCATGAAGGAAACCGCGAGCATGGGATTGAGCGCCTCGAAGATTTCGGGGTGCCGCATGATCGGCAAGATTGCGCCGATCGCGATGACGCCGAACCAGATGCACATGATCGGCCCGAAGAACGCCGCAACGTGGGCGGTGCCGCGCGACTGGGCGGCAAACAGCGCCAGCAGGATGACGACCGTCACCGGCACCACGTAGGGATCGAGCGACGTCGTGACGAGTTTGATGCCTTCGATCGCCGAGAGCACCGAGAGCGCGGGCGTGATCACCGCGTCTCCGTAGAACAGTGCGCCGCTGATAATACCGAGCAGGACGATGGAGGCGGCGCCGCGGGTGACCGCCCGCTGCGCCAGCGCCATCAAGGCCAGGGTTCCACCCTCGCCGTGATTGTCCGCGCGAAGCAGGACGACCACATATTTCAGGGTCACGACGATGATCAGCGCCCACAGGATCAGCGAGACAACCCCGAAGACAGCTGCGATCGTAGGCGTCCCGTCGGTGCCGCTGGCTGCAACCACGGCCTCGCGCAGCGCGTAGAGCGGGCTGGTGCCGATATCGCCGTAAACCACGCCGATGCTGCCGATCAGCAGGGCCTTCAGGCTGGCCGTGGAATGGGTGGCGTCATGCCCATTAGCCGCCGTCGTTTCCGAGGCGGGAGCTACAACATCACTGGTCATAGAATGGGGAGCCTCAACGAGGTTCACTGAGCAGGCGCAAAACGACGCGGCTTATAGCCGTGCGCCCGGTGCATAGCCTAGCCCTATTTTGGGCCTATGGCATGCAAAAAATGCATGCAGCGCTAGATAGTGACCTGTGTGCCAACTTCAACCACCCGTCCGGTCGGAATCTGGAAATAGTCGGTCGCATCATTGGCGGACCGACTCATGGCGATAAACAAGTGATCCTGCCACTGCGGCATGCCGGACTGCGCGGAGGGCTTCAACGCCCGGCGAGAGACGAAAAACGAGGTGGACATGATGTCGAATTGCCAGCCGAGCTTGCGTGCGATGCCAAGCGCCTTGGGGACATTCGGAGTTTCCATGAAGCCAAAGCGCAATTGGACAGCCGCGAACCTCTCACTGATGGTCTCCATCCGGACGCGGTCGGTTAGATCGACCCGAGGCGTTTGCGCGGTCTGAATCGTCAGGATCACATTATGTTCGTGAAGCACCTTGTTGTGCTTCAAATTGTGCAGCAGCGCCGTCGGCACGAAACTCGGATCGCTGGTCAGAAAGACCGCCGTGCCTTTGACGATGTGCGGTGGACGCTTCTCCAGGTTCTTGAGCAGGTCTTTCAGCGGCACTTCGATGTTTCGAGTCTTCTGGATCAGGATCGCGGAGCCCCGGCGCCAGGTCCAGATCATGATCGCCATGGCGAAACCGAACAGCAGCGGCACCCAGGCGCCTTCGAACAGTTTCAGAAGGTTGGCGCTGAAGAAGGTCATATCCACGGCGACGAACGGCGCGATCACCGCCGCCACGGTCGCCGCGCGCCAGTTCCACAATTTCCAGATGACCACGAACCCCATGATGCCATCAGTGACCATAGTGGTTGAAACGGCGATGCCGTAGGCGGAAGCAAGTCCGCTGGACGTGCGGAACAGCAGCACCAACAGCAATACCCCGATCAGCAAGAGTCGATTCACGCGCGGCAGATAGATCTGGCCAGCGTGCGTTTCCGACGTGTAGCGAACCTCAAAGCGCGGCAACAGGCCGAGCTGCACCGCCTGTCGCGTCAGTGAATAGGCTCCCGTGATGACGGCTTGGCTGGCGATGACGGTCGCCGCGGTCGCCAGAGCGACCAGTGGCAGCAGCAGGATTTCCGGAACCATCCGGTAGAACGAATTCTCGATTGCATCGGGATGGGAAAGCACCAGTGCGCCCTGACCGAAATAGTTGAGAAGAAGCGCAGGCAACACGAAGTAAAGCCATCCGGCCTGGATCGGCTTGCGTCCGAAATGTCCCAGATCGGCGTAGAGCGCTTCGCCGCCGGTCACGGCAAGAAATACCGCGCCCAGCGTTACCAGTCCGATCGTCCCGTGTGAGAGCAGGAATTGAAGGGCGTACCAGGGATTGATTGCTACCAGCACCGATGGATCGTCGCTGATGTGATAGAGGCCCATCACGCCAAGCGAGCCGAACCAGATCACCATGACCGGCCCGAAGGCCGAAGCGACGCGCGCCGTGCCTTTACGCTGGACCGCAAACAATCCGACCAGGATGAATATCGTCAGCGCCACCACATAATGTTCGAACGCCGGTGTCGCGAGCTTGAGGCCTTCTACTGCAGACAGCACCGAAATTGCCGGCGTGATCATGGAATCGCCGATGAACATCGAAGCGCCGATCACGCCAAGCGCCAGCAAAACCCAGCTTCTGCGGCCTAATGCGCGCTGACTGAGCGCCATCAATGACAACGTACCGCCCTCGCCATTGTTATCGGCGCGCAGAAGCAACAAGACGTATTTTGCGGTGACGACGATGAAGAGCGCCCAAAGGATCAGCGACAGAACGCCAAGCACCATGATGCGAGTGACCGGTTGCCCCTGCGCCGCACCGGCAACCGCTTCGCGAAAGGCATAAAGCGGTGAAGTTCCGATATCGCCAAAGACAACGCCAATACTTCCCAGCGTCAAGGCCCAAAAGCCGGTTGTGACCGGCCCTTCATGGGCCTCCGTCGAGGTAACGCTGGCGGCCATAGTGAGGGAAAGGCTTCATCGTTGATCGGGATGGCTATCGAAGCTTTCCTCGAAAGCCTGTCAACCGTCGATCATGAGCAGGGAGCGAAGTGTCGCGGCCCCCGCGCCAAGGACGCCGGTCTGGGATAGCGCGGTAGTATAGTAATTGTGTTTAGGGCTTCAAGCCGGGCGGCAGCGGCGGATTTTCGCGCATCAGGGTGATGGTCACCCGGCGGTTGGCTGACAGCGAAGGGTCGTCGGGAAACAGCGGTTGGGTGTCGGCCTTGCCGGAGACGGCGAAGATGTGGGCGGGCGGCAGCCCTTCCCGCTCGAGGATCTGGCGCACCGCGTTGGCGCGATCGGCCGACAGGTCGAAGGCGCCGTAGTCGCTGCGGGTCGGAATAAAGCCGGCGGAGGTGTGACCGGCAATCGCCACCCGAAGCGGAGTTGCCTTCAGCGGCGCAGCCAGCTTCTGGATCAGCCGCCGTGTCCGCTCATAGGGCACCTTGGAGCCTTCCGCGAACATCGACCGCCCGTCCTGGTCGACGATCTCGAGATTGAGGCCCTCCTTGGTTTCCTCGAACATGATGTGCTTGGAGATCTCGGTCATCTCCGGCATGTCCTGCAACGCCTGCCGCAGCGAGGCTGAGGCGAGCGCGAATTCGCGGTCGATCTTCAATTTCGCGCCGGCGACCTGGTTCTGATCCTGCTGATCCGGCGTCGGCGTATTGGAGGACTCTTCCGGCGAGATATGGTCGACGTTCTTCAGCTTGGGCCGCGTCGGCAGGCCGTCGGACTCGATGATGCCGGAATAGCGCACGTCGGTCTGCACGCCGAAAGCCTCGCGCATCGAACCGGCGACGATCTTGAGCTTGTTGTTGTCCATGGTGGAGAACGCGACGAGCATCACGAAGAAGCTCATCATCAGGCCCATGAGGTCCGCGAAGGTCACGAACCAGCCGTGTCCCCCCCCGTGTGCGTCTGCCCGTTTTTTCTTGGCCATGGTCGATCTTCCGCGCGCCGGTCCTCAAAGGTTAGGCGTGGGCCTCTTCACCCTCTTCGTGACGGTGCTTCTCCGGCAGGTACGCCAGAAGCATTTCACGGACCAGCGTCGGGCTCTTGGAATCGCGGATCATCAGGATGCCGTCGATGATCAGGGTGCGGTTGGTCTCCTCGTCGAGCAGCTTGCCGTGAAGCTTGTCGGCGATCGGCAGACAGAACAGGTTCGCCACCAGCGCGCCGTAAAGCGTCGCGAGCAGCGCGGTCGCCATGAACGGGCCGAGCTTGGAGGGGTCGGTCATGTTCGCAAACATCTGCACCATGCCGATCAGCGTACCGATCATGCCGAAGGCCGGGGCGCAGTCGCCGATGGCGCGGTAGATCTTGCTGCCTTCGTCGAGGTGCATCAGGAAGTTGTCGCGGTCGCGTTCGAGGTTGTCGCGGATGAATTCCATATCGTAGCCGTCGGCGATGTAGCGGATTCCCTTGGCAAGGAACGGCTCGTCGGTCTCGACCTTTTCCAGGCCGACCGGCCCCTGCTTGCGGGCGATCTCGGCAATGCGGGCGAGCTCGTCGACGAGGTCGCGCGCCGACAGCCGGCTCATCGTGAAGGCGAATTTCGCACCGAGCGGCAGGCCATGCAGCATTACGCCGAGGGGAAAGCGGATCATGGTCGCCGCGATCGCACCGCCGAAGATGATGATGATCGCGTGCTCACTGACGAACAAATGCAGATCGCCACCAAGAAGCATCATCGTCGCGATGACAATGATGCCGGCGACAAGACCGGCGCCCGTCATGATATCCATGGGAGACTCCAACGCGTACGCGAACGACCGGCCATCCTGGACGGTCGCGCAGCCCCCTCCGAGCCGCGCCTTCAAACCCTACGGGGCGGCCATTAAAGAGGCGTAAAGGTTAAGCCGTTTCGGCGTGCTCGCCTGGCTCGTCGCCGAAGATACGGATGAGAGGCTAAAACCGTTGCGAGACGCGCCGACGCATCGTGTTCACCGCTGGTGCCTTGCCTCCAACATTCGTATGATGCGGTGAGCGGGTTCGTTTGATGGCAACACTCTGCTAACCATAACAGCCACCCGCAATTTGATATGTCGCTTGCCATGGCTTTCCGTCCCGTTGCCCTCTCCGCCATCGTCTGCGCGTCGATGCTTGCGGCCTGCAGCGGCGCCGATCGCATGACGTTGAGCGGCGGATCGGACAGCGCGCCCGCCGCCAATCCTGCGCCTGCGGGACCTGCGCCTAGGCCAGCGCCCGTGAACATGGCCGGCCGATGGACCTTGTCGGCCACCGGCTCGACATCCTGCGGCATGACATTCGGTTCGAGCGGCCCGGACGCAAGCGAGGGCACGATTGCCCCCGGCGGGGGCTGTCCGTTCAATTTCTTCACCAGCCGGAAGTGGAGTTACTCCGACGCCGGCCTCACCTTGCGCGACCACACCGCGCAGGCGCTGGCGCAGCTTTCACCTGCGGGGTCCAATCGCTTCGAAGGCAAAACCAACGCCGGCCAGGACGTTACGCTGTCGCGCTGATAGTTCTTGTCAGTGAATTTCGGCGGAGCGCTTCAGTGCTTCCTTCAGCTTCTCAAGGCTGAAATCCTTGGCTCGCGCGATTTCCAGGATCGGCGTCTCGCGGCGGCCACACAGTTCGGCGGCATCGGGAATCTTCGCGGCGAGATCCGCCGGAATCACGATCGCGCCGTGCTGGTCGGCATGGATGAGATCGTCCGAGCGCACCGTCATGCCGGCAACGCGAACTTCACCACCCCAGTGTTCAGCGTGAACCCAGGCATGCGACGGGCCGATCGAGCCCGCCAGCGCCTGAAAGCCCGACGCCCATTGCGGAATGTCGCGGATCGAACCGTCGGTGATGACGCCAAGGCACCCAAGCGCCTTGTGCACATTGCTTTGCACCTCGCCCCAGAACGCGCCGTAGCCGACATCCGGACCATCGACGTCCTGGATCACCGTGATCCGCGGCCCAGAGCCCGTGCCCATATATTCGTAATATTCGATCCGGCGTCGCGCCTGCTCGTCGGCGGGAAGCTGCGACTTCAACACCGAGCGGATCGTCACCGTCCGCGCATAGCCGACCATCGGCGGCAATGTGGGAAACGGGCAGACCAGAGGCTTCGTGGTGTAGCCGATCAGGCGGCGCTCGGGCGCGACGACTTCCATCGCATTGCAGATCGTGGGCGTATCGTAGCGGCCGAGGACCTCAAGCAGGCCCGCAGGCAACGGTGCGGCGGAATTCGTCACGGTAGTCTCTCCCAGAACTTCGGATCGGTCGTTGAGTGCTATCTGCCATATAGCCGACTGCCGCACGACCGGCAAAAGCGCATGTCAGCGCTCACCGGCCGCGTCGCTCTGCTTCACCTTATGAAAATCAGTTCAGCCGTGCCGGCCGATCGTCATCGTCGGTGGCCGCGGACAGGAACGGCGACGGCGGCTCGGCGGCGGGCGCGCTTGTGGCAGCGGGCGTGACCGTACTCGCGTCGGCCTTGCGTTTGTGATCGCGGTAGGACTTCCAGCCGACCGGCAGGCTCAGGAGATAGATCACGGTGCCAATGGAGAGAATATACCAGGGGTAGCCGATCAGAAGCGCAATGAAGAAGACGGCCGACACGAAGACAGGCAGCACCATCTCGGGCGGCACCCGCATCCGCACCGTCTTGCCAGAGAAGACCGGCAGGCGTGAGACCATCAGGCAGCCGATGACGAAGGTATAGACGGCGGTCACCGCGGCCGGAGGTTTCGGCAAGCCCAGGAACGCCAGATAGATCGGCAACAGCACGGCGATGGCACCGGCTGGTGCCGGAACGCCGGTGAAATAGTTTGCCGCATAGGCCGGCCTGTTGGGATCGTCCATCGTCGCGTTGAAACGCGCCAATCTCAATCCACCGCTGATGGCAAAAACCATGGCGGCGATCCAGCCGCCATTGTGAAGCTCATGCAGCTGCCAGAAGTACAGCATCAAACCCGGCGCCACGCCGAAATTGACGAAGTCGGCCAGGCTGTCGAGTTCGGCCCCGAATTTCGACTGACCCTTGATCATGCGCGCGACGCGGCCGTCGATGCCGTCGAGCACGGCGGCAAAAACGATCGCCGCGACGGCCAATTCCATCCGTCCTTCCGTCGACAGACGAATGGCGGTCAAGCCGGCGCAGATCGCCAGCAGCGTGATGAAGTTGGGCACCAGCATGCGCACCGGAATTGGACGAAACCGGCGGCGGCGCAGTTCAAGATATTTGGGATCGATCGCCATAGTCTCCACTATATAACAACCGACGGCCGGCTCCGCCATGATGACAGCCGCCGGTGCGGCCATCCGGACGCGTGGTTAACTGCCGCGGTAGGTCCGGCCCGGATCGCTCAAGCGGAAATCCGCCAAAACGGTCTCGCCGGCAACAGCGGTCTGGCCTTCAGCCACCAGCGCCACGGTGCCCTCAGGCAGGTAGACGTCAAGGCGCGAGCCGAAGCGGATCAACCCGAAGCGTTCGCCCGCCCCGATCATCTGCCCTTCCCGCACGAAACACACGATGCGCCGCGCCACCAGCCCCGCGATCTGGGTGACGCCGATACGGCCGTTCGCCGAGGAGATCACAAGCGAATTGCGCTCGTTGTCTTCGCTCGCCTTGTCGAGCTCGGCATTGATGAACTTGCCGGGCCGGTAGGCGACGCGGTCGATCCTCCCGGCAACCGGGCTGCGGTTCACGTGGCAGTTGAAGACGCTCATGAAGATCGAGACACGCGGCAAGGGCTTGTCGCCGAGGCCGAGTTCAGCAGGCGGCAGAACGCGCGTAATCATCGAGATGCGTCCATCCGCGGGCGCCACCACGATGCCTTCCCGCACCGGCGTTACCCGAGGAGGATCGCGGAAAAACAGCGCGCACCAGACAGTCAAAATCGTGCCGATCCATCCGAGCGGCGACCACAGCCAGAACAGGATCAGGCTCGCCAGCGCAAAGCCGCCGATGAAGGGATAGCCCTCGGGGTGAATGGTCGGAATTTGCGCGCGAATGGAATTGGCTATCGACATTAAAACTCTCGACAATCTTTCCCCTCTCCCTTGCGGGAGAGGGTGGCTTAGCCGCGCCTCAACGACGCGACCAATATGGCTTAGCACCTCAGAATGGCTATTACTATTCCGCCGCGGCCGGCGTCACCAGCGCGTCGTCGATCGGCGGCGGTTCGCGGTTTGGCGCCTCGTTCTCGTCGGCCATCCGCGCCAGCTTCTCGCGCGCTTCCTGCGCCTCGCGCTGCCGGTTCCACATGCTGGCATACAGCCCGCCGCTTGCCAAAAGCTGCACGTGAGTCCCGCGCTCGGCAATGCGGCCCTGATCGAGCACGATGATTTCGTCGGCCGTAACGATCGTCGAAAGCCTGTGGGCAATCACGAGCGAGGTGCGATTGCGCGAGACCCGTTCCAGCGCATCCTGGATTTCGCGTTCGGTATGACTGTCGAGCGCCGACGTCGCCTCGTCGAGCACCAGGATCGGCGGCGCTTTCAGGACCGTGCGCGCGATCGCAACGCGCTGCTTTTCGCCGCCAGACAATTTCAGGCCGCGTTCGCCCACTTGCGCCTCGTAACCCTTCGGCGACAGCCGGATGAAGCCGTCGATCTGCGCCAGCCGCGCCGCCTCCTCGACTTCCGCATCGGTCGCATCCCAGCGGCCATAGCGGATGTTGTAGCGGATGGTGTCGTTAAACAGCACGGTGTCCTGGGGCACCATACCGATGGAGGCGCGCAGCGAGGCCTGCGTCACGCTCCGGATATCCTGGCCATCGATCGTGATCCGGCCGCTTGAGACATCGTAGAGGCGGAACAGCAGGCGCGAGATGGTCGACTTGCCCGCGCCCGATGGCCCGACAATGGCAACCGTCTTGCCGGCCGGGACTTCGAAGGTCAGACCTTTGAGGATCGGCCGGTCCGGCTCGTAGGCAAATTGCACGTTGTCGAAACGCACGGTGCCCGAAGAGACAATCAGGGGCTTTGCGCCCGGAATGTCCTTGATCTCCGCCTTGCGCGACAGCACATTGAACATCTTCTCGATGTCGATGATCGCCTGCTTGATCTCCCGGTACACCATGCCCATGAAATTGAGCGGCTGGTAGAGCTGGATCATCATGGCGTTGACCATCACGAAGTCGCCGACCGTGTTGCGCCCGCTGCGCACGCCAACTGCGCACATCACCATCGTTGCGGTGAGCCCGGCGGTGAAGATGAAGGCCTGACCTGCGTTGAGCACGGCGAGCGAGGTATACGCGTCCACGCTCGCCTGCTCGTAACGCTGCATCGAGCGGTCATAGCGCGCGGCCTCGCGCTCCTCGGCGTTGAAATACTTCACCGTCTCGTAGTTGAGGAGCGAGTCGATCGCCTTGGTGTTTGCGTCGGTGTCGGAATCGTTCATCTTGCGGCGGATGCCGATCCGCCACTCGGTCGCGATGTAGGTGTAAAACATGTAGATCGCGACCATGATCAGCGTCGCGATGACGTAGCGCCAGTCGAACTTCCAGAGCAGCACGGCCATCAGCAGCGCGACCTCGACGATGGTCGGGACGAGCTGCAGGATCACCATCCGCACGATGGTCTCGATGCCGTTGCGTCCGCGCTCCAGCACGCGCGTCAACCCGCCGGTCTTGCGCTCGAGGTGAAAGCGCAGCGCAAGCTCGTGCATATGAACGAAAGTGAGATACGCGAGCTTGCGGACCGCGTGCATCGCCACGCGCGCAAAAATTCCGTCGCGCCATTGGGTCAACACGCCCATCAGCACACGCAAGCCGCCGTAACTGATCGTCATGATGATCGGCGAAGCGATGACCCACAACACCCAGTTGGAAGCCTGCACCGGCGCGCTGTCCGCGCCGGTCAGTGCGTCGGTCGCCCACTTGAACGTGAAAGGCACCGCGAGCGTTGCAATCTTGGCCGCCAATAACAGTACCACCGACCAGACCACGCGCATCTTCAGGTCGGCGCGATCGCCGGGCCAGATGTACGGCCACAGATGCGCGAGCGTCCCGGCCAGGGTCGCCTGTCCGATAGGTGTGTCGGGAGATGGTGCCGGTTCGGCCGGCGCGCTGGAATCAAGCTGCGCCATTGAGCCCCACCCGGTGCGATGTAGCGGGCCGATTCGGCCCGCGCTTTTTCAGATTTCCTCGCATTCCGCAGTCATATAGAGCGTTTGCCCCCCGCGTACACCCTCACAGGAATTAAATTCTTCCCGTCATTCTCGGGCGTTGCCCGAATTTTGCCCGGCGAGCGAATCCTTTAGGGTTTGACTGGTTTACGCTGCGATGCCACATGACTGACATGAGCAAGATCAAGACCGTCTGCGTTTATTGCGGCTCCGGAGCCGGCACCAATCCCCGCTTTATCGAATCCGCCAGAGCGCTCGGCAAGGCGCTCGCCGAAAGTGGCATTCGCCTCGTTTATGGTGGCGGCGCTGTCGGCATGATGGGCGCGGTGGCAACGTCGGTGCTCGACCACGGCGGCACGGTGACCGGCATCATCCCGAGCTTTTTGACCGCGCGAGAAAACGCTCTCAAGCGCGTGCAGGAAATGATCATCACGCCCGACATGCATGAGCGCAAGCGTCTGATGTTCGAACATTCGGACGCTTTCGTAGCGCTACCGGGCGGTATCGGCACGCTCGAGGAACTCGTCGAGCAACTGACCTGGCAACAGCTCGGTCGTCATTCAAAGCCGGTGCTGCTCGCCAACATCGACAACTTCTGGGAGCCGTTGCTGGCGCTGATCGCGCATATGCGCGCCACCCAGTTCATCAGGCCAAACTTCTCGGTTGATATCCTCAAGGCTGAACGGGTGGAGGATATCTTGCCGCTGCTGCAAGCGGCGGCAGCGAGCGCTCCTGAAGGTTCGGCAGAACTAGCACCCGAAATCGCAAGGCGCCTCTAGCCGGTCATTTGACCGGGGGCGCCGGTTTACTCAGCAGGAAACGTGACGGCCTCGATCCGGTTACCGTCGGGGTCGCGGATGAAGGCTGCGTAATAACGCACGCGGTCGTGCGGACGCAGGCCCGGCGCTCCATCCGAAACACCGCCCGCGCCGAGCGCCGCCTGATGAAACGCATCGACCTCGCTCTCGGATTTTGCGCGCAGACAGATATGACAACCGCTTTCCGGCGCGACCGCCGTCATGCCGGAACGCAGGTTGATCCAGAATTCAGGATAGCGTTTGCCAAAACCAACGGTGCCCGGTCGCGTCACGAGCTTGGCGAGGCCGAGCGCCGCCAGTGTCGCCTCATAAAAGCGCGCGGAGCGTTCGAGGTCGCTGACACCGACGGAGATGTGGTCGATCATTTAAGCAAGTCCTTTGCTGCCGTCATTGCGAAGAGCAAAGCGACGACGCAATCCAGAATTTTTCGAGCGGACAAATTCCTGGATTGCTTCGCTTCGCTCGTCGCAACGACGATACTTGAAGCATCCATTTCATCTACGCCGGCGCGCCTGACTTCACGAGCTTGTAGATGACCGAATCCATCAACGCCTGAAACGAGGCGTCGATGATATTGGGCGACACGCCAATCGTGCTCCACTTTTCGCCTTGCTCGTCAGCGCTTTCGATCAAGACCCGCGTCACGGCTTCGGTGCCGCCGTTGAGGATACGCACGCGATAGTCGATCAACTTGAGCCCTTCGATGAACTTCTGGTATTTGCCGAGGTCCTTGCGCAGCGCGACGTCGAGCGCATTGACGGGACCGTTGCCTTCGGCGGCCGAGATCAATTTCTCCCCGTCGACATCGACCTTCACCACCGCCATCGCCACCGTGACGCGCTGGCCGTTGGCGTTGTAGCGCTGCTCGACGTTGACGTCGAACTGCTCGACGCGAAAATAATCGGGAACGCGCCCAAGCGTTCGCCGCGCCAGAAGTTGAAATGAAGCATCGGCGGATTCGTAGGCGTAGCCTATCGCCTCGCGCTCCTTC
>Ga0070741_10016846_pt1 | contig 12101 bp, 13 predicted proteins | sample Coa_R1_4_FD_66440 | JGI IMG/M metagenome (GOLD analysis project Ga0070741, IMG submission 66440) | Surface soil microbial communities from Centralia Pennsylvania, which are recovering from an underground coalmine fire - Coalmine... | ecosystem: Environmental > Terrestrial > Soil > Unclassified ...
CGAACCGCGAATAGCGTCTTGTCACAGCTTCAGCAGGTTCACGCGATCGACGTTCAGCGTCTCGCGCGTGCGGAACACGGCGATGATGATGGCCAGTCCGACTGCGGCTTCGGCCGCCGCCACCACCATCACAAAAAACACGAAGATGTGCCCATCCAGCGACTTAAGCTGCGCCGCGAAGGCCACGAACGTCAGGTTCACGCCATTCAGCATCAGCTCGATCGAGAGAAAAATCGTAATAATGTTGCGCTTGATAAGAAAGCCGGCGACGCCGCAGGCGAACAGGATTGCGCTCAGGATCAGGTAGTACGAAAGAGGAACCATTTTATGCGCCCCCCTTTCGCCATTCGCCAGAGGTCCGCCATTCGCCAGTCGCTGTTCGCCATCCGCCAGAGATCCGCTGTTCGCGATTCGCCGTTCGCCGTTCGCCAGAGATGCCAAGACAATTTCCGGCGAAAAGCGAATGGCAAATGGCGAATGGCGTCTCCGTCATCACTGCTCCTCCCTCCGCGCCAGCACAACGGCGCCCATGATGGCGATGAGGATGAGCACCGAGGTGACTTCGAAGGGCAGCAGGTAGTCGCGGAAGAGCAGATGGCCGACGGCCTGCGGATTGCCGAAGAGGTTCGCGCCGTTCATCACCGTTGGACCGCCGATGCCGATGCGGTCAAGCCCGGTGACGTGGGTGACGAAGCCGGCGGCGATCCCCAGCCCGATGATCAGCGCGGGCACGCCCAGCATCGTCGCCACGCGGCTGGTGTGCGGCAGCCGCTCCTCGGCGCCGGCGTTCAGCAGCATGATGACGAAGACGAACAGCACCATCACCGCGCCGGCATAGACGATGATCTGCACTGCGGCGACAAACTCGGCGCCCAGCAGCAGGTAGATAAGCGCGAGCGAACCCATCACCACGATCAGCGAGAGCGCGCTGCTGATGGGGTGCTTCTGCACCAGGAGGTTGATGGCGCCTCCGACGCACAGAGCAGCGAAGATGAAGAACAGAATCTGAGCCAGCATGTCGGGTTAGAGCCGGCCTTCACGCCGGCGTCAACAGCGTTTCACGGTTCGGTTGGCGATGGTCATTCCTGAATGACCATACCCAACCCTGAAAATTTTCGGTATCACCAACGCGGCGCTGAAGCGCCGCACTACCCTACTTCACCGCAACTACAAAACTCGTCACTACGATGTTCGCAATCGCCAGCGGCAGCAAAAACTTCCAGCCGAAGGCCATGAGCTGGTCATAGCGGAAGCGCGGCAGCGTCCCGCGCACCCAGATGTAGAGAAACAGGAAAAAGAAAACCCGTAAGGCAAACCAGAAGACCGGCAGCAGCGACTGCACGATTGGCGGCCCGAAGGTCGGACCGCTCCAGCCGCCCAGGAACAGCACCGACGCCAGACAGGCAACCGTCACCATGTTGGCGTACTCGGCCATGAAGAACATGGCGAACTTCATCGAACTGTACTCGGTGTGATAGCCGGCCACCAGCTCGGTCTCCGCCTCCGGCAGATCGAACGGGATGCGGTTGGTCTCTGCGTAGGCCGCCATGATGTAAATGAAGAAGGCGACAATCTGACCCTGAAAGATATTCCACCTGGGAATGAAGCCGAACCACGTGCCCGCCTGGCCGTTGACGATGTCGCTGAGGCTGAAGCTGCCCGCATAAATCAAGACGCCGATGAGCGAGAGGCCGAGCGCGATCTCGTAGCTGACCATCTGCGCCGAGGCGCGCAGCCCGCCCAGCATGGAGTACTTGCTGTTCGACGACCAGCCCGCCAGCGCCACGCCGTAAACGCCGACCGAGGTGACGCCCAGGATGACCAGCAGGCCGATGTTGATATCGGTGATCTGGATCGGGGTGGTGATGCCGGCGATAGTGATCGACGGGCCGACCGGGATGACCGCGATCGAGGTCAGCGCAGTGGTGACCGCGATGACCGGCGCCAGCAGATATAAAGGCTTGTTGACGTAGGGCGGTGTGAGGTCTTCCTTAAAGATGAACTTTAAGCCGTCGGCGAGCGGCTGCCAGATGCCGAAGGGGCCGACGCGCGAAGGGCCCCAGCGATTCTGCATACGCGCGACGACTTTGCGCTCCAACAGAACGGTGTAGGCCACGGCGGTTAGCAGGATACCGACCGCGATCACGATCTTGATGATCGAAACGATGATGAAGGTGCCGATGCCCATGTGGCCGCTATTCGCTCTTCGCCTTTCGCTCTTCGCCCCGTCTGCAGCTCGAGCCTGAGGCTTCGTATCAGGGCACGACTTCAGGTCGTGCCGAACGAGATCGAAAAACAGACATTACGATCTTCGCTCGCTAATTGCAGAGTTGGAGACCCATATCTTGAAACTTGAAACTCGAAACCGTCTTACGTGCCTTCGGCCCTAATCATGGGGTCGAAACCGGCAACGCTCTCCTCTTTGTCCGACGGAGGATTGTATCGCTCGTACACCGTGTTCAGCGTCGCCGAATAGCGTCCCAGGGTGCCCGAGGTAAACAGCGTGTCGTTCGAGGGCATGATCAGCGCGGGATCGCCCTCGCCGGTTGCGCCGCCGATCTGCACCAGTTGCGAGTGCACATCCTGGCCGGCCAGCAACTGCAGCCGCGAGATGTCGTAGGCGGGCACCAGCCGCTGGATCTCGTCGAGCATGGCCGTGGGATCGTAGGGGCTCATCTTCGGCTCGAGATTGCGGTCGGTGAGCCACACCGCGTGACGATCGGCCTCGCCCGACTGCGCCCCGCGCGATTGCCCCATGTCGACGCGCGTGCCGCCGCCGCCGAAGGGCACCAGCTTGTGCACGTCGTAGCCCATGCGCAGCGCGATGCGGATGATGCATTCGAAATCGTTGCGTACGCCGGCGAATTCGCCCGCCTTCTTCAGCAGCTGCACGTCGCCGGCGGTGTTGGTGCAGGTGCCCATCTTTTCGTAGGCGTTGGCCACCGGCAGCACCACGTCGGCGATGGCCGCCGTCTCGGTCAGAAACATCTCCTGCACAATGACGAAGGTCTTCGACAGCGCGAACGGATCGACATTGTAGCGCGCCACCGGGTTCGAGCCGACAACATAAAGCGCCTTGAGGCGGCCGCCCTTGGCGGCATCCATCATCTGCAGCAGGTTCATGCCGGCGGTGGCGGGGATGTCGTCCTGCCATTCCTGATGGAAGCGTGTCGAGGCGGTGACCGGCGCATAGCCGGGCAGCATGTCGGGATAGAGACCCATGTCGGCTGCGCCGCGCGAGTTGGCGTAGTCGCCCAGGCAGAGGAACTTCGCGCCCTGCGCCAGGCCGAAGTCGATCAGCGCTTTCACGTCCGCGCCGCGCAGCTCGGAGCCGAAGACGATGACCAGCCCAGATTCTTTCTTCACCGCATCGCGCAGCTGGGTGAGCGCGTCGCGGGTAAGGCTGGCGGAGACAACCGCATCGGCCGCGCCATCGTTGCCGCCGAGAAACTTAACGAAAGCGGCCTCCGAGCCGGGCGCGATTTGCGCGATCGTCGTAGCCTGGCGGCGCAGTTTGATGGGCACAGAGTTCGCCAGATACAGCTTGGCGCGATGCAGGCGCACGTTGTTGCGGATCTGCCAGGCCAGCAGCGGATGCTGCTCGGTGGGATCGTTGCCGATCAGCAGGATCGCGGGCGCGAAGAAGACGTCCCGCATCGAAGCGGTCGCGTCCTTCTTGCCGCCGAGGGCCGAGATGAACGCCGGATAGTCGGCAGTGCGGTGGTGGTCGATGTTGTTGGTGCCCAGTACCAGCCGCGCGAACTTCTGCAGCAGATAATTCTCTTCGTTGGTGGTGCGGTTCGAGCCGATGACACCGATCGCGTTCGGGCCGCCGCCGTCGCTGAGGATCTCCTTGAACTTAGTGGCGATCAGCTCGAAGGCCTGCTCCCAACTGGCCTTCACCAGCTTGCCGTCGCGCTTGATGAGCGGCTGCGAGAGTCGCGAGGCATCGTGCGCGAAGTCGAAGGCGTAGCGCCCCTTGATGCACAGGAAGTCGCCGTTGATGCCGCTCTTGTCGCGGTTGTCGCCGCGCACGATCTGCATGCCGGTATCGGAGCGGCGCACGCCCAAGGTGGTCTTGCAGCCATCGCCGCAATGGGTGCATACGGTGCCGACGTGGTTCATCTCCCACGGCCGCGTCTTGTAGCGATAGGCGCCGGAGGTGAGCGCGCCGACCGGGCAGATGTCGATGCACATGCCGCACTCTTCGCACTCCAGATGGTCTTCTTTATTGGGCGCGATGATGGCGCTGGAGCCGCGGTTGTGGATGCCGAGCGCCCACACGTCCATGCCTTCACCGCAAGCGCGAATGCACCGATAGCACAGGATGCAGCGCGGCCGGTCGAAGTAGACCACCGGCGACCACTGCTGCTCGTCGCGATGGTTCTTCAGGTCCATGAACTTCGATTCGGCGGCGCCGTACTTGAAGGTCATGTCCTGCAGTTCGCATTCGCCGCCGGCGTCGCAGACCGGGCAATCGAGCGGATGGTTGGCCAGCAGCAGCTCGAGCATCGACTTGCGCGCCTGCTTGATCTTGTCGCTTTCGGTGAGGACCACCATGCCTTCGGCGACCGGCGTGGTGCACGCCGTCTGCAGCTTGGGCATCTTCTCGATTTCCACCAGGCACATGCGGCAGGCGCCCTGCAGCGACAGGCCGGGGTAGTAGCAGAAAGACGGCACCTCGATGCCCATGGACTTGCAGGCCTCGATGAGCAGCGTCCCCGCGGGAACCGTGAGTTTCTTGCCGTCGACGGTGAGGTTGATATCAGGCATAAAACAGCAATTAGCTACTAGCGACTAGCAGTTGGCCAAGCGGCGGGTGCCCCATCCTTTCGCCGTCTTTTGGCGAAAGGGTGGGAGAGATCGCTCTACCCGGGCTTTGTGTCGTCCCTAAAGGGACTCTCGTCCTCAAACACCCTGCTGACCCAGCGCTTCCGCGCTGGGCTAATCACTTTCGCCCTTCGGGCTTTCGGGCTAGCCACAAGCCACTGACAAACTGGTCACTGTCCATTAGCCAGTGGCCACTAGTTCTTCCACCTTCTCACACGGACACGGCCGGCCATCCAAGTGCGCCTCGAACTCCGGCCGGAACTTCTCGATATACGATTGCATCGGCATGGCCGCGGCGTCGCCCAGCGGACAGAAGGTGCGTCCCAGCATGTTGTCCGCAAGATACTTCATGTTGTCGATGTCCTTCATCACGCCGCCGCCGGAGTGGAAGCGGATGAGCGTCTTCTTCAGCCAGTCGGTGCCTTCGCGGCAAGGGATGCACCAGCCGCAGCTCTCGTGCTGATAGAACTTCATGACCCGCAGCGCGAATTTCACGATGCAAATCCGGTCGTCCAGAACGATGACCGCGCTGGAACCCATCATCGAGCCAGCCTTGGCCATGCCATCGTAGTCGAAGGGAGCATCAATCTCTTCCGGCCTGAGAATCGGCACCGACGAGCCGCCCGGGACTACCGCCTTCAGCTTGCGGCCTCCCTGGATGCCGCCCGCAACCTCGTAGATCAGCTTCTTGAAGTTGTATCCCAGAGGCAGTTCGTAGACACCAGGCTTTTCCACATTGCCGCTGACACTAACCAGGTGCGTGCCGCCGTTCTTCGGCGTGCCGAGATCGGCAAACCACTGTCCGCCGCCAAGAATGATGTGCGGAACGCTGGCCAGCGTCTCGACATTGTTGATGACGGTTGGACCGCCCCACAGTCCCACAACCGCGGGGAAGGGCGGCTTGATGCGTGGAACGCCGCGCTTGCCCTCGAGCGACTCCATGAGCGCCGACTCTTCCCCAACTTCATAGGCTCCGGCGCCGGAGTGGACATAGACATCCAGATCGTGGCCCGAACCGAAGATGTTCTTGCCGACAAAGCCGCGCGCGTAGGCGTCGGCCACCGCCTTCTCCATGATCTCGACCAGGTAGCGATACTCGCCGCGCAGGTAGATGTATCCAACCTTGGAATTGATGGCGAGCGCCGCGATCATGACGCCTTCGATGACGGAGTGCGGATCGTGCTCGAAAATGAGGCGGTCTTTGCAGGTGCCGGGCTCGCTCTCGTCGCCGTTACAGAGGACGTATTTCGGCCTGGCCGACTGCTTCGGAACGAACGACCACTTCATGCCCGTGGGAAAGCCTGCGCCGCCACGCCCGCGCAGGTTCGACGTTTTCACCTCGGCGATGATGGCGTCGGGCTGCATGCCCAGCGCCTTCTGCAGCGCCTTGTAGCCGTCGAGCTCGAGGTAGCGGTCGAGCGAGGTCGCACCCATGCCGAAGCGCTTGGAGACGACCCTGATTTCGTCGGGATGGGAAACGAGATATGCCATGCTCGCTCTTCGCCATTCGCTGTTCGCTTTTCAGCCAGAATTGTTCGCCAGCGGCATCCGGCGAAGGGCGGAATAGCGAACGGCGAACAGCGTCCTACTGCCTCTCCTTCTTCTTAATCCCCTCAATCAACTCGTCAATCTTTTGCGGCGTCAGGTTTTCGACGAACTCGTAGTTCAGCATCATGGCCGGGGCCCAGGAGCAGGCGCCGATACACTCGACTTCTTCGAGGTGAAACAGCCCGTCCGGGGTCGATTCCTTGTGGCCTACGCCCAGCTTCTTCTTGCAATGCTCGAACAGATCGTCGGCGCCGCGCACCAGGCAGCTGACGTTGGTGCAGATCTGGAAGTTGTATTTGCCGATCGGGTGGGTGCGCATCATCGAGTAGTAGCTGATGACGTTGCGCACCTCTAGGTCCGAGAGCTCGACGCGCTGCGCGAGCTCGTGAATGGCCTCGTCGGTGATGGCCCCGAGCTCGTCCTGAACGTAAAGCAGGATGGGGACGAGTACGGAGCGCTTGGTCGGGTAATGGGTGACCATATCGGCGAAGCGCTGTTCGAGTTGGTCGGAGAATTTCATCAAGAAGCAACTAGCGACTAGCAATTAGCCGGGTGCCCCATCCTTTCCCATCTTTTGGGAAAGAATGGGAGATGCCGCATCTATTCAAACTCACGCTTCGGCGACGCCTGTTCCGGTCCCAGACGTCCGGCAACGATTTCCGACATGTAATAGTTCTCGCTTCTCATGCGGCAGCCGGCGATGCGCCGCAACATTGCGAGCTGGCCGATGTGCGTTAGCGCATCGGCAATCGGGCCTTGAAACAGCGCCTCGGCAGTTGTGTGCAGCGGTTCGCCTGAGGCCAGGTAATCGTCCAGCGCGTGCAGTGTCGAATGAAATCGCTTAACCTCATCCTCCCACCCGAGCGGCGTCGAATCGTTCCACTTCTGATCGCCTCGCGCGATCGAGAGCGCCCATTCGAACAGGTCGCCGATGTGCGCCAATATCTGCACCGAAGTGCGGCCGGCGTCGTCCATCTTGAATTCTGCGAACGACGACGGCGCACCGCGCAGCGTCTTGCCGCCGCGATAGGCTACTGTTGCAAGCGCGTGCCGCAGCAGTTCGCGCTTCGCATCCACGACGGGTTGGGCCGATGTTGCCATTCAATGTCGCCGCTCTGCGGCTGGTGCCGTCCCTAAAGGGACACGGAACCGTTAATCGTTCGTTACCCAGCATTCCGCTCGCCTGCGGAGTCGCTCCATGCTGGGCTAAGTTATGCCGTGCCTGCGGCACTCTGTCTAGGGCTGGAGCCGTGCCCTAATTCATCTCCACCGAACGTCGCGCCAGCCAGCCACACTTAACTGGCCACTAGCCACTGGCCACTGCCTCACCTGTCGCAGTCTCCCAGCACAATGTCGATGCTTCCGATCGCGGCCACCACGTCGGCAATCAAGCGTCCCTCGCACATCGGACGCAACGTCTGCAAATTCGCGAACGAGGGCGAGCGCATGTGCACGCGATACGGTTTGGCCGTCCCGTCGCTGACCACGTAGTAGCCCATCTCACCGCGCGGCGACTCGATCGGCATGTACACCTCGCCTTCGGGCACGGTGAAGCCTTCGGTCACGATCTTGAAGTGATAGATGAGCGCTTCCATCTGCGTCTTCATCTTCTCGCGATCGGGCAGCACGACGTGGGGCGCGTCGGCCTTGGTCGGACCCTCCGGCATGCCTTCCAGCGCCTGCATACAGATCTTCTGCGACTCGCGTAGCTCGGCCACGCGGATCAGGTAGCGCGCATAGACGTCGCCGTCTTTGGAGATTGGCACATTGAACTTGAAGTTCTCGTATCCGGTGTAGGGCAGGTCGCGGCGCAGGTCGACATCGACGCCGCTGCCGCGCAGCGTCGGCCCGGTGGCGCACAGCGCAATCGCATCCTCCGGCGACAGATACGCGACACCCTTGGTGCGCTCCACCCAGATGGGATTCGAGGTCAGCAGGTTCTCGTATTCGTCGATGTTGCCGGGAAAGCGCGTGAGGAACTTCTTCGCGCGATCGAGCCAGCCCAGCGGCGGGTCCAAGGCAAGGCCCCCGATGCGGAAGTACGAGGTCATCATACGCTGGCCGCTGACTGCTTCGAACAGCCGCAGCACGTCCTCGCGCTCGCGGAAGCAATACAGGAAAACGGTCATCGCGCCGATGTCCATGGCGTGCGTGCCCAGCCACACCAGGTGCGAGTTGATGCGCGTGAGCTCGTTCAGCAGCACGCGGAGCCACTGCGCGCGCGGGGGAATCTCCAGCCCCAGGAGTTTCTCGACCGCCAGGCAGTAGGCCAGGTTGTTGGTCATGGGGCAGAGATAGTCGATGCGGTCGGTCATGGGCACGACCTGCTGGTAGAACTTGGCCTCGCAGGTCTTCTCGATGCCGGTGTGCAGAAAGCCGATATCGGGCATGATGCGCACGATGGTTTCGCCATCCACCTCCAGCAGCAGCCGCAGCACGCCGTGGGTCGACGGATGTTGCGGACCCATGTTCAGGACCATCGTCTTGTCTTGCGACGGGTCCAGCACCGGGGTGGGAGTCATGTGCGCCATCAGCGGTAGCCCTCGACGGGATAGTCCTTCCTTAATGGATGACCTTCCCAATTGTCCGGCATCATGATGCGGGCCAGATTCGGGTGCTGGTCGAAACGTACTCCGAACAGGTCCCAGACCTCGCGCTCGAAGAAGTTGGCGCCGGGCCAGATGGAGGTCAGCGAGTCGATGTTGGGATCTTCAGCCTGAAGTTTAACTTTCAGCCGCAAATACTTCTTTTTGCTGGTCGAGAAAAGCTGATAGACGACCTCGAAACGGGGCTCGCGCGGCAACCAGTCGACGCAGGTGATATCGGCAAGCGCGTTATAGGCGAGCGCAGGATCGTTCTTCAACGTGAGGCAGGCCTCGCGCAAGGCGACGCGATGAAGCCAGACGATCAGCTGGCCGCGATCGAGCTTGGCGCCTTCAACGGCAGCCGTGTTCCACGCCAGCAGCGCGGCGACCTCAGGGCGGTCCTTCAGTTGCGCCATGTCGGTGATTGCCGGCTCAAGAGCCATCTAAATCTTCTCCGCCTTGCCCTCGACCCCCGCAAGTCCTAAAAGCGAGACTTGCCGCGGCCGCGAAACTACTGCTTATTCCAGTCGAGCACGCCTTTTTTCCAGACGTACCACAAGCCGGCGAACACGATGCCGATATAAACCAGCATCTCCCAGAACCAGAACATGCCCAGGCCCGCGCTCTTGAGCGACTGGCCGATCACGGCCCAGGGATAAAGAAAAACCGCTTCGACATCGAAGAGGATGAACAGCATCGCCACCAAGTAGAACTTTACGGTGAAGCGGGTGCGAGCGTTGCCCACCGGCTCCATGCCGCATTCATAGGGCGACATCTTCTGTTTGTTGTATTTGTGCTGGCCGATGAAGTAGGAGAGCAGGACGATGCCGCACGCGATGAGGCCGGCCACACAAATGTGGATCAGCAGCGGTAGATAGCGCGCAAAGTAGAGATCCGGCATGATTGGCGGAAGCCCAGGAGACGCCCTGCACTGCGAATGAACATCCGAGTTTAGAGTCGATAGCCAGCGATGTCAACCGCAGGAAGCACTTCATTCATCGAGCATTCATGAGCACAATTTCGAGTTGCAAGTTTCGAGTTTCAAGTTGCGGAAAAGGCGCGCTGCCCCAGGCTTTGACGATTAGAATCTGCAAGAGGGGTGTGCTGCATGATTCGGCTTCTCTGGGCGCTGCTGTTCTCGTTGGGCGGGGCGGTAAGCGTCTGGGCGCAGATGGAGCCGTGTCTGGCAGGGGCGGACATGCCGCAATGCGGCATCAAAATCGCGCTCGATCCGCCGCCCAATCCGCCCGATGGAAACGCATTGAGCGTCCCCAACGAGATCACGGTCGAAGTTCCCTCGCGGATCAAAGCGACGAAAGTCCAGCTGAGTTCCGGGCCGAAGGGAGCGCAGGCATCGGATTTCAAGCCGGTGACGGAGGCTGCGAAGTTCAAGAAGGCCGGCAATGTCGAGCGCTTTCGGCTCAAGGTTGAGAACTGTCCCGCGGGCATGGAGAGCCTTCAGTTCAAGGTCATCTCGCCGAAGTTCCCCTACCCGATCACGATCGATCGGGAGTACGAGTGCAACGGTCGTACGGGTCAGTAGCGACTTCACCCTCCGCCGACGAAGTGAACGATCTCCAACCTGTCGCCATCGTTGAGTGGTGTCTCACTCCATTGCGCGCGCGGCACAATCTCGCGGTTGAGCTCGACGGCGACGCGGTCGGACTTCATCCCAAGCTGCTCGACCAGCTGATCGACAGTCAGAGAAGCTTCAAACGTCTGCTCTTTGCCGTTGATGATGAGGCGCATAGTTACAGTTTCAAGTTTCGAGTTTCAACTTTCAAGCTGAGTCCGAGCCGGCTTTGCCACCGAAACATCGAGGCCCACAGCTCTGACAGCGATTACAACTTCCAGATGGTCGCGGTGATGTTCCAATATGCGGCGAGGGTTTCGCCTAACGGACGCTGGCGCGCCCCGAGCACAGCGGCCAGGGATCGCACCAGCATGCCGCCGCTGATCGCGAGCCGCAGAATCGTCACCTCCGCGTGGCGGAAATGCTTCCTCGCATAGAGCAGCATGTTTCCGTACCAGAAGATTTGCCGCGCTCGAAAGCTGAGTTGTCCCACACTGTGGGCGCCGGTGTGATGAAACCGCGCCTCTGGACAATAGAAGGTCCGACCGCCCTGGTCCCGCAGGCGCTTGCAAAAATCCACATCCTCGAACCAGACGGGAAAGAACTGTTCGTCGAAGCCGCCCAGCTTGTCCCACATTGTGCGACGCACTGCCAGGCACGCGCCTGCCGGCTGTTCGACCTCTTGCTGCCGCGAGTAGTCGGCGTCCAGATAGCGATACTTTCGATTGACCTGATTGCGCGGCCAGAGCTGATTGATTAACAACGACTCGCAGGCGAGCGGCGCCAGAGTGGCGATGCGGCGAAAGGCGAAGCCGCGACTGGGTTTGCCGTCCTCATCGAGCAACGCGCCGCCCGCGGCGTCGGCACCCGTCGCGTCCATGCAGCGCAGCAGGGCCCCCACCGCTCCGGGTTCGGCGATTGCGTCGGGGTTCAGGATGAGCACAATTTCGCCTCCGGCATCGCGCACGCCCTGATTCACCGCTGCCGCGAAGCCGGCGTTCTTCTGATTTGCGATCAGCCGCACCGGATGTAATGCGCTGAACTCTTCAACTTGGGGCACGGTGTCGTCGGCGGAAGCATTGTCGACGACGATGATCTCGCACGGCTCGCCGGCCAGCGCCTCCAGACACGCCCGAATGCTCGCAGCGGAGTTGTACGTCACAATGATTGCCGTGCAGCGCATAGCGGGAAGAAGCAGGAATTATAATGTCGCAGCACTCTGATACGAGACGAATCATAGAGAGCCGGATTGCGGTTCGCATTCGAAGCGTAACTGTTCAGAAAATGTCCATCACCGCAGCCACACCCGTGAGCACGAGCAACTTGCAGATTATCGAGACTTCCCTTCCCGGCGTACTCCTGATTCAGCCGCGCGTTTTCGGCGACGCCCGCGGCTTCTTCATGGAAACCTACCGGCAAAACGTGCTGGCCGAGGCCGGCATTGCCGAGACATTCGTGCAGGACAATCACTCGCGCTCAGCGCGGGGAGTGCTGCGCGGGCTGCACTACCAACTGCTCCGGCCGCAAGCCAAGCTGTGCCGCGTCGCGCAAGGCGAGGTGCTCGA
>Ga0070741_10016848_pt1 | contig 12101 bp, 8 predicted proteins | sample Coa_R1_4_FD_66440 | JGI IMG/M metagenome (GOLD analysis project Ga0070741, IMG submission 66440) | Surface soil microbial communities from Centralia Pennsylvania, which are recovering from an underground coalmine fire - Coalmine... | ecosystem: Environmental > Terrestrial > Soil > Unclassified ...
CATCGCGTTGAGATCGGTCATGGCGGGCTGCGCACCCACACTCCCCCGGTCGGGCTTCACGCAAGAGCTGCGGGGATAAAAATCCGCCGGCAAATTGCCAATAGCGGCTGGCGGCGGCGGCGGAGCCGTCCCTTGCACTTCAGCAACCGCCGCGTTCACGGTGCTGAGAATTCGCTCGATATCGTAACGGGAATTTTGGATGTAGGTCTTGGCGCATTCATTAAACACGGCGACCGCCTTGTTGTATCTCTCAACGCTGCGATGATAGTTGTCTACCGCCAGCACCGTGTTGCCCAGCTCTCTCGTTCCTCCCTTGTCCTCTTCCAGGGCCGGCTTTGCGCATGGCGGGGCCGGATAAAATCCCGCTGGCAGATTGCCCGGGTCGGTTGACACTGTTTCAGGTGTCTGGGCTTGTGCGGCGACCGAAAACAGCGCCAGCAAGATAAGCCATCGTTGCACTACTATTTTCACGGGCGCCCTCCACAATTCCGGTGGGTTCAGTCATTAGGGCAAAATTCGGACTATCGTATCGTAACAGGAAAACTTAATGGCTTCACAGAGCCGTTGGGGCAGAAGTGCCTTCCAGCTGGCGAGATGCCTTGGCTGTCGCCGCGGGATTTCAGCTCTCGATCAACGCGCGGGGGCACTGCGGAATGCGTCAGCGATGGCCTGGCGCAGAGGCTTGGGCTGATAGCTGGGATCATAAGGACAGCCGCGCTTCAGCATTCCGTCCGGGCGGCGGGTGCGAGACTGTAGCCAGGAATGATGGTCCAGCATTCCCCAGCACATCACAAGATCGAGGCCGGGATAACGAAGCATCATATCCAGATAGCGCCGGGCCAGGTCGGCGATGATTCGATCGCGCGCTGCGATATCGGCGGGTGTGCCCAGCTCGCTGACGTCGAATTCCGTGATCTGCAGACGCGGATAGAGGGCCGTCGCGGCATCCATGAAGGCCTTCCAGTCAGCTTGCTCGCGCGCATCGAAGCTCATCGTGCCTTTGACGTTGCCAATCTCGCCCGCGCCGATATGGCTTTGCACCCCCAGAGCATCCACCGGGACCTTGCGGCTTTTCATGCGGTCCAAAAGTCTGACGACGCCCTCCCGATGGCGGGCGCTGTTGTCGCCCCAGGTCATGAAATCGTTGTAGACCAGCACTGCCTGCGGCGCCGCCTTGCGGGCAGCATCGAAGACAATGTCCATGCAATCCTCGCCCAGATGCCGGCTGAACACCATGTCTCGCATCCGGCCAGTCATGGGATCGATTGCCTCATTGACCACGTCCCAGGTGAAGATCCGGTTGCCATAGTGCTTGCATACCGTCGTGACATGCTCGCGCAGCAGCCGCTCGGCCTCAATGCCCGGGCGCACACCGAAATCATAGTTGTTGAGCCAATCGGAATTGCGGTCCGGACGAAGCCAAAGAAGATTGTGACCGCGAATCTTCATGTGGTTCTCTTCGGCCCAGCCAACCAGCACGTCGGCGTCGGCGAAATTGAAATCCTTGGCATTCGGCCGGACCGCCGTCCATTTGAGCTCATTCTCCGGCACCAGGATGTTGCATTCACGCAGTTGGATCTCGCGGGCGCCAAGATCGCTGAAGGCACTGCCTGGCCGGCCCACGCCGCCGATGGCATTGCCAAACCCCGTGAGGCCCTTCGCGCGAGCCAGGCTGGCCAGGGACTGCGTATCAGAGCCGGCCACCACCCCACGGGCCTCGCCAGCCGCCATGGCGGCCGCTCCACTCAGCGCCGACAGCGCCATGCATTTACGCCGCGTGATCCGTTCCATCTGTCCTCCCGATTTCGTGGCGGGCCAAGGCCCCGAGGGTAGGCCCACCCAACCAGGTTTGCAAAACGGCGCCTCAAATCTGATGCTGCGCGCGATTGATTTTGATGATCCAGTCTTAGACCATAGAGTGGCCGGCGGCGGGCGGCCCACCGTCTAAAACAACCCGCAGCGGGAGAAACGGTATGCAAAGCTTCTGGAAAATGGCGGGGCGCGCCGCCCTGGCGGCCGCGATCCTGCTGGGCGCTGCAGGTTCGATGGCAGGCTTCGACGGCGCCAGGGCACAAGGCTCGGCGCCGGTCAAGAAAATCGTCTTCTGGGCGGGACCGAAAGAGCATGGCGTTCCCGGCCGGCATGAATATGAGCGGGACCTGACCGAACTTGCCTGGCAGCTTGAGCACGCCACCAATCTGCGCGGCGTGAAGACGGTGGTGAAGGTTGTCACCAAGCCGCCCAGAGATATCAGCGAACTGGACGATGCCGATGCCCTGGTGATCTTCGGCAATGGCGCCTGGCTCAAGACCGAAACCGGCATCCTTTTTCCGCAGGATCAGGATACCGATGGACGCACCTATGACGCGGAGCATACCGACTGGCTGAACAAGCTCGATGCCGTGATACAGAGACGGAAGATGGGTTTGGCAATCTTCCACTACACCATGTGGGTGGACAATTGGGTCGGCAAGCGCTTCCTGATGAACTGGTTCGGCGGCAATTGGCTGCCCTATTCGTCACACAATCCGGTGGACACCTGGACGGTGTCGCCACTGCCTGTGCGTCATCCCATCCTTAGTGGCATACAGCCCTGGACCTATCGTGACGAAATGTTCTCGCGTTATTTCCTCTACCACGATCCGCGTCGCACCGAGTTGCTGCAGGCCATGCCCGCCACTGCCAGCAACGGCGGGCCCGATCCGGTCTCCTGGATCTTCAACCGTCCCGACGGCGGCCGTTCTTTCGTCTGGGGCGGCTCCGACTTCCACGATAACATGCACAATGTGGCGGCCTACCGGAAATACCTGCTTAACGGCATTGCCTGGATCGCCGGCCTTGAAGTGCCTGCGGAAGGGGTCAACGCCCCGGCGCCGCCTGCAGATGATCCGCCCATTCCAGCATCACCGCCCGGGCGCCGTAGCCCTGGACTTGGACCAGCGGGAGTGCCGGTTACACCGGCGCCTTAAGACGCTGGCAATCGTTCAAATCCGCAATTCCGCTTCCATGCCTAGCGGCGCGTACCCGTCTTTTTGTACCCTAGCGTAACGGCGATCGAATCAACGAACTGCTGGACAACTTTCGAGAGGGTGGCGGACTTGCGTTTGACGAGCACAAGCTTGCGAACAAAGCCGCTGTCGTCGATTCTTCTGGCCAGGATGCCCGCGGAGCGCACTTCCACGGCGGTCGAGGGCAGAATCGCGATCCCCATGCCGGCTTGGACCAGAGCGACGGCCGTGGACATGTAGGTCACCTCGCAGGCCGGCGAGACACTCAAACCGCCGGCCGCAAAGGCTTTTTCAACGGCTTCCCGGATGCTGCTTCCGCGATTGATCAGGATGAGGCGATGCTTGGTCAGCTCTCCCATCGTCACCCGCTTGACGCTGTGCAGTGGATGGCCCGGCCTATAGATGACCGCCAAATCGTCCTCAAATAATTCTTCAAAGACCAGATCCGGTTCCTCGCCTTCGTAGACGCATATCCCGAAGTCGACCTGGCCTTCCCGCACCTGTGTGCGGATCTGGCTGTTGACCGCGTCCTGCACCACGAACGTCGCTTCCGGGCGCTTGGCTTGAAACTTGGAGATCAGGTCAGGCAGCAACGTCGCGGCGCAGGAAGGCAAACATGCCAACCGCACGATGGCGTTCGATTTCGTGGAATGTTGCCGAGCGTTATTGACCGCGCCCTCAAGATCACCAACGACCCTGCGGAAGATCGGCAACAGCTCTTTGCCTGCCTCGGTCAATTCCAGGGAGCGCGTGTTGCGGTTGAAGAGCCGAAGCTCGAGCGCATCTTCCAACTGCCGGATACGCGTGGTCAGCGCCGGCTGCGACAGATGCAAAACGTCCGCGGCCCGGGTGAAGCTTCCCGTAGACGCGACGGTCACAAAGCCCCTGATCTGGCTAAAGGTCACCCTCATGGCAAGACAGCATAGACCAAATGATGCGTTCGCAAAGCTCCAATCGGACTAACTGTGCTTCTCCACCACCTGGAGGGCGAAAAAAGAACCGTTGTAGTGCAGCAGCATGCCCACCGGTGTCTTTTCAATCGTGGCGTAGCTCCGTCCGCGCTTGAAGGTAAGACGGCGCCGATCAAGGGAATACCAGATCTGGCCATTGTCGAGCTCAAAGACCGGTCGGCCTTGTTGGTAGGAAATGGCCTCTACCCGTGCCGCGACTTTTGCCGGCGGTACCGGCGAAGATCGAATTTCGCGGGGAGCCGGGCGCTGATCAACGGAGCCAGTCGCGGAAATAAATGGCCTGGTTGGGGTCGCCGTCTCCTTAGCCAAATCCGCGCTTGCCCTTTCGAGGCAGTCTGCTCGCCCCGGCCCGGGCGGGAGCTGACGGCAGGCCAGGACTGCCTGCACATCGGCCCACGCCCGGCCCGGAAACGCGCTCACCGTCCCGGGGGACAGGACGATCATGAATGCCAGAACCCGCTTGACTGACATCGTTATTACTCGCGTCGAGTCCTCATAGGTGAACGCCAAGCCTGATATAGGTCTGGCGTCCCAGTGCATCAGACACGCTGGGCAGGTAGCCGGTGAACTGTGCAAAGCCGGGCGCCGAGTTGAAGGCATTGATCATGCCCACGTCCACCTCATAGTGCGAATTCTCGCCCAGGAGTATCCGGTATTGCCAGTCCACAGCAGACCAAGCGGCAATCTTCCGCGTAGGCTGAGTCGTTAGCGGCAGAAGGTAGTCATCATAAAGGCTAGAGCTGTACCGCCAGTCGACATTGAACGCGTGGATATCGTAGCTCCAGTTGGCGTTCAGCAGGTTCCGGATCCTGGGGGCGGCGGCGGAGGACGCTGGCGAGGTTGTCGTCGCGTTACGCCGCCCAACGCCATTGTAGATGCCGGTCCCCGTATCAACGTCGTATGCCGTGAGATAAGTGAGCGTATCATTCACCCCAAGTGTACCGCCAAACACGTCTCCAAGAACGTATGACGCGGAGAGATCGACGCCGGACGTCTGCGTGCCGCTAGGGGCATTGAACTGGAGCACCAGCACAGTCTGAGCCACACCGGTGGAGTCGCGGATAACCTGGGGACCATTGGGGGCGCCATTGATCACTGCCTGTGCGTTCTGGGTCAGGATCTGGTTCTGGTAGTCATAGTTCCAATAGTCTGCCGACAAGCTGAGATGTTCGATCGGCAAAACCGTGAAACCAAAGTTCAACGCAGTATCCTTCTGCGGCTGCAGATTGGGATTGCCCTGTGTGATGATGGTCCGGAACGTCGTAATGCCATTCAGCGGGTCGGTCACCTGCCCGACACCTGCCGCGATCGCGGTGTTGGAAGTGCTTTGGATTGCAGGGGCCTGGAAGGCCGTGCTGTAGGAACCGCGCAGCGATAAAAGGCCCGGAATCGCCTTGTAATTGGCTTCAACCTTGGGCGTGATATTGTGAAACCGGCCATAGTTCTCATAGCGAGCCGCGGCGTCGATATCGAGATTCTCCAGGAGCGGAATGTCCGCTTCGGCGTAGAAGCTTCTGACTGACCTGTTCAGGTACAGATCTTTGGATGGACCGGAAAATGCGCCAAACCCGCTTTCGGTCAAATCCGAGAAGGTCTGGCTATAGAATTCGCGCCTGTACTGGGCCCCCAACGCCAACTGCACGGTGCCTCCCGGTAGGTCGAAAAGCGGGCCGCTAAATGTAAGTTCGCCGATCTGATAATCGCGCACCACCTCCGAAAACACATTGTCCTGGATGTTGAAAACCAGAGACGGATTCTGTGTCTGGTCATCCTTGGCAAATGGGCTCAACCAGAGACAGTTGCCCTGACCGGCAACTGCGCCGGGGCCTGGACCATTCCACCGGATATTGCAATTCGGCCCGCCATAGCCGTTGAGCGCATCCTGGAACAGGTTCATGTCCGTATCTTTGTCTTTGACATAGACGCTGGCCCGCGACCAGGTGACATTGGCGTCGTAATTCCAACTCGAAAAAATTGGCAGCTTTCCGCTGGTGCCGACGACCGAGTGGATCTGCATGATCTCGTCGCGCTCGATCTTGTAGTCTATGCCTGAAAATCCAGAGGAGCCGATGGCGCGGCCGGAGAATTGGACCGGCACGCCGAACGGATTATAGGGGTTGTTCGTGGGCACAATCGGCCCGGGCCCGGCATTGTGGTTTTGGGCGAAAGACGGCACGCCCCATCGTTCCGAATCCTGGTGATAGCCGGCAAACTCGAAATATATCTTCTGGTCATCGGTCACATCATATTCGGCGTCCATATGAGCGAGCAGGCTATTGGAGCCTGGCCGCAGTGGGTTTTGCGCCTGATAGCTGAACGTGCAGGATCCGAGCCCGAACCCGGGAGCATTCGCGGCGGGTGTATAGATGCTTTGTGTAGCCGTCGAACCGCAGTCCGGGTCCACCACGGTCAACGAGCCGGTTGAGCTTTTGAAGTTGTCGTAAAGCGTCGAATAGTTATGCCCGTTGATGATTACATCGCCGCCGCTCGCCGTGCGCGGGCGGGCCGTCATCGTGAACGTCCCCGGATTGGCGCCGGTGCCTGACGAGCCATTGAAGAAATTCGTAATGCGGCGATCTCCGTTCTGCAGGCGATCCATATGCGTGAATGCGAGGGAGACAACCGTATGGAACTTTTGGCCGCCGGCGCCAATACGGGCCTGGAGCTGGTAGTCGTTGGCGTCAGCCAGATTTGTGTACTGGCTTGTGGCGTCAAAACCTTCGAAGTGCTTGTCGGTTATCACATTGATCACGCCCGCAACCGCATCCGCGCCATATGTTGCGGATGCTCCCCCTAGCAGTGTTTCGACACGCTGGACGGCGATCGAGGGCACGAGGCTATCCAAGTTCACGAAGCCCTCCGACGGCACAACGCGGCGGCCGTTGAGAAGGACGAGCGTTGCTCCCGCGCCCAGGCCGCGCAGGTTGGCCGACCTGGCGTCGTGGCCGTCCGTTCCGCCTTTCTGAAGATCCTGCACGCCGCCCGCGCTCCCGATATTCTGCGGGATAAACTTGCTGAGGTCGCCAAGGTTGAGCGTGCCGGTTTGCTGGAGCTGCTCGCTGTCAGTGCTGATGACCGGCGTCGCCATGTCCTCTTGCCGGCGCTTGAGGAGCGTTCCGGTTACGACAACGGCTTCGACGGATGCCTCGGCATTCTGGGCGGTTTGCGCCGTAGCATCTTGGCTATTGGCCAATGCAAGAGCCGAGACTCCAGCGAGCAAGCTCTTCCTGATGAAACGATTGATATGGAATCGCGCCATGACATTCCCCCGTTTTCCGCTTGAAAGGCGGCTGTGGCAGAGAAGGATTCAGGCGCGTTGAATTGCGTCGGATAATCCGTTCTCAGCGAACTTGTTATGGGGGAAGGCTTGCAAAGAATGGCTCGAGTGAAAATTTGATTTATTGGATCGGTCTATAAAGAAATGCGAAGGCTACGGGCTGCTGTTTATCTCCATGGAAAGCAGCAACGAACCCAAGCATTTTCCATGGATATCAAGCGCCAAGGAGCGCGTTACCCCGCCCGCGAGAGCGCGATGCAACACAAAGTTCAAGGCGCCCAATTCTGGAAGCTCATAGCGTTCAACCTCGCCCAGAACCATTGCGTCCAAAGCCTTTTTAACGCGTTGGGCCGTCACCTCTTTGCGCAACAACTCATAGTCTTCCTGCCGGAAGGCGATGACCGAGATATTGGACGTGTCGCCCTTGTCGCCGGATCGTGTATGCGCCAGATCACGCAAGATCATTCGACGCCCTCCCAGTGAAGGGTAGGACGTACCTGTGCGCGATCGACCAGCGTCGAAACAACCGCGATGACGGGCTTGGTGCAGTGTGTCGCGCCGCCGCCGCCCGCGGGGCCGTTGGTGTAGAGCGCTTCGACTTCCCTGCCCACCAAGGCCGCCCCTTCCTGGGTTTGCATGCGAGCCGCGACGCGAACCCGGACTTCCCGGGGGGCCTGCGCACCGTTGGCATTCCCATCGATGGAATCCAATCCGATCAGCTCCAGCCGCAAATCGAGGATTTCCCTGCCCAAACGCGCGAGGCGCTGTTTCACAATAGCCAATGCCAAACGCCCGCGTTCGACCGCGCCGGGGCCGGCATAGGAGATTTGGCCCTCTCCTACAAACCCCTCCTTGTATCCGACCGACACTTTGAGCCTTTCGGGTTTGGCGCGCCCGCCCCCGCCGCTTACCTTCACCGCGTCACGCGCTAGCTGTTCAAACCGGACTTTCGAGAAGTCAGCCACCACGTCAGGCGTGATATATTGCGTGGGGTCATGTAGTTCATAGAGCAACTGTTCTTTGCATGTCGCGAGCGTGATTGCGCCGCCAGTGCCTGCCACTTTGCTCAGGACCGCGGCGCCCTCACGATCGACGTCAGCAAAGGGAAAACCCAGGTCCGCCAAGCCTTCGATGTCTTTAACGCCAGGATCGGCAAAGTAGCCGCCCGTGATCTGGCCGGCGCATTCCAGCAGATGGCCGATGACCGTGCCCCGGCCCAAGCTATCCCAATCGTTCCACGACCATCCAAATTCATGCACCAGCGGCGCCAGGAACAGGGAGGGGTCCGCTGCCCGTCCCGTAAGAACTATATCCGCCCCTTGTTCCAAGGCTTCAACAATAGGTTCCGCACCGAGATAAGCGTTGGCGGAGATGAGTTCGCCGGGCCACTGCCACACGCTTCCTGGGGCATCCAACAGAGGACGGTCTTCCGCGCGCAGTTGTCGCAGCACATCGTCGCCGCTCACCGCGGCAATTCTCAACGGCCCCAGGCCGAGCTTACGCGCGATTTCGGCAGCCCGACGCGCCGCCGCAACGGGGTTCGCCGCCCCCATGTTGCTGACAATCCGGACTCCATTGCGAAAAGCCGCTGGTAACACGGCCTCCAGCCTCTCGGCGAGCAGGGGATCGTAGCCTCCCTCCTCATGCTTGAGGCGCGTGCGAACCGCCATCGCTATCGTCCGCTCCGCGAGGCATTCGAAGACCAGATAGTCAAGCTGGCCCTTTTCGGCGAGCGCCACCGCCGGCTCGATCCTGTCTCCGGAAAAGCCTGCGCCGCAACCGATGCGAACTTTGTTTCGAACTTTTGCGCCTGCCACGTAACCGCCACTCATAGCAGGGAATGCCCCGAATTCATGAAGTGCCTGATACCATAGGCGCGCCCAATTGGGGCCGCAATGGCGTCACCGGGCTTGAAAGAAGAGGGCAAAATCATTTTTTCAATGGGGTGATAGAAAGCTCTGATGGGTGGTCACTAAGGTTGAAGATGCTTTGCCGAGAGCGACAGCGTTACGGGATGCTGGAGCTGGCCCGCAGATTCCCCGAGTGCGAATGTGAATTCACCCGCAGCAACGCGCCATTCATGCCCGTCCTTTTGCCAATCTGCCAGCAACCTGTAATCGATCGGCACCGAAGTCGTTCGGGTCTCACCAGGCTTCAGGACCAGCCGCGCCCATGCCGCAAGCCTCAGCCGCTTTCCCTTCGGCGAGGCTGTCACATAAATCTGAGGTACTGCGACACCTTCCCGCGCGCCTGTGTTCGTCACGCTCAGACTGGCCGTCAATCCGCCTGGCCCACCGTTTATGGCAAGTTGGTCATAGACAAACTGCGTATAAGAAAGCCCGTACCCAAAGGGAAAAAGAGGCTTATGTCCTCGCGCGGCATACCATCGATAGCCGACATCAGAGCCTTCGGGATACGCCACCTCGAACGGCTGCTCACCCTCGGCCATTGCGCCGGGCAAGTCTGCATTTGGCAATTGGGACATTTCTGCCGGAAACGTCATGGGCAGCCGCCCTGATGCGTCGACTTCTCCGAAGAGTATGCGGGCAATAGCTTCGCCCCCGCGCGCCCCCGGATACCAGGCCTCGACCACCGCGCCGGCCTGAAGGAGCCAGGGCATCAACACCGGCCCTCCGGTTTCGAGCACCACCACCGTATTGGGATTGGCCTCGGTAACTGCCCGGATAAGTTCGTCCTGTCCATCCGGCAGCGTCAGGTCCGGCGTGTCCACGCCTTCGCCCATCCATTTGGTCGCAAACAGGATCACAAGATCAGACCGGCGTGCGACCGCTGCAGCTTGGGCCGGATACTGGCCATTGTCGTATGAAAGCTTCGCCTGGGGTACGCGCGACTGGATCGCGGTTGTCGGGGAAGACGGATGATACATCGAAGTGTGCAGGAAAGCTTCAAGCGGACCGAGCCCACCCAGGGGAATGGTAGCTGCGGGGCCGCCCGGCGGAGCGACTTGAGAGGACCCCCCGCCCGAGATCACGCCGATATCGGAATGCCCCCCAATAATGGCAATACGCCGCGCCTTGCCGGACAAAGGCAGCAGATTCCGGGGGTTTGCCAGCACCACGATGCCCTCCTCCGCCACACGCTGTGCGACGGCGCCATCGGCTTGAAGATCAATCGCAGATTGCTGTGGCGGGTGCTCAACGATGCCGACCGCATACATGGACCGAAGAATCCGCAGAACCATGTCATCCAAGCGCTGGCGATATGCAGGATTGATCTCTGCCAGCTTTCGCAGCGGTTCTCCAAAGAAGACTTCCTGATCCAGTTGTTCTCCAGATTCCTGGTCGAGACCGTGCAAAGCCGCGCTCGCAGACGGTACCGCTCCCCAGTCAGACATCACCCAGCCCGGATAATGCCAGTCGGACTTCAGAATTCCGTTCAAAAGGGGATCACTGTCACAGGCATAGGGACCATTGACGCGATTGTAGCTGCACATCACGGCGCCAGGCTTTCCGCGCTCGATCGCCAACTCAAACGCCAATAGATCGCTTTCCCGCGCCACGGCCTCGTCCATCACCACATTGAGAACGTGGCGGCCGGTCTCCTGGTCATTGAGTGCGAAATGCTTGCTCGTCGAGATGACGTGTTGGTCCTGGATACCGCGCACTGCTTCGCCCGCCATGGTGCCGGTAAGAAGCGGGTCTTCACCCAGATATTCGAAGTTGCGACCGTTACGCGGCTCGCGGGCCAGGTTGACGCCCCCCGCCAACAACACATTGAAACCCTTGCGCCACGCTTCCTGCCCTATCATCGCTCCTGCCTGATACGCAGCCGCGGGATCCCAACTCGCCGCGGAAGCCAGGCCGGAAGGCAAGGCCGTGGCCCCATCGTGCCGGAGCCCCATGACATACGCCACGCCAAGACTCGCATCCGTTTCCTTGAGAGCCGGTATGCCCAGCCTTGGCACGCCGGGGATATAACCGGCCCCCGGTACAGCGTCAGACGGTATCGTGACCTTTGGCCCAAGGGGGATAGCCATGATGCCATGAACCATGCTGAGCTTTTCGTCCAAGCTCATCTGGGCGAGTGTGGCTCGCGCCTGCGCGTCCGGAGAAACAGGGGCTTGTGCGGTCGCTGGCGCTGCCACCAGCAATAAAGCCAAAACATATCCCCACTTCATCGTGACCCTCCCCTTTGCTGATTCGGTAACATGGGGGGAAAGACCCTTGGAAATTCGTATTCCCGCAAATTGATAAGCTCTTTGAATAACTGAGGCGCTGCGCATATCGTCTTTCTCAATGGTTCTATAAAAAAATCGGAATTCTCGGAGAGCCGCAACAGGCGTCAGATTTCCGAAAGCACCAGGGGGCACGCGTGCAGGACAGATTCAGGACACTCGCTTGGGCTTCGCTTGTCGGCTCGATGCTCATCTGTCTGTCTCAGTCACACGCAGATGCCAAGCAAGTCTTCAACTGCGAGGCGCTCAAGGCGCTGCACATCAAAGACGTCAGGATTGAAAACGCCGCCCTGGTGTCCGGCGCCGACCTCACAGCCCAAGGCCACAGTCTGGGCGGCTTGCCGTCGATTTGCCGCATCGCGGGGCTGGCAACCCCCACGCCCCGGTCCCGGATTCACTTTGAGCTCTGGATGCCTCTCGCCAACTGGGACAATCGGATTGAGATGGTGGGTAACGGGGGATACAGCCCACAGATGAGAGTGGACGAGCTGGCCCGGCTCGTTCGGTCCGGCACCGCCGCTGTTGCCACGGACACGGGCCATGCCAGCGACGGACTCGAGTTTGGCTTCGACAACACCGATGCGATTGCCGACTGGGGTTATCGCGCCGTCCATGAATCGATTGCCGCCGCCAAAACACTGGTCGGGCAC
>Ga0070741_10016849_pt1 | contig 12100 bp, 10 predicted proteins | sample Coa_R1_4_FD_66440 | JGI IMG/M metagenome (GOLD analysis project Ga0070741, IMG submission 66440) | Surface soil microbial communities from Centralia Pennsylvania, which are recovering from an underground coalmine fire - Coalmine... | ecosystem: Environmental > Terrestrial > Soil > Unclassified ...
GCCCCGCTTGTCCACCACCTTGTCCACCAGCGCCACCGGCGGCTCGGCGAGAATGCTGACGGACGGCACCACGATGTCGAACCGGTCGGGGCCCAGCTGCCGGGTCGCGAGCAGCGCCTCGTTCTCCCAGGCGATCAGCACGTCGCCGATCCCCCGCTCGATGAAGGTGGTGGTGGAGCCGCGGGCGCCGGCATCGAGCACCGGGACGTTGCGGTAGAGCGCGGCCACGAACTCGCGGGCCTTGGCCTGGTCGCCGGCCCAACGCCGGAGGGCATAGCCCCAGGCGGCGAGGTAGTTCCAGCGCGCGCCGCCGCTGGTCTTCGGGTTGGGCGTGATCACCGACACGCCGGGCCGGACCAGGTCGTCCCAGTCCCTGATCCGCTTGGGGTTCCCCTTGCGGACCAGGAACACGATGGTCGAGGTGTACGGCGCGCTGTGCTGCGGCAGGCGGCTCTGCCAGTCCCGGGCGATGAGCCCGCGGTCCGCGATGGCGTCGATGTCGTAGGCCAGGGCGAGCGTCACCACGTCCGCCTTGAGCCCGTCGATCACCGCGCGGGCCTGCTTCCCCGACCCGCCGTGCGACTGTTGGATGGCGACCTCCTGCCCGGTCTTCGCCTTCCAGAAGGCGGCGAAGGCGGCGTTCACCTCCTGATAGAGCTCGCGGGTGGGGTCGTAGGACACGTTGAGCAGCGTCACCGCCTTGGGCGCGGCCTGCGCCGCGACGGTGCCGCCCGCCAGGGGCGCGAGCGCCAGGACCAGGCTCGCGCCCGCCGCGCGGGCGAGCTTCAAGATCTGCGCGAGAGTGTGTCGCATCGGGATCGTCTCCACGCTCGTAGGGTGCCGGCGGCTCAGAACGCCACTTGCAGGCGGGTGAGAAACGCCTGCTCGTCCTCACGGTCGCCGGTCGCGGCGCCGCCCGTGAAGCGTGTCCGCCCGTAGGTCACGGCGAGCTTGATCCGCCGCTCGGGATACCAGTTGACCCCGACCGCCCACTCCTTGGCCTTGCGGGCCGCGGCGGCCGGGTCGGCGAAAGTGGGGAAGGCCTCGTCCCCCACCGTGAGCTCGCTGTAGCGCGCCACCAGCTCCAGGGCGCCGATCCCGCCCGGGGCATCCACCGGCCGGCGGGGCGTGATGCCGCGGTAGCTCGCCGCCTCACCGGTCAGGCTCAGCGAGCCCGCCGCCTGCCAGGCCGTGGCCGCGACCTCGCCGCTCGCCGCCCCGCGGGTCACCACCTGCGACGAGCGGATCCACTCCCCCAAGAGGCCGACCGGGCCCCAGTGCCAGTAGGCCTGCGGCGCCACCCGCCACCGGCGCCCGCTCGCCACCGTCGTGCCGGCGACGGTGCCGTCGGCCCGGTAGCTGAAGAACCGGTTCTGCCCGGGGCTGCGGTAGGAGGGCAGCCCCGCCGCTGCCGGCGTGCCACGTTCCTCCCCGAGGGTGCCGCCGACGCCCACCCCGAGGCCGCGGAGCGGCCCGAGCGCCGAGCGCTCGAACGGGGCGAGCCAGACCCGTCCCTCCCCCTCCTTGTTGCTGCCCAGGTCGCCGTCCAGGCTTCCGCCGTCCACCACGCCGTCGAAGATCCCCAGGTCGTAATGGACCGCCCCGCCTCCCGCGAGGTCGCCGGTGAGCGCGAAGCCCAGGTCGCGATTCGGGGCGATGGCCGAGGGAAAGGCACGCTCGACGAACAGGAGGTCCGTGGCCGACTGGAGGCGCTCCAGCCCCACCGGGCCCTTGAACTTCCCCGCCTGGAGCCCGAGCCAGGGCCGCGCCCGGGCCACCAGGTAGCCGTCCTGGAGCTGCGCCGAGCCGCCGCCCCAATCCACCAGCAGGCGAAACTCGAACCACCGGAACGCGCTGCCCTCGAGCAGCGCGCGGACTCGCCGGAGCGTGAACCCATCGGTGAGCGGCACCGCCCGGTCGGCCACGAAGGTCCGGCTGTCGGCCTGCAGGTAGCCGCCCAGGCGGAGCGCGAAGCGCCCGTCCGCCGAGCGGAGCCAGAATCCCTCCTTGGCCGCCGTGACCTTGGGCCGCGCCGCGGCCTCCGCCTGCGCGCTGTCCCGCTCCAGCTCGCGCAGCCGCCGGAGGATGCGCACCTGCTGGTCCAGCTCCTCCAGGCGCTGCTCCAGCGAGGTTGCCGAAGTCCCCCCGCCGCCGGGGCGCGCGACGCCGGAATCCTGCTGCGCCGAGGCGCCGCCAGCCGCTGCGGCCCACCCGCCCGCGAGGCTCAATCCCACGATCACACCCCTCCACCGAACCGCTCGCATGTCCCCTCCCTTGGTCGAGGTCAGGGCCTCCGGCGGTCCGGTCGGCCGATGTCCTGCGTGTGTGCGCGAACCTGCCCGTCGTTCCGAAGCCCCGGCGTCAGCGCTCCGGCCGCTCGGTGAACGGCGGGATGCGCACCCGTTCCCGCCGCTCGAGCTGCACCACCCGGGCGTCGTGGACCACCACCTCGACGGAGCCGAAGCGGAGGCCCCGAAGCGCCGCGGCGAGCGCGGCCGCGAGCGCGGGGTCCAGCCGGTCGCCGTTGGCGGTCGAATCGGTCGTCATACCCATCGCCGGTCCTCGAACGTGTTGCGCCCCGGGCGTCGGCGGCGTCGGCCCGGGGCGTTGGCTCGGGCGACCCCCTGGGGTCGCCCGCCCGACCGCATCCCGAGCTCGCGGCGGCGCCCGGCAGCCGGGGCGACACCGGCACGGGCCGGGGCCCGCGCTCGCTCCCCGCCCGATCCCCCCGATCACAGCACCCACTCCGGATCGGGTGTGGCCTCGACCGGCGGCGCGTCGGGGAAGAACACCCGGGCCCGGCGCGGCCGCACGAACACCCGGTCGCCCCGCCGGAGCCCGAGCTCCGCGAACCGCTCGCGGGAGAGCTCCGCCTCGATCGGCTCGGCGTACTCGGGGCTCTCGAGCTCCACCCGAACCAGGGGGCCGAGGGCGCGGGCGTGGGTCACCACCGCCTCGAAGGTCGCCCCGTTGGGCGCCGTGGCGATCTCCACCTCGTGGGTCCGCACGAAGGCCACCGCCCGACCGTTCGGGCCGGATCCGTGCGCCGCATCGTCCGTCCCGCCGGCGCGCTCCGCGCCGTCCTCTCCGTCCCCACCCGCCGAGCCGAGGTGCACCCGCCCGTTGTGCAGCCGGGCGTGGAACAGGTTCACGCTGCCGAGGAAGGTGTAGACGAAGGGCGTCGCCGGCCGGTCGTACACCTCCTCGGGGGTTCCCACCTGCTCGACCCGTCCCTGATGCATCACGACCACCCGGTCGGCGACCTCGAGCGCCTCGTCCTGATCGTGGGTCACGAACACGCTGGTGATCCCGATCTCGTCGTGGAGCCGCCGGAGCCAGCGGCGGAGCTCCTTGCGGACCTTGGCGTCCAGCGCGCCGAACGGCTCGTCCAGGAGCAGGACCTTGGGCTGCACCGCGAGCGCGCGGGCGAGCCCCACCCGCTGCCGCTGCCCGCCGGAGAGCTGCGCCGGGTACCGCCCGCCCAGCGGCCCGAGCTGGACCAGCTCGAGCAGCTCCCGCACCCGCCGGCGGATCTCCGCCTCGGGCGGGCGGATCCGGCGGGGCTGCACCCGGAGCCCGAACGCGACGTTCTCGAACACCGTCATGTGGCGGAAGAGCGCGTAGTGCTGGAACACGAATCCCATTCGGCGCTCGCGCGCGTGGCGCCGGGTCGCGTCCTCGCCGTCCAGCAGCACCGAGCCCTGGTCCGGGGTCTCGAGCCCCGCGATGACGCGGAGCAGCGTGGTCTTCCCCGAGCCCGAGGGCCCGAGCAGCGCCAGCAGCTCGCCCGCCGCCACGTCCAGGCTCACCCGGTCCAGCGCCACGTAGCCGCCGAACCGCTTGGTGACGTCCCGGACCTGGATCGCGGCCGCGCCGGTTCCCGGCTCAGGCGACATCCCGCACCCCCCGCGCTCCGGGCCCGACCGGGGCCTCGTCCGGCTCGGGCGCGCCGAGCCCGGGTTCGGCTCCGTTGCGTCCCAGCGCCGCCCGGAGCCGCACCACTTCACCCACGACGATGGTGGCCGGCGGGCGCACCTCCGCCGCTCGGGCGAGTTCCCCGATGCTCTCCAGCGTGCCCACCAGAACCCGCTGGTCCGGCAGGGTTCCGCGCTCGACGATCGCGACGGGCGTGTCGCCCGCCCGCCCCGCCGCGCGCAGCCGGCCCACCACGTGCGCCAGCCGCTCCACCCCCATGAGCACCACCAGCGTGTCGATCCGCGCGAGCGCGCTCCAATCGAGCGAGTCGGCGCCGCCGCCCGGCTCCGCGCCCGCCGCTCCGGCTCCGTCGCCCCCGCCGCCCGAGGCCGCCGCCTCGCCCGCGGCCTCGCCCGCCCGATGCGCCGTGACCACCGCGAACCCGCTCGCGTAGCCCCGCGCGGTCAGCGGGAGCCCGGCGCCCGCGGTCACGCCGATCACGCTCGAGACGCCCGGCACCACCTTCCAGGGCACCCCGGCCTCGGCGCAGGCCAGCGCCTCCTCGGCCCCGCGGCCGAAGACGAACGGGTCGCCGCCCTTGAGCCGGACGACCGTCTCCCCCCGCCGGGCCCGGGCCACCAGGAGCGCGTTGATCCCCTCCTGCGGCATGCAGCGCCCGCCGGGCGCCTTCCCCACGTACACCAGCTCCGCCCCGGCGGGCGCCTCCCTGAGGAGCTCGGGGCTCACCAGCCGGTCGTACACCACCACGTCGGCCCGGCGCAGCAGCTCGAGCCCGCGCGCGGTGATGAGGCTCGGGTCGCCCGGCCCCGCCCCGACCAGGTACACCGTGCCGGGCCGCCCGGCGGCCGGCGACTCTCGCCGCGCGCGGCCGATGGCGGGCGGGGTCCGGCGGGCGCTCTCGGGCTCGGCCGCCGGTTCCTCGAGCGGGAGGCCCGTGATCGCCCGGAGCCGCTCGCGCGCCGCCGCCTCGTCCCCCGCGGCGAGCAGGGCCAGCAGGTCCGAGTCCACCAGCCGGTACCAGATCCGCTTCCGCTCCTCGACGTCGGGGTAGGCTTCCGCGAGCGGGGCGCGGAGCGCCCGGGCGAGCTCCAGGAAGCGGGCGTACTCGTCGCCCAGCTCCCGCTCCAGCCGCTCGCGGAGCCGGACGGCGAGCGCGGGTGCGCTCCCCGAGGTCGAGACCGCCACCACGAGATCGCCCCGGCGGAGCACCGACGGCAGGATGAACCCGCAGTGCGGCGGGTCGTCCACCACGTTGATCAGCGCGCCCCGCTCCGTCGCTTCGGCGTGCACCGCGCGGTTCACCTCCGGATCGCCCGTGGCCCCGATCACGAGGAAGGCGCCGGCCAGGTCGCCGGGCCGGTACGCGCGCGCAAGATGGGTGAACCGGCCCGCCCGCTGCTGCGCCGCGAGCGCCGGGGTGAGCGCGGGCGCGATCACGGTCACGCGGGCGCCGGCCGCCACCAGAGGGGGCACCTTCCCCTCGGCGACGGCGCCGCCCCCCACCACGACGCAGGGGCGGCCGGCCAGGTCGAGCAGGACGGGGTAGTACCGCATCGCGGGCCGCCGGGCCTCAGGCCGCCGGGGTGAGGTCAGCCGCGTCGGCGTCGGCGTCCGACCGGACGAAGCCCTGCGCGATCAGGTACTCCAGGATCCGGCGCGCGTTCGCCTCGGCCGTGGCCGCCACGGTGTCCAGCCGGATCTCCGGCGCGAGCGGCGGCTCGTAGGGGTCGCTGATCCCCGTGAAGTTCGCGATCTCGCCGCGCCGCGCCTGGGCGTAGATCCCCTTCACGTCCCGCCGCTCGCACTCCTCGAGCGGCGTGTCCACGAACACCTCGACGAACCGGTCCGCCCCGATGAGCGCGCGGGCCTCGTCCCGGGTCGCCCGATAGGGGCTCACCGCCGAGACGATGACCAGCCCGCCGTGCCGGACCACCTCGGAGGCCACGAACGCGATGCGCCGGATGTTCAGGTCCCGGTCTTCCCGGCTGAACCCGAGCCCCTTGGAGAGGAGGGTGCGGACCACGTCGCCGTCCAGCACGGTGACCTGGCGGCCCCGCTCGAGCAGGAGCGCCGTGAGCACCTCCGCCGTGGTGGACTTGCCGGCGCCGCTCAGCCCGGTGAACCAGATGCAGGCGCCCTGCTGCCGCCGCGGCGGATAGGCTTCGGCCAGGATCCGCGCCACCTCGGGCCGGGTGAACCAGCCCGGGAGCGGCCGGCCCCGGTTGAGGTAGTCGTTCCGCACCTGGGTGCCCGAGATCGTCGCGGTGCGCACCCCCGGGGGCACCTTCGAGACCTCCTCGTAGCGGTCCTCGTCCGGCAGGTAGGTGAGCTCGTGGAACGGGAGCACCCGCATCTCCAGCTCCTCGGCGTACCGCTCGACCAGCTCCTGCGCCTCGTAGGGGCCGTAGAACGGCCGGCCCGACGAGTCGTTCCCCGGCCCGGCGTGGTCCCGTCCCACGATGAAGTGGTTCGCGCCGTAGTTCCGGCGAATGAGCGCGTGCCAGACCGCCTCGCGGGGCCCCGCCATGCGCATCGCGAGCGGGAGCAGCGCGAGCAGGATCCGGTCGGGCTCGTAGTGATGGCGCGCCAGCGCCTGGTAGGTGCGCACCCGGGTGTAGTGGTCCACGTCGCCCGGGCGGGTGAGCCCCACCACGGGGTGGAGCAGCAGCACGCCGTCCACCGCGCGCACGGCCCGCTTGGTGAGCTCCTCGTGCACCCGGTGGAGCGGGTTCCGGGTCTGGAACGCGACCACGTTGGGCCGCCCCAGCGCCGCGAGCCGCCGGCGGGTCTCCGCCGGCTCCAGCCGGAGACCCTGGAAGTCGTGGTGGGGCGGGAGCCGGAGCACCCGGAGCCGGCCGCTCAGGTTGAGCGGTCCCCAGCGCCGGCTCTCCGCCACCAGCGGGTGCTTGGAGTCCACCGTGCCGAGGACCCGCCGGGCGAACTCGTCCCGATCCCAGGGGTAGATCTCCTCGATCGCGAGCACGGCGAGCAGGTTGTTCTTGGCGTCGCGGAGCGCCACCTCGGCGTCGAGCCGCACCGCCGGGCCGGGCTCCACCGGGAGCGTGACCGGGATCGGGAAGAGGACGCCGTCCGCCAGCCGGAGCTCCGCCAGCACCCGCTCGTAGTCGGCGCGGCCGAGGAACCGGTCCAGCGGCGAGAACGCCCCCACGGCCAGCAGCTCCAGGTCGCAGGCCGCCCGGTCGGAGAGCTGGAGCGAGGGCAGCGCGCTCGCCCGGGCGCGGAGCTCGGCCGCCTCCTCGGGCGGGACGCGCAGGTCCACCAGGGTGCCGCCGTAGGGCGGGATCAGGAGCTCGGATTGGATGCCGGTCACGGTGTTCTCCGGGTGATGGTCAGACTTCGACGCTCACGTCCTTCAGGGCGACGCCCTCGCCGCCGATCTCGAGCGTGAGCCTCGTAGTGGTCGTGTCGATGGTCAGGGTGTAGGCGCCCGGACCCCGGGCCCCGAAGGTCACCCCCTCGAGGGTGCGCCCCCGCAGGGCGGCGAGCGCCTGGTTCACCTCGGCCACCGCCGCGCCGAGGGCCTGGCCCTTGGGCGTCGCCTGAAACAGGCGCGCGGCGGCCGCCTCGGCGTGGGGTCCGTGCAGGCGCCGCACCCGCCCGGTGCGGAGCCCGAGCTCGAGCACCCGCTCGAGCGACGGGACCAACAGGTCGCCCACCTCGCCCGCGGCCAGCGCCGCGGCGAGCTCCCCGTAGGTCGCCCGCGCACGGGCGTCGCCCAGCGCCTCGCCCAGCGCCGCGGCCTCGAGCGCCAGGACCTCGCGGATCTCCTCGTCAACCCGCACGGTGCAGCAGGACCTCCAGCTCGTGCTCGAACCCGCCGGTCTCGATGGTGCAATGCATCCCGCACTCCTTCGGGGCGTTGCTCTCCCACCACCAGCGCCCCGCCCGCGGGTCCTCGCCCGGCTCGGTCTTCCGGGTGCAGGGGGCGCAGCCGATGCTGGTGTACCCCCGGTCGTAGAGCGCGTGATACGGGAGGTCGTGCGCCCGGATGTAGTCCCACACCTCCTCGTGGGTCCAGTCGGCCAGCGGGCTGATCTTGGCGATCCCCCCGTGGTCGTGGTCGATCTCGATCTTCCGGATGTTGGCCCGGCTGGCCCAGGTCTCCCGCCGGAGCCCGGTGATCCAGGCGTCGAGCCCGTCGAGCACCCGCTGGAGCGGCCGCACCTTGCGCACCTGGCAGCAGAGCAGCCGGAGCGGGACCGACCGGTAGAACAGGTTCATCCCGTGCTCGCGGGTCATCGCCTCCACCTCCCGCGCCTCGGGGACGTACACCTCGATCCGGATGCCGTAGCGCTCGCGCACCCGGTCGATCAGGTCGTAGGTCTCCTGGTGCAGGCGGCCGCTGTCGATGGTGAAGACCCGCACCGCCGGGTCGAGCCGCCAGGCCATGTCCAGCAGGACCATCCCCTCCGCCTGGAAGCTGGTGCAGAGCGCCACCCGGCGGCCGTAGCGCTCCAGCGCCCAGGCGAGCACCGCCTCGGGCGGCCGGTCGTCGTACTCGACCGCGAGCTCGCCGGCCTCGACGTCGTCCAGGAGGTCGTGCCGCTCAGACATCGACCGCCTCCGCCGGCTCGGCCCGGCGCGCCCGGGGCCGGAGCTCGGCCCGGACCTCCTCGATGGGGCGGAGGGTGGCGGCCGCCACCAGCTCGTCGTCGCCCCGGCGATCCACGAACGCGCGGAAGCTCTCGCCCTCGCGCCGCTGGTCGAGCCAGAACCGCACCAGCCGCTCCACGTGCAGGTGGACCTGGTCGCCCGGCACCCGCTTCACCACCGGAGTGCCGATCGCCGCCTGCGGCCCCTGCCCGCCCCGGAGGTAGATGTCGTAGCCCTCCTGCTTCTCCCCCTCGGCGGTCCGCTCCCGGAGCGTGGTCCCCTGGAGGCCGATGTCGCCGGTCCAGTGATGGGCGCAGGCGTGGGGGCACCCGTCCAGGTGGATCCGGATCCCCTCCACCTCCCGGCCGAAGGTCGCCTCGAGGTGGTCCATCAGGGGGAGCAGCCTCGGCTTGGTGAGCGCGACGGCGTAGTTGCAGAGCGGCGAGCCGGTGCAGGCGATGCTCACCGCCCGGAGCCGGTTCACCCGGAGCGGGAAGCCGATCGCCTCCACCTCCCGCACCACCCGGTCGACCTCGCCGTCCGGCACGTTCGCGAGCACGAAGTTCTGCTCCCGGGTGAGCCGGATCTCCGCGCCGGGCCAGCCCTCGGCGAGGTCGGCCACCCGGAGCATCTGCTCCCCGCTCAGGAGCCCGGCCGGGACCGGCACGCCGATCCAGGAGCGGCCCGGCTGCCGCTGCGGGTGGACGCCCACCGCGTGCTCGCCCGTCGCGGGCGCCGGGAGCGCGAAGTCCTCCAGCCGGCGCCCGAGCCGCTCCTCCACCAGGGCCCGGTACCGCTCGGGCCCCACGTCGTCCACCATGAACTTGAGGCGAGCCTTGACCCGCGAAAGCCGGTACTTGGGCGTCTCCTTCCATACGTCGATGATCGCGCGGAGCACCGGGATCGTGTCGCCCGCTTCCACGAACACGCCGAGGCTCTTCGAGATTCGCGGCACGGTGGAGAGGCCGCCGCCCACCCGCACCGCGAACCCGGGCCGGCCCTGGTGCACCGCCCCCACCAGCGCGATGCAGTGCATCTCGGGCAGGTTGCACTGGTAGGGGCAGGCCGAGAGCGTGATCTTGTGCTTCCGCGGCAGGTCGGAGTACTCCCGGTTGCCGTAGAAGAACCGCGCGACCTCGGCCAGGATGGGCGAGACGTCGAACAGCTCCCCGGCATCGAGCCCCGAGACCGGGCACCCGGTGACGTTCCGGACCGTGTCGCCGCAGCCGCCCGCCATGGTGAACCCGGCCCGGCCCAGGACGTCGAACACCGCCGGCAGGTGGCGGAGTTCGATCCAGTGGAGCTGGACGTTCTGCCGGGTGGTGAGCTCGCCGTAGTTCCGGCCGACGTCCACCGAGAGCCGGCCGATGGTGCGGAGCTTCGCCGGCGTGAGCACCCCGCCCGCGATCTTGATCCGCATCATGAAGAACCCGGTCTTCGGCTTGTCGTGGTACAGCCCGTACCACTGGAGCCGCACGATGTCCTCCTCCGGCACGCTCTCGTAGCTCCGCGTGGCGAGCTCGGGGAACTCGTGGAGGATGTCGAGCGGGAACTTCTCCGCCTTGAGCCGCTCGATGGAGTTGCGGCGGAGGACCTGCTCTCGGGTGATCGGTTCCGTCATGCGCCTGTCGCGCTCCCGCACAATGAAAGAGGCCCGGGGAGCGGTCTCCCCGGGCCTCTCCTGGCTCCCGACGCCGCTCCGTCACCTCGAGGGAACGGAGCCCGCCGGGATCCGGTGGTCGGTCGCCTCGCTAGCCCGACAGCGCGAGCGCCGCACGCGGTTCCCGAAGGCTCCGCGGGCGACGACAACACCGCTGGGCGAGGCGAGCGCTATGCATACGTGCGAGGATTAATGCAGAAAGCCGGGCCCGATGTCAATAGGGGGTCCTCCGGCCGAGCCCGAGCGACCCCGCCGGCGGGATCGGCCGCGCGCGGGCCCGCCGGCGCCCGCCGGCTTCGCCGCCCGGCTATCTTCCGCGCGGCGTCCCGCCCGGAGAGACCGGCCCGATGACCGTGCTGGTGATGACCTCGCTCGTGATGCTCGGGGGCTTCGTCGCGGGGCTGGTCGGAGCGCTTACCGGGCTGGGCGGCGGCATCGTCATCGTGCCGCTCCTCACCCTGGCCTTCCACGTGGACGTGCACTACGCGGTGGGCGCCTCGCTCATCTCGGTGATCGCCACCTCGTCCGGGGCGGCGGCCGCCTACGTGCGCGAGGGGTTCACCAACATCCGGGTCGGCATGTTCCTGGAGGTCGCGAGCACGAGCGGCGCCCTGGCGGGGGCCTACCTCGCGCTCCTCGTCTCGCCCAACCTGATCGCGGTGCTGTTCGGCCTCGTGTTGCTCTTCACGGCGGTCGAGTCGCTCCGCCCCCACCCCGAGCGCGTCTCCGACGCGCCGCCGCGCGGCCTCGCGGCCCAGCTCCGGCTCGGGTCCAGCTATCCCGGCCCGTCGGGCCCTCGGCCCTACCAGGTGGAGCGGCCCGGCGCGGGCTTCGCCCTCATGATCGTGGCCGGGGCGCTCTCGGCGCTGCTCGGGATCGGCGGCGGCGTGCTCAAGGTGCTGGCAATGGACCGCACCATGCGCCTCCCGTTCAAGGTCTCGACCACCACCAGCAACTTCATGATCGGCGTGACCGCGGCCGCGAGCGCGGCGGTGTACCTCGGGCGGGGGTACATTGTGCCGGCCCTGGCCATGCCGGTCATGCTGGGCGTATTGGCGGGCGCCCTGGTGGGCGCGCGCCTGCTGCGGGCGGCGGAGACCCGGGCGCTCCGCCTGCTCTTCACCGCCGTGGTCGTGGTCCTCGCCCTCGAGATGCTCTACCGCGGGATCGGGGGGAAGTTCTGAGGGGCGCGCGGGACGAGCACCGGCTGGAGCGCCTCATCGGCACCCTGCTCCGCGCCGGGGTGCTCACCGCCGCGGCGGTGACCCTGGCGGGCGGGGTCCTGTACCTCGCGCAGCACGGGGGCGCCCGGGCGGACTATCACGTCTTCCACGACGCGCCGGCGCGGCTCCGCCGCGTGCCGACCATCGTGGCCGACGCGCTCGCGCTCCGGAGCCCGGCTATCATCCAATTGGGGCTGCTCCTGCTCCTGGCGACGCCCATCGCACGGGTGGTCCTGTCGCTGGTCGCCTTCGCCGTCCAGCGCGACCGGCTGTACGTCGCGATCTCGGCGCTGGTGCTCGCGGCCCTGCTCTTCGGCCTGCTGGCCGGCGGCGCCTGAGGCCGGGCCGGGCGGCGGCGCCGATCCCCACTCCGGAGGTGCGAATGCCCTGCAGGGACCTGACACTCTGTCTCGGGCTCGGGATGGCCGCGGCGGGCTGCGCCGTCGGCACCCGGTCGCCCGAGGCCGCTCAAGCCGCGGCGCCGGCCGTCAGCGCGCCGGTGATCGACGCCCAGGGGAAGCAGATCGGCACCGCCGCCCTGCTCCAGTCGCGGTTCGGCGCGAGCCTCGTGCTCAAGCTCCGCGGGCTCCCGCCCGGGGCGCACGGGCTCCACGTGCACGAGAAGGGCGCCTGCGAGCCGCCCGGCTTCGCCTCGGCGGGGCCGCAC
>Ga0070741_10016850_pt1 | contig 12100 bp, 15 predicted proteins | sample Coa_R1_4_FD_66440 | JGI IMG/M metagenome (GOLD analysis project Ga0070741, IMG submission 66440) | Surface soil microbial communities from Centralia Pennsylvania, which are recovering from an underground coalmine fire - Coalmine... | ecosystem: Environmental > Terrestrial > Soil > Unclassified ...
AGGCGTGGCGCTCTGCTTTTGCGCGGTAGTCCGCGGCGGCTTGGGGTTCGCTGCCGGCGGGGTCTCGACTGCCGTGGCCGGCGGTACCGCGAGGGCAGCGGTTGGCTCCGCGGGGGGCGGCGCAGGAGTCGGGGTCTCCACGGGCGTCGCGGCAGGCGGCACAGCCGGAGCAGCCGTTGTGCTCGGAGTGGTTTGCGGAATCGGCGCAGCTTTGGTGCCGCGCCACGGCCCGAATTGAATGATCGCGATCGCGGCAATCGCCATCGCCAGGGCTCCCAGCCCCATCCATAACCCGCGCCGGCTCTTGGCCGCTGGCACCGCGACCGGCCTTACCGCGGGCGCCGGTTGCGGCGGTGGAGCGGCGGCCACAGGCTTGCTGGCGGGAGCTGGCGCTCCGACTGCTGGCGCTCCGACCACGCTCCCCAGCGCGTTGCGGAATGCCGCCGCACTCTGGAATCGCGCCTCCGGGCTTCGTGCCACTGACATCAGAATCACATCGCTGAGCGGTTTCGGCAGCCGTGGATCCACCTCGATCGGTGGCGGCGGGTTCCGCTCCAGGTGCGCCGACATGATCGCGTACTGGCTGTCCCCGTCGAACGGTTTCTTGCCGGTCACCAGCTCGTAGAGCGACACACCCACCGAGTAAAGGTCCGTTCGACCGTCGAGGTTGGCCGCCCCCTGGATCTGCTCCGGCGACATGTAGTACAGCGAACCGAGCGTCGTGCCCGTCATCGTCAGGCCGTGATCGGAGGTGGCCTTCGCAATGCCGAAATCGAGCAGCTTGACGACTCCGGCCGCAGTCAGCATCATATTGGCCGGCTTGACGTCGCGGTGGACCACGCCGCAGCCATGCGCGTAATCCAGCGCCGAAAGCACCTGCCTGATGTAGTCCACGGCCATCGCCGCCGGTACCGGCCCTTCCTGCAGCTTCTGCTGCAGCGTGATGCCGTCCACCAGCTCCATCACCATCAACAGCTGGTTTTCAACGCGAAGCGCCGTCCGCAGCGCCGCGATGTTCGGATGTTCCAGGCTGGCATGGACCTTGATCTCGCGCATGAAGCGGTCCGCCAGCTCCGGCGCGTGCTCCAGGTCGGCCAGCAGCACCTTCATCGCTTCGAACCGATCGGAGATGACGTTGCGGACTTTGTACACCTTGCCCATGCCGCCCGCGCCCAGCACGCCAACCACCTGGTAATCGCCGACAGTCGAACCGATTTCTAATTCCATGAGGCTGCCTACTTGGGAGTGGAAACAGAGTCTCCGACTTTAGCGGGCGCTGCGCCCGTGAATTTGCCGGCGGCTGACTGCTGATCCACATCGGTGATGGTGATGCTCCCGACGGTGTCCTCGACGCGGCGAATCACCTTACCCGTCGCCGGGTCCTTGATCTCGCGCACCTTGCGTTTGATGTCGAGCTTATCGCCCGCGTGAACGCCATCTTTCGAACCGACGTTGATGGTCACCGTACCGTCCGAGGCCACGTCCGCCACCAGTCCGTCCACCTGGACCACGTTGGTGGGTAGCGCCGCCGACTTCTGTTCCAGTTGTTTGGCGACATCGGTCACCGCCGCGCTGGTGGCCTCGCCGAGGATCGTATTAGCGAAATTTGAGCTCTTCATATCGAGCCCCGCGCCCCCGAGGCCGGCCGAACTGCCGCCGGCGCCAATCAGCCCGGTGCCCGAGCGGGTCGATTCGCCGCGCCCCGTGGCGCTGGCCAGGATCTCCGCCGTGCTGGTGTTGATCATGCGCGCCGTCACCGCCACTGCCGCCGTCGCTTTGGACTTCTTGATACCGCCAATTCCGAACCGTCCGGTGACGCCGCCGAGCGCGCCGCCGCCCACGGCCGTGCTCTTATCGTCCCGGCCGAACTGCGTGATGCTCCCGATAATGATGGCGTCCACGCCCAGCACCTTGCCGATCTTGGCGGCGCTCGACGGGTCGGCGCGATCGCTATTCGAAAAATTCTGCTCGGCCAAAATCTTGTCCAACGCCTTGCGTTCAATTACCGAATAGATTCCGTCACTGACCAGCTTATCCACCAGCAGATCGGCAATGCCTTTACCGACATCCTGGTTGGTTCCGAAAATCGAAGCCACCTCGCTCTGTACCGTCGCGTAATCGAAATTCATGATCGCGACGCGTTTCTTTTGCTGCGCCGGTGCGGCTGCGGCCCATAGCGTCACAACCACCGCCAAAGAAACGGTCTTCCGGGACATGGTTCCAATCCTCCACATTAAACAGTAGGAGATCGCACCGTACTAGTCAACGGCCTAGGCTAGCAGCCCGCCGCTTACTGACGTGCGCGGCTCCGTAGATTCAGTGCGTTACCGAGCCGCGACCGTGAAGGAGCGGTAACGTTCGCGCTCTCTGCGATACACTCAATCCCTATGGCACTCCGCATCATCGTTTCCCGACATTCGGTGTTTTACAGTCCCCTGATCTCCACCATCGCGGCCGGATTTCTGGAACGGCACGGCCTCTCGGCCGAATATGGCGTCCTGCAGAAAGGCCAGCGCACTCCCGAGTTGATCCGCAGTGGCGCCGCCGAGATCATGCAATCCGCGGTTTCGGCCAACTGGAAACCGATGGAAGCCGGTGAATCACCGCTGCCGGTGCATTTCGCGCAAATCAACCAGCGCGACGGATTCTTTCTGGTGGGTCGGAAACCGGACACCGCCTTTGCCTGGAAGAAGCTCGAAGCTAGCACCGTCATCGCCGATCACGGCTGGCAGCCCATGACCATGCTGAAGTACGCCGCCAAAACAAATAGTGTCGATCCGGGTAGCATCCGTTTCATCGACGCCGGCACGCCCGACGAAATGCAGCGCGCGTTCCGCGAGGGCAAAGCCGATTATGTCCACCTGCAGGCGCCCGCGTCGCACCAGCTGGGGGCCGAGGGCGCGGGCCACGTGGTTGCCTCCGTGGGCGCCTCCATGCCGATTGTCGCCTTCAGCAGCCTGTGCTGCTCCCGCGATTTTCTGGGGACCGAAACCTTCCGCAAATTCCTCCAGGCCTATCGCGAATCACGGGAATGGGTGCGCAGCGCGCCCGCTGAGGAAGTCGCGGCCAAAGAGGCCAGCTTCTTTCCCGGGATCGCGACGCCGGTGCTGGGCGCCGCCATTCGGGCCTATCAGAAAGTCGGCAACTGGGAAGGCGGCATCGAAATCCCCCGGTCCCTATACGAGCAGGCATTGACCGTCTTTGACGGCGAAATTCAGCGCCGCCATCCTTACGAAGAGGTATGCGCCCCCCCGGCGGCAGCCGTCGCGTAAGATTCCCTACGTTGCGCTCGGGGACCGGCGGTTAGATAATGAGTGCCATGCGTCCGACCCGCCGTACATTGCTCCGGCGCGGGGCCGGTGCTCTGCTTGCCCCGCTGGCACGCCCGCTGTTTGCTCAACAACCCGTCCCTCCTCCGGCGGACGCCGTGTTCGTTTGTCCGATGGATCCGGATGTGCGTAGCACCAAGGCCGGTGTCTGTTCCCGGTGCGGTATGAAGCTGGTAGCCGGTCTCCCCGATCCGGTCGAGTATCATCTCGATCTGTCGGTGACCCCGCACGCCCTCAAGGTCGGGCAGCCGGCTCGCATCACTTTCACCGTTCACGACCCCTGGAAAGGTCGGCCGGTGACGCACTTCCAGATCGTTCACGAAAAGCTTTTCCACATGTTCATCGTGAGCCAAGACCTGAAGGTTTTCGTGCACGATCATCCGGTCGGGCCGGACGAGAACGGCAATTTTACCTACGACTACAAGTTCCCCCAGCCCGGCATGTACCGCCTGTTGGGAGATTTCTATCCCGATGGCGCGACGCCGCAGTTGATCGCCGAGACCGTAATTGTGCCCGGAAAACCGCCTGCAGCGCCGCAAATCCCGCCCGACTACTCCACCAAAGACACCGAGAACCTGCGCGTCGAGATGAGAACGGATCCCGAACAGCCCGTTTCGGGGCAGAAGACCCAGATGTATTTTCATCTAAGCCCGGCCGACGGCATCGAAAAATACATCGGTGCCTGGGCACACATGCTGGTTGCCAGTGACGACCTAATCGACCTGATCCACACCCATCCGCTGATTGCCGACGGGGGCCCGCAGCTTCAGTTCAGCCTGGTTTTCCCGCGGGCCCGGACCTTCCGCGTCTGGGTTCAGTTCCAACGCAAAGGCATAGTCAACACCGCGCATTTCGACGTGCCGGTCAAAGATCTGGAATAGCGCGCCCTAGCGCCCCATTCCTCATCGAAATCCACGCACGGTTCGGCGGCGGATCGAATGGTACACCACCAGCAAGACAATCGCCCCCACCGTTGAAACCAGAATGCTGTGGAAATCCAATCCCGTCACTCCGGTGTGGCCGAAGACAGTGAAAAGCCATCCGCCGACAATTGCTCCGACTACACCAAGCAGAACGTCCAGAACGACTCCCTCACCTCGATGGTTGACGATATGGCTGGCGATGAATCCAGCAACTAAACCGAGCAAAATCCATATTAATAGTGACATCTGTTACCTCCCCAAACGGAAATGCCGGCTCTCCAGCCGGCCGTTCTCTGTTATCGGCGATCGTCGGAATCCGAATGCTCGTGGCGCCATTTCCAGTAATCTCGCTGTTGCTTCTCGTTTAACCGTTGATAATCGCGATACCTCTCGTGCCTCTGTTCCATATACTGGCGGTACGCCTGGTCTTCGCGATCGTTCCACTGGTGGTAGTCCTTGCGGTATGGGTCATAGTAACGCTGATCCTGACTGCGGTCCCGCTCGTACCGCTGATCCTGGTTCCTGTCGCGGTCGCGATCATGATGCTCATCGTCCGCCCGAATAGCCAACGGCGATCCCACTACTGCTGCGAGTAAGACCATGCCTGCAAAGTGCCGCATTCCTTGTACCCTCCGGCACTATATTGTGCAAGCGGCGCTCCGTTGTCGGAATCATCGCGGAGTTCGAGACGAATGCTACAGTACCTTCCATGCCCATCAGGACGAAGTTGAAGCATCGAACGATGCGGTGAAGTTCTGCACCGAAGCTGGTACGCCTAGTTCTGTCCACCAGCTCTATTCCCATCCAGATTGTTACTGCGCTCCAGCAACCGACTTGGCATTGACGGTGCGCTCCCGGTCACGTCCGGGGGCCCGGGGCCGCCCATTTTGACTCCCGAGCCCAATACCGCCAACGAGACCGGCGCTCGCCCGATTGCATCTATCGAAACCGTCTGAGCGTCTGCCGTGCGTTTACGCGCACGCGCGGCGAAACTTGTAAACCGATATCGGCATTCAACTTAACGAGCCGCGCAAGCTGTATACTCGGGGTAGGAAAGTCGGGCCGCATGCAAAACGGCAGCCAGCCGAAAATTCTGGTGGTCGAGGACAACGGAGCATTGCGCCGTCTGATGCTTCGAATCCTGGAGGGCAGCGGCTACACCGTTTTCGAGGCGGCCAGCGGTGCCCAAGGGTTGGAAGTCTTTCGGGAGCACGCACCTACTCTCGCCCTCGCGATTGTCGACATGGTCATGCCGGGAATCAGCGGGCTTGACGTGGCCGCCGAGTTAGAGCGCCAGCGGCCGGGAATGAACATCCTCTATATTTCCGGGCACGCCTCCAGCGTGGCGATGGAAAGCATTGGGCGCCGTTCCCCCGAGCGGGTGCTCATCAAGCCCTTCGATGCCGCCGAACTAATCGACCGGGTGACTCACCTGCTGAATGCGGATGCATCGGCTGCATCGCCGGTCATCCCCCAAACTCCTAGGACGTAAGGCCGGTTCGAGAAGTACTCCACCAGTCCGGAAGGTCAGCCACAGAACCCAATACCACGTCCGGTCTGACACGGCCCTCCAGGTCGGAGGCTCGGAATTTCCCGGTCCTCACCAGCGCGCCTTTCAGACCCGCCACCTGCGCGCCGCCGATATCGGCGTGAATGTCGTCGCCGATCATCACCACCTCACCGGGTGCGAGACCGAGCTGGTCCGCCGCCGCCTCGAAAAATGCCACCGCTGGTTTCCCAAGCACCACGGCCGGGCGGCCGGTAGCGTGTTCCAGCGCGGCGACGAACGGCGCTACGTCCAGCGACAGACCTTCCGGTGTTTGCCAATAGCGTGTCATCCCCAGCGCGATCAACAGGGCCTCCGGATTCTGCTGCAGGAGACGAAAGGCGCGGTTGAGCGTGCGATAGTCCCAACCTTCGCCCAGATCGCCGATGACCACGTACGATGCGCCTGATTCGGCCTCATCCGGCAGGCACGCGAGCCCGTCGAAATCCGCGCGCGCGGCGGGGCGGACAAACAGGGCCACACTGCCCGGCTTCTGATGACGCAGCCAGGCGGCCGCGGTCACGCAGGGCGTCAGAATCTGCTCCGTAGTCGCGGCAATTCCGAAGCGAGTCAGCTTCTCCACCAGGACGCGGCGTCCGCGCGAAGTCGTGTTGGTCACGAACAAGTGCGGGATCCGCTGCTCGCGGACCCACTTCAGGGCTTCGGCGGCCCCGGCGATAGGCTCTTCGGCATTGTAGAGGACGCCATCCATATCGAATAGCAGGGCGCGGGGAACACGCATGGCTTTTCCAGCTTACCGCGGCCGGTACAAATGCAATTCCGGGATATCCGCGAAATCCGCTGTGTTCAACGTCCAGAGCTGCGCCTCTCGATTGATGGCGCAGGCCGCAATTGCCAGATCGAACTCGCGACCCGCGAGGGCGCGGGACACCGCGCGGTAAAGGCGGGCGCTCAGCAGGGCGTCTTCCGAATCAAACGCGACTGCCTGCAGCAATTGCTCCCATGTAGAATCACAACCCGCAGCGCCGGCGACATCCGCCTGCGACCGGTCAGGCTGTGTATGAGCACGGAAGTGTCTAGTATGCTCAACCGCTAGTTCTCTGGGATTGCCGTCGCCCGCCCGAACGCCGTTGCCCGCCGGATTTCCCGCAACTCCCGATCGACTTCGCGGGCCGGCCGGGATGGCCGCCGCGCCATCATTCCATCCATGAAGCGCAGCATGCGTGCCCGCTCGCTTTCGCTCAAGCGGCCGATCCGCTGGTAGTATTGCAGCACGGCGTCGCGGATGATCTGACTTTTGGCTTGGAGAGGCGCTCGGAAGCGCGCTCCAGACGGTTCACGGTGTCCGCATCGAGCGTGAACGTCACCTTGACGGTTGCCATACCGATACCGTATTACCATACCAACAGGCGAATTGGCCGGGATGACAGGTTGGCACGGACACTATGAACATCACGATCTCCGGCGCATCTGGTTTCATTGGCCGCCGCCTGGTCAAAGTATTGGGAGACAGCGGCCATTCGCTTCACGTGCTCAGCCGGCACGCGGGAACCAACCTGCCGAATGGCGTGCGGCTGTCGGTCTGGGATCCGATGAAGGGCGCGCCGCCGCGCGACAGCCTGGAAAGCGCCGACGTGGTGGTTCACCTCGCGGGCGAGCCGGTGGCGCAGCGTTGGACGGCCCATGCGAAAGAGCGGATCCGGGAAAGCCGCGTGACGGGCACGCGCCACGTGGTCGAGGCGCTTTCGACGCTACCGCGAAAACCAGCCGCTCTGGTCTGTGCCTCCGCGATCGGATACTACGGCGATCGCGGCGATGAGGTGCTCGATGAATCGGCGGCACCCGGCACCGGCTATCTGCCGGAGGTCTGCGTCGCCTGGGAACGCGAGGCGTTGGCAGCCGAAGCGCTCGGGATTCGGGTGGTCCGCATCCGCATCGGCATCGTCCTTGATCGTCGCGGGGGTGCTCTGCAGCAGATGCTGCCGCCGTTCCGCGTCGGGGTAGGCGGGCGGCTCGGTTCGGGACGGCAATGGATGTCATGGATTCATCTGAGCGACTTAGCCGAGTTGTTTCGCTTTGCGATCGAAAATCCAGTGGAGGGCCCGTTCAATGGGGTGGCGCCGGCGCCGGTCCGCAACAGCGACTTGACCCGGCAGCTGGCCGCCGCGATTCGGCGGCCTGCGCTCTTCCCCATGCCGAAATTAGCACTGCAGCTGATCTTCGGCGAAATGGCGCAGCTGCTCTTGGAAAGCCAGCGCGTGATGCCGCGCGCGGCCGAGGCCGCCGGGTTTCAGTTCCGCCATCCCGAACTCGGTCCGGCGCTGGCGGATTTATTACGGTAGCGGGTTGTAGGCACCCTGTTCTTACTGGACTCTGGTGTGGTCTCGCCCGCTTTCGGATGGCGGTTTGCGTTCGGCATTGGCGCGCTGCTCGGGCTCTCCATTCTGCTGTTGCGGCAATCGGTACCGGAAAGCCCGCGCTGGCTGATGCTGCGCGGCCAGGAGGACGAGGCCGGACGGATTATCGGCGGTATCGAGCGCGCGGTTAGAGAGCGGGAAGGCGACCTGAAAAAGCCCGAGGGTTCGATTAAAATCGCGGTCCGCGATCACACGCCGCTCGGCGATGTATGGAAGACAATGATCCGGGACCAGCCCCGGCGCTCCGTGCTGGGGCTGATTCTGATGATCGGTCAATCCTTACCTCTATAACGCGGTGTTCTTCACGTACGGGCTGGTGCTTTCCACGTTTTTTCACGTGAAGGATGAGCGCGTTCCTTTGTTCCTGCTGCCGCTGGCACTGTGCAATTTCGCGGGACCGCTGCTGTTGGGACGCTTCTTCGATTCGATCGGGAGACGCAAGATGATCGCGGCCACCTATGGGGCTTCCGGCCTGCTGCTGGTGGGCTCGGCCATCCTGTTTCGCGGCGGCGTGCTGAGTCCTGCCGCGCAGGACGCCTGGTTCGTCGCCATTTTCTTCGTGGCTTCGTCGGCGGCGAGTTCGGCATATCCAACGGTCAGCGAGGTTTTTCCGCTCGAAATCCGGGCATTTGCGATTTCGATTTTTTACGCGGTGGGAACGCTGGCCGGCGGGGTTGGAGCGCCGTTGCTGTTTTCACACCTGATCTCATCCGGATCGCGCGACCAACTGTTCTGGGGATATGTGGGGGGAGCGGCCGTGATGCTCGCGGGTGCGACGACGGAAGCTCTGATCGGAGTGGACGCTGAAAGAAAGTCGCTGGAATCCATTTCATCGCCGCTGCAGAGCGCCGGGGACTAGCGCTTACGCCGAGCGTTAGGCCGGGGGCTACGAGGAGTGCTTGATGATGCTGATGCCGCCCTGCCGTTCGAGGATAGCGTACTTGATCTGATCCATCGTCCTCAGCCCCTGCGCCCGCGCCGCCGCCATTACGTCGGCTTCCTGCAGACGCATTTTTCGCATGACCTCCCGCTGCCACTGGCCATTCTGCAGTACGACCAGCGGCAACCCGTGGACGATGGCCCCGACGCGGGCATGACGCTCGCCCGGTCCGGAAATCAATCGGTGTAAGAGGCCGACCGTAATGACCGCGCACACAGCGTTGGTCTCGGAATGATCGTCACTGACGTGGTCAGGATGATGACGCCGCCCATTAGAAAGATGATCACAAACTCGAAGGGCGTCATCTGCGCTCCCGGTCGGCGGCTCAACACCCGGACGGTCAGCAGAAGGTAGAAGTATCCGAAGATGGCGTGAAGGACGGTGTACATTACGGCACCAAGAAAACAGTCCCGGTGAGCAGCTCCGAGCCAAAGCCCGCCTGCATAGTGCCGACGGCAGCGTGCAGCTCACCTATGAGCGAATTGCCCGCTACAGCACACCTTCCGTGATGACCTTGCACTTCAGCCCGCAAGCAATCCGGCGTCGTAGAGGAGAAGCGAAAGAAGCGCGGGACGACTCAAGGGGCACGGACCGTCGTTATCGGAGCAGGGCCAACCGGTCTGAGCGCCGCGTATCATTTGGGTGCGGACGCGATCCTGCTGGAACAGAACGGGCGCGCCGGCGGTTGGTGCCGCTCGGTGGAAGTGAATGGTTCACGTTCGATTACGCCGGCCACATCATGTTCTCGGGCGATCCCTACGTCCACCAACTATACCGGATGCCACTCGGCGAAAACGTGCACTGGCAGGATCGCGAAGCGTGGATATACAGCAAGAACGTCTATACACACTATCCATTCCAGGAGTCTCTTCACGGACTGCCGCCGGCAGTCATCAAAGAATGCATTGTGGGCGCGATCGAAGCGCGTTGCGGCTCGTCAAAGGCGGCCAAGGAAGGGCGACACGGCGCCGCTAACGGAAATGGGACAAATGGGTCGTGCAAGCCGGGTGTTACGGACTGCTGTGCGGATGGCATTCTGGAATCGTCGGTCCCGCTAGCCGAGCCGGGACACGCCGGCCCCGGAACTGGCGACGCGGCGCCGCTGAACTTCGAAGAATTCATTTACAAAATATGGGGCGCCGGAATTGTGAAGCATTTCGCGATTCCTTATAACCGCAAGCTGTGGGCAGTGCCGCTGAGCGAGATGGAAACGTCGTGGCTGGGCGGGCGGGTGCCGCGCTCTGTCTCCAAGTCGCAAACCGATGGGGCCGAACGCGCGCTTCGGCTATCCATTGCGCGGGGGCTTTCAGACGCTGATGGATGCATGGCTGCCCCATCTTACGGGTGAAGTGCGGATGTCGAGCAGGGTCGTGCGAGTCTCGCCGTCGCGTCACACGGTTTGACTCAATGACGGTACGACACTACCCTACGAGCATCTGATCAGTACGATGCCTCTCCCGGTTCTGGTCCGTCAACTTGGCGAGGAAGCGCCGGACCTGATTCAGTTCGCGGCGGCGCAGTTGCGCCATGTATCGGTGCGGTGCGTGCCCATTGGGGTGGGCCGGGAGCGCGTGACCGAAAAGCACTGGATCTATTACCCAGAGGATACCGTCTTCCACCGGATTTTCGTGCAAGGCAACGCCAGCCCGCACTGCAATCCCCCTGGAGGATTTGGCCTGACGTGCGAGATTACCTACTCCCCGCAAAAGCCCTTGCCTTGCGAGGGCTCCGATCTGATCAAGCGGCGCGTCGACGACTGCCGACGGGTGGGGCTGATTGCCGCGGAAGATCCGATCTGCGCGGCGACGCAATGCGATCTCCCGCACGCGTATGTCGTTTACGATCACAGTCGCGCACAGGCCGTCCAGGTGATCCGCGAGTGGCTGGCGGAGCGGGACATTGTTCTCGCAGGCAGGTACAGTGAGTGGGAATATTACAACTCCGACCATGCCTTCCTGGCCGGAAAGCGAGCGGCGGAAGAAGTGCGCAAGGCACGCGCGCGCAAACTGGCCCGGTCGCCGGAACCGGAGCACCTGTCAGGAGGGGCGTCCGGTCTGCGAGCTTAACCCCGAATGCATCTTAGTTGCGACTCCTACCCGTGGGCGCGCGCCGTAAAGGTGTGTCGAGGACAAGGGATTTGTTACGATAGGTATGAGGTTCCGGTGTCCCTACGTACCTTTTTCCGCCTTTTTACTCACCTGCAAATGTTGCCGATTCTAGAGGCTGGCGAAGAAACCCTGGTCGGCGGCCAAGCTGTCATGGAAGGTGTCATGATGCGGGCTCCGCACAGCTACTGTGTCGCTGTCCGGAAGCCGAACGGCGAACTCGCGACTTCCGAAATGCCCGTCGAGCGGATGTCGGAAAAGTACAAGATTTTCAAGTATCCGCTGCTGCGAGGCCTCGGTACTCTCTACCAGGCTTTGAAGCTGGGAGGCAAGGCCCTGAATTTCTCGGCCTTGATGGCGCTGGACGAGGCGGACACCGCCGGCAAAAGCGATCAGAAAAAATCGAAAGAGATGCCCGGCTGGATGATGGGCGCCCCAGTCTTATTTTCGTTCCTGTTTTTTATTTTCATGTACAAATTCGTGCCGCTGTACCTGGTGACCCGGCTGGCACGGGTTTACCCGGTGTTTGATGGCCGCGTGGCGGCGGTGCTCGCCGATGGCGCCATTCGGCTGGTCATTCTGATCACTCTACTTTATGCGCTCTCGAAATTAAAGGATATGCGCCGCATGTTTGAATTTCATGGCGCGGAGCACAAGGTGGTTTTCAATTTCGAATCCGGCCAGCCGGTAAGCATCGAAAACGCACAGCGCTTCACCACGTTTCATCCCCGCTGCGGCACGAGTTTTCTGGTGGTCGTCTTTCTGCTGGCCATTCCGATGTATGCCCTGATCCCGTTCACCGGGTTCGCGGCCAAGCTGCTGTCGCGCGTCGTGCTGATCCCGTTTCTGATCGGAATCTCTTACGAATTGATTTTTTAC
>Ga0070741_10016851_pt1 | contig 12100 bp, 9 predicted proteins | sample Coa_R1_4_FD_66440 | JGI IMG/M metagenome (GOLD analysis project Ga0070741, IMG submission 66440) | Surface soil microbial communities from Centralia Pennsylvania, which are recovering from an underground coalmine fire - Coalmine... | ecosystem: Environmental > Terrestrial > Soil > Unclassified ...
TGAACAGCTTCCGCCAGGTCATCGAGCTGCTAGCCGAGCGCTGGCGACAGCCGACCCTCAGGTCGGCCTGAGAGCGCTGGGCACACTGCACTATTGACCCCCGAAGTGCGCCACGCGGTCGACTGCTCCTGGTGAGCAACCGGCCGCTTCTTCCCTTGCCATCCATTCCGCCTCGCTTCATCAAGCGTAGCTTGGTCATTCATCACTGGATCCAGGCCACCGGCGAGGATTCTGGCGTTCTCTCTGTACTTGTTGGCTTGTACAGCTTGCACTCCATCTGACTTCCGCGCCTGCCCAGTCGCCGCCGGGCTGACGAGCGCTTCGGCGTCTTGTGCCATAGTAAGGGGGCATCCTCGGCCTGCGTTGCAACGTGCACATGGTGATTCCATCGCAAGACGATAGTGTGAAATGCATAACGCGCCGTGTCGAACCGGCCAGCCCGGTGCGAGCGTTGGCCCGGCTATAATCACGGCGGGAGGTGCCCCACGGATGGCCGCACTGTTCGATCGCGTCGAGCGCTTGCTGGAGCGCGTGCTCGAGGCACCCACCCGCCGATTGTTCAGGACGCGTCTCCAGCCGGTCGAGCTAGCTCGCGCCCTCGGTCGGTCTATGGAAGCAGGAGCGCTGGTCGGGCCGAACGGGCTCGTCGTGCCCAACCACTACACGGTGACCCTCCACCCCACCGACTACGACGCCTTCGCGAGCTGGCGGCAATCGCTGGAGCGAGACCTGGGACGGTTCGTCGCCCAGCGTGCTCGCTCGCGTGGCTGGAGCTGCCCTAGCATGCCCGTTGTGCAGATTGTCTCGGACCCGGCGGTGCCACTCGGCCGACCCGTCGTGCGCGGCCAGGCCAGAGACGTGGAGGCCGGAGCTCGTGACGTCGAGCCCCTGCAGGCCGCCGCCGGGCTAGAGCAGACCGCCGTGTTGGCGGTGCCGGGCGGGCCCGCGGAGGGACGCGCCGCGAGCAGCGGAAAGCCCTGGCTCGAGCTGGCGGACGGCCGACGCGTGCGGCTCGACGCCCCGACCGTGCGGCTCGGCCGGGCGCCGGACAACGACGTCGTGCTCGACGACCCGAGTGTGTCCCGCTATCACGCCAGCATTCGGATCGCGGGCGACCGCTGCACGCTGGTCGATCTCGGCAGCCACAATGGCACGCGCGTGGGCACAAGCGTCGTCACCGAACACGCGCTGCTCCCCAACGAGGTGATCTATCTCGGAGCAGTGCCAGTGCGCTTCCGCCGGCGGGGCTAGCCGCCAGCGACCTCCGGCGGAGAGCGAGGGGTGATGCCGGGGCTGGATTCGAGCGTCGACGTGCTCGTGCTCGTGCTACGCTTCGCGCTGCTCGCGGTGCTGTACGCCTTTCTGCTCGCGGTATTTCTCCTCGTTCGTCGCGAGCTGCGCCAGCAAGCCGTTCACCGCTCCGCGTCGCCCGGCCGCCTGGTGGTGGTGGACGGCGGCAGCACCGGGTTGCGACCCGGGCAGGCGCTCCCTTTGCAGCCCGTGACCTCATTGGGCCGCGCACCCAACTGCACCCTGATCCTGGATGACAGCTTCGTCTCGGCGACCCATGCCCTCCTGACCTGGCGGGACGGCCGCTGGTGGCTGCGGGACGCCGGCAGCACGAACGGCACCTTTCTGAATCACCAGCCCGTGCTGGCCGACGAAGTGCCCGTGGAGTTCGGCGACGTCGTGGGTGTGGGCCGCCTGCGGTTCAAGCTGACCCGCTGAGGCCGTCCGCCGAGGGAACTCTGGCGGGCCGACCGGGGGCGCGGGGTAGAATCCGCTGGGAGGCAGCGTGGTAGCCCGCCTGCGACTCACCGAGCTCGGCTTGCTCGTCTTTCCCCTGGTCTTTCTCGGTCTGGGGCTGGCGCTGCTTGGGTTGATCACCGAGGGCGCCGTGGCTGGGCCGCGCGACCTGCACGCTTGGGGCCCGCTGCTGGTGTTTGGCGGGGCCATGCTGGTCTGCCACTTCGCGCTCGTCGCAGCCTGGCCGTCGGCCGATCAACTGCTCCTGCCCCTGGTGGCGGCGCTGTCGGCTGTCGGGTTGCTGATGGTCACGCGCCTCGAGCCCTCCCTCGCCTGGCGCCAGGCGCTGTGGCTGGTCGTCGGTAGCGTCGGGCTGCTGGGCACGCTGGTCGTCCTCCCGCGGGTAGACTGGCTGGCGCGCTACAAGTACACCTGGGCAGCGCTCGGCGGTCTGCTGGTGTTGACGACCTTCGTCTTCGGCGTCGATCCGAACGGCAGCGGCGCGCGCTTGTGGCTCGGCGCCGGCGGCGTCTACTTCCAGCCGTCGGAGGTGTTCAAGGTCCTGCTGGTGATTTTCCTCGCCAGCTACCTGGCCGACCGCCGCGAGCTGCTCACGCTGGTTGGCCCGCGAGTGGGTCCCGTACGGCTGCCGCCGCCGCCCTACTGGCTGCCGCTCGTCGCGATCTGGCTGCTGTCCCTGGGCCTGCTGGTCATCCAGCGCGACCTGGGCGCGGCCCTGTTGATCTTCGGGATCTTCTTGGGGCTCGTCTACGCGGCAACGGCGCGGCTCGACTACGTCGCGGCGGGCCTGGCGCTGTTCGCCCTGGGGGCCACGCTGGCCTACCAGTTGTTCGGGCATGTCCGAGACCGCGTCGCCATCTGGCTCGATCCCTGGCCAGAGGCGCAGGACCGCGCCTATCAGGTTGTCCAGGGACTGATCGCCCTGGCCGCCGGCGGGATCGCCGGCACCGGGCTGGGCTTCGGCTACCCGGAGTACATCCCGGCCGTCCACACCGACTTCGTCATCGCCGCCGTGGGCGAGGAGCTGGGCCTCCTGGGCACGCTGGGCGTCGTGGCGTTGTACCTCCTCTTGGTCTACCGGGGCTTCCGGGTCGCCCTGCGGGCGCCTGAAGGCTTCCACCAGCTCCTGGCGGCGGGCCTCAGCACGGTGCTCGCGCTGCAGGCCTTGATCATCCTGGGTGGCAACACACGGCTCATCCCACTTACCGGTATCACGCTACCTTTCATTAGCTACGGCGGCAGCTCCCTGCTGGTGAACTACGCTATGGTGGGCTTGCTGCTCCGGATCTCGATGGATCCGCGGCGGAGTCCCTGAGTGGAGCAGAGCATCAGTCGCCTGGCGGCCGTGCTGCTGTTGGGCTTTCTCGTCGTGGGCGGCGTCCTGGGCTACTGGCAGGTCGTCCAGGCCGACGCGCTGCTCGCTCGCAGCAACAACCCGCGTCGGATCGAAGAAGAGGCGCGGATCGTGCGCGGTCGGATCCTCGATCGCAACGGCGTGGTGCTCGCCGACAACGGCGGGCCGGAAGGTTCCCGGCGCTATTCCCTGCCGGCGCTCCTGCACGTCGTCGGCTACCACAGCCCGCGCTTCGGGTCGGCCGGCATCGAGGCGGCCTACGACTCCTACTTGCGCGGCGAGCGGGCGGGCAATCCCCTGGCGCGCCTGCGCGCCCAACTGCTGCACCAGGCGCCGGTGGGCGCCGACGTGGTGCTTACAGTCGATGCCGAGCTGAGCCGCGTCGCGGCCGAAGCGCTCGGATCGAGCTACGGGGCCATCGTGGCGCTCGACCCGCGCAGCGGCGAAGTGCTGGCGATGGTCAGCGCACCCTACTTCGACGCGACCAGACTCGCCGAGCGCTGGGAGTCGCTGCGCGACGATCCCGACGCCCCGCTGGTCTCGCGCGCCACCCAGGGCCTCTACACGCCCGGCTCGGTGTTCAAGATCGTCACGGCGGGGGCCGCCGTGGACCTGGGCGCCGTGCAGCTCCAGGGCGAGCACGACTGCACGACCGACCTGATCGTCGACGGCTTCCGCGTCGAGCAGAAGAACCACCCCCAGCTCCGCCGCGTCTCGTTCGCCCAGGACTTCGCCTGGTCGGACAACGTGACCTTCGCCAAGACCGGCCTGGGGCTCGGCGGGCCCTACCCGATCAACTTCGACGACGCCGCCCCCCGCCCCTACCCGTGGGACCGCGACGGCATTGCGGGCAGCCTGCAGCGCTTCCTCGACTACGCGCACCGCTTCGGCTTCGGCGAGCGCATCCCCTTCGACCTGCCGGTCGCCACGAGCCAGATCTCGTCCCACGAGCGGCAAATGTCGCGCGTCGAGCTGGCGAACACCGCCTTCGGCCAGGGGGAGCTGGAAGCCACCCCGCTGCTGATGGCCTTAGTGGGCGCCACGGTAGCGAACCAGGGCGCGATGCCGGCGCCTTACCTGGCCGCCGAGATTCGCGCCCCCGACGGAACCGTCCAGCGGCCACACTACCCGGGCGGCCGACTCCGTCAGGTCGTCCGGCCCGAGACAGCGGCTGCCCTCACTGGCTTCATGGTCCTGAGCGTCGACGAGGCCTACGCCCGCGCGGCGCAGATTCCGGGCGTCAAGGTCGGCGGCAAGACTGGCACGGCGGAGGTCGGTCCCGGGCGCACCCCACACTCCTGGTTCGTGGGCTTCGCGCCGGCCGACAACCCGCGGATCGCCGTGGCGGCGATCATGGAGAACCGCGGCTCCGGCAGCGACGTGGCTACCCCGGCGGCGCGGCGGGTGATGCAGGCGGCGCTCGGCCGTCCTGCCGCGTCGCGACCCGATGGCTCGTCCACGACCGCGCCAGCCGACCCCGCTAGCATGGACGTCTTCGCCAGCGCGGCGCCGCCAGCCGCCGAGCCGGCCGGCGCCTACTGCTTGCTACCCCAGCGCGGCTGAGCGCGACCCCGAGCCCGGCCGGTGCGCTTTGCTACAATAGCCCGGGACCCGAGAAGGGCTCTGCCATCGCGCGCGCCGCGTGAGCGGCCATCATGCCGCGGGAGAAGAACATGGCTTCGGATACTCCACCGACCGGCGCAGGGCCCGGCGGCCTCCCGGATGACGACGACTTCGAGCTGGAGTTCGATCCCGCTGACGAGCTCGAACCCTCGAACGAGTTCGTCGACGTAGTGCTCACGCGCGCCGGCGAGCTGACGCTGGACCTCATCGAAGGCGTCCAGGAGCATCCCGTGCTGGCCGCCTCGCTGTTCGCCGCCGCCATTGGCGCCCTGGCCGGTCTGGTCGCCGCCGCGCTGGTCCCGCGTCGTCCGTCCGCGAAGCAGCGGGCGGCTTTGGCAGCGGAACGCGCTGAGGCGGCTGCCCTGCCCGCGCAGTTGACGAGGGCCCAGCGACGCCTCGGCGAAACGTTGGAGACTGCCGGTGCTGGGCTGCGCAGCCGCCGCTTGCTCGGCGACGGCGTGCTCGGCGGGCTGCGTCGGCGCGTGGAGGAAGCGGAGATCGGCTTACCTCCTGGCCTGGGCACCGACGGTCAGCGAATGGTCGGCGACACGCGGGGCGCGGCCTGGCGGCGGGCCCAGGCCGCCAGGCAGCTTCTGCCCGTAGCGATGGAGCTGCTCCGCAACGAGATCGTGCGGGACCTCCTGGCCCATGCCCTGGCGAGTCGGGTGCGCCGCAGCGTCCGCCTCTGAGTCTGGCTCGAACCCACGTCCCACCGCTCCTGGAGCCGCGGCGCGCGGCTCCCTAGAAAGCGCTCGCGTTGCAGCCTGAGTACGTCTCGATCGATCTCGAGCTCGCGGAGGGCTACGGCCAGCCGCAGATCATCGAGATCGGCGCCGTCCGGTTCGACCGGTCCGGTCAGGCCGAGTCGTGGAGCACGCTGGTGCGTCCGCCCGGCCCGCTGACCTATCGCATCGAGCAGCTCACCGGCCTCAGCGCGACCGATCTCAAGCACGCGCCCCCCGTCGGAACGGCGCTCCGCGAGCTGGCCGCCTTCGCCGGCGACCTGCCGTGCGTGGGCCAGAGCATCGAGCTAGACCTACTCCACCTCGAGCGGGCGGGCCTCAAGCTCGCCTCGCCGGCGTACGACACGTTCGAGCTGGCGCTGCTGCTGGTGCCCGGGCTGGCGGCCTACGACCTGCGGAGCATCGCGGCTGCCCTGGGCATCCCGCCGCGCCCTCAGCACCGCGCGCTCGCCGACGCGGAGACCGCCAAAGAGGTGTTTCTCCGCCTCCTGGAGCGGCTTGCCGCCCTGCCGCTCGACACGCTGCTGCTGGTCAACCGCTTCGCCGCAGGATTGAACTGGCCCTTCAGCCCGCTCTTCCAGGTCGCCGAGCAGGCGACCACGCGCGACTACCTGCAGTCCGTCTTCGACCGCGGCGGCGAGCCGCGCCTGCCCAGCCCCGGCCTTCGCCTGGCCCGGATGGTGCCAGCGGAGCCGTCCGCGCCGCTCGTCGCGGATGACACCATCGGACCGCTCGATGCCGATGCGCTGGTGACGGCCCTGGCTAGCGGCGGGCCCGTGGCGGCGCGCCTGCCCGGTTACGAGGAGCGACCCGAGCAGCTTGCCATGATCCGCGCCGTCAGCGCCGCACTGGCCAGAGCCGAGCACCTGATCGTCGAGGCGGGCACGGGGACGGGCAAGTCGCTGGCCTACCTGCTGCCGGCCGTCCACTACGCCGTTTCGACCGGTCGGCGCGTGGTGGTGTCGACCAACACGATCAATCTGCAGGATCAGCTCGTCCAGAAGGACCTCCCCACGCTCGCGGCGGCGCTGCCGTTCGACTTCCGGGTCGCGCTCGTGAAGGGCCGCGGGAACTATCTCTGCCTACGGCGCTGGCAGGCGTTCCTGGCGCAGGAGCGCTACACTGTCGGCGAGGCCCGGCTGGGCATCAAGGTGGCGATCTGGCTCGAGCAGACGCAGACCGGGGACCGCGCCGAGCTGCGCCTCGTCGGGGACGAGGCGACGGCCTGGAGCCACGTCTCGGCCACGGCCGAGACCTGCACGCCCCCTCACTGTCCCTACCACCGAGCGGGCGTGTGTTTCGTCGCCCGCGCTCGGGCCGCCGCCGAAAGCAGCCACATCATCGTGGTCAACCACGCGCTGTTGCTGTCCGACGTGGCCGCGGGCCGCAGCGTGCTCCCCGACTACCGCCACCTGATCATCGACGAGGCCCACCACCTCGAAGACGAAGCAACCGAGCAGCTCGGCGTGCGCCTCACCGAGCGCGACTTGAGCCAGGCTCTCGACCGGCTGCAGCAGGCGAGCGGCAGCTACAGCTTCGGCGTGCTGTCCGACGTGGCGGCCCTCGCCCAGCGAGCGACGCTGCCGCCGGCCCGCGTGGTGGGCATCGTGGACCGGGTCACCAGGGCCGGCGCGGCGGTAGCGCGGGCGCGAACGGCAATCCAGGACCTGTTCAGCGAGATCCACGCCTTCATTGGTCGCCAGGACACCCGCTCGGGAAGCGACTACTTCAACCTCCGGCTCACGCCCGCCGTGCGCAGCGACCGCGCCTGGGAGTCGATCGAGCGCCAGTGGGCGACGCTGCGCGGCCACTGGCTCGACGTCGGCCGCTTCGCGGGCGAGCTGCTCGCCGACCTCGAGGACCTCGCCAGCCGGCAGGAGCAGGCACGGGCGATCGACGACGAGACCGCTGCACTGCCTGAGACCAACGTCGCGGTCGAGTTGGCCGCCGAGCTGGATGCCTTCATCCGCTTCGGCGAGGCCGCCGAGGCCGGGCTCGAGCGCATCCGGGGCGCGCCAACGCGCGACGAGGTGTACTGGATCAACGTGTCGTCTGGCGGCGAGCTCGCTCTGCACCTCGCCCCGCTCCAGGTGGGGGCACGGCTGTGGGACGATCTGTTCTCGCGCAAGGACAGCGTGATCGTCACCTCGGCCACGCTCACGACTCAGGACTCGTTCGCCTTCATCCGCCGGCGGCTCGGCCTGCGCGAAGGTCGCGAGCTGCAGCTCGGGTCGCCGTACGACTATCGCTCGGCTACCCTCCTGTACGTCCCGCACGACGTGCCGGAGCCCGGCCAGCCCTACTACCAGCACCGCCTGGTCGAGATCCTCCTGCCGCTCATCACCGCCGTCGGGGGACGGACCCTGGTCCTGTTCACGTCGCACGGCCAGCTCCGCCAGACGCACGAGGCGCTGCGCGGGCCGCTCGACGCACAGCGGATCGTCCTGCTCGGGCAGAACATCGACGGCTCGCGGGCGCGCCTCCTCGAGACTTTTCGGTCCGGGCCTCGCGCGGTGCTGCTCGGCACGTCGAGCTTCTGGGAAGGCGTGGACGTCGTGGGCGATGCGCTGAGCTGCCTGGTGATCGCGCGGCTGCCGTTCGCCGTGCCGACGGATCCGGTCTTCGCCGCGCGCAGCGAGCTGTTCGACCAGCCGTTCCTGGAGTACGCCGTGCCCCAGGCCATCCTGCGCTTTCGCCAGGGGTTCGGGCGGCTCATCCGCAGTCGCGCCGACCGCGGCGTGGTCGCCATCCTCGACCGCCGCCTCCACACCAAGCGCTACGGACGCGCCTTCCTGGACTCGCTGCCCGACTGCACGGTGCGGGTGGGATCGGCCAGTGACCTGCCCGACCTGGCCAGTCGCTGGCTGAAGCGGTAGCGCTCCCCACCGCCGTCCCGGTCGTCTCGTTCCGGCGATTGATTCCGGCGCAGCTCCTGGGAATGCATCTTGCAGCCCCGGGCCGCACGCCACGTGTCGCTCGACGCCCGCGGACCAGGAGCGACGACGCCGATGAGATGCTGGAGAACGCTGCAGACCGTCCTGCTCTCGGTCCTGCTGATCGGCCCCGCCGGCGAGGCCGGCTCGGCCGAGCCGGCCTCCCAGGTGACTCCGGTGCAGACGCCCCTCCCCGCTGATACCGACCGGAGCGAGATCCTCTGGGACACCTGGGGCGTGCCGCACATCTTCGCCACCACGGCGGCGGAGGCCGGGTACGGCTACGGCTGGGCGCAGATGCACAACCACGGCAATCGGCTGCTACGGCTGTACGCGCTGGCGCGGGGGCGGGCCGCGGAGTACTGGGGGCGAGGAATATCTCCCGTCCGATCGGCTGATCCGAACGATGGGAATTCCCGCCGCCGGGCGTGAGGGGTACGCGGCCCAGACGGCGGAGTTCCGTCGCTACCTGGACGCCTTCACGGCGGGAGTGAATGCCTACGCCGCCGCGCACCCGGACCTGATCGCGGACGAGCTGAAGCGGGTGCTGCCAGTCGACGGCGCAGACCTCATGGCGCACATGCACCGGGTGTTCTTCGCTTTCCTCGCGGCTGGGAACCAGCCTCCCCTGGTGGACTTCGAGGGTCTCCCGCGAAGCGCGGAGGGCGCCCAAGGCTCGAACGGCTGGGCCATCGCTCCCACTCACTCGGCCAGCGGCCATAGCCTGCTGCTCGCCAGTCCGCACCTTCCCTGGGACTCGGACCTGGCCACGCACTTCGAGGCGCAGCTCGTCGCGACCGAGGCGGGCCTCGACATCTACGGCACGACGCTCGTCGGTCTGCCGGTGCCGGTCATCGCCTTCAATGAGTACCTGGGATGGACGCACACCGTCAACACGCTCGACGGCTTCGACACCTACGTGCTGACGACGGCTGACGACGGGTACGTCCTCGACGGCGTGGTCCGCCCGTTCGAGACGGAGGAGCAGACCATCCGGGTGCGGCAGCCAGACGACGGATTCCGCACGGAGCGCCTGGTCGTGCGGCGGTCCATCTACGGGCCGGTGCTGCCGGACCCGGTCGACGGGCAGGTGCTCGCGGCGCGGGTCGTCGGGCTGATCGACCGGCAGCACGGTGCGCTGCAGGAGTGGTGGGACCTGGCACGCGCCCGGAACCTGGCACAGTTCGAGGCGGTGCTGCGAGGGCTCCAGATCCCGCTGTTCATGGTGCTCTACGCCGACCGGGACGGCCACATCCTCAGCCTGTTCAACGGGCGGGTGCCCGTCCGTCCCTTCGGCGACTTCTGGGGGTGGAGCCAGGCCGTGGCCGGCGACACGTCGGCGACCCTGTGGACCGACGTCCACCCGTACGCCGACCTGCCACGAGTCGTCGACCCACCGAGCGGCTGGGTCCAGAACTCCAACAGCCCCCCGTGGTACACGACGGTGCCCTCCCCGCTGGACCCGGCCGCCTTTCCCGACTACCTGGCGCCGCGGTTCCTGTCCTTCCGCGAGCAGCGCGGGATCGAGCTGCTCCGCGCGTCCGAGCGGTTCGCGCTGGACGACCTCGCGACGGCCCGCAACTCCAGCCGCATGCTCCTGGCAGATCGCGTCGTGGACGACCTGATCGCTGCCGCCCGCGCCTCCGACAGCGCCCTGGCGCGCGAGGCCGCCGACATGCTCGCGGCATGGGACCGGACCGCGGACGCCGCCAGTCGGGGCGGAACGCTGTTCGCTCTGTGGGCGCTAGCCCTGTTCCCCGCCGACGTGCTGACGCCCGGGGCGTTCGCCATCCCCTGGGACCCGGCCGACCCGCTCGCCACGCCCGCTGGCCTGGCCGATCCCGCGGCGGCGGTGGCCCAGCTCGAAGCAGCAGCCGCCTCCCTGCGGGAGCTGGCCGGAGCGCTGGACGTGCCCTGGGGAGCGGTCCACCGGCTGCGCCGCGAAGGAGCCGACGTCGACCTACCCGGCAGCGGGGCCAGCGGCGAGCCCCTTGGCGCCTTTCACGTGGTCCACTACGGCGCCGTGGTGGATGGCCAGATCCGCTACGTCCCGGAGGCGGACGGCCGCTTCCGGTCGATCGCCGGTGAAACCTTCGTGGCCGAAGTGGAGTTCGGGCCGGGGCGACCAACGGCGCGGGTGCTGCTCACCTACGGCAACGCCACGCAGCCGGGCTCGCCGCACGTCGGCGACCAGCTTGCGCTCCTCGCGCAGCAGGAGATGCGGCCGGCCTGGCGCACGCGAGAGGAGCTGGCGAGCCACCTGGAGGACGTGACGCCGATCCCGAGTCAGCGATGAACCGAGCGCAGGCCATCAACGGGAGGATCGAGCCACTCCTCGCCCGCCAGCGTCGCGGTGGCGACCACCGCGCCGCCCCGCCAGTAGACGCGCGGGACCCGGCTACCCAGGTTCGCCAGGGCCTCGTGCGGGATGCTGCCGGCCAGCTCGGCGAACTCGTCGAGCGCGATGCGGTCGTCGCCCTGCTGGCCGAGCACGACGGCACGATCGCCCACGGCCACGGCGGGACAGTGCGTGATGTCGACCACGCACTGGTCCATCGAGATGCGGCCAATCAGATCCGCCCGCTGCCCGTGCAGGAGCACGTACCCGCCGCGGTAGTGGGCGCCGTGTAAGCCATCCGCGTAGCCGATGGTGAGCAGCGCCGCGCGCATCGGCCGCGTCGTGCGGTAGGTGCGGCCGTAGCCCACCGTGCAGCCGGCGGGCAGGTCCAGCAGGCGGGCTACCCGCGCGTACAGCGTCGCGGCCGGCCGCAGCGCCACGCTGCGAGCGACCGTAGGCGTGGCGTAGTAGCCGTAGATCCCCAGCCCGACCCGCACCAGATCGTAGTGAGCCTCGCGCAGGGCGAGCGTGCCCGCGCTGTTGGCCGCGTGGAGGTAGGTCGGGCGGATGCCGAGCGACTCCAGTTGCCCACACGCGCTCTGGAAGGCGGCAAGCTGCTCGCGCGCAAACCCGAGGTCGGGACCATCGGCGGTGGCAAAGTGCGTGTAGAAGCCTTCCAGGTGGAGCGCGGTCGCGCGCTCGGCGGCCACGGCCACCGCCAGCGCCTCGTCCAGCGGGGCGCCGTAACGCCGGATGCCGGTGTCGAGCTTGACGTGGACCCGCACGCGCCGCCCCGCACGATCGGCCGCGCGGGCCAGCAGGGCGAGCTGCGCCGCGTCGACCACGGTGGGAGTGAGGTCATGGGCCGCGATGTCGCTCACCTCGGCCGGGGTGAACGCCGTGAGCAGCAGGATCGGAGCCTTCACCCCCAGGCGCCGCAGCCGGACGCCCTCGCGCACGCGGGCGACGGCCAGGGCGTCGGCACCGGCCTCCAGCGCCGCCGAGGAGATCAGGCCAGCGCCGAGGCCGTAGCCCTGCGCCTTGACCACCGCCACCAGGTGTACGCGTGGGCCGATCCACCGCCGAATGGCCCGGACGTTAGCTGCGATCGCGTCCAGGTCGACGTCGATCCAGCAAGGCCAGGGGGGGTCGCTCCCAGCGGGAACCGGCGGGGCGGATTGCTGCGGTCCTGCCTGCACCATGCCGTTGTTACCTCTCTCGGGTCGGAATGGGAGCGTCTAGCTCTCGGTGGGGATGTCCTGGGCCATCAGCCGCACGAAGTCCGAGCGACTGATGATGCCGACGAGGCGCCCGTCCTGCAGGACCGGCACGGGGTTCACCC
>Ga0070741_10016852_pt1 | contig 12098 bp, 8 predicted proteins | sample Coa_R1_4_FD_66440 | JGI IMG/M metagenome (GOLD analysis project Ga0070741, IMG submission 66440) | Surface soil microbial communities from Centralia Pennsylvania, which are recovering from an underground coalmine fire - Coalmine... | ecosystem: Environmental > Terrestrial > Soil > Unclassified ...
TCGTCGCCGAATTGCAGCGGCGACTGTTTGTTCAGCAGGTAGCGGTCCAGCGGATTCGGGATGACCTTGAAGTCGACCCCGTCGACGACAATGGCCGACCAGAAGTAGCGCACCTTCGAGCGCGGCAGTGCGTCTTTCGGATAGGTCTGAATGAAGGTCTGGCTGCCGTCGAGACCCATGCCCGTAAAGTAGACGACTTCCTTGGTGTTGTTCGCCCATATCCCTGTGTAGTTGGCGATGCTGCGCATCACATAGTCCGTACGATAGTTGCCAACGACTCGCGGACGCACCCATCCATTCTCTGCCTTGCCCATTTTCTGAATCTCGTTGTGAAAGGCGGGGATGGCCTGGCGGCGGATGACCGCATCGATGCGCGCGCGCTGCGACCGGTCAGCCGCAGCCTTCACGATTGCATGCACTTTTTCACGCACATCAATCATGCCGGGATTGAGATCGGCCTCGCTCGCCAAAATCTCATCGGCTTTGTCGAAAGCTTCGACGCCCGGAAGCTTGTCGTTCGTGAAGTCCAACCTGACCACCGCCTGGTCGATGACCGGCTTGCCGGTTGCCTTCATCGTCACTTTCTTCTGTAAAGCAACGGCGTCGGCAGGATTGGCGCCGAGTTCGATCCGCATCAAGATGCGCGACTTCGGACTCGGCAGGTTCACGCGTTGCGTGCCTTTCGGTAGTACAGCGACCGTCTTCTTGAGGCAGAACGCGAATTTTCCAAATGGATGCCTGGGAAAATTCCGTTCGTTTATGTTGGCGGTCACTTCGCCCCAGCCGTTGAGTGCCTGCACCGTGTAGTACCGACCCCTGATTTCCGGCAGATCGATGAGCGTGCAGCTTTTCTCGTCGAGCCCGATCCAGGCTTCGCTGTAGAGGACGTCGAGATTGGGATTGGCCCAATCGACGCCTCCCGGCGCCCGGTGGATGATCTCGTTCCACCTGAAGCCTTCCCTGAAATCGAGATTTTCCTGCCGCAGCACCAGCAGGCGGCCGAGCATGTATTCGTAGGCTTCGACGATGTCGCGGTCGGCGAGCCGCGCGGGCTGCGCGCAGGCCGGAACGACCGCTGCCATCGCCGCGAATGCCGCCAGAACGGATTTTACCGGTGCCAACCCCATGGCGCGGTAAGTTTGCACCCGTTGCGCGCGAAAATCATCCGAAATACCGCTCATTTTGAATGCGGGCACAGGCGGCCGGATTCCCGTTTGCGCGGGATAGGTTTTGTGCAGGCGCTGCGTGCGCGCGGAATCACGGAAATGCCCGTTTACTTTTCTGTGTCGACAACCTTCTTCCAGGTGTGATCCGGGCTGAACGTGGTCATGCGCGCGGCGATCCGCGCCGTGTGCTCGCCGAGATCCTTCTCGTAGATGTCGCCTTCATGGTTGATGATGAAGGTCATGATGCCGGAATTGCCATACTCGGCCGGATAGGCAACGGCCGCAAAGCCGCCGATCATGTCGCCGTTGACGACATAGTCTACGGCGCCGCCGGGCGCGGTCGGGCCCTGGCGCAGCAGGATCTTGAAGCGATAGCCATGGTAAGGCTCGCCGGCGCCCGGGCGATAGCCGCGTTGCGTTGCATCCGCGACAGCCTCGCCGAGCGGGCTCGGTTTTTCGTTGTCGCTGGTCGGCCAATAGAGACCGTCTTTCTTGCCCGGCGAGCTGACGATCCGTTGCGCATAGACCGCCTGGCCGCTCTTGCTCTTGTTCATGTCGGCATATTCTTGCTGCGCGTCCCAGTACGCGAGCATGGCCTTCATGGTCGAGAGTTCGTTACGACCGATACGCCGCGCCAGGACTTCCTCGCGGCCGGCCGGGACGTCGAAAATCCACTGGCCGTCGCGCTGCACCATCGGAATCGGGAATGGCCAGTCGTTCTGCCCGATGACCAGCACAGACGGCTTGCCCGGTCCTGCAACGATGCGATGCCCGGCGTCATAGGCGGCAAGATATTCCTTCCGGACGTTCGCATCCTCAACCGGATCGCCGGATGAAACCAGTTCCTGCGAACCCGGTCCGAGAATGCTTATGACCGATTTGGTGTCACCACTTCGCGCTGCCTTGACAAGCGCTTCGACGGCCTCTTCGGGCGTCTTGAAACGCTGCTGCGCCTGCGCGAGCGAGGACAGCGTGAGGATAAGCATCGCCGCGCCGGCCAGGATGGTGATCTTGCTCAAGAGCCGTACGTGATGTGTGTTCATCATGACGGTTCACCTCTCAATGCGACCGCGAGGCGGCGGACGGAATCCGCGCGCCCGTGGCGAGCCATTGATCGTAGCTTTGGAACTGCAACCCGAGTCTGTCGTAGAAGACAAGCAGGTAGCCGTCGTGACCGCGGATGACGGCATCGGGCGCAACGACCTGCACCTCCTGCGCCATCACGCCGACATAGGCCTTGTCGCTGCCATTGTAGCTGAAGCGATAGAAGCCAAGCCCGTCGTCGAGGTGTCCAAGCAAGATCACATGGTGCTTGAGCGCGATGTCGGAGCGGCGTCCGCCGCCACCACCGCCGCGCCCGCCGCCACCGCCGCCACGACCGCCGCCACCGCCGCCCATCCGCGCGCCGCCGCCGCCGCCACCACGCCCGCCCATGCTCGCATGACCACGTGACGCGGAAGCCATGGCACTGCGGCCGCCACCGCCGCTGCCGGCGAATGCACTGCGGCCACCACCGCCACCACCCGCTCTGCCGCCGCTCGGACGCTGGCCGGCGCTGGGCCGGCTGCCGCCGCCGGGACGACTGCCCGCGCCTTTTCCGCCGCTCGGACGCTGTGCCGCTTTTTGACCGCCGCCCGGCCGATTACCTGCACCTGCGCCGCCACCCGGACGATTGCCTGCACCCGCGCCGCCACCGGGACGGTTGCCGCCAGCACCGTCGCGCCCCCGGAAGTCCGCGCGGTTACCTGCACCGGCGCGGTTATTGTTGCCCCTGCCCATTCTGTCGGCGACGCCTTTGTTGTTGTAACGAACGCCCTGCCGGTGCTCGGGCCTGTGGTTCCAGTTTCCACTGCCGCCGCCTGGCCGATTGATGTTGATGTTGTTGTTGTTCCAGTTGACGTTGCCACCCCAATAACCACCCCCCGCCCAGCGCCCCAAGGCATAACCCGCGCCGAAGGCCAGGCCCGCGCCCAAGATTGCGCCGCCGTAGGGCCAGTAGCTCGCGCCCCAGTAGTAGGGCGGATAGGCCGGGTAGGGCCAGGCGCCATAAACCACCGCCGGGTCGTAATATGGCACGTACATCGTTTCCGGATCCGTGGGCTCGATCACGATGACCTGCTTGCCGCCTTCGGATTTCTTCGAAACTTTCTGCTGCTTTGTAGTCTGAAGCTTGTTGTTTGCATCCGCCCTGGCGCGCAGACGCTGGACGCCGTCCATCACGTCGTTCTGTTGCGCGAGCATGGCGTCGCCGAGCTTTTGCGTCCAATCGAGCTTGTCCGCCATCATGTCGAGCACCGAGGGTGTCGCAACGAGCGACTTCACGCTTTCATCCCAGCCCTGCTTGTCGAGCGCGGCCCTCAACGCGTCGTCCTTGAGCCCCTTGTTTTCCTTCAGCCACCGGCTCGCCTGAATGACCTCGAGCGGATAAGTCGCTGCCATCAGCACCTGGGCGATCAGAGCGTCCGGATAAAGCGCGATCGGCGAAAGCAGCGCATCGATCTCTCCGGGCTTGAGCAACTCGTCTTGCGCGGGCGCGCTCGCCGGTGCGGGAGCCGGCTGGCTCTGCGCGCCTGCCACCTGGGTAAGGGCAACGAACAAGACGAATGCCAGCGATTGCACGAGGAATTTCGACATGGCCACTCCGTCGTTTCGACAAGCACAAAACATTCGCCGAATGCATGGGCATCGCGCGAAGAGCACGTCTGTCGTGTGCAAGCGTAGAGAGGCCGGTGCTGCTGATCGAGTTGGACCGAGGTCCAATAGCTGTCACACCGGACCAGTCGGACGGGATTGTCCGCATCCAGTCACTTCTGCGACCTTGATCGAGTGCCTTGCCGGCGCGCGTGACCGGCATTCTCGCCGGCCAGCGCGTCTGCGTGAGTTCCGATTAAATACCGCCATCAGTTCCCGCCGCGTCCCGTTGTCTCGATCTTTTCCATCGCATCGCTGACGGTGAAGCTCGCCGCCTTGGCGCGCGGGGGGAATTCCTTGAAGCTGTCGAGATATCGCGCGACGATCGCCTGCGCAGGCACGAGCAGGAATACCCGGCGCGCCTGCCAGTTGCCGTACAGCATGCTGTCAGGCCCCCGCTCGAACGGGTCGGCGCGCAGGTTGTACAGATTGGGTGCGCGCAGCTTGGTGAAGTTGCCTTGCCAGACCCCGATTGGCGTTTTGGGATTCACTTCCGTGTGCTGCTCCAGGAAAGTGACCTTCCATTCTCGGACACGGAGTGCCATCAGGTCGCCGTCGTCGCTCCAGTAGAGAAATTCCTCACGCGGCGATTTCGCTGCCTCGCCCTTCAGGAACGGCAGCAGGTTCACGCCATCGAGATGGACCTTGAATTGCCTGCCGTTCAGCGTGTGCCCGCTCCGCAGCTTGTCGGTCAGCTGCGGTTCGCCCACTGCTGCCGCGAAGGTCGGGATGAAGTCCTCGTGCGCGCAGATGTCATTGACGACGGTCCCCGCCTTGATCACGCCCGGCCAGCGGATCAGACACGGCACGCGGAAGGCGCCTTCCCAGTTGGTCGCTTTCTCGCCCTTGAAGGGGGTCGCGCCGCCATCCGGCCAGGTGAAGACTTCGGCGCCGTTGTCGGTCGTGTAGACGACGATCGTGTCGTCGGCGGCACCGAGATCATCGACCAGTTTCAGCAGTTCGCCGACTTGTCCGTCGTGCTCAACCATGCCGTCCGGATAGGTGCCGAGGCCGGTCTTGCCCTCCGACTCCTTCTTCAGATGCGTGAAGATGTGCATGCGCGTGGAGTTGAAGTAGCAGAACCACGGCCTGTTGGCCTGGTGCTGCCGGGTGATGAAGTCCTTGGCCGCCGTGAGGAATTCCACGTCGATCGTCTCCATCCGCTTCTTGTTGAGCGGCCCGGTATTCTCGATCACCTGCCTGCCGACCTTGCCGTAGGCAGGGTCAACGGTCGTATCGTCGCGGTCGCTCGCCTTGCACCTGAGCACGCCGCGCGGCCCGAACTTGGCGCGGAACTGCGGCGCCTTGGGATAGTCGGGATTCTCCGGCTCCTCTTCGGCGTTCAGGTGATAGAGATTGCCGAAGAACTCGTCGAACCCGTGCACGGTCGGCAAATGCTCGTTCCGGTCGCCGAGATGGTTCTTGCCGAACTGGCCGTTGGCGTAGCCGTACGTTTTCAGAACATCCGCGATGCTCGGATCGAGCGGCCCAAGTCCGAGCTCGGCTCCCGGCAGGCCGACCTTGGTCAGGCCGGTGCGGATCGGCGACTGCCCGGTGATGAATGCGGCGCGACCGGCGGTGCAGCTTTGTTGCCCGTACCAGTCGGTGAAAATCGCACCCTCTTTCCCGATCCGATCAATGTTCGGCGTGCGGTAGCCCATGATGCCCATGTTGTAGGCGCTGACATTGAACCAGCCGATGTCGTCGCCCATGATGAACAGGATGTTCGGCTTGCGGCCCGACGGGACCGGCACCGGCCGCTGCTGCGCCTGCGCGCTCTGCATCGGCGCGCTTGCTGCAAGCGCCGACGCGGCGGCCAAAGTCGTGCCGGCAAGCAGGATATTGCGCCGGCTGACATCGGTTGCGTAATTCTGCCCTGCATTTTTTGCCATGACTCTCTACTCCTTTGCGTCGGATTGGCGTCGACAACGCGTTCCATTTCTCACTGGGCGTGCGCGGCGGTGCGCAGCGCACGTATCGATGGCAACCGAGCTTCGAACTCAGCGCGCGGGCTGACCCGCCATCATGTTTTTCACGAAACCAACGATGAACGTGAGGATGGCGCCGGCGGCGCCCCCGCCCACGGCCTGGCCGAGCATGGCGCCGACGTCGAGGCCGCCACCCGTGTCCGCGAGCATCGGGATCAGCGATTGAAGGACTGAGCCTCCCGCAACGCCGCCAATGGCTCCCGAAATCGAGTTGCCGAGCGTGCCGAGGTTATAGTCCTTCGTTGCATTGCCAACAGCGTTGCCGCCGATCGCACCGGCAACGAGCTGAATGATGAGATTGATCAGTGTGCTTGACATGAGAGCCTCCACTCTAACCAAGTGCGATACAGCCCCCCCTTCCCACTGATCCCGGTGTTGCCGTCATCACCTCCGTGTCGTCATTTCCATGCGTTCCTGTGCCCGGCAGACGGAGCCGGCGCGTTCATTGCGCTGGCCTTCCCAGGGTTTCCTGGACTTTCATCACCGGCGGCGGATCCCAGCGGCCGGTCAGCACATCCGGTTTCGGAGCGTAAAGACGCATGGTCAGATTGAACGCTCCCTGCGGCGCCGGAAGCCAGTTGACCTCTTTGGCCGCGCCCGGGCTTTCATTCTGGACGTAGAGCGTCAGCGAGCCGTCAGGATCGTGCGCGAAAGCCATCCAGCTGCTGACCGCGAACCGGTTGGGCGTGTTTGCGACCTGGAATCCCTCCGGGTCATAAAGAGTGATCGACCAGAACGCGCCAGCCGGCGGCATTGCGTCCCTGGCGAATCTGATTGTGTACTTGTTCGCGCCGTCGAGCGGGCGTCCGGATTCGTCCCCGAGATTGAGCGGGTAGACCGCATCTTCCGGCAGGTTTGCGCCAAGGCCGGCCTGCGCGATGATGGCGCGCTTGAGATAGTAATTTCCGTAGACACCCATTGTGTCGGTGTTGACCGACCAGTTGTTCGCGACGCGCGCAAGTGTCCTGACTTTCCATTGCATCAGCTTCTGGCCGGCTTCCGGCGCGGCTTCGAATGCCTTTTTCACAGCAGGATCGAGCCTGGCGATGTCGAAACTCCTGCCGGGCTCGAAGCCGATCCGCTTCAACTGTGCGATGATCGGCTCGTCGGTAATGTGGGGCGGGTGCAGCTTCAGGAGCTCGGCTGCGTAAGCGAAATATTTTCCGGCCGGCATGGTGTCGACCTGGGTTTTTGCCGGCGTCGTCACGTCGACGGTCGGATCGATCTTTGCCACAACCGGTCGTGCCGGCTTGCCCCATCCGGAGAGCGGCGTGATCCTGAACCCGGCCTGAACCTTGTGCACCGCTTCATAGTCAGCCGGGCCATCGGTCTTGGTGCGGCCGATGATCCAGACATAGGGCGTCGGCGCATCGATGCCTGTGAATCCGGCCGGGACTGCTCCCCGCCAGCCCGGCGGCACGATGAGGAAATCGGCGGCCTGCGTTCCTGTTGTGCGCCAGCCCGGCGATGCAAACACATCGGTCCACATGTCGAGCATGGGCAGGAGATAATATCGGCCGGCTGTGTCCGGCACGGAGACGACCACGGGCCCGTTGGTCAGATCCAGCCACCCGCTGGAATAGAGCGTGTCAAAGTTGGGGCGGACGACAATCCTCATGTCAGCGGTCGGGAACGCCGGGATATTGACGAATGTGTTCATCGGACCGCCGATCCCTTTGCCCGGTTCGGTGTTGATGGCCTGCTTGCGCGTGAGGTCCATGGTGACCAGCGGGTAGAAATAGACGTAGGCATCGATGGCGATTGCCTGCGCTTCGGCTTCCGTGACGGCCTGTGCGCGTGCCGTCGGCGAGACACTCATGACCGCCGCATAAACGGTCAAAGCCAGGATGCCCCGTCCAGTCAGGCGCTGTCGCATGATGATCTCCTCTCGTGGACCACGCACCGAAACCCGACATGGCTGGTCGACGTATCGATCGGCTGCGCGTGACGTGCGGCGGGCCGGTAACGGCGGCAATAGCTCGGCGCGCACAGGTGCGAGCCGCCTTTGAGCACCTTGCGGGGAATCCTGATATTGGGCTGGCACGGGTCGTAGCTTTCCGATTCCGGGCCGCCGCGCGGATCTTCCGGAATGCAGCAGGCCTTCTGCGCGTCCGACTGGTGCTTCGGCGAGTACCAGTCGCTCGTCCATTCCCACACGTTGCCGATCATGTCGTAGACGCCGTAGCCGTTCGGCGGGAACGCGGTCACCGGCGAAGTGCGCCTAAATCCGGGCCGCCGCTGATACGGAAATTCGCCGTGCCACGTGTTGGCCATCCGGCGACCGTTGGGGATGAATGCATCGCCCCAGGCGAATTCGGCGCCGTCGAGTCCGCCACGCGCTGCGAATTCCCACTCGGCCTCAGTCGGCACTTCCCTGCCCGCCCAGCGCGCAAAGAGGAATGCGTCGGAATAAGCGACGTGCACGACCGGATGATCGTCGAGGCCCTTGATGTCGCTGTCCGGCCCGTACGGGTGCTGCCAGTCGGCGCCCTTGAGGAATGTCCACCACTGGCTCCAGTCGCGCAGATCGACCGGATGCTTCGGCGGCGTGAACACGAGCGAACCTGCAAACAGCATTTCCGGGCGCGCGCCCGGGTAGTTCTCCGGGTCCGGAGGAATCTCCGCGAAGGTCACGTGGCCGGTCGCGCGCACAAATTCCCTGAAACGACGATTTGTGACCGGCGTGCGATCGATCCAGAAGTCGCCGACGGTAACCCGGTGTGCCGGCGCCTCTTCGGGATAGTGCCGGTCTGACCCCATGCGGAACGTGCCGCCGCTAAGCCGGATCATGCCTTCCGTGTCGCGCGCACCCGCCGCGGCGGTGCCGTCCGGAGTTCGCAGACGTAAATCGACTTCCGCCCAACCGAGCGCGTTCATGTTTCAATGTCTACGCGCAGGCACGCGTCACAATCGAGTTGGACCGTGGTCCAATGAACCGGAAGGAAATGCGCGAGGCGACAGGGGGACGGGGAGGTGGGGGAAATGCCGCCTCGCGCATCGTGGGACCGACATCCCAATGGATGGATGTCCTAGTTTGGGACTTTCTATCGGCAAAAATTCTTTGTCGATTGGCCCGTGGTCCAATACCGGCCTGACCGGTTCGACGCGGACGGTTTTGCCAGAATAGGCGCTCTCGTTTGAGCCTGCGTCGAATGCTATAAAATATCGTTCCACTCCGGCGATGGACGGACGATGGATTCATTCGCGCCCGGGAATTCCGTGCGGCCGCTCTCAGAGCGCGCCGCACGCGTCAGCGGCGGCGAGGCGTTCCGGAATATTCTGATTGTCGCGATCGCATACTACGCGGGCGCGGAAATCGCGTTTCTGGTCGGCACGCTCTCCGACAGGATTTTTGCGCCGCTCTGGCCTCCCAATATCGTCCTGTTCTGTGCGCTTCTCCTGACGCAGCCGCGGCAATGGTGGATCTACATTCTCGCCGCCCTCCCCGCGCACACGATCGCCGAACTGGGCGTCGGCATGCCGGCCTCGCAATTGCTCGTGGCGTTCGTCACGAACTGCTCCGTGGCGATCTTCAATGCCTTCGCCGTTCAGCGGCTCCTGGTGGAGCCTCCGTGGTTCGGGACCATCCGCAAGACGCTCATTTATGTCCTGATCACCGCCTTCATCGGCCCGGCCTTTTGCGCGCTTGGCGGCGCCTTCGTTCAGATCCTCGGCGGTGGCTCCATGGATGACTACGGATTGTTCTGGGCGCGCTGGTACGCATCCAATGCGCTGGGCAGCCTCACGCTCGGCCCGATAGCAATGATCTGGCTGAGCGGTACCAGAGCCCCGATCCCCCGATCCCGCGCCGAAGCCGTCATCCTTGTCGCGGCACTTGTCAGCGCCAGTATCATTGCGTTCGAGGAGTTGCCGGCGATCGCAAGCGGCTATCTCCCGTTGCTCCTGTATCTGCCGTTGCCGGTCGTCGTGTGGGCGGCAATGCGATTCGGAGCCAAAGGTGCAAGCGGAGCAATCCTGGTCCTCAGCCTTGTTTTGATCTGGCGCACTCTCAACGGACCAAGCCTGTTCGATATCGGCTCGCCGGAAACGAATGTTTTCGCCATGCAGCTGTTTCTGATTGCCTTGTCGCCGCCGATCCTGCTGCTGGGGGCCGCCATCGAGGAGACACGCCGCGCCGAGAAGACCACACGGGAGAGCGAGGAACGGATCTCGTTCGCCGCGGCATCCTCACATGTCGGATTGTGGCAATACGAAATCGAAACGAATGTTTTCTGGACGACCGAATATTGCCGCACGCTGTTCGGTCTTTCGCGCGGCGCGCAGCTTGATTTCGACGCGTTGCTGGGCCGAATTCATCCGAACGACGTCTTGCCTGCGAGCGCGGCGCTGAAATCGGCAATACTTCACGCAACTCCGCTGGACATCGAATTCCGCGTGCAGGACGGCGCCGAAGTCCGCTGGATCTCGGCCAGGGCGCGGCCTGTCGCCGGAAGCAACGGCAAGCCATCGGCGATGGTTGGAGCGTTTGCAGACGTGACGCCCCGCAAGCTGGCGGAAGCCGAAGCCGACGTGCAGCGGCAGGAGATCGCGCATTTGATGCGCGTATCGATGCTGGGTGAGCTTTCGGGCGGATTGGCACACGAACTGACGCAGCCTCTGACGTCGATTCTTTCCAATGCCCAGGCAGGCAAGATGCTGCTGACAAAGGGGGGCAAAGGTGAAATCGACGAAATTTTCGACGACATCATTGCGGAGGACGAGCGTGCCGGCGCCGTGATTCATCGCCTTCGCGGTCTTCTGAAAAAAGGCGACGTGAAATACGAAACGATCGACATGAACGATCTGATTTCATCGACGCTGCAGCTGCTCCACAGCGAACTGATTGATCGCCGGATGTCCGTGAGCTTTGACGATGGAGCCGACCTGCCGCCGGTGCGCGGCGACCCCGTGCAATTGCAGCAAACGCTGCTCAATCTTCTGATGAATGCGATGGATGCCAGCGATGGTGTTGCTCCGCCGCGGCGGGTCATCTCGGTCAGCACTGCGATGACAGACAACGGTGGAGTCGAGGTGCGCATCTACGACCGCGGTACCGGATTGCCTCCCGCGCAGGAGCACGAGGTGTTTCAGCCGTTCTTCACCACGAAAAGGCGCGGCCTGGGTCTTGGCCTCTCGATCTGCACCTCGATTGTGAAACTTCATGGCGGCACGCTTTCACTTCAAAATAACGCGAGAGAAGGAGCAACGGCCTCATTTGCGCTTCCACCTCCGCTTGATTAGCGGTACCCTTTTCCACCCTGAGGTGTACAATGGGTGATGCAGGCTTCACGACCTTCCTCGTCGATGACGACCCGGCCGTGCTCAAGTCGATCACGCGCCTGTTGAAAGCGTTTGGCTACAAGACCAGGTCATTTTCATCGCCGCAGAAATTCCTGTCCGTGCATGATCCTTCCGTGCCCGGCTGCGCCATCATCGATCTTGTGATGTCGGAGCTTGACGGCCTGCACGTGCAGGAAGCGCTGCTGAAATCGGGCTCGGAACGGCCGATAATTTTCCTGACCGGCCGCGGCGATGTGCGCAGCACCGTCAAGGCGATGAAAGCAGGTGCAGTCGATTTTCTGACCAAGCCGGTCAGGCGCGACGCCCTCTTTTCCGCCGTCGTGCATGCGGTGGAGCTTGATGCCGCCGCGCGTCAGAAGCGGGAGGAACGTAAATCGGTCGGCGACCGCATTGCCATGCTCACGCGTCGCGAGCGGGAAGTGCTCGAGCACGTCATCGCGGGCCGCCTCAACAAGCAGATCGCCGCAACGCTCGGCACGGTCGAAAAAACGATCAAGGTGCACCGTGGGCGAATGATGACCAAGCTGGGCGTGCGAACGGTCGCCGATCTTGTGCGGCTGGCAGAGCGCGCCGGGATAGTGCCGGCACCGGCAGGACCATAACCCTTGCAAGTTGGCCTTTCGGGCAACTCGACTGGCCGTTCCATTCTGCACGAAGATGCGGGCGACATGCCAAAATCGCCCATACGGGTCGCCATCGTCGACGACGAAGCGCCGGTGCGCAACGCGCTTGCCCGCCTCCTTTCCGCCTCGTCATTTGAGCCAAGGACCTATGGCTCCGCGCGCGAGTTCATCGATGCCCTGCGCATCGACATTCCTGAATGCCTGATCGTCGACGTCCACATGCCGGATTTCACGGGGCTCGACCTGCAGCGCCTGCTGAACCGGATGGACAAGAAAATTCCGACGGTCGTCATCACGGCCTTTGATGACGTTGGCGTGCGCGAGCGGAG
>Ga0070741_10016853_pt1 | contig 12098 bp, 9 predicted proteins | sample Coa_R1_4_FD_66440 | JGI IMG/M metagenome (GOLD analysis project Ga0070741, IMG submission 66440) | Surface soil microbial communities from Centralia Pennsylvania, which are recovering from an underground coalmine fire - Coalmine... | ecosystem: Environmental > Terrestrial > Soil > Unclassified ...
TTCTAGGGGATATGTCATGAGTGAGATCAACGGCGCTTCCGGTCCGAGTCAGGGTTCGCATTCGCAGCTTCCCGCGGTGCAGCTGGCGGGCGCCGGCGTGATCGTCACGGGCGCGGCGCGCGGGATCGGCGCGGCACTGGCCCGCGCGTTCGCGGCCGAGGGCGCGCGGGTCGTGGTCAACGACGTCGATGCCGATGGCGCTCGGGCGCTGGCCGAGGAGCTCGGAGCGTTCGCCGTGCTCGGAGACGCGGCGACGGAAACCGGCGTGTCGTTGCTCGTCGGCTCGGCGCGCGAACTGCTCGGCTCGATCGACGTGTACTGCGCCAACGCCGGCATCGGTCCGGCCGGAACCGAACAGGCGCCCGAGGACGTGTGGTCGGCGGCCTGGGAGATCAACGTGATGGCGCATGTGCGCGCCGCGCGCGAACTGGTCCCCGGCTGGCTGGAGCGCGGATCAGGGTGCTTCGTCTCCACGGTCTCGGCGGCCGGGCTGCTCACCATGCTCGGCTCGGCTCCGTACGCGGCGTCCAAGCACGCGGCACTCGCCTTCGCCGAATGGCTCGCGGCCACATACCGGCACCGGGGCGTGCGCGTCCACGCGGTGTGCCCGCAGGGTGTACGAACCCGAATGCTGGATGAGAGCGGGCCGGGCGGTCAGGCGCTGCTGGCGGCCGGCGCGATCGAGCCGGAGCAGGTCGCGCAGGCGGTCATCAGGGGTCTGAGTGAAGACAAGTTCCTTATCCTGCCGCATCCCGACGTCGCCGAGTACTACGCGGCGCGCGCGGCCGATCCGGACCGCTGGCTCGGCGGAATGAACAAGCTGCAGCGCGGCATCGAGGCACAGCTGGGCAGGTGACGGCCGCCTGACCCGCCGTGCGGCGGCCGCCCGCGTGGCGGTGAAACGCAGCGTGGCGCGCGGTGGCGGCCGTGCGCCATCGCTGAACCGAAGATGATCGGCGCACGTGAGCATCAAGCGTGCGGCTCGATGCGGAAACCTGGGACGACAAAGGCAGAACCGTCGTCGAATTGAGCGGGGAACTCGACCTGTTCACCGCACCTGTGCTGCGTGACGTGCTGCTCGGGCTTACCGGGGACGGCAGGTATTGCCTGGCCGTCGAAATGAGCGGTCTGCGGTTTCTGGACAGCTCCGGCCTCGGCGTATTGGTCGGCGCGACGAAGCGGGCGGTGGCCGGGGGCGGCGGGCTGTGCCTGGTCGGCGCACCGCAGCGGATGCTCAAGACGCTGTCTATCACCGGGCTGCTGCGGGTCATGCCCGCCTTCACCTCGCTGGAGGACGCGTTCGGCTGGCTGGATCGGCTGCACGCGAGCCGCGGCGCGACGCACGGGGCTGCGGGCAACGGCGCGCCTTCCGTGGGCAACTGAGCGGCTGAGCAGCTGATCGGCGGCGCCGGCTCGCCAGGGCGCGGGCAGCCTGGCGCCGCGGTGTAAGTTTCACAGTACGTTGACATCCTTCGCGGCGCGCGGCCACCATCTTCAGTGCCGTTCCAGGCCCTTAGCGAGGGAGCGACCGTTGCGCGCAAAGCCGATCCGCACCAGAACCAGACGCCAGCTCACCATCCGGGCCGCGCTCGCGGCCCTGTGCGCGTTCCTGACCGCCGCCGCGATGGTCCTGGTGACGCAGAGCCCCGCCTCCGCGCTGACCGTCTCGGGCACGCCGTCGCCGGTCACCGGCAACGCGACGCACTTCGACGGGCTCGGGCAGCCCTACGGCGGCTGCGGCATGCCGCAGGCGAACCTGGAGACCCAGAACTTCATCGCCCTCAACGTCTTCAACACCCCGGGGGACTACAGCGCGCACACCCGGCCGGTGCCCGCGTCGCAGTCGAGCATCATGGGGATGTGGGACAACGGCCTGAACTGTGACCGGTGGGTGAAGGTCAGCATCGGCAACTACTGCACCGGGACCAACGACGGCGCGCAGAACGAGCCGTTCTGCCGCAACGGCTCCTGGGTCTCGGACAATCTGAACGGCGCGACGCTGGACATGATCGTCGCCGACAGCTGCGCCGACAGCAACGCCTGGTGCCGCGACGACCCGTACCACATCGACCTCAACACCAATTCGCTGGGCAACTTCGTGCTGGGCGGCTCGCCGGTGGGTTCCGCGCTGCTGAACAAGTGGAACAACCGGCAGGTCACCTGGCAGTTCGAGCCGGCGCCGAACTACACCGGCGACATCAACATCGGCTTCCTGCAGGGGGCCCAGGCGTGGTGGCCGGCCATCTCGGTCTCGCACCTGCCCAACGGCGTCCACGGCATCCAGTACCTGCAGAACGGTTCCTGGGTGTCCGCGGCGATGGACAGCGACATGGGCCAGGCGTACATCATCGGAGCGCTGACATCCGGCGGCTCGCAGTTCCAGATCAAGCTGACCGACTCCTCGGACCAGCCGCTGTTCGGCGGCCGGATCTACAGCTTCTCGCTGCCGTCCTCCTGCGGCGGGCAGTGCAGCGCCCCGTACACGCAGGTGACGTACACGACCTCCAGCGGCACCGGACCCAGCGCGTCGCCGAGCACCAGCGCGAGCTCCAGCCCGAGCGCGTCGCCGTCCTCGTCGCCGAGTTCCTCGCCCTCGTCCTCGCCGAGCGCGTCCCCGTCGCAGAGCTCGGGCTCGGGCGCCAAGTGCAGCGTGACCTCGGCGGTGACCGGCTCCTGGGGCTCCGGCTTCCAGGTATCGGTCACGGTGACGAATACCGGGACGAGCGGCACGTCGAACTGGTCTGTCTCGTTCTCGCTCCCCGCGGGTGACACGATCGCGAGTTCGTGGAACACGGCGCTGACACAGTCCGGGCAGAACGTGACCGCGGCCTCGGTGAGCTACAACGGCAGCCTTTCGCCGGGAGGCAGTACGTCATGGGGCATGGTGCTCAACGGCACGAATCAGACGCTGTCCGGATTGGGCTGCGCGGTGCACTAGCGGTGCACTGAGCGAATCAGCCCGTCGAGCGAAACAGTCCGGTGATAGAGCGGTCTGCTAGAAGAAGGAAGAAGTAGGCGAAGGGGCGTCCCGGGGGCGCCCCTTCGTCGTGTCCGCGGCCTTTACCGCAGAACGGCTACCAGCGGTCGTGCACCTGGGCGCGGACCAAGTCGTCGTACACGCCGCGCACGGCCGCGTGCGTCTGCTCGGACAGCGGCGCGAGATCGGCTGCCGCCGCATTCGACCTGGCCTGCTCGGGATTGCGCGCACCGGGGATCACGACGCTGACGCCCGGCTGGTCCAGGATCCAGCGCAGCGCGAACTGGGCGGTGCTCGCGCCCTGCGGCACCAGCGGACGCAGCCGCCGCACCGCTTCGAGGCCGGTGCGGTAGTCGACCCCGGAGAAGGTCTCGCCGACGTCGAAGGCCTCGCCGTGCCGGTTGTAGTTGCGGTGGTCGTTCTCGGCGAACGTGGTCGTCTCGTCGTACTTTCCGGACAGCAGGCCGCTGGCCAGCGGTACCCGCGCGATGATGCCGACTCCGGCCGCCTCGGCCGCCGGAAGCACCTGATCAAGCGGTTTGAGCCGGAAGGCGTTGAGGATGATCTGCACGGTGGCGACGCCGGGGTGCGCGATCGCGGTGAGGGCCTGCTCGCAGGTCTCGACGCTGACGCCGTATGCCGCGATGCGCTTCTCGGCGACGAGGGTGTCCAGCGCTTCGTAGACGGCCGGCGAACCGTAGACCTCCTCCGGCGGGCAGTGCAGCTGGACCAGGTCGAGCGTCTCGACGCCGAGGTTCGCGCGCGAGCGATCGGTCCAGGCGCGGAAGTTGTCCAGGGTGTAGAGGGCCGGGTCGAGCGCGACCCGGCGGCCCATCTTGGTGGCCACGGTCAGTGCGGCGCCGGGGCGCTCGCGCAGCAGCCGTCCGATGATCTGCTCGCTGCGGCCGTCGCCGTAGACGTCGGCGGTGTCGATGAAGGTCACTCCGGCGGCCACCGCCGCGTCGAGCGTTTCCAGCGCGTCGTCCTCGCTGACCTCGCCCCAGTCGGCGCCCAGCTGCCAGGCGCCGAGACCGACCGAGCCGACGCTGCGTCCGGTGCGTCCCAAGACTCTCTGTTCCATGCGCTCACCCTACGCCGAGCACGCTCGATAAGATCACCGAGGTTTTCCGTCACAAGCCACGGGGGTCGTCATGCCGATCATTAAGCGCCTCGCCGACGTGCCGCATCCGGCCCGTTACTCGCACGCGGTCGTCGCGACCGGGAAGCTCGCCTTCGTCGCCGGCCAAGTCGCGCTGGACGCGGAAGGCCGGCTGGTCGGCGCCGGTGACCTGGCCGCGCAGGCGGCGCAGGCCCTGCGGAATCTGGAGACGGTCCTCGGCGAGCTGGGCGCGGACTGGACCGATGTGGCGAGGCTCAACTGGTACGTGGTCGATGTGACCCAGATTCAGACGATCCGCGACGTGCTGGAGGAGTTCCTGCGGCCGGTGCTGGGCGAGCGGACGAATCCGGCCAGCACGCTGGTCCAGGCGGCGGCGCTGTTCCGGTCCGACGTGCTGGTCGAGGTGGACGCGGTGGTCGCGCTGCCGGAGTAGCCGCAATAGCCGTAGTAGCCGCAGCGCCGCGCGTGACGCGTCAGCCGGCGCCGAAGCACACGAAGGGCTCCTGGCGCTCGGATGCCGAGGCCGCGGCGAGGGCGCCGGCCGGGCTGGTTCCGGAGATCAGGGCCTTGTGCAGCGCGGCCATGAACGGCGGGGCGTCGTTGTCGGGGATCAGCATGCCGCTGGAGATCACCGTGCTGCTTCCCGCGTAGAGCAGCGCGGCGGTGAATCCGAGGTGCTCGTCGCCAGTGCGCACGTCGGCGCGGCCGAGTTCGCAGGCGGAGAGGATCACCCGCCGCGGGGGCTTGGACAGGCGTTGCAGGTCGTAGGCCATCAGCGGCCCGTCGGCCAGGTCGATGCGGGCGAACATGACGTTGCCGCGCTCGTGGTGGCCGTGCGCCGCGAGATGCACCGTGTGCGCTCCGTCGATGGCGCGCAAGGTGGCCTCGACGGTCGCCTCCTTGCCGGTGAGCACGACGGGCCGCGGGTAGAGCCCGGCGATCGCGGCGACTTCCGCCTCCGCGTGGGCCAGCCGGGGCCCTGCCGCCAGGACCGGGCTCGGGTCGGGCCGGCCGCCGCCGGATTCGTCCCTCGCGGCGCGGCGCGCGGCGAGCCACAGCCGCGCGGACGGGCAGACGGTGACCGGCCGGCCGCGCAGATCGGGCAGCAGGCTCCACGGGATGGTCGCGAGCGGGCCGGTCGGGACGATGACCACCGGCAGATCGCGCAGCCGCGGGCGCAGCGGCGCGACGATCTCGTCGGTGAGCGTGGCCAGTTGGCGGCGGACGGACTGGTCGACGACCGTCTGCAGCCGCGCGGGCAGGCTGCGGGCGGCGCGGGCTTCCAGGTCGCCGAGCAGCCGGTGGCCGGCTTCGACGGCGCGGGTGTAGTCCCCGAGCGGCACGAGCGTCGCGTGCCCGTCGGCGACGGCCAGGGCGAGCAGGCGGTCGCCTTGTCGCAGCAGGCTGATCATCACCTGCCCGGCGGCGGCCAGTTCCGCGGCGACTCGGGAGAGGCCGGTCGCGCGGGGATCGGCGTCCGGGCGGGTCGAGGCGCCGGGCGCGTCGGCGCCGGCAGCCGTCCAGGATCGCTCGCGCAGCCGGCGCTGCAAGGTCGCGTGCCGCTGACGCGCCTGAGGGTCGGACTCGCCCCGCAGCGCGCGCGTGCGCAGCAGGTCGTCGAGGTGGCGGTATTCGGCGATGGCGGCGGCCGTCTCCGGGTCGTCCGAGGCCTGGACCGGCCGGACCCGGAAGGCCTGGGCGCGGGACCGCTCGGACCAGGCGAAGATCGCCCGGGGCGAGCCTCCGTCCAGGGCGAGGCGCAGCCCGGTGCGGGTCAGGTCCCGGCCGAGGGCCGCGGTACCGGTTTGCAGGTCCAGGCTGCCGAGCGAACGGCGGTGTTCGTCAAGTCGGGCCAGGCCGTTGCGAAGCTCGGCGAACGCGGCGGCGCGGTCGCCCCGGGCGGCGGCCTGCTCGGCGCGGGTGAGGTGCGCGAAGAGGCGCAGTTCGAGCGGCACGGCCGGGCCGCTCGGACGCGGCGTCTCGAGCAGCGGGTTGATCCGGTCCGCGGCCTTCCGCGCGTGGATCAGGGCTCTGGCCGCGAGCAGACGCGCGAGTGCGGCGTCATAAGGCAGGCCGAGGTCACGCAGGCGGTCGGCGAGACGGCCGGTGCGGGTACCGAGGCGGGTGAGCGCGGGCTGCGGCTCAGGCGCGGCGGGCGCTTCGGCCGTGAGCACGGCGAAGTCGGCCCGGGCCCGGGTCAGCTCGGCCAGCGCGGCCCAGGTCTCGTTGCCCCGGGCCAGGAAGTGCCGCTGGGCCTGCCGGGCCCGCGCCGCGGCCTGCGCCGGCTTGTCCGCGGCGGCGAGGGCCTGGGCCGAGGCGAGTTCCGCTTCCGCGCGGTCCTGGCTGAGCCGCTGGTCGCGGAAGGCCGCGATCGCGGATTCCAGCTCCGCCGCGGCCTCGTCGGCGAGGCCGGCGGTCAGCAGCGCGCGGGCCCGATCGACCTGCACGACCGGCAGGTTGCCGGGCGCGTGCTCGCGGCAGGCGGCCTCGGCCCGACTGAACGCGTCGAGGGCCGCCGGGATGTTGCCGAGCAGCAGCTCGCAGTAGCCCAGGTTGTGCTTCGCCTTCGCGGCGAGCATCTCCGCTCCGGCGAGCCGCGCGATGTGCTCGCTGCGTTCGAGGTCCGCGCGGGCGGCGGCGATTCTTGCCGTGCCGAGATGCAGGCCGCCGCGGTTGAGCAGGGCCCGGGCGAGCACGAGCTGGTCCGGGTAGTCGGCCAGCAGCGGGATCGCCTCGTCGAAGCACGGCAGCGCGGCGCGGTACCGCCCGACCCGCCACAGCAGCAGTCCGCGCTGGGCGACGATGGCCACGCGGTGGTCCGCGCCGGCCAGGGGCTCGGCGCGGTCCAGCAGTTCCAGGCCGCGCTCGACCCGGCCCTGTTCGGCCTCGGCATGGGCCAGGCTCGCGAGCAGGCGCGCCGTCAGGCCTTCGGAGCCGGCCGGCGGCGCGGGTTCGAGCAGGCGAAGACCGGCGCGAAAGTGCCCGGCGGCCGCGGCCGGGCGGCCTGCCGCGCCGGCCGCGACGCCTCGACGGTGCCGGTCAAGGGCGGCCTCCGTCACACCCATCGCGCTACCGCGCTACCGCGGTGCGGTTCTCCACCAGCCGCCATGGCCCGCCGCCCTCTCCATCGTCCGCACAGCTCCCTCGCGCCAGCGGTCAGGCGGACTGACGCGTTAGAGCACGATCGCCGGTGTCAGTATGGACGGTCCGCCCCCACCCGTCAGCGGTTCGCCGAGGCGAACCACGAGTTGCGCGAGACCCCGCGGGATCGCTTCGAGCACGAAGCGCCCCTCCGCGTCGACGGCCGTGCCCAGGGCCCGTTCGCCGCTGCGCAGCTCGATCCGGCACGCCTGCGGCGGAGCGAGCCATCCGTCGATGCGCACCGTGTCGGCCTGCTGGCTGATCCGGATCATGATGGTGAGGCTGTCGCTGTCGAAGGTGACGACGCGCGCCTCCTCCCCCTCTCCCCCGCGCACGCCCGCCGCGGCCGGCTGGTATTGCTCGACCAGGCGCAGCACCTCGGCGTCGATGTCCTCGACGGCGAGGGCGAACAGGCTGCGCTGCACGACGCTGTCCGGCATCGGATCCAGCTCCTCGTGACATTCGCGCAGGATGCGCAGCAGGTCCTCGTCGCGCTCATCGAGCAGTTCGGCGGCCGACGCGCGGACCGGGTCCGTGCCGCCGGCGCCCCGCGCGCCGCTCTCGCCGGTCATGCCAGTCCTCCGCTCGTGCCGGTGATGCCGCTGCCGTCCGGGTCGAGCAGCGTTCTGAGTTTGGCCAGGCAGCGGCCGCGGGTCGGGCCGATGCTGCCGCGCGGCATGCCGAGCGCGGTCGCCACCGCGTCGTAGTCGGGGCGGTGGCTGAAGGCGACGACGCGCAGCAGCTCCTGGCAGCGCTGCGGCAGCCGGCGCACCGCGGTCCAGACGTCGCGGTGCCGTTCGGCGAGCAGGACGCGCTCTTCGGGCAAGGGCTGCGGATCGGCGGTGTCGGAAATCCGGTCGCCGTCCAGGGGTTGCTCGGCGCGGTGCGCGGTACGCGTGCGCCACGCCTCCCGTTTGGTCGCGGTGACCAGCCAGGCGGTCAGCGCGATCGGCGAGTGGATCTGGTCGAGGTGCCGCAGCAGGCTGAGCCAGGTGCACTGGATCGCGTCCTCGGCGGCCTCGCGGTCCAGTCCCTGGGCGCGGGCGACCTGCCAGAGCACCGGGCTGAGTTCGACCACGATCTTGTTCAGGCTCTCCCGGTTCCCCGACTGGGCGGATTGCAGCAGCGCGGCGACGCGGGCGTTGCGGTCGGCCGGAGTGTCGGCGGCGTCGGCGGCTGCCGCGGGCTCGGTGCGGTCGGGACGGATGGAGTTAGGCACGATCGGGCGCTCCAATGCGCCGCAGGGCCCTGGCGATCCGCTCGCGCGCCATGAGCCGGTCGGTGGAGCCCAGGTCGCTGTGCGGGTCGCCGGGGTGCTCGTCGGCCTCCTCGAGCAGCCCGGCCGCGAGCGTCGCGGCCAGCAGCGGCGTGGAGAACGAGGTGCCGCTCCACACCGCGAAGCCGCCGCGGAAGTCGTCCGGATCCAGCGTCTCGCGCAGGCGGTGCAGGCGGCTGTCCGCCGGACCGGCCGTGATCATCGGCTCGTAGCTGCCGTTCAGGTCGCTCGGATAGGTGCTCACCACGCTCGCGCCGGTCGCCCACGCGGTGACCCAGGAGCCGTCGTTGCTGAACATCGCCTTGCTGCCGTTGGGATTCAGCGCGCCGACGCTGACCACCGGCAGCAGCGGGTCGGCGCCGGGCTGGGTCGCGAACGCGGCGGGGAAGAAGGGCTGCGTGGTGGCCTGGTTGCCGGCGGCGGCGATCACGGCCACGCCGAGGTCGGTCAGGCCGTCGAGCAGCGCGGCGAACTGGCCCGTGTACACCAGGTCGGCCGGGTATTCGTCGAAGTAGCCGAGGGAGAGGGAGACCACATCGACCACGCCGGCGAGATCGCCGGAGGCGAGCGCGGTGCGGATCTGGGCGCCCAGCACGGCGACGGCGAGCAGCAGGACGCTTTCGTGCACGATCCCGTCGGTGTGCATGACGCGGATCACGCGCACGCGCGCGTCCGGTGCGCACTGCCGCACGATGCCCGAGATGAATGTGCCGTGGCCGATGTGTGTGGGAAGTGCGCCGACGGTGGGCTCGACCGGATCCGGCATGTCCCAGTAGCCGTCGAGCACCGGGAAGTCCAGGCCCCCGGTGTCGCGGACGCGGACCTCCTCGTGGTGGATCGCGGCCTGCAGCGGGTCGTCGGCCGTCAGGAAGCTGTCGGGGTCCGCGTCCGGCGTGCCGAGCCAGGCGTGCGGGCGGATCCCGGTGTCGAGGACGGCGACGACGGGGCGGCGGCTGGCCGGCAGGGCCTTGACGGGCGTGCGATGCGGAGCGTGGCCGAGCAGTTCGACCGGGATGCGCGCGGTCGAGCTGAAATAGAGGCCTGAGCCGCCGCTGCTTCCCTCGCTGAACGGGCTGCCTTCGCTGAAGGGGCTGCCCTCGCTGAACGGGTCGCCGCTGATGGCGGCCGCGCTGAGCAGGTGGTCCAGGCTGATGCGGCTGGGGTCGGCGCTCGCCGCGAGCGTCTCGGCGAGGTCGGTGCGGCGCGTCGCGGCACGGATCGCCTGGAGCGCCACCCAGGCGTCGACGGTCGTCGGGCCCGCGTCGTCGCGCACGCGCAGGACGACGGCGCGCGGTACGTCGGCGAGTTCCCGCAGCCACGGACGCAGCGAGGGGGCCGACTCGATCAGCGGCGGCGGGACTTCCAGCTCCAGCCCGACCGTTGCAAGGGCCTGATCGAGAGCCGCGACCGCACTCGGGTTGCGCAGTACCGCATCCGGGATGAGCAGCGTGTTGGCGCGGTACGCTGTGGCCGCCGGCGGTCGCGCGCCGGGTGCGAGTGGCGCTTCGGAGGGCAACAAAACGCGGCCACCGTGCCGATTAACAAGCACCGGCGAGAGATATGGCACGCCGAGATTGTTCACGGGCGCGGACCGCGGTTCAGACTGCTCACCGCTTGATCCGCTGAAATGCACCAACATCCGCTTTTCCCTCCGGCAGGATCGGTCGCGCCCTGGACAATCAAGGCGCGCACAAGCACCACAGCACAGTCAATGCACCGCATAGTCAAGACACGCGCAGGTGGCGGCAGATACCGGCGTCAGGTCACGAACCGGCAACGATTCTATGGATCACAGGTCGCTGCGGACGCCGATTCCGTGTTGTCGGTGCAGTCAGATAGAACCCGTGTATCTGGGGCGCCGGCGCCGCACTCTTTCGTTCAACACCCGCACGGTGTTCGCAGCGAGGGTGGGCTCGGAGAGACACGCGAATCAAGGGGGATCACTGATGGTTCCGACGATGACGGCTACCTACGATGCGGTGGCCGAAACGGCGACGGTTCCGGCGTTTCCGGTTCAGGCCGCCGGGATGGTCGAGCAGGGTGGGGGAAGAGGCGGCGCGGGTCGGCCCGGCGCGGTTGAAGCCGTAGTCGTGCGGATCGACGCGCGTGACCCGATCTCCGAGGCGGGCGTGCGGATGCAGCTGCGTTCGCGCCCTGAGATCCAGATCGCGCGGGCGGGACAGCTCGCGGCCGTGGTCGTCGCGGTCACCGACGCGGTGGACGAGGAGACCACGCGTTGGCTGCGCGGGCTGCACCGCGCGGACGGCCTGCCGGTGGTGCTGGTCAGCGGCCGGGTGGACGGCAGGGCGCTGTCGGCGCTGGTCGAGGCCGGGGTGCGCGGGGTGCTGCGGCGGCCGGAGGCGACGGCGGACCGGCTGGTCAGCGCGGTACGCTCGGCCGCGGCCGGGCACGGCGACCTGCCGCCGGAGCTGCTGCGCCAGCTGTTGGACCACCTCGCCGGGCTCAACCGGCAGGTGCTCAATCCGCGCGGATACTCGTTCTCCGGCCTGACCGAGCGCGAGCGCACCGTGCTGCAGCTGCTGGCCGAGGGGCTCTCGACCCGCGAGGTGGCCCTGCGGCTGTCGTACTCCGAGCGCACGATCAAGACGGTGATCCAGGATCTGACGCTGCGCCTGCAGCTGCGCAATCGGACGCAGGCCGTGGCGTACGCGCTGCGCAACGGCTGGATCTAACGGCTGGTTTTGAAGTCCGGTCTGGGAACTGATTCGCCCGGGAGCGCATACCGCGCCTCCCGGGCGAAATGGTTCCCAGACGAGTCAGTTCCCAGACGAGTCAGCGCCGGAAGATCAGCTCGTCGTTACCCGACGACGGCTGCATGGACCCGCCCTCGACGACCACGGGGGCGGTCGCTTGCAAGGGGGGCCGGGCGATGGCCGCGATCACGCTCTGCGTCGCCACGATCTGCGCGGCGCCGAGGATCTCATGCGGCGGCGCGAAGCAGAAGGTGTCGAGGTTTCCCTTCGCGTCGGCGACCAGCGCCGGAGCCGAGTCCGCGTTCGGCGAGCAGGCCGTGAGCGCCGCGCCGGCCGGTGTCTGCCAGGTCAGCGTGACCGGCTGGCCGGGGACGAAACCGGTGCCGGTGACGTGCGTATAGGTGCCGTCGACGAACACCGCCGGGTTGACGGTGAGCTTCGGCTGGCCGGGCGGTGGCGGGGGCGTCACGCAGCCGGTCACCGTGAACGTCGTGCTCGCGGGCAGCGGCGGCCAGGGATCGACCGCCGCCGGCTTCACGGACTGGATGACGACCTGCCCGGACGCGCCAGTGGCGGTGAGCGTGTGCGTTCCGCAGGCCAGCTGCGGCCGCTGGATCTGTGTGGTGAAGCCGCCGCTGCGGTTGGTGAACACGCTGGTGAACGCGTTTGGGTCGCCGTCGATGGTGAAGGAGACGGTGCGGAACGCCGGGTAGCCGGTGCCGGTCGCCGTGAACGAGAGCGGACCGCCGGCCGAGTTGATCGAGTCCGGCGTCGCGGTGACCGCCGGACAGTAGACCAGGACGTTGGTGTGCGCCGCGAGCGGGGAGCCTTCGACCACGTCGAGGTCGTTCAAGTCCACCTCGTTCGAAC
>Ga0070741_10016854_pt1 | contig 12097 bp, 7 predicted proteins | sample Coa_R1_4_FD_66440 | JGI IMG/M metagenome (GOLD analysis project Ga0070741, IMG submission 66440) | Surface soil microbial communities from Centralia Pennsylvania, which are recovering from an underground coalmine fire - Coalmine... | ecosystem: Environmental > Terrestrial > Soil > Unclassified ...
GTCGCAGCCGGTGGACTGGGGACCCGATCTCGACCTCTCTCCGGTCACCGCGGTTGCGCTCACTGGTCGGCCTGCGCGAGCGGTCGCACTCTTGTTGCCGTCTCCGGGCGGCGGGCCGACTTACCTCGTGGTGCTCAGCATGAGGGGTGCTGGCGTCGTCCTCGCGCGCCTACCGATCGACGGCCTCGCGCCCCCGCCGCCGGGGGAGCAGCCCGACACGATCCAGACGATCGAAACGAGCGACGTCCGGATCCAGTCGGCCGTCATGGTCGGCCGGACGCTCTGGACTGCGGGCAACGTCGGCTGCGTGCCGCCCGGTGACACCCGCCTCCGCTCCTGCCTGCGGGTGGTCGCCGTCAGCGGGAGTCGCGTCGCGCTCGAAACGGACGTCGGCCTGGCAGGCCGGGACATCTTTTACCCGGCTCTCGCCCGTATCGCCAAGGGCGATCTTGCCGTCCTTTACGGCTCGTCGTCCCGCACGAGCGTCCCGGCACTCGCGGCATTCGCAGTCGCCGGAAGCCGACGAGGCCGCTCGATCACGATCACCTCCGGCACGAGCCCGGCCGTCTCCGACCGTTTCGGCGACTACTTCGGCGCGGCTACCGACGCGGGCGGTCACGTCTGGGTCACGGGTGAGACGGGCGGCATCCCGCTGACGGCTGATGCGTCCTCCAACTGGGAAACATCCGTCGCAGAACTGACGGCCGGCGGCTGATCGTCACCGTGCGGGCACCCCGCCGAGATCCGGGTGCCAGCACCCTGGACGCGCTTCGCACCACCTGTCACGATCGGACTGGGTCCGGCAGGCAATACCGGAGGCAAATCGAGCGAAAGGGAGTCGGAACGATGAAGCTTCGAGCATTGACGCGTGTGCGGACGCTGCTCCTCGTGGGCGCCACGGCGGCGCTCCTCGTCCCGCTCACCGCATCCGGCGGAACGGCGGCGTCGGCCTCCGCGAAGAACAACACGCAGCGGGAAGCCGACCTGTACGAGATCAACCAGATCGAGGTGCACTGGCATCACGCCACCTCGACGCACAACATCAACGAGATGATGGCCCTCTGGGCGCCCGGCGCCGTGTTCAACATCGGCGGCCAGACGCTGACGGGAAAGGCGCAGATCAGGAACTGGTTCCTGACGCAGAACCCGGCCTTCCACCATCACTGGGAATCCGATACGCCGACCTACAAGATCCGGGTCACGATCAACGGAGACAAGGGGACGCTGTACTTCCAGTGCCACTACATCGACACGGCGACGAAGATGGTCGTCGCGTACCCGGCCGTCGACCACAAGGTGCAGAAGATCAACGGCAAGTGGCTGATCGTCGACTCGGCGGACGCAACCCCACAGCTCAGCCCGTAGGGCTTGTGCGGCTTCGGCCGGCGTAGAGATGGCTCAGCCAGAAGCGATCGGTACGCCGCCCCCCGCGAGACGGTGGGCGGCGTTCGTCGCGCGTGACAACGGGCTCGTCCGCACGTTCGCGCGGGTGCCTGCGAACGTCCGGACAAAGCTCGTCGTCTCGTTCCTGATCATCAGCGCGCTGCTCGTGTTGGTCGGCGTCGTCGGGCTTCGCTTCCTCGGCCAGTCCAACTCGCGCGTCGAGGGTCTCGGGTCGCTGCAGAGGCGCGCATCCGCCTATCAGGCGCTCGACGCGACGGCGACCGACCTGCGCGGGTTGCTCGCCGAGCGGGCGCAGGGCGAGCCGGGCTCGCTCACGAGTGGCCCGACGATCCCCGGCGGAACCCGATGGAAAATCGTCGACCAGGCGGTGACCTACTTCCTCGCGCAGGTCGAGCTGGCAGCGAGCAACACGGAGATCGGGCTCGTCCGACCCCCCGCCGAAGAGCGACTGATCGCGAGAATCCGCAACGACTACGAGAAGACGTCGGCTGCGTTCAACAAGGTGAAGGCACTCGACGCGAAGAACGTCGGCGGCTTCGGATTCCAACCATTCCTGACCGCTGCACAGCGGGCCGACGACGACCTCTCCGAACAGACCGACGCCCTCGCGAACCGGACGAGCAGCGAGACGACGACCTTGATCGCCGCGAACCGCGACGCGTACACGTCGTCGCGAGACCTGTTCATCGGCGTCGCCGCCGGAAGCGTGGCGCTCGCGCTCGCGCTCGGGCTCGTCCTCGCCTGGTCGCTCGTACGTCCGATCCGGCGAACTGAGGCTCGGCTCGCCGAGATCGCAGCCGGCGACTTCTCGGGCTCCCTCGACGTGCCCAATCGGGACGAGCTGGGCTCGCTCGCGCACAACGTCAACCGGATGAACGACGAGCTACGGCGCCTTTATGGAGAGCTCGAGACGGCGAGCCGCCACAAGAGCGAGTTCCTCGCCAACATGTCGCACGAGCTGCGGACGCCGCTGAACGCGATCATCGGCTTCTCCGAAGTCCTCCACGAGCGCATGTTCGGAGAGCTGAACGAGCAGCAGATGGGGTACGTCGAAGACGTCCTCGACGCCGGCCGCCACCTGCTCTCGCTGATCAACGACGTGCTCGACCTCTCCAAGATCGAGGCCGGCCGGATGGACCTCGAGCTGACGGAGGTGTCCGTGCCGGAAACGTTGCAGAGCGGCCTGACAATGCACGAGGAGCGCGCGAGCCGGAGCGGAGTCACGCTTGAGCTCGTCGTCGAGCCGGAGACGATCCTTGTCGAGGCCGACGAGCGGAAGCTGCGGCAGGTCGTCTTCAATCTGCTCTCGAACGCGGTCAAGTTCACGCCGCCGGGCGGACGGATCGACGTCAGCGCTCGGGTGGACGACGGGCTCGTGGAGGTCGCCGTCGCCGACACGGGCCCCGGCATCGCCCGCGAGGAGCAGGACGCGATCTTCGAGGTCTTCCAGCAGGCCAGAAGCTCGCACGGCGACATCCGCTCCGAGGGAACCGGGCTCGGGCTGCCTCTTTCGCGGCGGTTCATCGAGCTCCACGGCGGCCGGCTGTGGGTCGAGAGCGCGCCCGGCGAGGGCAGCACCTTCCGGTTCACGCTCCCCGCGAAGCAGGAGGCGACCGCGTGAACGAGCTCGTCCTGATCGTCGACGACAACGACAAGAACCTGAAGCTCGCGCGCGACGTCCTCCAGTTCTCGGGCTTCAGAACGCTCGAAGCTGCGAGCGGCGGGGAAGGCATCTCGCTCGCCGCAGAGCACCTCCCGAACGTGATCCTGATGGACATCCGCCTTCCTGACATGGATGGCACCGAGGCGCTGGCGGTGATCAGGGAGCGCGAGACGACGGCGCAGATTCCGGTTGTCGCGCTCACCTCCTTCGCCATGAAGGGCGACCGCGAGCGCCTGCTCGCCCACGGCTTCGACGGCTACCTGGAGAAGCCGATCAGCGTGCGGGAGTTCCCGGAGCAGGTTCGCGGCTACTGCCGGGCGGAGGACGGATGACGGACGCGGCCGGGAAGATCCTCGTCGTCGACGACACCCCGCAGAACGTGCGGCTGCTCGAGGCCGTACTCGGCAGCAACGGCTACGAGGTGGTCTCGGCGCACTCGGGCCAGGAGGCGCTCGAGAAGCTCGCCGACTGGCTTCCCGACCTCGTGCTCCTCGACATTCAGATGCCGGGCATGAACGGCTACGAGGTCTGCCGGCGGCTGCGGGAGAACGCGGCGACGCAGTTCCTCCCCGTGGTGATGGTGACGTCGAGCGACAGCGAGGTTCGGGTCGACGCGATCGACGCCGGCGCGGACGACTTCCTCACGAAGCCGATCAACCAGCAGGAGCTCCTGGCGCGGGTCCGGTCGCTCGTACGGATCAAGAGCTACCACGACACCGTCGAGGCGCAGCGCGCCGAGCTCGCCGACTGGAACCGAAGCCTCGAAGCGCGGGTGGCCGAGCAGGTCGAGGAGCTCGAGAAGATGAACCGGCTGCGACGGTTCCTGTCGCCGACGCTCGCCGAGCTGATCCTCTCCCAGGGCGAGGGCATCCTCGAGAGCCACCGGCGCGAGATCGCCGTCCTCTTCGCCGACCTCCGAGGCTGGACTGCCTTCAGCGCGAACACGGAGCCCGAGGAGGTGATGGGCGTCATCCGCGAGTTCCACGCATCGATGGGGAACCTCATCGTCGAGTTCGAGGCCACCGTCGGCTGGTTCGCGGGCGACGGCCTGATGGCCTGGTTCAACGATCCGATCCCGGTTCCCGACGCGTCCGCGCGCGCCGTCCGGATGGCGGTCGCAATGCGGGGCGCCATGGGTGACCTGACGGCGAAGTGGAGCAGGCGTGGCCACGAGCTCAACTTCTCGGTCGGGATCGGTCTCGGCTACGCGACCCTCGGCCGGATCGGGTTCGACGGGCGCTTCGACTACGGCGCCGTCGGAACGGTGATGAACCTGGCCTCGCGGCTCTGCGACGAGGCCGAGCCGGGCGACATCCTCGTCAGCCAGCGCGTGCTCTCCGAGGTGGAGGCCTCCGTGGCGGCAGAGCCGGTCGGCGAGCTCACCCTGAAGGGGTTCATGAAGCCGGTGGCGGCCTATCGCATTCTCGAGCTCACGCCCGCGGTGGTCGTCGCCCAGTAACCCAGAGTGACCCGCGGGCGTCTGGCAGCTGCCCGTGCCCGGCGCTACTCGGATGGCTTGGCGGAGCCTGCCGCCGCACCGAAGACCGAAACCAGGTGAGGCCGCATGGGAACCTCCGGGTCGAGAGCAGCGCGACCCTAACTCGTAAGGGGCTACAAGCGCCCTCAGTGGGGGCGGGCGACGAGTCGGATGCGCGCGCAGCTCGTGTAGTTCCGCACGGGCGCGCCGGGTGTGCGGTTCCGGAGCGTGACGCAGAAGCCGAGCGATCCGTGCGGCGCCGCGGGCGGTGCGTGCCACGCGACTGAGTAGAGGCTGCCGGCATCGACCACGGAAGCGTTCTTGTGCACGTGGGCGATCGTCTTTCCGTCTTGGTCGACGAGGACGTCCGTCGCGACGATTCCGAGCGTCGTCGAGCGGTAGCGGAGGCTCACGAGGCCGTCGGTGGAGCCCTCGGCCGGCAAGGCCCTCGGAATTACCGCATCGGTGATCGCAACGACCTGCAGCATGGGTCGAGCGGGGTAGATGTGGTCGTTACCGTTCTGGAAGGCGGTGATGAAGCACAGGGCGCCGGCGAACACGTGGACAATGCGCTGACGCATGGTGCAGCCGCCGTAGGCGGTGTACGTGATCGGCAGGCCTGACGAGGCGTGTGCGTTCGGGTTGAAGTCGCCGTCCGCCGTCGTCCGGTCCCGCAGGGGCTTGAACGTGATCGTCTGGGTTTGAGGCAAGGCGGGGGGCGAGACGCTTGCGGCGGAGCAGGGGCCCGCTGCCGGTGGCGCACCCGATGCCCACTCGCCAGCCGTGCGGCTGAGTGCGAGCGTGACCGCTGCTGCGGCGTCGAGGCGGCCGCAGCCCAAGGTCGGCGTCCAACTTGCGCCGGTGTCACGGTCTGCGGAGGCCTTGATGATGTCGGCGACCTGGTAGTTCTTCAACTCGGGCCGTGCGGCCCAGACGAGTGCGGCGACACCGGCGACCTCGGGAGACGCGAAGGACGTCCCGGCCACGTAGCCGTACTCGGTGCCGCCCGAACCCGTCCACTGCGGGTAGCACGTATCCGAGAGCTGGTTCCGCCTCGGCAGCGCGACGAGCACGCCTGAGCAGGGGCCCGTGAAGATGCCGGGAGCGACCAGCGAGAGGTGCTTGTCGAAGTTGGAGAACCACGCATAGCTGCCTCTGGCGTTCGTCGCGCCGACCGCCAGGCCGTAGCTCTCCCCGCCTCCGCTGGGCTGGAGAAGCGCTGCCGGCCAATCGACCGGTCCGCCGTCGTTCCCCGAGGCGGCAACGATCAGCACCCCGTCGGAGGCGGCCTTGTCGATTGCATCCACGAGGATCGGCGAAGAGGGCTCAGGACCGCCGATGCTGAGGTTCACGATCCGCACGCCGAGCGCGTCGAGCTTTGCAATTGCCTGTGCGACGTCGGCGTCGTAGAAACCGCCCTGACTGTCTGCATGGATACCGATCACGTGGGCGGCTCCACCGAAACCGGCCATGCCGAAGCCGTCGCCGTCGTTCGCCGCGATCAGCGACGCGACGGCTGTGCCATGGCCAAAGTCGTCGTTGCCGGCCGTCGATGCCGACAGCTGCGTTCCGTTCGCAGTGACGTCGTAGAGGCCGTCGATCTTTCCTGCGAGGTCGGGCACGGCGTCGACGCCGGTGTCGATGACCCCGACCTGGATCCGGGGATCGCCCGCCGAGAGGGCGAGCGCGCCGCCGAGGTTCGCAGACGCGAACTGCCATTCGTACGGAAGCTTCGTCTTCGGATCCACGTTCTGCACGAGTGGATCGTTCGGCATGTTCGCTACATGGCGCGGCGACCCGATCGGAGAGACGTAGCGCAAGCGTCGATCAGCGGTTGCGTGCGCGACGAGCGCATGCAGGTGGGTGGCGTCGATGTGCACGCGCGCAGCGCGGAGAGCCGGGATCGCTTGCAAGGTCTCGAATCCGTAGGACCGTCTCAGCCCGGCCAGGTCGCGCATCGACTCGAGGCCGATGACCGCCGTGGAGCCGAAGCGGGCGGCTCCACGCTCGAGAGAGCGCGCAGCTGTGTGCGAGCGGAACCAGTGCATCTGGCGGCCGGGGTTCGGTGGCGCTGAGGTGACCGTGGTGCTCGCCGAGGTCGCGGTCGAGTTGAGCACGGCCGCGGCGCCGACGAGCGCGAGGGTCGCGAGCAGGAATGGGCGTCGCATCACTTCTCCTCCACTTCTGGACGGTCGGTGGTCTCGCAGGGGGCGGTGGGCTGCGCCGCCAGTCCGGCGCGAAAGACGAGCAGCAGCGCGTCTTCGTGCGAGAGCGGCATGCCGTGGGTCTCGGCTGCGTGCCGCCTGACCTCGGCGACGAGCCCTTCCTCCTCCGCTGCGCGGGCTTCGAACCCGCACTCGCACGTGATCACCGCTTCAACTCGCATCGCGGCGACGCTAGGTGGACGTGCCTAAAACAAGGCAGAATCCAGGCAACTGAATGGCTAACACGGTGCAGTTGAAGCTCTTTGTCACCGGTCGCGTCGCGGTCGAGACCGACGGCGCCGTGATCGACGAAGCGCAGCTCGGAGGCCGGCAAGGACGGCTCCTGTTCGCCTACCTGGTCGCCGAGCGGAGCCGGCCGGTTCCGCGGGACGAGCTCGCCGAGGCGCTTTGGGGCGAGACACCACCCGTAACGAGGGACAAGGGACTGACCGTGATCGCCAGCAAGCTCCGCGGCGCGCTCGCAGACGCAGGACTCGACGGCCGGGAAATCTTGACTGCCGCGTTCGGCTGTTACCGGCTCGACCTGCCCGAGGGAACGTGGGTCGACTTGTTCGCGGCCGCGAGCAGCGCACAGGAGGCGGAAGAAGCGCTCGACGCGGGCGACCTCGACCAGGCACGGGCGGCGGCTGCCTCGGCGGAGTCACTATTGCGCCGGCCGTTCCTGCCTGGCGAAGACGGAACGTGGGTCGAGCAGAAGCGACGCGACCTGGCCGACATCCGCGAGCGCGCGTTGGGCGTCCTCGCCGATGCGTGCCTGCGTTCGGGCGCCGCGCGGGAGGCGGCAAAGTGGGCCGAGGAACTGATCGCGCTCTCGCCGTTTCGCGAGGCCGGATATCGCCGCTTGATGGAGGCACACGTCGCCGCGGGCAACGGGGCCGAGGCGCTCCGAGTCTACGAGCGGTGCCGCCGGCTCCTGGCCGACGAGCTCGGCGCCTACCCCTCGCCGGAGACCGAATCGATCTATCGCCAACTTCTGGCCGCGCCGACTCCCGGCAACGGAGCGGTGACGGACAACGCGAAACGCCTGAAGGACCTCGACCGCTCGGAGAGCGTCACCCGGATCGTGACCGAGACCGTTCCGTCAGCCTCCCCGCCCGCGAAAGAGGTAACGCGCCGGCGGGCCACATCAGCGCGCCGCCGAACGGTGCTCGCCGCGACGCTCGTGGCCGTGATCGCCGCAGCAGTTGCAGTGCCGCTGTTTGCGTTCTCGAGCGGCGGGCCGCACGCCAGCGCTGCGCAAGGCACGCTCGGCGGCAACGCCGTCGGCGCGGTGTCGGCCTCGACCGGGCGCATCTTCGCGTCGGTACCGCTGGCGGCCTCGCCGGATGCGGTCACGGCCGGAGCCGGGTCGATCTGGGCGGCGATGTCGGACCGCGGAGTCGTGTCCCGGATAGCGCCCGCGACGAACACGGTGCAGCAGACGATCCAGACGCCGGGCGAGCCGTCCGCGATCACGGTGGGCGGAGGATTCGTCTGGGTCGCGGACACGTTCACCAACACCGTTTCGCAGATCGACCCGCGGGCGGCGAACGGCGGGAAGCTCGTCGACACGATCAACGTCGGAAACGGGCCTTCGGGCATCGCCTACGGCCTCGGCGACGTGTGGGTGGCCAACTCGGTCGACCGCAGCGTCACCCCGATCAACCCTGCGACCGGAATCCCGGGCACGCCGATCTCCGTGGAAAACGGAGCGGACGACGTCGCCGTCGGGGACGACAGCGTCTGGGTGATCGGCCAGTCGCACGGCGTCCTCTCGCGCATCGACCCGGCCGCGCGCACGGTGGCCGAGTGGACGAACGTCGGGAACGAGCCCACCGCCGTCGCCGTCGGCCCCGACGCCGTATGGGTGACGAACGGGGCGGACGGGACGGTGGCGAAGATCAATCCCTCGAGCGGGCACCTGGAAAATGCCTTCACGGTCGGCAAGCAGCCGAGCGGAATCGCCGTCGCAGCGGACGGACACGTCTGGGTGGCGAACGCCGGCTCGGCGACGCTAACCGAGCTCGACCCGTCGACGGGCCACGTCATCCGGACCGTCCCGACCGGCGCACCGGCGGCCGGGGTCGCACTGGAGGGCGGCACGGTGTACGTCGCGGCGCAGGTGCCGCCGAGCGCGCACCGCGGCGGCACGCTCACGATCGCGATCGCGAACGCGCCCGGCACGTATGCGCTCCCCATCCCCGAAGAGCTCGATCCCGCCGGGCCGTGCTGGCCGCCACCGAAGCCAGTGAAGAATGCCTGCGCGGAACGGGGCCTCTCCGCCTCGGAGTTGCTCACGCTCACGAACGATGGGCTCCTCGGCTACAGCCAGGCGGGAGGCGCCGGGAGCTACAGAGTCGTCGCCGACCTGGCCACCGGCGTTCCGACACCCAGCGACGGCGGCCTTACGTACACCTTCCAGCTACGCAAGGGAATCCGCTACTCGACCGGCGGCGTCGTCCAGCCTGCGGACATCCGCCGCGGGATCGAACGCGCGCTGCTCGCCAGCAAGGGCCAGGGTGGGCCGGGCGACTACATGGCCGTGATCGAGGGCGCGGGCGGATGCGTGACCGGCGCGCACTGCGATCTCACCCGCGGCATCACGACCAGCCCGGGATCGAACACCGTGACCTTCCATCTCAGCCGGCCCGACCCCGACTTTCTCTTGCAGCTCGCATTCCCCGATTTCGACGCGGTTCCAGCCTCGACGCCGCTGCGCGCGCGCCTGCCGCTGCCCGCGACAGGCCCGTACGAGATCGCTGGCTGGCGGTCAAAGGGCGTGGTCGTCCTCGTGCGCAACCCGCACTTCCAGGTCTGGTCGACTGAGGCGCAGCCGGACGGCTACCCCGACAAGATCGTCGAGCGGTACAACTACACGGGCACGTCCGCGATCCGCGCGGTCGAGCGCGGCACGGCCGACGTCACGACCAACGGCCTTGACCAGCGATGGCCCCCCGCGCTCGCAGCCTCGATCGAAAGGCGCCACTCGAGCCAGCTATACCAAGTCCCGATCCTGACGATCCTCGGGTGGTGGCTGAACACGAGGGTCGCGCCGTTCAACGACGTCCGCGTCCGGCAGGCGGTCAACCTTGCCGTCGACCGCAAACTGCTCGCCCGGATCAACGCCGGCAGGGTCGCGTGCCAATTCCTGCCCCCGGGCGTCGACGGCTACAGCGCCTACTGCCCCTACAACGGCCCCGACCTGGCGAAAGCCCGGAAGCTCGTCGCCGAGTCGGGCACAAAGGGCCAGCGAGTGACGGTCTGGTCCTTCAGGTTCCGAAAGCACACTCCGCAAATCGGCCTCCGGAACGCTCGCTACTTCGTCTCGGTGCTGCGAAGCCTCGGCTACGACGCCAGGTTCGAGCTCGTCTCGCACGAGGGCGTTTCTTGGACGTGGCTACCCGGTCGCCAGGTCGGCATCGGGGGCTGGGGTGGAAGCCTCCCATCGCCCTCCGACATCCTCTCCGGGTTCGTCTGCAGCTCCTACTCGAACAACCCGAACAGGAACGGGGATTTCGCCGGGCTCTGCGACCGCCGCCTCGACGCGCAGATCGCGCGTGCGCGCGCACTCGAGACGACCAACCCCGCCGCGGCGGCCGGGGTCTGGCACAGGGCCGACCGCATGCTGACCGACGACGCGCCGTGGGTGCCGATGAAGGTCTTTGTCTCGAGCGACTTCGTCTCCCGGCGGGTGGGCAACTACAAGTACTGCTGGCTCTCGGGGACAAGCGGTCTGACCGGCGCCTGCCTCGACCAGCTCTGGGTGCGCTAGCCGCTCGCGACGAGGTTGAGCGGCAACCATGCCGTCGACAGGCAACGCATCGCTGCGCTCGACGTAGACGCTCCGCCTCGAAACTCGCAGACTCCGAAAGCTCACGCGCGATCAACGCTATCGCGTCCCGAAACGCGGCATCCGCGTCTACACAGACAACAAATCGTGGAGCATTAATGGAGCAGAGCGGTCGCAACTGTCGGCAACCGCTGGCAAAGGGTGTCCCGCCGAAACCGGCTTAGCCACTTGCGAACCGTTGCCGACGCTTTCCACCGCTTGCTGCAGATGCTCCATGGTAAGCAGGGGGTCGACGGTTCGAGTCCGTCAGAGGGCTTCATCGAACTACCTGTAAATCGAGCTGTTGTCTTGTCCATCTCGTAAACGCACGTCTCTCGCGGGAACTATCTGGTGTTCCCTCGTTAGCTGCATAGGCAAGCGGGATTCGGCTCGTCCCAGCCGATCAGAACCGGCTGACCCCCTCTGTAAGACGAAATCGCCGGAATTGCACCGCTCTTTGCGCTCGGGTGCTGAATCCGACTTGCAGAAAGGCGTGCGCAGCGACTTGCGGAGCTGCGCATCACCATCAGAGCGTCTCTTGCGCGCCGTCGCCCGAGCCCGCGCGGGCGACGACGCACAAGCTTTGGGGTCTTCGCTCTTTCCTAGGCCGCCTGCGCTGAGGGCTCCGGGTGGACGGGCGAGGCCTCGACCCGGAGGATTCGCGCGGGCCGGGCGGGCAGCCACCAGTTCCATCGGCCGAGCACGGCGACGAGCGCGGGCGCTAGCAGGCCGCGGATGATCGTGGCGTCGATCAGGATCCCACCGCCGAGGGCGGTCGCGAACATCTTCGCTTCGGTTCCCGGCGTCGAGCTGAACGCGACGAAGGCGAGGCCGAGAATCAACGCCGCGCTAGTAACGAGTCGTCCCGTTCGCCCAAGTCCTTCGACGACGGCGGTCGGCGTCGACCTGGTGCGATCGTAGGCCTCGCGCATCCGGCTGATGATGAACACCTGGTAGTCCATCGAGATCCCGAAGAGGAACGCGAAGACGACGATCGGCATCTCGACGTTGATCGCGCGGGTCGCCTCGATGCCCCAGATGCCGGAGCCGAACCCGTGCTGGAACACGAGCACGAGCAGGCCCCAGGCGGCAGCGACGGAGAGCAGGTTCAGGAGAACCGCCTTGAGCGGCAGGACCAACGACCGGAAGGCCCGCGCGAGGAGCAGGAACGTGGCAGCCGAGATCAGCAGGATCAGGAGCGGGAAGTTGCTGTAGACCGCGTCGAGGAAGTCGGCTCCTTGCGCTGCCTCGCCGCCGATGGCGACATCACCATCGACTGCCACCGCGCGGAGCCGGTCGAGCGTCGCGCGGCCGGCCGGTGAGTTCCCGTCCTCGGCCGGAATGACGGTGACGAGAGCGGTTCCGTCTCGACGCCAATCCGGGGGCGCGACTGCCGCTCGGACGCCCTCGACAGTCGCGAAGGTCTCGGAGATCCAGGCGGCGTCTCCCGTCTTCACAAGCGCGTCGCAGGGCGAGAGCGGGCCGCTGCCGATTCCCGAGTCGTTGAGATTGTCGAGCGC
>Ga0070741_10016855_pt1 | contig 12096 bp, 14 predicted proteins | sample Coa_R1_4_FD_66440 | JGI IMG/M metagenome (GOLD analysis project Ga0070741, IMG submission 66440) | Surface soil microbial communities from Centralia Pennsylvania, which are recovering from an underground coalmine fire - Coalmine... | ecosystem: Environmental > Terrestrial > Soil > Unclassified ...
CTCCTCGACTACGTGGACGTCGTGGTCCACGTGTTCTCGAAGGAGCAGCGCGAGTACTACGACCTCGAGCGTCTGTGGCGGGATGCTCCCCGCGTCGGATGGGAGGAGGAGGGCGCCGCCTCCTCTGGTTGAGTAGACTTCGATCTTCGAGCGGGCCCATAGCTCAGCTGGTAGAGCGCATGGCTGGCAGCCATGAGGTCAGGGGTTCGAATCCCCTTGGGTCCACTTTCAGTGGCTTATTCGAACCCGGGCGTGAGAAGAGAGGCGCGAAGACCTCCGAGAACTCCGCCCGGCAGATCTTCCGATCCTTGATGTAGACGGCCTGGAGCACGGCGTCGTTGAAGCGTCGTCGGACGGCGGGTCGCGCCTTCCGATACGCGGCGTGGCAGTTGCCGGCGAGCTGGATCGCGGTGCGCAGCACGTCTTGCCGGCCCTCCAGGTCGCCCTCTGCCGCCTCGAGCTCCGTCTTGGCGGCCTGCTCCGCCACCCGGATCCGGTCCTGCTCGGTCTTCAGGAGATCGAGCGGGATGGCCTTCGCACAGAAGGCCTGCAAGGAGCTTGCCGCGCTCCTCGGCGAGCCTGGCGAGTGTCTTCGTGAGGACCACGCGACGATCCGAGGCCTCGGCCTGCCGCTCGACGATCTCGGCCTCCAGCTCCTCGGTGAGCCGCTCGACCCAGGAAGCAGGCAGCTGAATTCGCCGGTACAGGTCCTCGACCAGTGACTCGGCGTCGGCCGCGAGAATGTAGGGCTGGCGGCACCCGGTCCGGGCTGTGCCTCGCTGTCCGAGGCAGTAGAAGTACAGGTAGGTGCCTTTGGCGAGCGTGAGCGACAGGCGCCATCCGCACTCCCCGCAGTGCAGCAGCCCTTTCAGGTAGTGCTCGTGACGCCGCTGGCGCACCCCGGCGACGTCGCGCGCCCGGATGGTTTCCTGGACCCGGTCGAACAGGCCCTGGGGCACGAGCGCCTTGTGTTGTCCGGGGTAACGAACTCCGCCCCACTGCACGACGCCCGTGTAGAACACCCTGGCGAGCATCTCGGCGAGCTTGGACACCGAGACCGGCGCGCCCGGCGTTCTCGCGTACGGCGACGTGAGCCCCTTCGCGTGCATCGTGGCCTGGAGCGCGGGAAGGGAGTACTCGCCGGTCGCGTACAGCCGGAACGCCTCACGGAGGAGCAGGGCCCGCTCGGGGTCCAGCACCACCTTGGCGATCTCCTTGCCGGCGGCCTTCTCCCGGACGTTCAGATAGCCGATCGGCGCCTTGGTCGGCCAGCCGCCCATCTTGGCCTTCTGGGTGATGCCCTTACGGATCTCCCAGGCAAGGTTCGCCGAGTAGAACTCGGCCATGAGCGCCTGGATGCCCTCCACCAGGCGTCCGGAGGCCGTCTCCTCGATGTTCTCGGTCACCGAGACCAGCTGGATCCCGGCGTGTCTCAGGGCCGCCCTGATCGCCGCGTGGTCCTCCATCGATCAGGCCAGGCGATCGATTTTGTGGACGACGACGGCGCCGACGCTGCCCTCGGCCACCGGCGGAGCATGGCCTTCAGCATCGGTCGGTCGGCGGTGCGGGCGGACTCGCCGGCGTCGACGAACTCCTCGGCCAGGCTCCATCCCCGCTCGGCGATGCAGCGTAGGCACGCCTCCCGCTGCGCCGGGATCGAGTAGCCTTCGCCGGTCTCGTCCTTGGCGGCCTGCTCCTTCGTGGACACCCGGAGGTAGATCACCGCGTCCATCGCCCCTCCTCCTCCTCCTCTTGCTCAAGTGCCCGAGCCAGGTCCACTAGGGCACTGGCCAGGATCCGCATGGCGCCCGGCTCCGGAGGCTCTGGCTGGTCCGTTCTTGAAGGCGGAAGCGTAGCCCGAGGTGCTGACGCGCCCCGGACCTCCGCGTCGACAGGTCGGGCGTGCTCCCCGCTTGCCGTCACCCTGGCTTGTCACGGGGCTCCAGGGGCAGCTCGAGGATCGTCCGGCGGCGGTCGTCCCGGAGCGGGAGCCATGCCGGCCCGAGCGGGTCGCGAAGGACGTCGTGTCGGACGGCCGTAGCGAGCATGAAGCCGGGAGAGGAGAGCGAGCGCCGTACCTCTCGCTCCCGGACCGCGCCGGGGAAGACGAACAGCAATGCGTCGGGGCGACCGCGCATCCTGGCGATACGCCGGTAGCGATCGATCTTGGACTCGAGCCGGTCGTGGTGCTCGGTTCCCCGGTCGTACTCCAGGAAGAACAAGACCTCTCGGCCGCCGCCTGTAACCCGACCGATCCCATCGGGGGTGACGATCGGCCCGCCCCACGTCTCGAGACTCCACTCGGCGGCGGCCCGGCGCTCTCCGGTCCAGGCAAGGGTCCATCCCCGCCTGCGGCAGGCGAGGGCCAGGCGGGCGAAGAACCCGTTGCATTCCACCCGGTGCCGGAGCCTCGGGCTTCCCACGACGTCGAAGATCCGGGCCTTCTTGAACGGGAATTCCCGGAAGTCGACCTCCTGGCGGGCCGCGACCAGCCGAGCCCCGGGCTCGTCCAGCGTGTAGTGCCAGGGGGCGGAGCCCGTCGGCACGTGGGGGCGGAACCGCTGGGCGAGGCCCAGGCGGTACAGCTGGAGCATCCGCTTGGAAGCGCGGGTCAGGGTGTCGAAGTGAAGCTCGGAGATCTGTGGAGTGGTGAGGGCTCTGTGCTCGTGGAGCTCGATGAGGATCTGGAAGTCCCGCTTGGTCAGTCGGTGAGCGTATCCGGTAATCGATGATCCAGTAGATCTTGAAGAAGAAGAACGAGAACGAAGTGGAACGTGAGTCCGGGCAGTCATCCGGCCACCTCGCACGCTGGCCGCGCAGCGGAAACGAGCGCCGAACCCTGGCCCGATGATGATGCGGCCACGCATCTCGCGTCGGAGTTGGCCACCGTCCAAGCGCCCGAACGGCCGATCGTTCCTCCGGTCGCGCCTTCGAGCGCCAGGGCTGCTGCTTCGTGCTGAGGTTCCATTCGCCGGGTGTCGTGACCAGGAGCTCCGCGCGCTTCCGCCCTCCGTCCGTGTTCCATGCTGCGAGCGTGATCCGTACGACTCCCCGCCCGCGCCCCATTTACTTCGCGGGTGCGGGCCGGAAGGTGTAAGCAGGCCGAGAGGATCCCCTCTCGGCATGGGGGAGAAAAGGGGGAGCGGGACCAGGCGCGGGGAGAAATCGGGGAGGGCGCGCGGTGCGCTGAGCTTCCGACGCCGGGTCCTGCTGCCACGCAGCCGAGGTCGTAGGAACGGGCCTCAAGTTCGGGTAGCGTCCACGTCAGCGCCAGGCGATATCGTTCAAGACTCGCTCAGGGAACGGTACGAACGCGTTGAAACGAGGAGCCAGGGAGTGAAGGCAGCGGAACGGCAGTCGTCGTTCAGTCAGTTTCATTCGACGAGGCGAATCGCCGGATTGACGCATGGCTTCTACCGGTATCCCGCGACTACGTCGCCGGATCTCGTCCGGGAGGTGGTGCTTGCTCACAGCAACGAGGACGACTATGTCCTCGATCCCTTCATGGGCGGGGGGACCACGATCGTTGAGGCGCTGGCCAACGGTCGCCGAGCGATCGGAAGTGATCTGAACTCGCTCGCCACGTTCATCACGCGAGTGAAGACGACGCCTCTAACTGCATCGGAATGGGAGGGCGTCTGGGCCTGGATGAGCGACCGCCCGCTGCAGCCAGGCGTCGAGCTCGGCAAGGCGGGATTGCTGTCGACACTGCCGGCTAGCCTGCGTGTGCCGATTCGGCGCGCGCTGGCTCGAGTCGACCAACTTCCCGGTCGGAGGCAACAAGCCGTCGTCCGGTGCGCGTTGCTGCGGATGGGGCAGTGGGCGCTCGAGAGCTCCTTCTTGTACCCGCGCCGGATCGACGACCGACGAAACGCAACGCCCACGGTCGGCATGTTGAACGCGAAGCTTCAGGAGGTCCTCGCGCAGATGGAGACGGGCATGGACGAGTTGCTCAGTTCGGCCCGCGAGCATGGCGTCCGCAAGTGGGAACTGCCGGGCCGTCGGCTCATCTTGAAGTCCGCGGCCGAGGAGCTGCTTACGCGAGAGCGACTGGCGGAGCTTCATGGCAAAGTTCGCCTGATCATGACGTCGCCGCCCTACCCCGGTGTCCACGTCCTGTACCACAGGTGGCAGATCGGGGCGCGGCGTGAAACCTCGGCCCCCTACATGATCACTGGGAGCTCGGATGGCATGGCCCTGAGCTACTACACCATGGGCGGGCGGCACGAACTCGGCCTCGAGCGCTACTTCCAGCGGCTGGAGGAGGCCTTCCGGACGATCCGCCCGCTACTGGCTCGAGGAGCGCTGGTCGTTCAGCTGGTCGCCTTCAACCGTTCGCGCGAGCAGCTGCCGAAGTTTCTGACTGCGATGGAGAAGGCCGGCTACAGGACCGACCGATCGAGGCCGTTGCTCGTCCGCGAGGTACCGAACCGCCGATGGTACGCCCGCGGCAGGGACTTCGACGCCAGCCGCGAGTACCTGCTGTTCCACTCGCGACGCTGACCGCCGCTACAGCTTGTCAGCCGCGCGGTTGAGGGTGCGGATCACGGGCACAATGACCGAGGCCACCCCGTCGACCGACTGATTCACCAGTTCGAGGTCGATGGTCGCCTCCTCGGCCGCCTCGGAACCGTTCTGGCTGCTGTAGACGCGCTTGAGGTGCTGCATCATCCCCATCGCGCAGAAATACAGGCCCCACTTGAACCAGTACCGGGCTAGATTCTTGTCAGCCTCGGACGGGAGCCTGATCAGCTCGTTCAGCAGGTAGGTGTTGTCCACGTTGACGAAGAAGTCGTAGCCGCCCTCGCCGTCGCTCATGACGCGAAAGGCGCCCATCTCCGGCCAATCGCGCGCTTCCCACTCGTCCTTTCGGAGCTCGTTGATCGTCGGCATCGCTAGCCGTGGAGCTTGTTGCCCGCGGCCGTCGGGCGCTTTCGGCTTCTTGGCGGTCCCGGAAGGCGCCACGCGATCTTCCGGGTTGTCCACGACGACCTCGAACTCGCACCAGAAGGGGAGCTTCCCACGGCTCTCGCGATCAGGGTCCGTGACGGCCACCGTCACGGAGATTCGATCCCCCGGCTTCGCGCCGTCCAGCGGCCGCCAGCGTGTCGAGAAGATGCCGTTCCAAAGCTGCTGGTACTCACAGGCCTCCGCGGGCACAATCTGGATCTTGCCCGGGGACTCGGACCTGGTGAAGTAATCGTTCGCGGCGTCCGTCTCGAACTCGACTCGGCAAGTGTGGTTGGCGGGACACCTCTTCACGAGCCCGGTCGGCTGCTTCGCGATCCGAAAGTAGGTCGGGAAGCGCTGGCCCTTGAAGGTCTCCACCTCAGTGGGACCCACGGTCGTTACGAGCCGATCTCCTACGTCGAAGAGAGAGGCCAGGCTCGGGTCCAGCTTGATGAGCTGTTGGAGGGTCGTGATCACATCCTCGCTCTTGTCGATCCCCTTCTCGATCTCCCGCGCTCGACGTGCGGTGTTCAGCGCGCGTAGCCCAGGATGGGCCTTCAGGTCTGACTGCAGCGCGGCGAGCAGCTCGTCGTACACCTCGTTGCGGCGCACCCGGTCACGGGACGCCATGAAGAAGTCCTCCCGGACCTCGCCGTTCATGTTCGTGCAGTCGATCGACACGAAGAGCTCGCCCGCCAGGTAGTCGAACCCGAGCCGACGGCTGACGAAGTCGGCGGGGGCCTGCCCGTGAACCTGCCCGTTGACCGTGAAGAAGAGGCCGTGCGGCGTTCGCCTGCTCGCCTTCTCCGGCTTGAACACGACGATCGAGTAGGGAAGCTCTCCGGTCGACTTCAGGCTCACGGTTGCGCTCGCGGGGAACCCGGGCTCGACCTGCTCGCGATCCTCGCGCGACTCGTCGGCTGTGATGGGGGCCCAGATCCCCGAGACGGTGGTGCTGAAGTAGTTGGCCTTGAACCAGCCCCTCGTCTCAGTCACACGGATCGGAAGGCACGGCGCGTGCAAGTACTTCTCGAGCTCGAAGCGCGCGTCCCGGGTGGCCAGGCTTCGGGCGCCCCACTGGTACGAGTAGAGCTTGATGGCGGTTCCGAACTCCAGTGGCTCCGCGTAGGGTTGCGCCGGCTTGGCCGCGCGGTCCTTGGGCACCACGAGGATGTTCGGTGCGGCGAACGTCGGTACCGCGCCGTCCGGTGCTAGGTACTCCCACACCGAGCTGCGACGCTTGTCGCCCGTCTTCGGTCGGTTGCGCCGAACGAGGGTGAAGCCCCAGAGATCCCGGGTCGGATCGTCCGCGTCGGATGGCGCATCGGGATGACGTCTGGACGCGATCAGCTGGTAGTTCTCCCTCCCGCAGAACTGCAAGACGCCCGTTCCGCCCGCGTTGTACTTGCCCTGGACGAACGGGATCCTCATCTTGTTGGACCTGCCGAGCGACATAAACGTGTCGGGGAACGACCGGGGCGTCTGCCCCTCTCCCGAGTCGATTACGAGGTAGCTCGGGTCCTTGTTGGTCCCTACGGCGACCAGGCGGATCCCGAGTGCGAGCTTTGTCTGCTCGGCGGACGTCAACTCGCCGAGCAGGCCGCCCTTCACTCCGAAGTAGCGCTCGACCGCCTCAGCCATGCTCTGGGGAGCGGCGTCCGCCTCAGGGTCCGTGCCGTTCTGGTAGCAGGCCAGCATGAGGCGGGCGTCGATGCTGTTGATTAGCTTGTCGGCCATCGCCCCACCAGGCTCGCCGTGCTGGTTGCCTATCTGAGAGAAGTTGTTCTCCGTCGCCCCGAGCGGTTCCCAGACGTCGGCGGTCAGCAGGCCAAACTTCTCAAGAACCGCCGTTACTTGAGCCTCCTCCTCCGCATGGAGCAGCTCCTCAAAGAGTCTCTTCGAGTCAATCGACACTGCTCGGCCCCTTCGCCTAGGACAGTGTGAACTTCTGCCGGTGGCCCTGGTCGAATTTCGCCCGCGCGGCCTTCAGTTCCTTGTCGATCGCTGAGAAGATCTTACGGATATCCTCCTCGCCGTACTCGTATGCGTAGGGGTTCGCGCAGTTCGACAGCACGCGGATTCTCTCCAGGACAGCATTTGTACGCTTCTCAGCGAGCCGCAAGAAGGCATCCCGCTTCGTCTCCTTCGCTGCTGGGACCTGCTGGACTTGCGCGGCCATTGCCATTTCGCTCCTTCCCTCGACAAGGACAGCGCCGTGAGTGTAAGAGCTTGGCGGACCATCCGTCAATAGGTTGAAGGATATCGGTCCGCCTTCCTTCAAAGTTTTGGCGATTTGTGAGATCGCGGCGGATGTCCGGTGACGTCGCGGCAAGTCCCCATGAACGAGCGCTCGGTGGTCGGAAGACCGCTGACGGGAGGGGAGTCAGGGGGTCCAGGTAGTCTGGGCCATGACCCGGACATCCCCAAGAAGCGTGCGGCCCCGCTGGCGCGATTACCGTACGGCCTCCGGGCGCCGACCTGTGAAGGAGTTCATCGACCGGCTGTCCGACGAGGACACTGCTGAGGTGGTCGCGGCCATGGATGAGGTTCGGGAGGAGGGACTGTCGGCGGCGCGGCACCTTCGAGGCGAGATTTACGAGGTCCGGGCGGAGGGCCGCGATGTCGCCATCCGAATTCTGTTTGCCCAGGAGGGCAAGAAGGGGCGGATCCTGCTGGCCCTCGAGGGATTCGCCAAGAAGACGCAGAAGACGCCCGAGGGGCTGATTCGCTTGGCCGAAAGAAGGCTGAATGACTGGCGATCCCGAGGCCGCTGATGGGTCTCGAGACTGAGAACCATCAGGCCTTCTATCTCGTTGACAATATCTCATAGCTGAGATAGCCTCAGAGCCAGGCGGGTAAGATGCCCACGAGGAACGGCAGCTATGGCAAGGGAATCGGATTTTCTCGGCGAAGTCGTCGCCGAGCGTCGGATGAAGAATCCGGCCTTCCAAGCGATGGTAGACGCGGCAGTTGATCGTCGCCGCATGCTCCGACGCCTTACGGAAGACCGCATCGGTCTTGGACTCTCACAGACTGCCGTCGCCGCAGAGATGGGGACCTCGCAGTCGGCAATCGCCCGAATCGAATCCGGTAAGGCCGACGTCAAGCTATCGACGCTCGAGCGGTATGCGGCTACGCTGGGCCGAAAGGTTGAGTGGCGACTCGCGCCGGCCACCTCTGCCAAGTCTTCGGTCCGGGGCAGGGGCGGGTCAGCTCCTGCGAGGGCAGCGGCCGCCGCGGCCCGGAAGGCCTCTCGTCACTGAGAGACTCTTCTCTGCCACCCTTCCCTCTCTCGCTGGATCGAGACGGCCGTTGATGTCACCCGTCCGCGGGACACGAGGGGCGAGCGACTTGACGGGAAGAATTACAGAGTTGTAAGTTTAGGCTTACAGGGCCTCGCGAGAAGGTGGCCTACGCAGGGCGGTGGGATGGGCAGCTACGACCATCTGAAGAGTGAGCTGGGCGAGATCGTCCAGCTCGTCGAGTCGGTACCGGACCGCTACCGCGACAGGTGCTTCGAGCTGCTCCTTACTCGGCTTCTCTCGGAGTCCGGCGATGCAGCGTCCGCGGGGCAGGCCCTCTCGTTCCATCAGCAGACCAGCGGACGCCAAGAAAGCTTGCCGTCCCCGCGAAGGTGCGGGCCTTCCTGCAGCGCCACTCGATCACCGAGGACCAACTGCGGGCACTAGCGCTGGTCGAGAACGGAGACGTCCATTTCATCCGCGAGCCCGAGACCACGAAGGTGGCCACCGGGCAGATTCAGTGGTCACTCCTGCTCGCCCTCAAGTCCGCCCTCCTCGGCGGGGAGATGTCCGCCGACCCCGAAGCGGTTCGGTCCATCTGCATAGAGAAGGGCCTCTACGACAAGGCGAACTTCGCGGCGAACTTCAAGAGGTCCACTGGCAAGGTCATGTTCCAGAAGGTCCCCGAGCCCCAGGGCGAAGCCGTGAAGCTGTCCGCGGAGGGAGAGAAGAAGCTCGCCGAGTTGGTCAAGTCGCTGACGGGGTCCAGCGCCCCGGCATGAAGGCGCAGACCCTCGAGAAGCTGGAAACCCTAGAGGCGCGACTCCGAAAGCTCCGCGGCGAAGTCAAGAAGCTGACGGTGAAGCAGGTCGGTAGGAAGACGCTTCGCGAGGAGGCGGACGCGCTAGTGGGTCGTCAGGCAGCCTTCCGCCTGGAAACGAGCTTGAGGAGGCGGGCGTCGTCGCGATGAGTGTTGCGGTACTCGATGTGATCCATCACCACCCGCTCCAGGGCAGCGTGGTCGGGGTAGTCGGAGTTCCTGATGCAGAACTCGGCCAGCGCCCAGAAGTGGCACTCGATCCGGTTGAGATAGCTCGCATAGGTCGGCGTGGGGACAAGGGTCACCCTGCTCCTGCGGGCCCACCGGCGGATGTCCGCCGTCCAGTGGGTGGAGAGATTGTCCATCACCAGGTAGATCCGGACGTGCGGGAGGTAGCGGGCCCGGATGGCCTTGAGGAAGGCAAGGACTCGCTCGGCATCCTTGGCCTCGCTCATCTCGCCCCACAGCACGTCGGCCCCCACGTCGTAGGCGCCGAGGAGGTAGCGCACGCCGTGGCGGCGGTTGTAGTCCGAGCGGAGCCGGACGGGCCGGCGCCGCCGGGCCCAGCTCCATCCCTGCTGGGGCCGGATGGACAGGGGGCCGAACTCGTCGAAGCAGACGACCACGGCGTTTGCAAGGGCCCCGGCCTCCGCCCGGTGATACAGGCGCCGGATGCGATCGGCTTTGGCCTGGTAGTTCGGGTCGGTGGAGACCTTCCAGGTCCTGGTCCGCTGGAAGCTGGCTCCGGAGCGGCGAAGCAGGATGCGCAGCCCCTCGGTGGAGAGCACGCCCGCCTCCAGGACGCCGGCGAGGACCAGGTGCAACAGGAGCCGGCGCACCGACCACCTGGTCAGGGGAACCCCGGATACCTGGGGCGGGTCCAAGGCGATCTTCACCACCTTCTCGGCGGTGGGGGCATCGACCTTGCGGGGTCGCCCGCCCCGGTACCTAGGGCGCAGGCTCTCGAAGCCCTCCTCGTTGAAGGCCTTGATCACCTTGCGGACGTGGCTCTCGTCCGTGGACAGGGCCCGGGCGATGTCGGCAGGGGCCATCCCCGCCGCCGAGGCCAGCAGGATCTGGGCCCGCTGGCGGGTGGCGAAGTGCTTGGCCGTGCGCGACATCCGCTTCAGCACCTGCCCCTCTCCCTGCCCGAGGTCACGGACGAAGGTCGATGGCCTTCTCATCGCCACCTCCTGGGGAAGCGTCCGCGACCAGGATGCCGGAAAGGAGTTACAAGTGTGTGATTTTCAGGTCAAACGTTTCCGGGAGACCCACTAGCGGACTTCTGGGTCGAGGAGCTGCGGAGCCCGGTCGAGCACAGGTTCAACGTCCCGCCTGAAGTGGTCTCGAAGTACGCTGAGGGGTTCAAGCGGCTGCACGTGCTCAGCCGCCCCAACAACCTCGTAACGAGCTACGTGGGCTGCATCAACGGCCTGCTCAAGGACTTCAAGAACGATCTCATCCTTGCCGTCCAGCAGAGCCCCGGCGTCAGCGAGCGAGAGCAGCTGCGGTCGCTGATCGACGAGATTCCGGAGGACGATGTCTCGGAGTACCTGGAAGAAGCCGCGTCCTGCGCCGAGGCTGGCTACCTCCGCGCCGCGATCGTCCTGGGCTGGTGCGCGGCCATCGACCGCGTTCAGAAGAAGCTCCTGGCGGCGGGCTTGGAGACGTTCAACAAGGCCTCCGCCGACATGAAGAAGCAAAAGTCAGGCCGATTCAAGAGGTTCAATAAGGATTTCGCGGTGACGACGCTCAGCGAGCTCCAGGAAGTCTTCGACAACGACCTGCTCTGGGTCCTCGAGGGCATGGGCTTAATCGACTCGAACGAGGGAGACCGCTTGCGGTCGCTGTTCCAGTACCGGAACCAGAGCGCCCACCCGGGCAGCGCACCGATCGGCGAGGCGCATGCCATCGCGTTCTTCAACGATCTCATCGAGATCATCCTGACGGGCTCAGCCTTCGCCTTGCCCTGACGCGTAATCGGCGAACCAGGGCGTATCGCATGACCGCCAGCATCAGGTAGTCCCCGAAGCGGGAGTGGAGCGACACGCGACGAGGACGACATTTCGGGGACCCCTGATCTGGCCACCTTCGTTAGCGTCCCCAATCGTGGTGGAGATTCGGCCAGGTCCTTGAACTGAGAGGGCCACCCACCATCCTCACCGATGTCACCCAGACGTCGGAGGAGGACGGGGATGGCCACGAAGAGGATGGACTTCGACACGTTCGTCGGCAAGCTCCTGGCGGAGGAGGAAGAGACGGACGTGCTGCGGGAAGGGATCCGGGTCCTGGCCCAGGCGCTCATGGACGCGGAGGCGTCCACGCAGATCGGGGCCGGTCTCTACGAACGCACGGAGGCTCGTACCGCCTACCGCAATGGCTACCGCACCCGGAGCTGGGACACGAGGGTCGGCACAGTCGAGCTGCGGGTCCCCAAGGTCGTGCCCGGAAGCTTCTTCCCTTCCCTCCTCGAGCCGCGCCGGCGGGCGGAGCGGGCCCTGGCCTCGGTGATCCAGGAGGCCTACGTGAAAGGCGTGTCCACGCGCAAGGTCGATGACCTGGTCAGGGCCCTCGGGATGGACGGCATCTCCCGAACCGAGGTGTCGAGGATCTGCAAGGACCTCGACCAGAAGGTGGAGGAGTTCCGGACCCGCCCCATCGAAGGCGAGCACCCCTACCTCTGGCTCGACGCGACCTTCCACAAGGTCCGGGAGGGCGGCCGGGTGATCTCGCTTGCCAACGTCGTCGCCGTGGGGGTGAACACGGAAGGGTGGCGCCAGGTCCTGGGGACCGACGTCGGGCCGTCGGAGGACGAGGCGTTTTGGACCCGCTTCCTGCGCTCCCTCGTTCGCCGCGGTCTGAAAGGCGTGGTCCTCGTCGTCTCAGATGCTCACGAGGGACTGAAGAACGCCATCGCCAAGGTCCTGCACGGCGCGACGTGGCAGCGCTGCCGCGTCCACTTCATATCCGTTAACCGGCCTTCAGCCGGCCCGGTCATGAAGGCGGCCTGAAGAGCGATCCGGAGTGTCAGAGGGGGGCGCCAGACTCCCCCTGACCCGACTGCGCATGAGGAAGCGTTCGTGG
>Ga0070741_10016856_pt1 | contig 12095 bp, 12 predicted proteins | sample Coa_R1_4_FD_66440 | JGI IMG/M metagenome (GOLD analysis project Ga0070741, IMG submission 66440) | Surface soil microbial communities from Centralia Pennsylvania, which are recovering from an underground coalmine fire - Coalmine... | ecosystem: Environmental > Terrestrial > Soil > Unclassified ...
GCAAGCGCACTTGTTAGCGAGTGACCAGGGGGTGCGCGGCGATGGGGGAAGCTTCGTCTATCTGTTCGAGACACCAGAAGGATCACTGCTCTACCAGGACACCAGTGGGCACTGGACCGGCATACTGCACGACCTGCGTCCTGATGTCGCTATCCTGGCTGCTGCAGGTCGTGGCAACATCGATGGTGAGCCGATCCAGGGAACACTCGCCTCTTTTGTGGCACAGCAGGTTGATCTCCTACGCCCTCGGCGCGTCATTCTCAGCCATCATGATAACTGGCTGCCGGGCTTCTCCATTCCCCTGAGGATTGCCCCTATTCGAGAAGCGCTGGCACGAAGAGTGCCACGCACCGAGCTAGTAGAATTGGGCTATCTCTCTGGCTATCCACTTTTCTACTGATTCTGTACGCCAGTAACAGGCGAGATTTCAGGCAAGGCGTATCAGTATTACACCGCGAATCCAATCTTCGGCAAAGTGGTTATCCGAGGCGCAGAAGGACTATAGATAGCTTGTGCCAATATCTCCTCCTGGAAAGCGAGAAAATACGAGATTCAGAACCTTTTAAACAAGGATCGGTTATGTCCTCTTTCAAGGTTATACTGTAAGCAAAGAGAAGACAGAACGACATGGACTATCCATTCCAGCCGCATGATGATTGCACAAACATGAGGAAGAAATGCAGTTTATTCAGTGACGCTAAAGGAGGAAATTTCTTATGGGTAACACACAACCATTGCGCGGATTCACGACTATCAGCTATTGGGCAGCAGATTTAGAGGCAGCGAAGCAGTGGTACACTGAACTATTGGGCAGCGAACCATACTTCCAACGCCCAGGATACTGCGAATTTCGTATCGGCGACTACCAGCACGAACTAGGCATAATCGATAGCAAATACGCCCCCTTCGATACACAGAGTCATAGCCCTGCCGGTGCTCTCATGTATTGGCATGTGGATGATGTAAACGCAACCTTTGAGCGATTACTGGCTATGGGGGCAAAACAGCTCGAAGCACCCCGAGAGCGCGGCGAGGGATTCATCACAGCTTCCGTAGTCGATCCCTTTGGGAACATCCTGGGCATCATGTACAACGCGCACTACCTGGAGGTATTGTCGACGAAAAAAGCGTAACCCACGCCGTCGGCTTCGGTGATTGTTCCTGATTTCGCATGCTCGGCAGGCATGGGGACCGTCATATCACTTTCTGCAGAAAGGCGTGGATCTCCGAGGCAGCCATTTCACTTCCCACGGTAGAAAAATGATTTGCGCCCTCGACAGCCACCAGCCGAGCATGAGGAATCTTTTGTGCCAGTTGTTGCGCCTGGTGAAATGGAAGATCCAGATCGTTTGTGCCATGTACGACCAGTGTCGGAGTTGTAATATCCTGTATAGGATATCTCGGCAGATCGGCAAACTGCTGCATATCGTTTTGGTAGCCAATGGTTTGCGGGTCATTCATGACGAGCGAATGGATAAAAGCGCTCGCCTTAGCCCCTTCTGGCAACCTCCTGGTCAAGCCATCCATGAGGTAGAGGAAGGGATCATAGACGATGAGCCTGTCGAATGCCTTCTTGATCTGGCGTTGTCCCAGTGGGAGCGCGCGATAGGCTCCCTCTTCGGTGTAATTCTGGCAGAGGGCTGAGAGCATAATCAAAGCCTGGCAATGCTCCGGGTGGCGTAGCGCAAATAGCAGCGCCGATGGACCCCCTCCTGATAGCGCAATGACGATAGCTTGAGGCACATTCAACAAGTTGAGGCAGTCTGCAAAAAGGTCCGCCTGAGCTTCTGGCGTCTCGCCGCTGCTGAGAGGCGTGCGACGATAACCGGGGCGTGACACAGCAAGGGTCGTGTAGCCATCGAGACCGATAAGGTTTGCCAGCGCTATGCCCTGATCGTATCCTCCTGGACTGCCGTGGATGATCATTACGACCGGGCCTTCGCCCTGCATCTGATATTCAATAGGTCCGTGAGGTGTTTCTAGCTGCTGGCTTTCGGTTCGTAAGCGCTCAACCTGCTCGATCTTCCACACCCGATAGTTTATCCCAGATCTCAGGAGCGCCGAAGCCGTGGCAATCCCGGCGCTCCAGGCAAGCAGTGCCCTTGTCTTCATTATTCGCCCCTCTCGTTCGTATCAAACGTAATAAACATTTCCACTCCGAGTTATCCATTGAGCTGACAACTCTTCCTATTTATATTGAATACGCATTCTCCAGCGAAAAGTTCAATAGAAGACGAACTCCTGATTCTGATTACCCCTCCGGCATAGACACTAGTAGAGAGTTACTGGGCAAGAGCAAATTCGTCGGAGGTAGGAAGCAAAAGACGTTCCAATTTTGCAACTGTGGCAGAAGAGGCTGTATAGATTAGCATCTTCTGATCGGGATGCGTGGGAACCTGTAGCGTCACCATCTCAAATTCCAGGTGTCCCAGGGTTGGATGCTTCATTTCTTTGTGACAGTCTGGAACGCTACTCACATCATGTTGTGACCACCACAGACGAAACTGCTCACTCGCCTGCTGCAGATCCGAGATCAACTCCGCAAACCAGGGGTCTCCCGGGTAACGCGCATAGTCTGCGCGGAACTGGGCGATGAGGCCCCGCGCCACGTACTCCCGGCGCTGCTCATCTGCATAAAGTCTGTACCGCGCGGGACTGGTAAAGATTCGCCAGAGCATATTACGTGTATGAGGAGGAGAAATGCTGTCGAAGGAAAAGAGATATTCAGCTGCTCGATTGTGAGCAAGCACATCCCAGCGTCTCCCCAGGATGTAGGCGGGGTGCGGATCAAGCGACTTGACTACTTGTTGCAGGGCGGGACTCACCTGTTCCTCTGCCGGAACTTCTCGCATCGGTATATGCTGCAAGGCCAGCAAAAAGAGATGTTGGCGTTCATCAGGACTCAATTTGAGCGCCTGGGCCAGGCTCTCCAGCACCTGCTCAGAGGGATGAATATCTCTTCCTTGCTCCAGCGAGATATACCAGGAGGTTCCGATATTGGCAAGTTCCGCAACTTCTTCACGGCGTAGACCCGGTGTGCGGCGACGACTGCGCAAAGGTAGACCTACATCTGCAGGTGAGAGGCGCGCCCGTCGTGTACGCAAAAAATCGGCTAGAGCCTGACGGCGTTCCTCATCATTCATCTAGACCTCTCCTTATCCTGACACTATGAGTTCTGCCAGCGATGCAAAGACGCCGGGATCGTTATGAGGCAAGGCAGTACGCGCAAAGGCGATCCCTGAACGCTCGGCGAACTGGCGAGTTTCGATATCAAGGTCGTAGAGGATCTCCAGATGCTCGGAGACGAAACCCGCCGGACAGACAACAACGCCTTTGACGCCTTGCTTGATCAGATCGGCAATCACCGTCAGTAGATCTGGACCAATCCAGGGATCTTTTGTACGTCCCGCGCTTTGCCAGGCAATCAACCAGCACTGATGTTTTAAATTTAAGTTGGCGCGTGCCGCAACTACCTCGGCGGTTTCGCGTAACTGCTCGGGGTACGTGTCGCCCATCTCCAGGATACGCGTTGGCAGACTATGTGCTGTAAAAAGCACCACCACCTCTTCGGGAGATAGATTATTGCTAGCGAGCAGATCGGAGAGAGTTTTGTTTACCGTCTCCGTCAGGAAATTGAGATAGCCCGGCGCGAGGTACCATTGCTTGATGACCGTGAGTGCGACTTCGGGCGGACAGGCAGCACGAGCACGCTGCGTATATTCTCCCACGCTCATGATCGAATAATGGGGAGCGAGCACAAGTCCAACGATCTGCTGCACGTTTCTCTTTAGTAGTTCGCGCACGCCATCCTCGATAAATGGTGACGCGTGTTTCATCCCCATTTCAACGATGAAACGGCCCGACGCTAAGCGGTCGAGCGCCGCCTGAATACCTGCTATTTGAGTACGTGTGTGCTCCAGCAGCGGAGATGTGCCCCCGATAGCCCGATAGCGTCCCTGCAACTCGGCCAACAATTCAGGGGACGGTCTGTGCCCATGACGTACATGCGTATAATATGCCTCTACGTCTTCGAGGCTTGCCGGTGTGCCATAGGCCATTGCCAGCACACCGACCGTAGGTTGCTGACTACTGTGCGTTGACATATCTCTTATCCCTCTTCAGATATAGTGAGATCATGCTACCACTGTAATCGTATTAAGTCTAGAGGAATCTCGCCGGGTTGCTCAAAGCCGAGTCCTATTTGCTCACCCCATGCATTGAACTGGCGAATCATCGGCTCAAAACTGCGCCCCTGTTCTGTCAGCGAATACTCGACCTTTGGGGGCACCTGCGGATATACCTCTCGGTGAAGTATTCCCATCTCTTCTAAATCCCGCAATTGCATGGTGAGCATTTGTCGGCTGGCTTCTGGGATGAGCCGCTGCAACTCGCCGAAACGTTTGGTACTGCCGAGCAAATGATACCAGATCTGTAATTTCAATCTGCCCCCAACACTGACGATTCCTGCCGGGCATCTCGTAGCCTTTTTTTGTTGCGTCATGACTTGCTCCGTTCAGTATGCTTTTCCTCGCTATGTCAAATTATTTTGCGTACTTGTTTCCACTGCATTAATCAGGTACATTTATTGTACCAATTGGTGCAGGGGATTACAAACAAGGAGAGCGCTCTATTGCTAGCGTTGTTCAGCAAACAAATAGAGTAAAAATTGTTTTTACCATATGTAAGGAGAAACGCCATGCATAGTCATGGAATCAAGGAAAATCCATCATTGCACCCGTTGAATCACTTCAATTTCCTGTTTTCTGGATGGGGAAGTCACGTCTATGATATGGTGATGGTGCGACTGACCAGAAGATTGTATCACCGTGTCATCGAAGATACTGCCTCGCTACGGCTTAGTGAGGGGAATGTGCTGGACGCAGGTACAGGTCCGGGCACGTTAGCGAGGGAACTGGCGCGTCGTCAGCCACAACTTGAAGTCTACGGCATAGATCTGTCGGGAGATATGATCCAGCGGGCACGTGAACATACAAAGCGCGAGCAGTTAGAGGAGCGAGTACATTTCGATATCGGCAATGTTGCGCAGCTACCCTACCCGGATCACACATTTGATGTGATCATCTCGACCATTAGCATGCATCATTGGTACGAGCTAGAGCAACCTCTACGAGATCTCTATCGTGTACTACGGCCTGGTGGGCGCTTGTGGATTTACGACTTCAGATTCGTCAAAGTACAGGCAGTAGAGAAGGCTCTCGCCAGCACGCCCTTTGCTGGAACAAAGTTAGAGCACTCACTGGTGCAAACGGGTTCCCTGCCGTTCACTCTCTATAGGCGCTTTGCCCTTCAGAAAGCGTAGTCAAGCGATCAGCACTAAGGCTGAGAAACGACACAAGAACTGTACCTTTGCTCATAGGGTGCAGCTCTTTTGTAGACGAGACACCCATAAGGGGATGGCGCTACGCGGTCTGTGCTAGCACAGACCGCGTAGCGCCATCCCCTTATGGGTGTCTCGTCTACACGCATCGCTTCGCAAAAATGAATTTTGACCTCACTCATTCAGTCCCTTGCATTACAAGATAGCTTATGCTATACTACTTTCAGTAGCATGTATTACAAGATAGCGAATATGTGAGGTGTCTGTGGACACACGCTCAACGCAGTTACTCAAAGGCACTCTGGATATGTGCTTGCTTGCCACTATTGCTCGTCGGCCCTGTTATGGCTATGAGATGGTGCAGCAACTGGCACAACAAGGGCTGGATCTGGTGAGCGAGGGTAGTATTTACCCGCTCCTCAGTCGCTTGCAACAGAACGGCTATATTGAGAGTTATCTGGTACCATCAAATGATGGTCCCAAACGTAAATATTATCGTCTCCTGCCCAATGGGGCGAAACAGTTGGCACAATGGCAGGCCGAGTGGGAAAAGTTTGCCCATTCGGTCGAGCAGGTTCTGAAAGGAGATGGCCTTGATGAAGCTGTTAGATCAACAAACACAACAACAGATCTCCGATCTCGTTAATGCATGTGTGAGCTATTGGGATCTCAGAGGCATTCCACCGCATAGGATTATTGAAATGCGGCTCGAACTGGAGCAACACTTACAGCAAGCGATCTATGATGGTAAATCCCTGGAAGCGGTCGTGGGAGCAAATCCTCCGGCGTTTGCAGAGGAATGGGCGCGGGAAATGCATCCAAGCTTCTTTACTGGAAAGCTTGTCTTGCTTCAAGCGCTAGTCTTTGTTTTGAGCACAGTCAGTTCAACTGCGCTCATTGAGCATCTGCTTTCTCATTCACCATTGTTTAAACTCACCTTTTTGTATCCCTGGTACTTCATAATGCTTGGCTTCTTCTCCCTGCTGGCACGATGGGCTGGCTTCCTCTCTCCACGCATCAAAACGCGTGAGAAACGTCAAGTGCTAGCATTCGCCGTCTATGCTTTTGCTGTGATACTGTTTCTTCTGATTGACCGACTGTTAGGGATGAAGTTGAGGTTTGACCTGGTGCTGCTGAGTTGGAGTTGGCCCATAACAGCCCTGTTACTCGTTGGATCAATAGCGTTTTTCTACCTGAATCTCTGGCTGGTTTCGGACAAGGAGATGTTACTTGCTGGATCAAAATCGTTTTTCTGCAAAGAGAATAACCGTCCGGTTGGGCGCGCACAGACAGTCCAATATATCAAGACGTTCACACTTCTAGTAGCAATATTCGATTTCGTTGTGCTATTGGCTCAGCTGCTTTAATCAACATCGGCCAATTCGTCGCCCCCAAATTTCGCGCCTGAAATTTGTAAATTACACGCCTGAAAGCGAGAACATAAGATGATAGAGGCTCATGGATTGACGAGGCGCTTTGGCACATTTGCAGCGGTCTCGCAGGTCTCTCTCCGCGTTCCCGATGGCTCTTTGCTGGCGCTGCTCGGCCCGAATGGGGCAGGCAAAACTACTACAGTACGCATGCTATCGGGCTTGCTGGCCCCTACAGAGGGTAGTGCCATTGTCGGCGGATATAACGTGAGGCGTCAACCCGATGCAGTACGAGCATGCGTCGGCCTGGTAACGGATGTGCCGGGTCTGTTTGAGCAGATGACAGTTCCAGCATACCTGGATTTCTTCGGCAGCATTTACGGTATGTCAGCAGAGAAACGTTCCAGGCGTATCGAAGAGCTATTAGCATTTTTTGAGCTGACCGAGCATTGCAAAGAGAAGATGGCGAGCTTCTCCAAGGGCATGAAGCAAAAAGTGGCGCTGGCCCGTGCACTGATACATGAACCCGCTGTGCTTTTCCTGGACGAACCAACATCCGGCCTCGATCCACTAGCAGCTCGTACGGTACGCGAGTTGATTACCAGCCTGAAAGAGGAGAGCAGGAGTATTATCCTGTGTACACACGATCTCGACGAGGCCGAACGCCTGGCCGATGAAGTGGCGATTATGCGACAAGGGCGTATAGTCGCCAGCGACACGCCCGAGAAGCTGCGAGCACGCGCATCCGGCGAGGCAGTCGTGCGTGTTGAATTCGCTGGTGCCTGTCCACTGCCACTGGAAACACTTCAAACTATGAGCAATGTACACTCAGCACAATTTATAAACGGTAACGGGAGTAAGCAAAAGTCAAATAGCACTACAGCAGGACAGGTCGTGGAATATCGTACAGCGCATCCACGCGAGGTGAATCCACAGGTATTGACGCGACTGATTACGGCAGGCGCTCAGGTGGTCTCTGTGGCCTGCGAGACCTCGACGCTGGAGGATGTGTATGCTTCGGCAATGCAGTCCGGTGCAGAGTCACAAACGGCGCACGAGACCGCGCCTCAGCAGGCAGGAGGAAAACGCTGATGAACACGGAGATGACCCCAAATGCAGTTGCCAGCACTTCCCTCTCCTTTAAATCTGGCAATACAATGCGGGTTATGTGGCTGATTGCCTGGCGGCAGATGGTGGAGGCGATGCGCACACGCTCGACACTGATTATGGGCGGTTTCTTCCTGCTCTTTCAAACGGGATTGGTCCCATTTTCTCTGGGAGGGTTACTGAGAGGACATACCCAGCAAGATATGATGGTTGCGAGTACATTGATCGCATTTTTTCTGTTGTGGGTATGTATGTTGCCCTGTACACCTGCGATTGGTATTGCAGCAGGCGTTTTCGCGGGCGATAAAGAGCGCGGCTGCCTGGTGCCGCTACTGGTAACGCCCGCCTCGAACCTGGCCATCTTTGGCGGAAAAGTGCTTGGAGCCGTTCTGCCAACACTGTTCTATGCACTGATCGGCGTGCTGTGGTACTTTGGAGAAATCGCGCTCCTCTATGGGGCAGATAAGCTAAGCTGGTTACCAATCAGTCTGGCCGTGCTAGTCCTGCTGTCTGTTCCCGCGATGGCGCTTTTGGGCGTAGCAGTCGCCTGCATGATTTCTTCGCGTGTGAGCACGTTTCAATCCGCCCAGAATTATAGCTCTTTGATACTGTTTGTACTATGGATTGGCTTAGCGGTTCTGGTATTCCTGGTAGGGTCGCTGGGAATCTGGGCTCTGGCGAGTGCCATAGCAATCATCTATATCCTGGATGTCGGACTCATCGTCCTGGCAGCGGTCACATGGAGACGTGAGGAAGTCATGGCAAAACAATAAGACGAAGGGGCAAAAAATAGCTCTTTCAAACAAACGTGCTGCGTTTGTTTGAAAGAGCTATTTTTTGCCCCTTCGTCTTATTGACTTTTAGAGCTTTATGTGGTATTAAAATTGATATATTTCCAGGTTTATCGATTAACCACGCCCGCCCAGACTATAAATAAGGACCAACGGTGGCCCATGACGACTATTTACGACATCGCAAAGGCTGCGGGAGTCACGGCGACGACAGTCTCCAACGTCCTTTCTGGCAAAGGATCGGTGAGTGCTGCAACGAGAGCGCGTGTCCTCAAATATGTGCATGAACTCGAATACCAGCCCAACTTGATAGCACGCAGTTTGATCAAGGGGCGAACCGGCGTGATTGGCCTGGTCGTGGGAAACCTTGACAACCCCTTTTATGCGGAGATAACAGCGGAAGTCGAACGCCTGGCTTATGCTGCTGGATTACGGGTCTTTACAACCAGTCTCTCTGGCGATGACCAGGAGGGACAAAAGATGCTGGGCGACCTCGTCTTGCGGCGTGTGGATGGCATCCTGGTCACCTCTGGCGCCTGGAGCCAGCAAACAATCCAATCCGTCGTAGCTCCAAATTTTCCTGTCGTGTATTGCATCTGGGAGGATGAATGGCAGGATTCGATGCTGTGTATCCCGATTGACCTGACGCAAGGAGGACGGTTGGCAGCGGAGCATCTGCTAGCTCTGGGACATCGGCGCATAGGCGTGATTACACATATTAACAATGATGGAAGGTGTAGTCATCAATCACGTGTCAACGGTTTCCAGGAAATCCTGGCCAATCACGATGTCGCTTTTGATCCCGCACTCTTACAGGCAGGTCAGTCGTCGATGGAAGGGAGCAAGGCTGCCGCGTACCGATTATTGACGCACAGTGACCCACCCACAGCAATCTTTGCCACAAACGATGTCATGGCTATCGGCGCGCTCTCAGCCGCGTGGGAACTCGGTGTCCAGGTTCCGCGTGATCTCTCCATTGTCGGACTGGATAACATCGCACTGGCAAAGTACATTACACCACCATTAACCACTGTAGTTATCGATCAGGTTACTATTTTATCGCAAGCCATCAAATTATTGCTCGCTTCCATTGAGGGTCAGCAGGTCGTCTCGCTACCAACATTTCCCGTTACCCTTGTTGCGCGCGGCTCTACTGGCCCGTGTCTTCGATAGGCATGCCTATTGGAAAGGAGGTAGAAGATAACAGACCCATCCTTTACTGATGATGTAACGTTGACTGTACCATACGCGTCAAGGTTAGTTGTGGTTTAATCTAACAACTCAGGTCCACTCACCCTCAAGGGGTGGCGCTACGCGGGGAGCAACTCTGCGGGCCGCTTCCCGCGTAGCACCGGGTGATCAACTCTGACTTAATTTTATCTATGACAAACAAGGAGGCATAGTATGCCCGATCTGACAAGAAAGCGCAATATAGGCTCGCTTTTCTCTCTGCAAGCACCTGCAAAAAGCGTGCTGTGCTCCCTCCTGATGCTAGTGCCGCTCTTAACAACATTGGCGGCATGCGGCGTTACAAACTCGGGAGGCAAGATCCAGCTTACATTGTGGTATTGGGACCGCTCAATTGATGACAACCTGATCGCTCAAGTAGGCAAAGTATTCCCCAATATTCAGTTGAATGCCCAGAAAATTAGCGACTACGACAACAAAGTTAGAACGGCGATGGCCGGACATAATGGAGTACCCGACATTCTCGGTATTAACTCGAACGTCGCTACATATTACCCGGACGAAGACCAGTTTTACGACTTGAGGACTTTAGGTGCCAATGATGTCCAGTCACAGTATCTGCCCTGGAAGTGGCAGCTCGGTGTCGCACCAGATGGCAAGATGATCGCGTTCCCGATGGATACCGGCCCCACAGCATTATTCTATCGGGCTGATATCTTCGCGCAGGCAGGCTTGCCCACCGATCCACAACAGGTTTCTGCCCAGATCAAAACCTGGGATGACTACCTGCAAGCTGCTCAAAAGGTGAAAACCGCCACGAACGGCAAATCCTTCCTGATCGACAACATCACCACCGTCTACAACCAGATGATGGCACAAAGTGCCAGGCAATACTTTGACAAATCTGGCAAGTACATCGGTGATCAAGCCTATATGAAACAGATATGGGATGAAGCTGTCAAGGCACACCAGATGGATGTCACCGCGAAAGTACCGATGTGGACTACCGAATGGAACCAGGCCGTCAGCCAGGGACTGATTGCCTCCTTTGTCGGTGCGGTGTGGATGAAGCAGATTCTGGAAGAGGCTGCACCTGATACCAAAGGCAAATGGCGCATCGCGTATGCTCCTGGTGGCGCAGGGAACAATGGCGGCTCTTTCCTGGCGATCAGTAAGTATTGCCAGTATCCCAAAGAAGCCTTCGAGGTCGTTAAGTGGCTACAATCGCCGCAAAACCAGTTGACCGGTTATAACGAACTGCAACTGTATCCTTCGACCCCTGCGACATTCGACAATCAATCTATGTACAAGCCCGAAGCCTTCTTTGGTAACGAGGATACAACGCCCATCTTTTCGACTATAGTGAAACAAGTCCCCATATTCGGTGTCTCGCCAGATGATGGCGCTGCGGGCACAGGCTTTAGCGACCAGTTAAGCCTGATGGAATTCCAGAACAAAAACCCTGACCAGGCCTGGAAAGATGCTCAGGCAGAATCGCAAAGACTGTTGACGCTCCAGTAGCCAGCAGGCCAGAAAAGCCTTGATGGAGAGGCCGACCATGCCCCCTTTGGGGGTTGATCGGCCTTATCAATGAAATACAAAGGACTACCTTGCAGCCAGATGAGCGAAGCTAGTCCCTTCAGGGACGTTTCTGGCTGAATATATAAGGAGGTAAGACACATGAGTAGTGTCACCCATGTAGGCGTAGGCGAGAAGAGCAGTTTTGAGCGCAAAGCAGACACACGTGTCGGCAAATGGCGTAAGTATTTGCCCGCATATCTCTCCATTGCGCCATTCTTTATTCTTTTCCTCGTCTTCGGGCTTATACCGACATTCTTTTCGCTCTACCTTGCCTTCCAGAAATGGGATGGCATCGGCCCAATGACGTTCGTAGGGTTCAGCAATTTCGCATACGTCCTCACCGATCCCATCTTCGGTCAGGCAGTGCGCAACACCTTCGAGATCTGGTTCATGTCCACGATCCCGATGCTGTTCATTGCATTGGTTCTGGCCTTCCTGATCAACCAGCGCAGGCGCTCCAAGATCGCCTATGAGATCACTTACTATATACCGGTCGTCACGTCCATCGTAGCCATTACGCTGATCTTTGGTTCGCTCTTCGATGAACATTTCGGACTGCTTAATCTGGCACTCGGTGCCTTACATCTGTCCCCTATCATGTGGACGACCGAAGCCTGGCCTATGCGTTGGGCCATTGCCCTGATGGTAATCTGGCGCTGGACAGGCTCCAATATGATCATCTATATAGCAGGCTTACAAAGTATCCCGACCGAGTTTTAT
>Ga0070741_10016857_pt1 | contig 12094 bp, 9 predicted proteins | sample Coa_R1_4_FD_66440 | JGI IMG/M metagenome (GOLD analysis project Ga0070741, IMG submission 66440) | Surface soil microbial communities from Centralia Pennsylvania, which are recovering from an underground coalmine fire - Coalmine... | ecosystem: Environmental > Terrestrial > Soil > Unclassified ...
TCATCATCGTCACGCCAAGCTGGACGGCGGAGATGAAGCGGTTGGGATCGCGCTTGAAGCGCAGCACGAGCGCCGCCAGGCGGTTGCCGCGCTCGGCCATGGCTTCGAGCCGCGTGGGGCTGGAGGAGACGAGAGCATACTCCGCCGCGACGAAGAAGCCGTTCAAGGCGACGAGCATGAGGACGGCGGCGAGCCGTAGCAGGTCCTCGGAGAGTGGTGGCGCCATTGGAGTCAGTAGTCGAAAGTCAGCAGTCAGTAGTCGGTGGCCGGTAGTCAGCTGACTGGGGAAAATCTTCAACCGACCACCGACCACTGGCTACTGGGTTAGGGGTCCGGCGCGGTGCGCACGCTGCCATGCACCTCCACGCTCCTGATGGTTGTCCCATCTTCTCGGCCGGCGCGATCGTCTTGCCGGCACGCGGGCTCGTTTCGCCGGCCGGTGGGATCGCCTCTGTGGAGCAGCGGGATGCGCGCCAGATCGAAGAGCACACGCAGAGCGTGCCCGAAGGTGACGCCCATGCGTGAGCCGCCGGCATTCGTCCACTGGACCGGCACCTCGACAATCCGGTAGCCGCGGCGCTGAGCGAGGTAGAGCACCTCGACGTCGAACATAATGCTGGTGAGGGCGGTATCACGGAAGAGATCGTGCGCTACGGGGCCGCGAAAGGCTTTGAAGCCGTTCTGGGTGTCCTTGATGCCGCGGACGATCAGGGGGTCGCGCAGGCGATGAAAGAGCTTGCCGAAGAGCCGGCGGTAGAACGGCTGCGAGGCACGCATATCCGAGCCATCAGGCTGCACACGGGAGCCGATGGCGATGTCGTAGCCCCGCTCGAGCTGAGCCAGCAGGCGGGGCGCCTCTTCGATGGGGGTGGAGAAATCGGCATCGGAAAAAAGAATGTACCGGCCGCGGCTGGCGAGCACCGCCCGGCGCACGCCGGCTCCCTTGCCCTGGTTGGTGGCCGACTGGATCAGACACACTCTGCCTGGATAGCGGGCGGCGAACCGGCGCACCACGTCGGCCGTGCCATCGGATGAGCCGTCGTCGTTGACGACGACCTCGTAGGCGTAGCCCTGCGCCTCGAGGTAGGGAAGCACGTGCTCGAGCGAGGGCGGCAGGCGCTGGGCCTCGTTGTAGGCCGAGATGGCCAGCGAAAGATAGGGCTCGCCGGCCGCTCGCGTTGCTGCCGGCCTATCCGCCGGAGCGTCCTCCGGCGGCGCCGGAGAGCCGGCCGAATCTGCCGCCGCTCGTTGCATCGAACCAAGGGTATCATGCTGCGCTCGGAAGGACCCCGCGGGCGCCGGGCAGGTACTGCGGGAAGAAGGGCGAGAGACGAAGGACGGAAGGCGGCTCAGGCGCTCGAGCGTCAGGCTTCGCTCTGCAGCACCCCGAGCAGGTCGTAATCGAGCCGCTGGGGGTTGCTGAAGGCGGGGTGGGCGCGGCAAGGGCCGGAGTGGCAGACGAGTCCGAAAGGACTGCCTTCATCGGCTTTGTAGGCCCAGTAGGCCCAGCCGATGCCGTGGCGGTGGCAGAGCGAGACGAGGGTGCGCACCCAGGTGAGGCGGGCGGTGTGCGGAGCGGTGATGGTTGCGCCGAAGGCGCCGAGGTAGAGCGGCGCTTCATAGGTGCGCCGGAACTCGAGCGCTGGCTGGAGCAGCCGTTCCAGGCGGTGGCGGTCCCAGAGCTCGCCGCCGGTGAGGCCGGGATAGGTGCCCTCGCCGCGGAGGGTGAACGAGGTGGGATCGAAGCAATGGAAGCTATAGAGGGTGTGGGGATCGCGTGTGGCGCGCAGGTGGGCAAAGGCGGCCGGGGCGGCGCGCCGGCTCGATTCGACTACCAGAGGGCGCTGCTCATCGATCTCGCGAATGGCCTGGGTAAGCCGGAGTGCCAGCGCATTCCAGGCGCGCGCGCCGATGGCTCCCGGTGCCGGCGAGCGCTGAGCGGCGGCTGGCGAGGAACGGGCGGCGCCCAGCGCTGCCAGCGCCTCAGGCGGGAGATCATCGGGCGGATCGGGCCGGTCTAGGAGGCAGAAGGCAAGCGTGGCCGGCCAGTGGTAGTAGTGGTGGGCGATTGCCCGCCAGCGTTCCAGGAGCGCCGTCCAGCGCGCCTGGCCGGTGAAGAGGCCGTTCTGGTCGATCTGGAGTGCGAGCACGCAGGCGAGGCCGGCATCGAGGCAGCGGGCCAGCGCGGCCTCGAGGGCTGCCCAGCCGCCGGGCTCGTCGAGCAAGGCGCCGTCGAGTGGGAGGCGCACGTGAGTGAAGCGCCAGCTGGCGAGCCGTGCGAGGTCGGCCTGGTCGATGAAGTGCTGCAAGTGGTCCGGGGCTGCCTGGGCTACCAGCCAGCCGGCCAGGTTGACACCGCGTAGATGAGAGGGAGGGTGCGCCGACATAGTAGCAGGCTACCGCCATCGCGTGCGCGGCGCTACGGTACACTGGCTGGGCAAGAGAAGGTGCAGGCCCCATCTTCCAGCGGCAGCAGGCCTGGCTCCACGAGGAGGCAGAGGGAAGGAATGGCAAGCACGGACCGGCAGCGCCGCGCGTACGATCTGGTGACCTTTGGCGAGGCGATGGTGCGCCTCTGCCCGCCCGGCTTTGGCCGGCTCGAGGCGGCCACGCTGCTGGAGATGCAGCCGGGTGGCGCGGAGCTCAACACGGCGGTGGGGGTGGCGCGGCTGGGGGCCGACCCGGACCGGCGCACGGGTGGCTCGGTGCGGGTGGCGTGGGTCTCGCGCCTGCCGCGCAACCCGCTGGGCCAGTACCTGGCCAACAAGGCGCGCGAGCAGGGGGTCATGACCGATGAGATTCTGTGGGACGACGATCCCACTGCCCGCTGCGGCACCTACTTTCTGGAAGAAGGCGCGGCACCGCGGGCGTCGTCGGTGGTCTACGACCGGGCGAACTCAGCCTTTGCTCGGCTGCAGGCGGACGAGCTTGACTGGCCGGTGATTCTGCGGGGGGCGCGCTTCTTCCTCGTGACCGGCATCACGCCGGCGCTCGGGCCGGGCTGTCTGGAGGCGACGCGCCGGGCGATGCGCGCGGCACACGAGGCCGGGGCACGCGTGGTCTTCGATCCGAACTTCCGTAGCAAGCTGTGGTCGAGAGAACGAGCGCGCGAGGTCTATCTCGAGCTGGCGCCCATGGTGGATCTGCTTTCGTGCTCGCACGAGGGCTTGCGGACGTTCTTTGGGATCGATGATCCCGATCCGGTGGGGGCAGCCAGGGCTGCGCTGGCGCGGTACGGGCTGCAGGCGGTGATCATGACCACGCGCCAGGAGCTGGGCATGTGGCGCAATCGTGTGGGGGCGACGGTCGTCGCTGCCGGGCCGACGAGGGACGAGACGCAGGTGTTCGTCGACCGCGAGCGGGAGGTGGAGATCGTCGATCGGCTTGGCGCCGGCGATGCTTTTCTGGCGGGGATGCTGCATGTCCTGCTGGCAGGTGATCCGCAGCGGCCGGATTGGGCGCAGGCCACGGCGTTTGGTGGAGCGTGCGCGGCGCTGAAGCACTCGATCCGCGGCGACTTCCCGCTGCTGACGGCGGCGGAGGTGCGCCAGGAGATCGAGGCGCCGGCGCTGCGCATCCAGCGCTGAGCGCTCGGCTGCGTTGGGCTGCCGGCACGCTACTTGCTCTTGAGCTGCCCAGCCTCTATGCTCGCTGGCCACTGAAGCTGCGTCGGGTGGGCTGCCGGCACGCTACTTGCTTTACTGGGGCCTCTTCCATAAGGTGATCTGGATGGAGCAGTGCTCCCAGGCTGAGGTTAAGGTGAAGAGCGGGGTGAGCGGACGGTGTCGCGGCAGGCGACCGAGGATGGAGCAGTGCTCCCAGGCTGAGGTTAAGGGAAGAGCAGGCCTGGCGCGAGGTGAATGACGTGACGACAACAACCACTGGGAGTACCGGCCGCCGGTCGAGGGCCGGGAGATCGGGGCGGCCGCAGATTCCCCACCGCGAGCCGGCGGGTGGCACCGGCACGCTGGAAGCGGCGATCGGGCGGGAGCGTAATCCGCTCAAGCGCCTGCTCAAGGTACTGGGTCCCGGGTTCATCACCGGAGCCTCCGACGACGATCCTTCCGGGATCGGGACGTATGCTACCGCGGGAGCCTCGCTGGGCTATACCACGCTCTGGATGGCGCTCTGTACCTTCCCGATGATGGCGGCGGTGCAATACACCTGCGCCAAGATCGGGATGGTGAGCGGCCAGGGGCTGGCCGGCGTGCTGCGCCGCCACTACTCGCGCGGGCTGCTCTATCCGGCGGTGGCGGGGCTGATCGTGGCGAATACGATCAATGCGGGGGCTGACATCGGCGCCATCGCGGCGGCGATCAATCTGCTCCTTCCCGTCGTGCCTATCTGGTCGGCGATCGTGCCCATCGCGCTGATCATCTTAGCACTCCAGATCTGGGGCTCGTATCGCCTCATTGCCAGCACGTTCAAATGGCTGGCACTGGCCCTGGTGGCGTACATTGGCTCGGCGCTCTTTGCGCATCCCAGCTGGGGCGAGGTGCTGCACGCCACGCTGGTGCCCACGCTGCGCGCCGATCCCGCCTTTCTGACGACGCTGGTGGCCATTCTGGGGACGACGATCTCTCCGTATCTCTTCTTCTGGCAGGCCGACCAGGAGGTGGAGGAGGAGGTGAGCATGGGGCGTACGCGGCTCTGGCAGCGAGTGGGGGCGACGCAGAAGGAGCTCAAGTATGCCGCGTGGGACGTCAATATAGGGATGTTCTTCTCCAACGTGGTGATGTATTTCATTATCCTGGCGACGGCGGCGACGCTCTTCAAGGCCGGCAAGACCGACATCCAATCGGCGACCGACGCGGCCGAGGCGCTGCGCCCGCTGGCGGGGCCGGCGGCGACGCTGCTGCTGGCCATCGGGCTCATCGGGGCCGGCACGATGGCGGTGCCGATTCTTACCGGCTCGGCCGCCTATGCGCTCTCCCAGGCGCTTGGCTGGCGGTTCGGCCTTGATCGGAAGCCGGCGACGGCGAAGCAGTTCTATGCCATCATCGTCGTCTCGACGCTGGCTGGGGTGGCGATCAATTTTGCGGGCATCAATCCGATCGACGCGCTGTTCTGGGCGGCGGTGATCAACGGGCTGCTCGCGCCACCGCTGCTGGCGCTGGTCATGGTGGTGGCCAACAATCGCGCGATAATGGGCAACCGCGTGAATGGGGTGTGGGTCAACGCGCTGGGCTGGCTGACGACGCTGGCCATGCTTGGCGCTGCCATTGGGCTGATCGTTACGCTCGTGCAGAGCCGCGGCTAAGTGCTGGTTCAGGCTACGCCTTGTACCTCTGTGGCGGCAGCAGGCGCACCCCAGGCGTGACGTGCTAGCATGGCTGCGCACCTATCATCGTTTCTGCCAAGCTACCATGCTGCCATGCTGAAGACGCTCGTATGGGAGCCTGCCGCCGTGGCGGGAGGAATCGAGGAGGCCGGCCCAGGCTCTTTCCGGGAGCTCTCCGATCCTTCGCAGCTGGCCGGGCTTCTCGATGATGGCCAGAGGCTGCTCTGGCTCGATCTGACGTCTCCCCGTCCGGAGGAGCTGGCACAGATTGCGCGCGAGTTCGCGCTGCACCCGCTGGCTGTGGAGGATGCCATCAAGCAGAGCCAGCGGCCGAAGATCGAGGAGTACGACAACTTCTACTTCATGGTGGTCTTCGCCATTCGCCTCGAGCCGGCGGCTGAGCCGGCGGCGGGTCTGATAGAAGACAGCGGGTCGGTGCCGGCGGCGGATCCACTGGGGTGGCGGGTGGTGACGCAGGAGGTGGATCTATTCATCGGGCAGCGCTTCCTCATCACCGTACACGCGGCGCCGCTGCCGCTGCTGGAGGAGATGCTCGATCGCTGGCGCCGCAACCGGCGGGCGATCCATGAAGGGATTGGGGTGCTCGTCTACACGCTCCTGGATAGCATCGTGGATGGCTATTTCCCGGTACTGGACGAGATCATCGAGCGGGTGGAGGATCTGGAAGAGACGCTGTTTATTGCAGCGCCGGTGGAAGGCAACCGGCAGGTGCAGCGGCTCTTTCAGATCAAGCGTAGCCTGCTGCAGCTACGGCGGGTGATTGCGCCGGAGCGTGACGCGCTGCTGATCCTGGTGCGCCAGGAGGTGCCGCTCTTCGACCGCAAGGTGGCGATCTACTTCCAGGATGTCTACGACCACGTGGTGCGCGTCACCGACGCGATCGACGTCTATCAGGATCTGCTGACCAATGCGCTGGAGTCGTACCTCTCGCTGGTCTCGAACAACCTCAACCAGGTGATGAAGGTGCTGACGGCGCTGACGGTGATCGTGGCCGTCCCGGCGGTGATCGCGGCGATCTATGGGATGAACTTCGATCTCATGCCCGAGCTGCACTGGCGGTACGGCTACCCGTTTGCGCTGGGGCTGATGCTGGCCGCGATGGGGCTGCTCTTCCTGTACTTTCGCCGCAAGGGCTGGATCTAAGCATCAGGATCACGCTCTTGCGTCGATGCCTCATCTTGATCTGAGACGTCGACGAGAGACCTCCCAGCAGGTGCATAGAGCACCGATATTACCCGCCGAGGCTGACGCCAAACGCGGGCAGGATCACGGTGGTGAGCACCATCACGAAGGCGAGGAGGGCGATCACGGTGGTGACCGCCCAGGCGAACGCGCCGTAGGTGCGGCTGTTGGCGTGCTGGCCCATCAGCTCGCGGTCGCCGGCCATGCGTGTGATGAAGACGAGCAGCACTGGCAGCAGGAAGCCATTGATGGCCTGCACCACCACGAGCAGGCGGATGACGGGGATGCCGGGGAGCAAGGCAATGGCGGCGCCGAGGACGATCAGCGCGGTAATGAGGCCATAGAAGAGCGGCGCCTCGCCAACATCGAGCGAGACGCCACGCTCCCAGCCGAAGGCCTCGCAGATGGAGAAGGCGGTGGCCAGCGGCAGCACGCCGGCGGCGAGCATCGAGGCGCCGTAGATGCCGATGCCGAAGAGCTGCGAGGCGAAGCGCCCGGCAACGGGCGCGAGCGCTCGAGCGGCCTCATCGGCGGTGCCGATCTCAACGCCGGGTCGGCCGGCGGCGAGAGCGGCGGTATAGAGCGTGGCGGCGGTGGCAACGATGATGAAGATGGCAATCAGGTTCGAGAAGATGCAGCCCACGGCCACATCCAGGCGGATCCCCGGCAGCTCGCCGGCCGTCAGCCCCTTCTCCACCACGGCGTCCTGCTGATACATCTGCATGTAAGGGGTGATGGTGGTGCCGATGGTGGCGACGAGGAGCAGGACGTACTCCGGATCGGCGCGTACAGCGGGCACGACCGCATGGCGCAGCACCTGCCCCCAATCTGGATGGGCGAGCACGGCAGCGATGGGATAGGCGAAGAAGACGAGAGTGAAGAGGAGGAAGATGCCTTCGACGCGCCGGTAGCTGCCGCGAACGATGAGCCACCACACGGCCAGGGCCATAAGGGGAACGATGGCGTAGCGGCTGAGGCCGAAGAGTTCAGCGGCGGCGCCGATGCCGACGAACTCGGTGACGGTGACGCTGCCGTTGGCGATGAGCAGGCAGAGCATAGCGACGACCGTCCAACGCGGGCCGAAGCGCTCGCGAATGAGGTCGGAAAGGCCTTTGCCGGTCACGGCACCCATGCGAGCGCACTGCTCTTGCACCGCGACCATGGCAAAGGTGATGACGACCATCATCCAGATCAGGTCGTAGCCATACTTCGCGCCCACCGAGGCATAGGTGGCGATCCCACCGACGTCATTGCCGGCGCTGGCGGCGATGAGGCCGGGGCCAAGAGTAGAGAGGAAGAGCAGCCACGCCGGGCGGGGCCGCGGCGCTGCCGGTGCCAGGCCGGCCGGCGCTCGTGGCTCTCGTGCCCGCTGCCAGAGGTGCGCCCACACCGCTCGCGTGCGCTGCGGCACGCGAGCGGCGGCCTGGCTGGCGGTCTGCAACCGGCGGCTCATGCTCTCGATCCTGCGGGCTACTGCGGGCTACTGAAGTGGCCGGGGCTCGGCGCGCACGATTATGCGCGATGCACGATGCGCGGGAGACGAGGCTTCCACTCTTCCGGTAGAAGGACGTCCAGCGCGTCGTCGACGGTGATGACGCCGAGGAGGTTGCCATCGGCGTCGACGACCGGCAGCGCGATCAGGTCGTAGCGCGCCAGGAGCTCGGCGGCGTCCTCGGCCGGCTCGTCGGCGCGCACCGAGATCACGTTGGTGCGCACGATCTCGGCGAGGCGCTGCTCCGGCGAGGCCAGGAGGAGATCGCGCAGCGTGACGTAGCCGGCCAGCTTCTTGCTCTCTTTGGATTCGAGGATGTAGACGTACGGAATGATGTCGGGGAGGGCCTCGCGCTTGCGCAGGTGCTCGATGGCCTCGGCGACGGTGAACGAGGAAGGCAGGGCGAGGAACTCGGTGGTCATCAGGCCGCCAGCGGTATCGGGTGCATGCTCGAGCAAGCGGCTGACATCGGCGGCCTCCTCCGGCTCCATCGCCTCGAGCAGATCCTGCTTCTCCTCCTCTGGAAGCTCGGCCAGGATGTCGGCGGCGACGTCCGGCTCCATCTCATCGAGGATGTCGCCGGCTTTCTCGTCGTCCATCGTCGTCAGCACGGCCGATTGCAGCTCGCTGGGGAGGTTTTCCACGACGTCGGCCGCGGTAGGGTCGTCGAGCGCCGCCAGTACCTCCTCGCCCTGATGGTAGGAGAGGTCGGCGATGAGCTCGGCGAGGTCGGCGGGGTGCAGGCGGGCAAGATTGCTGTGATCGACCCGTAGCTTCACGCCCGGCACATCGCTGGCGAAGAACTCCACCTGGTCCCAGGGGATGACCGACGGCGGCAGGTGCCGGAGCACGACGTCGGAGAGCTTCTTGGGGACCACCCGCGCGACGAAGCTGCCGGCGCTCACGTCGGCGGCGGCTACCCGCCATCCGCCGGCGATCCGCGGATCCGGGGCAAGATAGACGTCGTTCACGCGCACCAGCCTCCGGCCACGGACGTCGACCACCTGCTTATCCAGCACGTCGTGGGCGACCAGCAGCTCGCCATCGCGCCGCTCGAAGGGGCGCAGGTCCAGGCGCGAGCTGCCGAGGTGAACCCCATCGGTGGTGATCTCGCGCACGGCATCCCAGGGCACGAAGACGTTGTGGCCGCGCCAGCCGCCGACATGGACGACGAGGCCGGTCAAGGGCGGAAAGCGCTCGTCGCCAGGCTCGAGCACGCGCGCGACGGCATCCTGCACGCGGCCGATGAACTCGCCTGCCCGGCCCCACACCGGGACACCGATGAGCCGTGAGATGCTGAGCAGGTGCTCCATGGCAACCTCCCGGGCCGACGCCTGCCGCGCGGCCACACACCTGGGTACGGCTGAATACGAGCTGAATACGAACGGAGAGGGGGGAACGCGCGGCGGCTGCCGCTCGCCCAGAGTGTACCGTAGCCGGTAGTCAGTCGTCAGTTGCCAGAGAGCGGCCCACCAACCACCACCAGCTGGCCAGGAGCTCCTGGCTGCGAGCTCCTGGCTGCTGGCTCCTGGCTGCGAGCTCCTGGCTGCTGGCTACGGATAGAGCCGCACCTGCTGGCACACAGCCTCCCAGGGACGCAGATCCCACGCGGGCGCGGCCAGCAGCGCCTCGACTGCCTCGACCGCCTCGACCGGCGCTCCCACCGCCAGATGCTCCCGCAGCGCCGCACTGCCATACAGCCGGTCGATCGGCCAGCTCGACGACGGTTGCCCCGCTCCTTGGGGGGCCCGCGGTGGACGCCAGCTACAGACCTGCGGCCACTCGGCCCACGCCGTCGCGAGCAGCCACACCCCCGTCGCCACTGGCCGAAAGACAGTGCGGTCGGTCACATGCAGCTGCACCCCTCCACAGCGGACGCCTGCATGCTTGCTCGTCCAGGGCACAAACCAGCACGGCCGGAAGCGCACCCCCGGCAGCTGGCCTGCGGTGGCCAGTGCATTGAGCCGCGTGGCCCACCGCTCCGGCGCGATCCCCGGTGCGCCCACCAGCTCGAAGGGCCGCGTGGTGCCCCGCCCTTCGGACAGCGTGGTGCCTTCGAGCAGGCCGGTGCCAGGATAGACGGTGGCACTCTCCAGCGTGGGCAGGTTGGGTGAGGGCAGCACCCAGGGCAGCCCCGTCTGGTCGGCCCACTGGGCGCGCTGCCAGCCCTGGAGGGGGACGACGTGCAGCTGGAGCGAGGGCGCCAGCCCCTCGAGGTGGGCGATGGCGCGTGCCAGCTCGCCCAGGGTCAGCCCATGGCGGATGGGCTGGTGGGCACGGCCGACGAAGCTCTCGAAGCCGGGCTGCAGGCGCGGGCCTTCGACCTGCAGCCCGCCCAGCGGATTGGGCCGGTCGAGCACCACCACCGGGCGACCGTGCGTCGCCCCGGCCACCAGGCACTCCGCCATCGTCACGCCATAGGTATAGAAGCGGGCGCCGACATCCACCAGATCGATGACGAGGACATCGACATCGGCGAGCATGGCTGGGGTGGGACGGCGGTGCGGGCCATAGAGGCTGCTCACCGGCAGCCCAGTGATGGGATCGGTGGTGTCTTCGATGGGCACGCCGGCCGGGGCATCGCCACGCAGGCCATGCTCGGGGGCGAAGAGGCGAGTCAGGCGCCAGGGGTGCGCTCCTGATCTAGAAGCTTCGGCCAGCAGCTCGATCGTCGTGCGCAGCTGCGAGTCGACGGCGGCGGCGCTGGTCACCAGCCCCAGGCGCTGGCCGCGCACAAGCTCGGGCGGATTCTGGAGGAAGGCCTCCACGCCCAGCACGAGCGAACGGGGCGCGTCCTGGCCGGTAGGAGGGGTGGTGCTGGTCATCTGGTGGCTCTATCGTCCAGAAAGGATTTGATGCTGCAGGCGCCGGATTCCAGACTGCTGAGCACTGCTGACGTAGTATGGCGCATTGGCTTGGTCGTTGGCTTTTCGTCTGGCCGGCGCAGCTTGAGGCTGTGTGAGGCGGTGGAGCGCAGGAAGCAATGGCTGCGCTCCCGGCCATGGACAAGGCATCGAGGCATGAGGAAGCACGCCGATGGCCACGACACTGGCTACCTTTCGCGCCTGGTTACGGCTGGACCTCAATGATCCGGCTGGGGCCAGCCAGCGCTTTGCGGATGCCGACCTGGACCGGGCGGTCGATCGGGCGCTCGCCGACTATAGCCTGGCCGCGCCGCGGGTGCTGGATGCTCAGCTGGCCACAGTGCCCGGGAGTCGCGACCTCTCGCTGGCGTCGCTTGCCGGCCTGTGGGCCGTCGACGAGGTGGAATGGCCAACCGGCCGCTACCCGCCGGCATTGGTGCCGTTCTGGCTTGCACCCGATCGGCAGACACTGACGCTGCTAGTGCCCGATGCGCCCACCGAGGCGAGTACCGCGCGCGTGCGCTGGGCGAGCAAGCACACGGTTGATCTGGCGACGAGCACGGTGCCGGTGGAGTATGACGCCCTGGTGGCGCTGGGGGCGTACGGCTATGCGTGTAGCGCGTACGCGACGCCGGCGGCGGACAACTTCCGCTATGGTGATGGGCTGGCGGCCTCGCTGGTGGACGATACGGCCATACCGGTCGAATGGCGGCGGCGGAGCGAGGCGGCGCTCATGCAGTTTCGTGGGGAGCTGGAGCGGCTGCGCCAGCGGCGGGCGCGCGTGGGCCGGCCGTGGGTGACGTGGTCGCAGCCCCAGCCGCCGGTGCTGTGGCCGACTGATCAGCTCTCTGGCGCTGGGGGACGCGAGCCGTAGTGGTTCCGTGGTGGTGAGCGCGAGTGGTGATGGAGATGGCGGTGCCGGTGAAATGGCGGCCGTCGCCGAACTATGCTGCGGCCGCGCGGCGCCGTGGTGACGTGCGGGGGCTAGTGCTGCATGATACCGAGTGCAATCTGGCGGTGGCGCTCAAGACGTTTGCGACGCCGAAGAGTGTCAGCGCGCACTACGTGATTGATCGTGACGGCGCGGTCTACCAGTGCGTCAACGAGGAAGACGTGTCCTATCACGTGGCGGCGTTTGGCGCCAACGCCGCGCTGAACCGCAACCGTCCGTCCTGGCTGCGCTGGCCCGATGACTACAATGGGCGCTACTCGGCGATCAATGCGCTGACCATCGGCATCGAGCTGGTGGGCTTT